>Ga0302314_10007970_pt1 | contig 18947 bp, 19 predicted proteins | sample III_Palsa_N2_3_FD_200533 | JGI IMG/M metagenome (GOLD analysis project Ga0302314, IMG submission 200533) | Peat permafrost microbial communities from Stordalen Mire near Abisko, Sweden - III_Palsa_N2_3 | ecosystem: Environmental > Terrestrial > Soil > Palsa > Peat permafrost | place: Sweden...
TATCAATAACTTAATATAAAAATAAGCCCGGCAGGAAGTGCTGCTCGGCAAGATTTGCCGGGGCGTTTCTGCCGTCCGGCCGGGGCGGGGCCACAAATGAGAACGCCCGTGCCGATTTTCGGCACGGGCGTTCCTCGCGCGAGCATCGCGGGGACTGTGGGGTCAGTCTCTCCCGCGAGAGGGAACTCGGCGCGTCCGCTAAATCAGTGCTGCGACAGGTTGTTGAGCGCGGTCTGCACCGCGGCGAGCTTGGCTTTGGCGTCTTCCACCTGCTGGTTCACGCCCGCCTTGATCGCCGCCTGCAGGGCGACCGCGTCGTCGTTGGCTTCGTCCTGGATGCAGGTGACCCGCGCCGAGGCCGCATCGGAGTAGGCCTTGGCCAGCTCGGCCGAGCGCGCGTAATTGTCCTTGCCGCCCTTCAGATGCGGCACCTCCGGCGGCGCCGGGCAATGGGCGTTGGTATAGGTCGCTTTTCTTCGGGCCGCCGCGCCGCCCGGCCTAACGCGCCGGCTGGTTGCCGAGGCCCCGGTTCATGGCATTCAGCAGATCGCCGTCATCCTGGGACAATTCCCAGCCAAACAGGCCGGCCAGACCCTGGCGGACCGCGATCCGGCCCTTTTCCGCGACCGCGCGCGGATCGTCATAGCCGATATAGATCCGGGTTCCGGGGTTCCACAGCGCATAGGCGTGCAGCGCCTTGTCGTAATGGACCTCGAAACCGCCGATGCCCATGCCGGCCGGACCGATCGCCGCGGCGGCGAGCTGGCGATAGAAGGTGGCGCCGTCCTGGCCATTGTAGTTGGCAACGAGATTGCCGGTCGGCCCGACCTGCCAGCGATACCAAGACGTTCCTGGCGCTGGGCCGGCGTGCGCATTCTATCTGCGCACCGGCAAGCGGCTGCCGGAACGGGTGTCGGAGATCGTCATCCAGTTCCGGCCGGTCGCGCTCAACATCTTTCCAAGCGAGGCCGGCCTGGTCAATCCGAACCGCCTCGTGATCCGGCTGCTGCCCGACGAGGGCATCAAATTGCGGCCGGTCAGCAAGGATCTGGGTCCAGGCGGCTTGCGTCTGCGCAATTCAGCGCTCAACCTCAGCTTCGCGGAAGCGTTCAAGATGCGTTTCCCCGAGGCTTACGAGCGGCTGCTGATGGATGTGGTGCGCGGCAACGCCACCCTGTTCATGCGGCGCGACGAGGTCGAGGCCGCCTGGAACTGGGTCGAACCCATCCTGGACGGCTGGTCCTCCGCGATCGCGTTGATCGAACGCGACGGGCGCTCCTGGCACGACGAGCCGATGTAACACCGGCCGGTTACGATAGGGCTGAAGGAGAAATGTCATGAGTGCTGAACTGAATGCCGTCCTGGCCGACGTGACCGCGCGTCTGATCGAGCGCAGCCGGCCGACGCGCGAGGCCTATCTGGCGCGCATGGCCGACGCCGCGTCCGACCGGCCGCAGCGCGCCGACCTCGGCTGCGCCAACATCGCCCACGGCTTCGCCGCCTGTGCGGCCGACGACAAGAGCGATCTGCGCGCGGCCGCCAAGCCCAATGTCGCGATCATTTCGGCCTACAACGACATGCTGTCGGCCCATCAGCCGCTGGAGCGTTTCCCCGACGTGATCCGCGACGCGGTGCGCGCCGCCGGCGGCGTCGCCCAGTTCGCCGGCGGCGTGCCGGCGATGTGCGATGGCGTCACGCAAGGCCGCGCCGGCATGGAGCTGTCGCTGTTCAGCCGCGACGTGATCGCCATGAGCACCGCAATCGGCCTCAGCCACGACATGTTCGACGGCGCGGTCCTGCTGGGCGTGTGCGACAAGATCGTGCCGGGCCTGGTCATGGGCGCGCTGGCCTTCGGCCATCTGCCGGTGATCCTGATCCCGGCCGGGCCGATGACGTCGGGCATTCCCAACAAGGAAAAGGCCCGGGTGCGCCAGATGTTCGCCGAGGGCAAGGTCAGCCGCGAGGCGCTGCTCGAGGTCGAGGCCGCCTCCTATCATGGTCCCGGCACCTGCACCTTCTACGGCACGGCCAATTCCAATCAGATGCTGATGGAGATCATGGGCCTGCACCTGCCGGGCGCCAGCTTCGTCAATCCCGGTACGCCGCTCAGGGACGCGCTGACCCGCGCCGCCGCCCAGCGCGTCGTCGCGATTTCCGCGCAGGGCCATGAGCCGACGACGATGGCGCAGGTCGTCGACGAGCGCGCGATCGTCAATGGCGTGGTCGGATTGCTCGCGACCGGCGGTTCGACCAATCACACGCTGCATCTGGTCGCCATGGCCGCCGCCGCCGGCATCAAGTTGACCTGGGGCGATTTCGCCGATCTGTCGGCGATCGTGCCGCTGCTGGCGCGGGTCTATCCGAACGGCCAGGCCGACGTGAACCATTTCCACGCCGCCGGCGGCATGGCGTTCCTGATCGCGACCCTGCTCGATGCCGGGCTGCTGCATGAGGATGTCCGGACCGTCGCCGGCCCCGGCCTGTCGCGCTACCGCCGCGAACCGTCCTTCTCGGGCGACGAGCTGGTCTGGCGCGACGGCCCGGCCCAGAGCCTGGATGCGGACGTGCTGCGTCCGGCCTCGAACCCGTTCGCCCCCGACGGCGGCTTGCGCATGCTGCACGGCAATCTGGGCCGCGCGGTCATCAAGATCTCGGCCGTGAAGACCCAGCATCTGGTGATCGAGGCACCGGCCAAAGTGTTCTCCAGCCAGGAAGAGCTGAGCGCCGCGTTCAAGGCCGGCGAGCTGCATCGCGATGTCGTCGCCATCGTGCGCTTCCAGGGCCCCAAGGCGAACGGCATGCCCGAACTGCACAAGCTGACCCCGCCGTTGGGTGTGCTGCTGGATCTCGGCTACAAGGTGGCCTTGGTGACCGACGGCCGTATGTCGGGCGCGTCCGGCAAGGTGCCGGCGGCGATCCATGTCACGCCGGAAAGTGCCGAGGGCGGGCCGCTGGCCTTGGTCCAGGACGGCGACCTCGTCCGCCTCGACGTCGATGCCGGCACGCTGGAACTGCTGGTTGCCCCGGACATCCTTGCTGCCCGCACGCCGGCGACGCTCGATCCCCGCCGCAACGCCAAGGGCACCGGCCGCGAAATGTTCGGCATGATGCGCCGCGCGGTCAGCGGGGCGGAGGAGGGGGCGACGGTGTTCGCGGTGGATTACGCGTCGGTGTGAGGAAGGCGGGCGCTACGACCGAAAGTACTCTTCCCTCGCCTGCCGTCCGTCAAGAACGCGGACGATCAAAATCTCGTCCGGCTGCTTCATGAGATAGGCTATGGCGTGAGGTCCGTGAAAATGGACGCGCACTGGCGGATTGAGTTCAGCGCGCTCACGCGCAGCCGGCGGCCGCTCGGCGAGCAGGTCGAAGCAACGCATCAGGTCGGCGAAATACGATTCCGCTTGTGTCGTACCGAACGTCCGAGCCCCATAGCCATAAAGACGGATGATATCTTCGTCGGCGAGAGTGGTTGTTTGTACGGCATCTTAGTCGCCGGCGGCAGTCCGCGCCCGTGCTTCTATCAAAAGTTCCTGCATCGTCCGGGGGCTCACGCCGCTTTCGATTCCTTCATGGATGAACTTCTGGAACCCCAGCAGTTTACTCTGGCGTTCCTGATCCTTGCGGATCAAGTCTCGGACGTAATCGCTCGCGTTGCCATATTTCCCGCCCTTTGCCTGATCCTCGACCCAAGCCTTCATCGGGCCGGGCAACGAGACATTCATGGTCGCCATGATTGCTCCCCTTTGAATGAGATTGGCAATATATGGCAATCTTTGTCAACATCCTGTTGACCAAACCGCCTGCCACGTGCCCGCGACCCACGTACCCAAAACATGGTTGCTCTGATCCAGCAGCGTCAGATCGGCTTGGTAGCCTTGGCCCAATCTTCCTCGGCGGTCGGCCATGCCGAGGAATTCGGCCGGATAGAGCGAGGCCATGCGCAGGGCTTCCTCGCGCGGGACGTCGAGCAATCCGATGCAGTTGCGCACGGCCTGGGCCATGTCGAGATCGGCGCCGGCCAGCGTGCCGTCGTCGGTCACCAGGCGGCCGTCGCGCCGGTGGATCGTGGCGCCGTAGAGTTCGAAACTGATGGCGTCCGTGCCGAGCGGCGTCATGGCGTCGGTCACCAGCATCAGCTTGCCGCGCGGCTTCGATGCCAGCGCCAGCTTGAGCGCCGCCGGATGGACATGGATGCCGTCGACGATGATGCCGCACCAGGTCTCGGCCGACAGCAATGCCGCCCCGGCGATGCCCGGCTCACGATTGGCGAGCGGCGGCATGGCGTTGAACAGATGGGTGAAGCCGCTGATGCCGGCACGGATCGCCGCCATCGTCCGGGCGTAGCTCGCGGCGGAATGGGCGCCGGCGAGCAGCACGCCGGCGGCGGCCAGCGTGCGGATATCCGCGTCGCAAACCGTCTCCGGGGCGAGCGACAGCAGCACCCGGCCGCCAGGGAATTCGTTCGGCAGTTCCGCCAGATAGGCGATGTCGCCCGCGGTCGGCGGGCGGACGAAGGCCGGGCTATGGACGCCGCGACGTTCCTGGCTGAGGAACGGTCCTTCCAGATGCAGCCCGAGGACACCGCTGCCGGCGGTCCGTGCCGCCTCGGCAACGGCGGCCCCGGCCGCATGCATCTTGTCGGACGCGTCGGTGATGAAGGTCGGCAGCAGCCCGGTCGTGCCATAGCGCCGATGGGCGTCCACGATGGTGCGGACGGCGTCTGTCGTCGGCGTGTCGTTCAGCAGCGCGCCGCCGCCGCCATTGACCTGGGTATCGATGAACCCGGGCGCGATCAGGCTTCCGGCCGGCAAGGTCACGACCTCTGCCTGCGGCGCGGTCTGACGCGGGGTCAGGTCGAGGATCCTGCCACCCTCGATCAGCAGCGAATGCCCATCGAGAATGGTGTCGCCGGTGAACAGGCGCGCGCCGGTCAGAAGCTGCCGCATCAGACGGTTTCCGTCACTTTCTTGAGGTTGGAGGGCGCGTCGGGATCCAACCCGCGCGACTGGGCCAGGCTGCGGACCGCCATATAAAAGCTCTGCACGGATGCCAGCGGCGCCACTTCCGGCGGCAGGTCGGCCAGCACCGGCAGCGGCACCACGCCGGGCACCGTCGTGTCGGTGCTCGAGACCGTGGCGCCCAGATCGACCATGCGCCTGATGGTGGCGATGCTCGACTCCAGCGTCTTGTCGTTCTGGGTCAGCGCGATCGCGCCGAAGCCGGGGCGAACCAGTTCGAGCGGGCCATGGATGACCTCGGCGGCACTGAATGCCTCGGCATGCAGCCGGCAGGTCTCCTTGAACTTGAGCGCGATCTCGTTGGCGGCGCCGGTGCCGAGGCCGCGGCCGATGACGTAGAAGCTCGATACCGGCGCCAGTTGCTGTAGTGCCGGCGTCCAATCGAGCTTGGCCGCGGCGTCGAGCCAGGCCGGCACGGCCGCGACCGAGGCCAGCAGGCCGGCATCGTCGCGCCAATATGCGGCGAGCTGCAGGAAGGCCAGCGCCGAGGTCAGGTAGGATTTGGTCGCGGCAACGCTGGAATCCTTGCCGGCGCACAGCGGAATGAACAGGTCTGCCTGTTGCACCAGCGGCGAATCCTCGTCATTGACGAAGCAGACGACATAAGCACCGCTCGCCTGGGCGGACGCGGCCAGGCGCAGCAGATCGGGACTGCGGCCGGAGTGCGAGACAGCGATGAACAGCCCGCCCTTCAACTGCAGCGGCGCGTTGTAGAGCGAGGCGACCGAGGGGCTGATCGAGGCGACCGGCAGGCCGATGCCGGTCTCGATCAGATATTTGCCATAGGCCGATGCATGGTCGGACGAGCCGCGTGCGCAGGTGACGACAAAGCTCGGCTTCAGCACGCGCAGCTTGGCGCCCAGCGCCTTGAACGGCGGGCCGCAGCGCTCGATCTGGCGCCGGGCGGCTTCGGCGGATTCGGCAGCTTCGAGCGCCATGGCGGGCAGGGAACCGACGGGCAGAGTCATGCGGATCTCGATTGCGGAGGGGAAGGCGGCGCCGCGGGCGGGGCGTGGAGATGCCTTGTGTCGAACAGGCTGAGTTCGACCGTGACGTCGTAGGCGTCGCCGCGATATTGCGAGCGCATCAGTTCGAGCGGCCGGCCGTCGGCCAGGAAACTGCGCCGCTCGATCGACAGAGCCGGCGTGCCGATCGGTGCCCCCAGCAAGGCTGCCTGCTGACGGTTCAACACGGTGGCGCCGATGCGCTGCTGGGCGCGGTGGGGTGTATGGCCGAGCGCGCGCAACCGGCTATAGAGCGAGGCGCCGACCTCGAGCGGGTCGGGCAGCAGCCGGGTCGAGATCGTCGCCAGTTCCAGCGCCAGCGGGTTGCCATCGGCCAGGCGCACGCGCCACAGCCGCGACACGGTTGCGCCGGGCGACAGCCCCAGGGCCGCGGCTTCGTCCGGCGTCGCGGTGGCGATCGACCGGTCGAGCCAGCGCGAACTGGGCACCATGCCGCGCTGGCGCATGTCGTCGGTAAAGCCGGTCAGCACGGTCAGTGCCTGCTCGACATGGACCCGGCGCACGAAGGTCCCCGCGCGCGGCCTTTGATCCAGCAACCCTTCCTCGACCAGCGCCTGCAGCGCCTTGCGCAGGGTGACGCGGGAGACGTTGAGCCGTTCGGCCAACTCGCGTTCGGCCGGCAGCGCCTCGTCGGGCCTGAGCGCGCCGTCGCCGATCAGGCGGCGCAGATGGCGGGCGAGTTGAAGATAGAGCGGGACCTGGCTGCCGGCCGTCAGCGCCTCGCTGGCGAACAGCCCTTCCGTCCCCATCATGGTGCCCGGCGGCGGGCGAGCAGCACCGCGCCGTCCATGGCATCGCCTTCGGCGGTTGCCAACACGCCGCGTGTCGCGTCATCGAGCCAGTCCGCCAGTACGGGACCGAGGCCGCCCATCAGGGCCACGCGCCCGGCACCCAGTTCGATCAGGCGGTTGATGAAATTATCGATATGGGCGACCGCCTGCTGGATCAGCGCCACGGCGACCGGATCGCCTTGCCGCGCGAACTCGATGACGAGCGGTGCCATGCGGCCGAAATCGCCCGGTTTGGCGCTGTTGACCCAGGCAACGACATCCGGCGGATGGCCGCCCAGCCGGGCCATGATCGCGGTGGTAAAATTGCTGACGGGTCCGAGCCCGTCATAGGCGCGCACCGCGGCGCGCACCGCCTCGCGGCCCAATTGCGCGCCGCTGCCGTCGTCCGAGATTTCGAAACCCCAGCCGCCGATCGGGTGGGACGCACCGTCGACGATGGCATAGCCGGCGCTGCCGGTACCCAGGATCAGGATCGCGCCATCCCGGCCGCCGAACGCGCCCAGGCAGGCGGTATGGGCGTCGGTCTCGGCGGCGATTCCGGCGAAGTCCGGCGCGCTGGCTGCGACCCGCGCCGAGTCCGCCGGACCGGTGATGCCGGCCAGCCCCAGGCCGGCGCGGATGCGGGGCAGGGCGGCGCGCTCGAGCCCGGCCTGGGCCAGCGCCTGATCGGTCGCCTGCAGAATCTGGCTCCAGCTGACGTCGAGTCCCAGGCGGATGTTGGCGGCGCCGGCCTTGCCTTCGCCCAGCACGGTGCCGGCCGCATCGACCAGCCGGGCGCGGCAGCCGGTGCCGCCACCATCCACTCCCAGGAACAGGATCCCGTCCGTCGTCATGCCGCCGTCGCTCCGATTTGGTTCCGATTGCGATAATACCAGAACCATACCAGAGCGGGTTGGGCGAGATCGTCAAGCATGCGGAACAATCCGTCAAAAACGACGGAATCAGGCGAGCAAGCCCGAAAGATAGCCGATCACGGCGTCGGGCCGGGCGACGGGCGCCGTCATCGCGACATAGCCGTCCGGGCGGATCAGATACAGCACCTCGGGCCGATAGACCTCGGTGCCGGCGTCGAACTGTGCCGCCTGGACCAGATCGGCGAGCGTGTCCGGCAGCATCGGCGGATTCTCGCCGCTCAGCAGGACGAAGCGGCCGGCGCACAGCTTCTCGAACAATCTTTTCTTGTGGGCCGCCGAGCCGACCAGCGGACAGTCCGGCGCGCGGTCGCCCGCTTCCAGCGCCGCCGCCCGCCCGATAGACGGACCATTGAGCGGACTGTCGGCATAGTAGAGATCGAGTTCGCTCAGATCGCCGGTCAGACGTCGTTGGAACGCCGGCAGGCGGCCGACCAGGCTGACGACGGCGTTGCGCACCGACTGCAGGCAGGGTGCGCGCAAGGTTGCGATCCGAGTCATCCGGCCGGCATTCTTCAGCACCTGGGCGCCGATGGCGCTGCGCTCGGGCGAATAGCTGTCGAGAATTCGATCACCGGCCTTGCCCTGGCAGACCAGCGCCAGCTTCCAGGCCAGATTGGCCGCGTCCTGCAGGCCGGTATTCATGCCCTGGCCGCCGGCCGGGCTATGGATATGGGCAGCGTCGCCGGCGACGAACACGCGGCCGACCCGGTAGTGCGCGACCTTGCGCTCGTCGATCTTAAAGCGGTTGAGCCAGAACGGATCGCGGCCGGTCAGGCCACCGGGGCCACGCGCATCGAGCAGTTTCTGGACCTCGTCCAGCGTGACCTCACCCAGGGGTTCCAGCACGTCCGCGACGATGCGGAACCGGCCGTGTCCCATCGGGAACAGCGCCAGGGCGCCGTCCGGCGTCCAAGAGATCAGCACTTCCGCCGCCGCCGGCCCGTCGAGCATCAGGTCGGCCAGCACCCAGTTGCTGGTCAACGTATCGCCGTCGAACGGCAAGGCCAGCCCATGGCGCACGGCGCTGTGGGCGCCGTCGCAACCGATCAGCCAGCCGGTATGGATGGCCTCGGTGCTGCCATCGGCGTGGGTCAACTGGGCGGTGACATGGCTTTCGGCCGCGGTGAAGCCGGTCAGGTCGACCGACCGCTCGACCGTCACGCCGAGCCGGAGCAGTTCGGCGGTCAGCAAGCGTTCGGTGTCCGACTGCGGCAGGAACAGGCCGAAGGGGTAGCCGCCCGGCAACTGCCGTAGCGAGATGCGAGCCAGGCTTTTGCGCTGGGCCATCAGATGCAGGTCGGCGATCTTCAGCCCTTCGGCGAGGAAGGGCTCGACCGCGCCGTGGATATCGAACTGCTCCAACGTGCGCGGCCAGATCACCAGGGCCTTGGACGTGTCGCTGGGCGCCGCCGCCCGGTCGACAATGCGGACGGCGACGCCCAGCCGGGCGAGGGAGGCCGCCATGAACAGGCCGACCGGGCCGGCACCGACGACGATGACCTGGGCGGTCACTGGGAGACCTGCATGTGCTCTCTTCCCGTTGCCGGCGGGCCCGGCCCCGGGGTCAGCCGCGGCCGACGAACGGCATCTTGGTCGCCATGACCGTCAGAAACTGCACGTTCGCCTCGGGCGGCAGGCTCGCCATATAGACGATCGCGCGGGCGCATTCGCTGACGTCCATCACCGCCTCGACCGCGATTTCACCATTGGCCTGGGGGACGCCTTTGGCCATGCGACCGCCCATGTCGGTCGCGGCATTGCCGATGTCGAGCTGGCCGCAGGCGATATCGTATTTGCGACCGTCGAGCGACAGCGACTTGGTCAACCCCGTGATGGCGTGTTTGGTTGCGGTGTAGGGCGCCGAGTTCGGCCGCGGCGCATGGGCCGAGATCGAGCCGTTGTTGATGATCCGGCCGCCGCGCGGGCTCTGATCCTTCATCATGCGGAAGGCGGCGTGGGCGCACAGGAACGATCCGGTCAGGTTGATCGTCACGACGTGGTTCCATTGCTCCGGCGTCAGATCCTCGAACGCCGTGTTGGATACGTTGACGCCGGCATTGTTGAACAGGAGGTCGAGCCGGCCGAACCGCTGCTTGGTCGCCGCGAACAGGGCCTGGACCGAGGCGGGATCGCCGACGTCGGTCGGCACGGCCAGGGCGTTCGCCCCATGGGCACCGGCCAGGGCCACGGTTTCGTCGAGCTGCTCCCGGCGCCGGCCGGCCAGCGCCACGCCATACCCGGCATCGAGCAAGGCCAGCGCCGAGCTGCGGCCGATGCCGCTGCCGGCGCCGGTCACGATGGCGAACTTCTGTGCTGGGCTCATTTTTCGGTTTCTCCCCCAATTTTGTTTCGCATTCCCCTGGCAGTATCCGGATTTTTCCCTCCGACGCGAAGACCCTTGATGCGTCTAAAAGAATCTTCCCTCCCATGCGATCGGCCGCGGGAGTGATCGCGCCGCAACTGCGTTGACCGATCTCTTTGACAAGTTGGAGCAGGATGTGCGGTTGGGGCTTGCCGCGCTACGACGCGAACTCACGCTCGGCTATGCGTTTTGAGGGACGACTAAGCGTGAGCCAGCGAGCGCTCGACGATGTTGCGGAGCGCCGCCATGCGATAGGGCTTGGCCAGGATCGGGCCGGGCGGGTGGGCGACGGTTTCAGTCAATGTCCCGGCGTAGCCGGTCGCGTAGACCACGGGAACGCTGGGTCGTAGGCGATGGATCGCGTCGGCCAACTGGAAGCCGTTCATCCCCGGCATCTGTACGTCGGTAAAGACCAGATCGATCGTCGCCGACCCGGCGGCGATATCGAGTGCCGCTGCGGGATGCGGCGCGTCGATGACGGCATAGCCCAGGCATTCGAGTAAAGCATGGGCCACGTCGCGAATATCGCGATCGTCATCAACCAACAGGATCGTGGGCAGACGGTGTTCCATGCCCTAATAACAACTCATCACACAATAAAGATCCCGACGCGACACATAGCCGGCATGCGGCGAGGGGCGACCAATTTATGGCTGTGCCGATTGCGTTTTATTTCTTCAGCATCGATCGATTTCGCATCTGCATAAAAATTTATCTTCGATGAGGAGAGCCGCGATTGAGCCGATCGACGCTCGGAACGTTCGGCGCGCGTGAGGGTTTGCTGATCGAACGGCGCGCGACGTTCGGCGCACTGAAAACAGACCATTCGGAATGGCGAAATCGTGATGTTGAAACCGCTCGCCGTGTCGGCTCTGGCGCTTTGCTGCTTCGGCAGCGTCACGGCTCAATCCGCAGATATCCCGTCCGGTTACGATTATCCCTACCACGATCCGTGGCTGGCGACCGCATCGGTGGCCTTGCTGAAGGATCCGAAGCTGCCGGAAAAGCAGGTCAAGGACGTGACGGTCTATCCGGCCCGCGCCCGCACGCCGCTGTTCGAGGACCGGGCTCAGGTCTATTACGTGACCTATCGCCAGGAAAGGCCGGCCGATCTGGTCGTGCTGATTTCGGGTCTGGGATCGGTGGCCGAGGATCCGCTGGCGCTGTATCTGGGCGGCCAGATCTTCGCCATGGGCTATAATGTCCTGGTCATTCCCGACGCCTTCAATTGGCAATTCGCGCTCGGCGCGTCCCGGTCGGGCTATCCGGGCGTGCCCAGCATCGATGCCGGCGATCTGGAGAATTTCATCGTCCGTGCCCGCGACCATGCCGTCCGGGTCGATGGCATGAAGATCCGGCAGACGAAGCTGGTGGGGTATTCGATGGGCGCGCTCGAAGGCGCGTTCCTGGCCGCGCGCGAGGCGCAGCATCCCCGATTGAAGTTCGACAAGGTCGTGCTGCTGAACCCGCCGGTCGATACGTTCTACGACCTGCATCAGCTCGACGCGCTCGCGGCAACCGGCAAGGATTGGTCGGCCGACGAGAAGAAGACCGTCAAGGCAAAGGCGTTCGACCTGGTTGCCAATGCCAACCTGACCGATCCGGAGGGGGCGCCCTATTTCCGCGACCTGGCCCAGAAAAACACCCTGACCGACGATCAACTGAAATACGTGCTGTTCGGACTGTTCCACGGCAGCCTGAGCGACGTCATCATGGTGTCCCAGCAGATCCGGGACGAGGGCATCCTGAAAAGCCCCGCGAGCAAGGTCAGCCTGGACGAGCGCGAGAAGGAAGCGGCTCAGTACGGCTTCGCGGACTATCTCGACAAGTTCGTGATGCCGCAATTGCCCGACCAGCGCGCGGCCGCCTTGATGACGAGGACCGAGACGCTGTATGGTCTGCATGATTTCCTGGCGAGCCATCACGAGGTCGAGATCTTCCACAATGCCGATGATTTCCTGGTCCGTCCGCAGGACATCGCCTATCTGCAGAACACGCTGACCAATCGCCTGACCCTGTTCCCGCACGGCGGCCATATGGGCAACATCTGGTATCCGGCGAACCAGCAGATGCTGGCGAAGGCGCTCGGCAGCGGCCCGATCGCGCCGCTCCCGGCACCGCCGCCACCGTCCGCCGCGGTTGCAACCGACACACCGGCCGCGCCGACCGATGGCAGTGCCGTCCCGGCGGTCGATGCCGCCGCCGCGCCGGCTGCGCCGCCCCCGCCGGAGCCGGCGACCGCGACGGTCACGCCGGCCGCGCCGACGCCGGTCCCGGTCGATACGGCCCAGGCGCCGATCGCACCGCCGCCGTCATCGGCGCTGTCGCCGCCGGAGACGCCGGTCACGGCCACCGTGGCACCGCCGGCGCCGGTTGCCGTCCCCGGCGAAGACCCGCTCGCGGAGCCGCCGCAGTCGGTGACGACCACGACCACGACCACGACCACCGACGCCCCGGCGTCGGCGCCCAGCTATACCGTCAAGATTCCGCAGATCCCATCGGGGACGCCGGCCAACCAACCGCCGCCCTCCTGACGGTCGAACCGATGGTCGAGCCGCTTCGGGCCGGCGCAACTTATTTATCGCCGATGCGTTGTCCTGGGGCGCGGTCCCGCCTCGGGCCGCAGCCGGTTCGAGGGTCACGATGAATCTTGCGCCTGCCGAGCGGATCGGGCGGATCTACTGCCCCGATTGCGGCCTCGCCCAGACCCTGCCGGTCGTTCCGCGCCATTCGGTCGCCAATTGCGCCCGCTGCGGCGGCACGTTGCTGCGACGGATGGCGGGCGGGATCAATGCGGCGCTCGCCTTGGCGCTCACCGCAGCGTTGCTGCTGTTTCCGGCGAATTTCCTGCCGTTGATGACCGTCACCTTCGAGGGCGCCGAGCGGCAGAACCTGACGATCACCGGCCTGACCTCGCTCTGGAACACGGGCTATCCGTCCTTGGGTATCGTGGTCGGCGCCTTCAGCGTCGCGGCGCCGACGCTCTGGCTGGCCGCCCTGGTCCCCTCGCTCATTCTGGTGTTGCGCCGCAGACATCCGTTCTGGCTCGGCTGGCTGTTTCGCCAGGCCGAGTGGCTGCGTCCCTGGGCCATGACCGAGGTCTATCTGCTGGGCAGCCTGGTCGCCTATACCCGCATCAAGGATGTCGCCAGCGTCGAGATTTCGACCGGCGGCTGGTGCTTCATCGCGTTCGCGCTCGCTATCCTGGCGATCGACGGGGTGCTCGACCGGCGCGCCGTCTGGCACGCGATCGGACCGGACGCGATGGTCGGGACCGAGCAGGGCGACGTGATCGATTGCCTGGATTGCGGGTTGATCGCGCCGCTCGATGCCGAGAACGGCTTCTGTCCGCGCTGTGCCGCCAGGCTGCATCGACGCAAGCCCGGCTCCTTCACCAAGACGGCGGCGCTGACCTCGGCGGCGTTCTTTCTCTATATCCTGGCCAATATCCTGCCGGTGCTCAGCATCATCCGCTTCGGCCGCGAGGAGCCTTCGACCATCTTCTCCGGTGTGCGCGAACTGCTGCAGAGCGGACTATGGCCGCTGGCGATCATCGTCTTCCTGGCATCGATTGCGGTGCCGCTGATCAAGCTCACCGGGCTGACCTGGTTTCTGCTGGCGATCCGGCGCGGCTTCACCCAGCGGGTGATGGGCCGGACCCGGCTCTATCGCTTTATCGAGGGGATCGGCCGCTGGTCGAACATCGACGTGTTCATGATCTCGATCCTGACCTCGCTGGTGCAGTTCGGCAGCCTGACCCGGGTCGTGGCCGAGCCGGGGGCGGTTGCTTTCGCGGCGGTCGTGGTGTTGACCATGCTCGCCTCGCGTGCGTTCGATTCGCGGCTGATGTGGGATCTGGTGGAGAGCAGGCATGAGTGAAGGCGATAGCACCGCGCGGGTCCGGCGCAGCCGGCTGGTGGCGATCGTCTGGCTGGTTCCGATCATGGCTTTTCTGGTCGTGATCTGGGTCGGCATCCAGACCTTCGCGAGCCATGGCCCGACGGTCACAATCACCTTCGCCTCGGCCGACGGGCTCGAGGCCGGGCATACCAAGATCCGCCACAAGGACGTCGACATCGGCACCGTGAAGCAGGTCGTGCTGACCAAGGACATGAGCCATGTCGAGGTGACGGCCGAACTGGATCGCCAGGTCGAAGATCATGTCACCGACAACGCCCGCTTCTGGATCGTGCGGCCGCGGGTCAGCGCCGCCGGCATCACCGGACTGAATACGCTCGTCTCCGGCGCCTATCTCGAAATGGATCCGGGCCATCCGGCCCCCGACGCTCGGCCGACCGATCACTTCGCCGGCTTGGAAGAACCGCCGGTGGTCGATGATGAGGACGTGCCGGGCACCCGATACACGCTGCATGCGGACGACCTGGGCTCGATCGGGCAGAACTCGCCGATTTATTTCCGCGGCATCAATGTCGGCGAGGTGCTGGGCTATCAGTTGGGTAAGGACGCCAAGAACACCGACATCTTCATCTATGTCCACGCGCCCTATGACAGGCTGGTGCGGCCGAAAAGCCATTTCTGGAACGTCAGCGGCGTGTCGATCTCGGCCGGCGCCAGCGGCATTCGCGCCAGCACCCGCTCGATCGAGGCATTGCTGGCCGGCGGTCTGGGCTTCGACACGTCGGACGCGGCCATGTGGGACGTGGCCAGCCCGAAGGATGCCGAATTCCATCTCTACAACAACGAGGACGAGGCCGATCAGCAGCCGACCGGGCCGACGGTGAGCTACCTGGCAAATTTCTCCGGCAGCGTTCACGGCCTGTCGATCGGTGCCTCGGTCGAGCTGCAGGGGATGCGGATCGGTCAGGTGACCGACGTGCATCTGGACTACGATACCAAGACGGGCACGCTGCGCGCGCCGGTGACGTTCGAGATCGATCCGACCCAATTGCCGATTGCCAAGAATCTGCCCGCACCGACGATCGACGAGATCAACAAGGCGATGGATCGTCTGGTGCAGAACGGGCTGCGCGCCCGGATGGGCTCGGCCAATCTGCTGACCGGCCAGCGGCTGATCCAGTTCGAATTCGTTCCCGATGCGCTTGCCGCCGCGGTCATCTACGGCGGCGCCCTGCCGCAAGTCCCGACGGTGGCGTCGGGCGATCTCGACGCGCTGTCGGATTCGGCCAACCAGTTCATGGACAAGCTGGCCAAGCTGCCGATCGCCGAGATCGGCATGGGAGTACACAACATCCTGGCCCATATCGACCAGGCGACGACCGGGCCGGAATTGGGCCGCGCGGTCAAATCGCTCGACCGTTCGCTGGCCAATCTCGACCAGATCACCCAGAAGGCCAACCAGCAGCTCGGCCCGACCCTGGAAAGCCTGCATCGCGCCGCCGATGCCGGCGACCAGACGCTGGAGGCGGCGCAGCGTCTGATGGGGGCCGGCGGCGATCGCAGCCGCGATCTGCCGGCCCTGATCCATGAACTGACCGATTCGATGCGTTCGATCCGGGCGCTCGCCGACTATCTCGACCAGCATCCGGAGGCGCTGCTGCGCGGCCGGGCGGGTTCGGCCCAGTAGGAGAGTGAAGATGCATGCCCGCCGCCTCCTGATCGCCGCCGGCCTGTCGGCGCTGCTCACCGCCTGCGCCAGCGCGCCGACCCGGTTCCACACGCTCGATCCGGTGCCGCCGGCAACCTTGCCGGCTCAGCACGCGCCGATGACGCCCGTCCGCGTCGTCAGTGTCGTCGTGCCGCCGGAACTCGACCGGGCGCAGATCGTCCGGCGCGCCGGGCCTGGGAAGCTCGATCTGGCCGATGACGATCACTGGGCCGGCGCGCTCGACGCGTTGGCGCGCGGCGCGCTGGCATCCGACCTGGCCCTGCGCCTGCCGCCGGGCGCCACAGTGCGCCAGGACGATCCGGCACCGCCGCGGCCGCTGCATGGGATCGATGTGGTGATCGAGCGGTTCGAGGGCGCCACCACCGGGCCGGTCACGCTGATCGCCCACTGGACCCTGCTGGGCGACGGCCCGGATCAGGTGCTGGCACGGCATGAGGAGCGGATCGAGGTGCCGGCCGGCGGCGATATCGACGGAACGGTCAATGCTATGAGCGCGGCGCTCGGCATCCTCGCCGATCGGATCGTGCCCGCCCTGCGCTAAAATCCACAGAGCCGGGCGATCGGGCCGACCAGCACGGCCGTCACCAGCCCATTCAGACCGACCGCCAGACCGGCGAAGGCGCCGGCCGTCTCATGCAGCCGGATCGCGTGGGCGGCGCCGATGCCGCTGCCGGCGGTGCCGGCGGCCAGGCCGTGGGCGCGCCAATCCCGCACCTGGCACAAACCCAGGATAGGCCTGGACGCGATCGCGACCAGGATGCCGCCGGCGATTGCCAGCGACGCCGTGACCGATGGCAGACCACCTAGATTCTGGGCCAGCGCCATGGCGATGGGCGTGGTGACCGCCTTGGGCGCCATCGACAGGGCCAGACCGGACGAACCGCCCAGCGCCTTGACCAGCAGCAGGCCGCTCGCCGCCGACAGGGTGGCGCCGGCGGCGAGGGCCAGGGCGACGCCGGCCAAACTGCGGCGCAGCAGCGGCAAGGACGCGACCAGCGGCACCGCCAGCGCCACCGTGGCGGGGCCCAGCAGAAGATGAATCGGCTGGGCGCCCGCGAAATACTCCGCATAGGGTGTGCCGGTCGCCTTCAGCAGCGCGCCGACCAGCAGAATCGCGATCAAAACCGGATTGGCGACGGCATTGCCGTGCAGCCGCGCCTGGACGTCGGTGCCGACTGCATAGGCGGCCAAAGTCACGCCGGGCCAGAGCAACGGGCAAGCGGCGAGGTCAGCGGGCAGGGGGACGAACATGACGACCTCCCGGGATGCGGGCGCCGAGTTTGCCGTGCCATTCCATGACCAGCGCCGTCACGACCAGGGTGAGCAGGGTCGAGCCGACCAGACCGGCCATCAATGGCAGGGTCTGGGTGCGCACCAGATCCAGATGGTCGATCAGGCCGACGCCGGCCGGCACGAACAGCAGGCCCATATGGCGCAGCAGCCCGCCCGCGACCGGGTCCAGCCCGCGCGACCGCCAGGCCGGCCGTGCCGCCAGCAGCAGCGCCAGCAGGAACAGACCGATCACCGGTCCCGGCAGTGGCAGGTGACCGGCGATCTGCAACCCGGTGCCGACGAGCTGGGCCGCGATCATGATCAGGAAGGCTTTCAGCATGGCTCCGGTCCTGAGTTTGCGATTTCAGCAACAATGACGGATATAAGGTCGCTGCTTCCCTGGCGGAACGCCCCGGATCGGCAATTGATTTTTGCAAATCGGGGTAGGGTCGATGGATTATCTGGCGGCAATACGGTTGTTCGTGCGGGCGCTCGAGCTCGGCAGCTTCTCGAAGGCGGCGGTCGATTGCGGCGCCAAGGTCTCGTCCGTCTCGCGAGCGGTCGCGGCGCTGGAGGCAGATCTGGGCGTAGCGCTATTCAACCGCTCGACCCGGCGGTTGAATCCGACCGAGGCCGGCGGCGATTTCTACGAGCGCGCGGTCCGCATCCTGGCCGAGGTCGAGGATGCGCGGCAGCAGACCGCGGCGCTGAACGGCCGGCCGCAAGGCTTGCTCAAGCTCAACCTGCCGGGCGCGTTCGGCCGCCGCCATGTCGTGCCGCTGCTGCCCGGGTTCCTGGCCGCCTATCCCGACATCCGGATCGAGGCGACTTTGACCGACGCGACGGTCAACCTGATCGAGGCCGGGGCCGATGTCGCGATCCGGATCAGCGCTTTGCCGGATTCGAGCCTGATCGCGAAGAAGCTGGCGCCGCATCGCCGGGTGTTGTGCGCGAGCCCGGCCTATCTGGCCGTCCGCGCGCCGCTTGGCCACCCGCTCGAGATCGCGCGTGAGAATTGCCTCGGCTTCGCGTTGCAGCCGTCGGACCGTTGGTTCTTCGAGCGAGACGGCGAGCGGATCGAGGTCGCGGTCAAAGGCAGCTTCAAGGCGAACGACAGCGAGGCGCTGCTCGACGTAGCGCTGGCGGGACTGGGCGTGGCACTGCTGCCGACCTGGCTGGCGGGCGCTGTCCTGCGCGACGGCCGCCTGATCCGGCTGCTGCCCAACTGGACGGCAGGGCTGGCGCCGGGCGATCGGGCGATCTGGGGCGTCTATCCGCCGAAGAAGATCCTGTCGCCCAAGGTCCGGGTGTTTCTGGACCATATCGAAGCCGGCTTCGGCCGGCCGGCGATCTGGGACAGATGAGCCTTGCGATCATATTGTTTGTATACAAACAATACAGACCTGCAAAAACGGGGGTCTGCCAAGACTTGCCTTATGCTGCGCTGCACGCTAATTGACGATCGCCCTCTTACGGCAGCCTCGCGATCCTCTTCTTGAGAGTTCGGCCCGACATGAGCAATCTGCAGAAGCAGCGCGTCCTCGAAGTGCGTCACTGGACCGACACCCTGTTCAGCTTCAAGGCGACCCGGGACCCGTCCTTCCGGTTCCAGAATGGTCAATTCACCATGATGGGCCTGGAGATCGACGGCCGCCCGCTGCTGCGCGCCTATAGCCTGGTCAGTGCCAACCACGAGGAAAACCTCGAGTTCTTCAGCATCAAGGTCGCCAACGGCCCGCTGACCTCGCGGCTGCAGCATTTGAAGGTCGGCGACGAGATCCTGGTCGGCCGCAAGCCGGTCGGCACGTTGCTGCTCGACAATCTGCTGCCGGGCAAGACGCTCTATCTACTATCGACCGGCACCGGTCTGGCGCCGTTCCTGGGCGTGATCAAGGACCCGGAAGTCTACGAGCGCTTCGAGCGCGTCGTGCTGGTCCATGGCTGCCGCTATGTGGCGGAACTGGCCTATCAGGACCTG
>Ga0302314_10007971_pt1 | contig 18945 bp, 15 predicted proteins | sample III_Palsa_N2_3_FD_200533 | JGI IMG/M metagenome (GOLD analysis project Ga0302314, IMG submission 200533) | Peat permafrost microbial communities from Stordalen Mire near Abisko, Sweden - III_Palsa_N2_3 | ecosystem: Environmental > Terrestrial > Soil > Palsa > Peat permafrost | place: Sweden...
CAGCACAAGCAGTCCGTCTTCCATGTGTCTGCGCGCCGCAGCCTCATTGCAGGCCACCCACGCCTTGCTGAGCGCATGCACGTCTCGGCTCGTCGTAACGCAGTTGCCGTCGTCGCCAGCCTCAGCGCGCGGCGATGACGAGTACGCCCAGTTAAGCAACGCCCTGGCCGCGGCATCGTCCTTGCGTGTGCGACTGGCGTTATTCCGTGCCGCGCAACGCGGCAGCAAACTTGCCTGCTTGCACGCCTCGGCGGCATCGCGGAGGCGTTGCACGAGCGCGCCAACGAGCGCGGGGTGGAAGTCGTTCGTAATCTCCGAGCACGCCGTAGCGCGGTGCAACGCCGTGAGCAATCGAGCCAATCGCGCCTCGGCGTCGTCAATCCACGCTTCAAGCTCGAGCGGTACGGACGCGGCGGGATCGAGAACTCGCATCAGCGCTGGCCGGCGAGGTCAGAGCCCGCGCCTTGCCGCAGCAGCAGACGCACTCAAATGAACGGCACCAAACGCCTGCGCACGCATGCTCCACGCAGGCTGCTGCTGCTGCGTTCGCCGCCGCCGCACCACAAGCCAGCGCAACCGCGCTTGTTTTAGCGGCCAGCGACCACTCTGCGCGCTCGGATGTTTGCGCGCACTACTGTAGGACGGCTCCCGGGTCGCGTACGTGGTCCGCTTCCGCCGGACCGCAGCCGAGCCAGGCGCGCAGGCGCCCATGCCGTACACCTTGGGCGATGTGACGCGAGCAGGCGCCAACTTCTCGCAAACGTTGGAGATTCACGATTTGCCCGAGCCCGTTCGGACCGCGGTGACGCAGCCGCGCTGGTGCAAGTACGTCAAGACGCTCTACCCGGTGGGCGTCTCCCTGCGCGGCGTGCTGCTCGGCCCGGATCACCGCGAACCGGCGCGCCACGAGCGCACGCTGCATTTCGTCATCGACGGCAAGGATGCGTTCACGGTGCGCGCGGCCACGACGGAAATGACGCGGCTCATCGACCTGGCCGTCGCCGGCGACTCTGGCCGCCCCGCCGACGCGTCGTCATCGCCGCCTCGCGACGGCGCGTCATCGGATTCGCCGTCGCCGCATCCTTATCGCAACGCTCAAATTTGCATTCGCTGCGTGCTCGGCAACTCGTGCGACGCATCGCGCAAGAAGGTCCACCCGCGCAACGAGGCAGAGCGCGAGCTCATGCGCGCCGAGCTCGCCTCGCGCCCGTGCCACTTCAACCCCTGCTCGACGCCCGGTTGCCTCTTTGGGCATGCTCACCGCGCCCCATCGTCGTCGTCGCCGTCGTCTGCACACGCAGCGGGAACGGCCGCGTCGGCATCGATGGCGGCATCGGTTCCGACGAGGGCGGCTGAAGCGGCCAGCGCGCGAGCATTCGACCCTGCCGTGGAGGCGGAGGTGTGCGTGCACGCGCTGCTGCCCGGCGGCTGCAAGAAGAAGGCCAAGTGCAAGCGCCAGCATCCCAGCGACGCCGCTGAGGCCGCCGCCATGCGCGCCGCCCTGGCTGCGAGGCCTTGCGTGCGGGCGCAGTGCTGGCCGGTGCCGCAGGTCGACTGCTGCTACGGCCACGGCGGTGCGCTCGCGCAGCAAAGGCGCCCATTGTCGCTGTCACCGCCACCGCGCAGTCGCCGGTCGCCGTCGCCGCCACCGCGCAGTCGCCGGTCGCCGTCGCCGCCACCGCGCAGTCGCCGGTCGCCGTCGCCGTCTCGCTCGCGCACAGACCTGCTGCACATGCCGGCAAAGGAGCAGCGCGCCGCGCTCGAGGCGTGCCGCGACGTCGCGGCGCTCGACGAGCTCGCCAACAGCATTGACCTCCTCGTGGCGCGGCCCGTGGGCGAAGCGAGGTTCAACACCGTGTGCGCCTTCGTGCAGCGCCTCGCCGCAGTCGCCGACGCCGACGCCTCGCCGGAGCGCGCGCGGGGGCTGTACAATCTGTGCATTGCGTGCATGGACCTCGACTTTAACCAAGCGGGCGCGGCGCGCAACCCCGGCTCGAATCTCGCGGACCTTCTGGAGGCCACGCTCAAGCTGGTCGCGGTCGCCGACGTCTCGCCCACGCAGGCCGCGACGCTGGTGTCGATGGCAATGTCCCGCAAGCGACACAGCTGGAACCCAGCCTCGGTGTCGCGCGTAATGCGCGCGCTCGGCGCCTTGCGGCAGCCCGGCGTGCCTCCGTGGCAAGCGGCGCTGCGCGATTTCATGCACAGCGGCAAGTGCGACGACGCGGTGCTGGTTTCCATCGCGTTGGGCGCGGCGCAGGCCGGCGTCAAGGACGAGGCCGTGTGCGAGACGGCGTTGCAGCTGCTTCTCGAGCGCGACCGGCTTCGCGATCTGTCCAGCGACGACATTGCCGATTTGGCCGAAGCAAAGGCGCGGACGCGGCTCGGCACGGCGGATTTGCCGCGTCTGGCAGCCGCGCTGGTGGCGCGCCAGCCCGCCCGCTCGCCGCTGCGCTGCATGGCAGTCCTGCGCGTGGCATGGGCGATGGCCGCGTGCGGCAAGGTGGACGATGTGCGCGAGCTCGTCGACCGCGACGTGGGCGCGCTTTCGGCGACGCAGCGCACCGAGGACATCGCCGAGGTCGCCGTGCTGCTGTGGGCTTGGATCGACGCCAAGAGCGCCAGCGGCGGCGCGGTGTGCCCGCAATGGCTTGACGCGTTGTGCCACGCTGCATGGGTGGCGCCAGCGCTCAAGCAGCTGAGGGCGCGCGCGAGGCCCGGTGCGCTGCGCGAGGTCGCCGAGGCCGTGCGCGCCGCGGGCTGGCTGGCCGAGGAGGGCTTTGTGTTGGGCAACGGCGTCGAGGCGCCGCTGCTGGTGGTGGAGCCGGCGCGCGGGCTGGCGGTGGCAGTGTGCGTGGTGGCGCGCGATGAGCTCGTGCAGGGCGATGGCGCGCTGAACGGCGTCGCCAGGGCCAAGGTGGACTTGCTGGACGCGTTTTGCCGGGCGGAGTGGTTGAGTGCCGAGGCGTGGGCGCGCATGCCGGAGCCGTCCAGGAGCCAGTGGGTGCGCGCGTTGTTTGCCACGTAATTGATGTTCAGCGTACATAATATGTCGTTGCCGTGCCTCTTTTTAATACCCCTTTAAAAGTAGCGGGCCGCCCGGCCTTCTACGCATTTTCGTCACCACCTTGAGATCGCGAGCGCAAAACGCCTCGAGGAAAGCTCGGGCATGAGTGCGCGTCCATCGGCTGCCACCATGCTGCTGCTGGCATCGTTCACAGGGTTATCGCTTGCGGCCGTCGCGTACGTGTACGTCCGGCGCCGCGTGCCGCCGTCGCGGCCATCGACGTCGTCGCTCGTTGCGCAAGTTGACGACGACCTCATCGATCCTTCCGCCTTCCAGTCCGCTTGCGACGCCAGCAAGCGGCTCGTCCCCCAAAGGTTAGTTTGTGCACGCGGTGGTGCTCGGTGTTGTTGACGACGGCTCCCTGCGGACAGCATCGAGGTGCAGCTCCAGCTGTACGGTTTGTACAAGCGCGTGACCCACGGCGTCGCGCCTCGCTCGCAGCGTCCGCCCATGTGGGATCTCGCCGGCGAGGCCAAGTACGATGCGTGGGTGCAGCAAACGGACAAGACGCGGCAGCAAGCGGCGGAGGAGTACGAGGCCCTCGTCAACAAGCTGCGCAAAGCCGGCGGCGACTCTGCTGCAGGCAGCGGCGGCGCGTCCACTGGACCGCGCGTGTCGAAAATGATGGACACCGATGAATCGACAGAGCCGTTGCCGGACACGCCATACGAGCGGTTCAAGGCGCTGATCGGCCACGCGAGTGAGGCAAGGCTGCGCATAGAGGCGTCCATCGACCTCGTTGCGGAGCGCGACGAGGAGCACAGGACGTTGCTGCATTGGGCTGCGGACGGCAACCACCTCGAGGCGATTCAGGTGCTCGTGGACGCGGGCGCGGACGTCAACGCGCAGGACGACGAGGAGTTGACGCCGCTCACTTACGCGGTGTGCAACGACTACGTGGACGCCGCCAAGCTGCTCGTGAGGCTGGGCGCTGACACGGCCACGGCGAGGGAGTTTGCGCGCGGGGAAATGTGCGCACGTGCATGTGCGTGTGGACTGGCGCGGGCTAACGCGCATGGCGACCAGGCTGCAATTGCTCGAGTAAAAATATGTCATTCACAACGGTCCTCATCAACGAGCATATTACACACATAAGCGCGCGTCACAAGCGGTAGCGCGAGGTGGAGGCGCCGCCCATGCCGCCGGCGTGCATGCGGTCCATCGAGTCGTCGTTGTTCATGCGGCTCGCCTCGTCCTCGATGATGCGCGTCATCTCGTGCAGAGCGTCGGCGACGACTTGCGGATTGGTGGCCTCGAAGACAAAGTGGAGCTTCTTCTCCCCGAAGGCGGGCGGGCGCGTGGGCGGGATGTACGAGCCCTTGACGGTGAGCGACACTTTGAACTCGCTCTCGATGTGGTTGACCATGCGCTTGGACGTAATCTTGACGCGGATCGGCCCGGGGAGGTCGTTAATCTCGAGCTCCTGCAGCGAGTGCCCGCCAGGAGCCTGCGTCATCTGCGAAACGCTAATGGGCCCCATGGGCACCTTGTCCGCGGCCTTGGCTTGTGCCGCGGGGTCGTTGGCAATCTTGTTGCGCTGCATTTCGATCAGGCGCCGCTCCGCGTCCGTCAGCTGGATGCGCACTTCGCCGTCCAGGTTGACTATGCCGCCCTTGACCGTCAATGCACCCGCCAAAGAGTCGCCCCGCGCCGTGGGGACGAAGATGGGCGGCGCGCCCGGCACGATGATCTCCGTGGGGATCTCGTCCTCCTCCTCCCTGGTCGCCGTAGCCGCAGCGGCAGCGCCGGCGGCGTCGTCGGCCTCGTCGCCGCGGAGCTGCTTGGAGTAGTCGTTCTTGACGCGCTTGAGCGCGGCCGTGTAGCCAGTGGCGTCCGAGTCGAAGGAGAAGCCCTTGGTCTTGTAGCCGCTCATGTGCCGGTGCTCCGTCCCGGCCGTCAGCTTGCTCGCAAACTCGTCGCGCATGCGCTTTAAAAAGTCGGGCACTGGCTGCCCCGACCGTTTCACCGCCAGCAGCACGTCGCCGGCATACTTGGCGTCCTCGGGGTCCATCATGAACGTCACCGCGGTCCCTGGCCTGCCGGCGCGGCCGGTGCGTCCGACGCGGTGGACGTACTCCTCGACGTGGTTGGGGCAGTCAAAGTTGACCACCAGGTTGAGCTCCGGAACGTCCAGGCCGCGGCCCGCCACACCAGTGGCGACCATGAGCGTGCGCTTGCCGGTCTTGAAGTCGTTCATCGTGTAATCCCTGTCCGTCTGGTCCTTGCCGCCGTGCAGCGTCAGGCACGGGTAGCCAGCGCGCTCCAGCTCGAGGTACAGCGCGTCGCAGCCCTGCTGCGTGTCGCAAAACACGAGCACGTGGCCCTTGCTCGACCACTCGCCCAGCAGCTGCAACAGCCGTGCAAACTTTTCCTTCGCCGGGCGCAGCTCCACGATTTGCGTAATGTTCTGCGACACCTTGGCGCCGCCGCCAACGATGAGGTGCAGCGGGTCCTTCTGCAACGTCAGTCTCGCCAGGCGCTCCACGTGCGAGGGAAACGTGGCAGAAAACAACACCGTTTGCCGGTCCGGCCGCACGTTGGCCAGAATGCTCTCGACTTGAGGCTCAAAGCCCATGTCGAAGAGCCGGTCGGCCTCGTCCAGCACCACAAACGTCACACGAGACAGCGGCAGGCCACGGCCGCCCTTGGTGGCCAGCACGTCGATTAAGCGCCCCGGCGTGCCCACGACGACGTGCGCGCCGCGCCGCACCGCGCTGATTTGGTCGCCCACGTGCGAGCCGCCGTACATGCACACCGACTCGATTTGCAGCGACTTGAGAAAGCGCTTCACCTCTTTGTGGATCTGCACCGCGAGCTCGCGCGCCGGGGCGATGACGAGCGCGATGGGCCCGTCGCCTGGCGCCAGCGGGGCCTGGTCCTTGATATGCCTCAACATGGGGATCAAATACGCGAGCGTCTTGCCCGACCCGGTCTGCGCGATGCCCATCACGTCCCTGCCCGACATGATGGCGGGAATGGCCATGCGCTGCACGGGAAAGGGCTTCTCCCACCCCTGCTCCGCAATGCACTCGAGGAGCTTTTGCGTCAAGCCGCACTGGTCCCAGCGCTCAATGGGCCGCGGCGGATTCTTACCCCGCACCTTGGCCTCGAGCGACTCGTACACTTCGTCCACCTGCTCGTCGCTCAGGCGCGCGATTTCGGGCGCCATGACGTAAAAGTCTTTGCGAAACGGCGCATAGTCCATCTTGGAGTGGTCCACGCGCTTGATTTCCTTCTTTGCAGCCTTTTGCTTGAGCATTTCAAGTGCCGTGAGCGTCTTGTCCGTGTTTTCTGCCACGACGCCGTCGTCTTCCAACAATTCCTCGTCCTCAGCGTTGTCGGAATCGTTTCCGTTCTCGCCCGCAGCAGCGTTCGCAGCGCGCCGAGGCGCGATGAGCGACTGCAGAAACGAGTCTTCGGTTGACTCGGCCGGCGCTGCCGTTTCGGCCGCATCGTCGTCCAATTGCGCCGACAGGTCATCGAGGGTGACAACACCGGGCCGCGTGATGTGCGTCTGCACGTCCTTGGGCACCTCGAGGCCGCTCATAAAGTCGTCCAATGGGTCGTCGTCGTCCGCCGCCGCCGCCGCCGCTGCAGCGCCGGGTGCGAGCCGCGATCGCTTCCATTGCGCCAGGCGCTCCTTGAGCTCCTGCGCCTTGGCGTCGGCCGACTCGGTGGGCGCCTCATCCAGCTCGGAATCGGACATTGCCCGTTATCTCGATCGAGCGTCGAGTGCGTTGTTTGTGGAGGAGGGCGGGCGGGCTCCTGCACTCACCTCGCTTCCTGGACGGCGGCGATGAAGACGCTGGTAATGCCCGCCGTGTCCTTCGGCAACGTGGGGCAGCTTGCGGTGGACGTGCTCATTGCCACGCTGTGCGGCGGCGGCGCTGCACCGAAAATGCGCGTGGACTCGGCCGACCACCTCGAGCCCCTCGTCACGTGCGACCCGTTCGCCCCGCCAGTGCGCGGTGCCGTTTCCACGCCGATTGAAGTCTTCGCCGTGAGCGATGCGTTGTGGGTGGCCCAAATCCGATCAGTGGTCGTTCCCGGGCATGCGCGGCTGCTGGCAGACGCGATTGTGCGCTGGGCGACGGCCAACGGCGTCGACCGCGTCGTCGTGCTCAGCGGCGCCTCGGCGCTGGCTCTCAACAGCGAACCGATGTTCGACACGCGAGACACGAGCAGGCTGGCGACTTTGGACGGCGACGCGCCCGCCTTTCCCTCGTGCGCCGTGGACCAGCTCGAGTTTGCCGGCCTGACGCGGCACGTGCTCGCGGTTGCCAAGGACCACTCGGTGAGCGCGCAAGCCTTGGTACGCCTCGTGTTTGAGGGCGACAACTTTGGCGATGGGCTGGCATTGGCGCGCGACGCCGTGGCGCTGCTCGGTCTTGACGCTGGGCCGTTGCGGGAGCCGGACGTGTGGCAAACCTTTCGCGCATAGCGCCGGACACGTCCTGGAGCAGCGCGTGATGTTTGAAAACCCCTTGTGTGCTCGTTGCGTGTTTTGCTCAGCAGTCGCCCCATCGCTGGTGGCGCGCACGGCGTGCGCTCTGCGACGGCGCGCGCACGCGTACGTGTGTTACCTTTTAAGGTACCTGCATACTCGATGCATAGCGGAGGCAACATGGCTCCTTCGTCGCGTTGCCGCGAGCTTCACTTCGTGCAAAAAGCCGCGAGCCCGCCCAAGCCGCGCGAGCACATGTCGGCAAGCACGCTCACGGACTGCGTGCAGCTCGTGCGGCGTTCCGTCGAGGCGCACGACGAAACGCTGCTGCTGCGCGCGCTGCGCAAAACCAACCCGTTGCACGCGCAATTGGCCGCATCCGAGCTGGCTGCGCTGCTGGCGCCTTTGCTTCCAGGCTCGCTGCCGAACCGCCAGGTCATCTTCGACTCCCTTGGCGCCCCGGCGTCGTCAGTCGACAGCGCAGCGGGCCCCGTGCTTCCCGAGGTGGAGCTTTACCTTCGCCTGGTGGCGCTCAAGAGCGCAAAAAAGCGCCAGAGCTGCGCCGAGGCGGTGCTGGAGCAGGCCGCGGACGCGATGATGCAGACGGTGCGCGCGCACGACCGGCGGACCATGGACGTTCTTGCCGCGTCGGCGTGGCAAACGTTAGCCACCGTCAAGCCGTTTCCGGCCATTCGCGACGCGCTCATCCGCGCGCATCGCACGGCCTGCTTGCGGCTCGACCAGGCCGGACAGGCCGTGCTGGCCAACCTCATCTTGCGCGACTTGGTCAATCGCGACCTCATCACCGAGGCGGCCTCGTTCGCATCAAAGGTCAAGTTCCCCGACCGCGCTTCCAACAACCAGCACGTGCGCTTTCTGTACTACACCGGCCGCATCGAGGCTCTCCAGCTCGAGTACGGCACGGCGCTCAATTTGCTTCAGCAGTCGATTCGCAAGGTGCGCGTTTTCATGCGCCGCGCGGGGAGCTGACCGCCGTGTGTGCCGTTGCGCGCGCGCGCAACATATATAGGCTCCCACGAACACAGGACTGGCGTTTCGAATCATGGTGCACAAGTTGGCAACGGTGGTGCAGCTGCTCACCGGCGACACGCCGGAGCGCGCGTGGTTCAGCGACGCGGAGATGAGCGCGGAGCTGACGCCCTACCTCGAGCTGGTACGCGCGGTGCGCCAGGGCAGCATTGCCGCGTTTGAGCAGTGCGTGGCTAAGCACAGGCACACGTTTGAGCGCGACCGCACGTTGACGCTCATCATGCGCCTGCACTCGTCGGTCATCAAGATGGGTGCGCCTCTTGTGCCTTTGCGCCGTGACTCACTACGCCTTGGGCAGGACTAAGGTGTGCTGCTTTACCTCGGCCCGTGCACATGCGCAGCCGTGGGCACGTGAGCTGACGCGCGCAGGGCGGTGAACGTGTGCTACTCGCGCATCGCGCTGGCCGACGTGGCGCGCAAGCTGGACGTGCCGGCCGAGTCCATCGAGTACGTGTGCTGCAAGGCGGTGCTCGACGGCGTGCTCGACGCCAACGTGGATCCCGCGGGCGAGAACCTCCTGTCGCTGCAGGCCATCGACGTCTACCAGTGCACGCCCGACCCGATGCGCGCCTTCCAGCGCCGATGCAACTTCTTGTCCGAGGTGCACAACGAGGCCGTCAAGGCGATGCGGTTCCCGCCGGAGATTACGAAGAAGAAGCTACAGGAGGGCATCATGGACGAGGAAGCCGAGGACCCGGCCAAGTTTGAAGACATGGCCGACCTCGACGGCGAGGACGACGACTGAAGTTGCCGCTGCTGTGGGCTGCGGTTTAACATTGTTGTTTCACCGCCCGTGTTTGTTGCCGTGTGATGCTAGGGCAGCGAGCCTGCGGATCGGCTCCCAACCTCACAAACAACAAAAATGCGCACGGCCACACGCCGGTTCGGCGTCGCGTTTGACATGTGCGCCACACGCGTGTCGCACACGCGTGCATTGACGTGCGTGACGCAGCGACGGTGTGCTGTTGCGCGGCAAACGCGCGCTGCCTGGAGCGCGGCATTCGCTCGAGACGCTGCAAAAGCTGGGCGCTCCGTTTGTTTTGCTGACGAATGGCGGCGGCGTGACGGAGCGCGCCAAGGCCGACAGCCTGTCCAAGACGCTGGGCGTGAAAATCGACGCGTCGCAGGTCGTGTTGGCGCACACGCCGCTCAAAGGCATGAACGAGCTCAAGCAAAGCCGCGTGCTCGTTCTCGGATGCCACGACGAGCTCGCGGTGGCGCGCGACTACGGCTTTGAACGCGTCGTGTCGCCGCAGGAGCTCGCAGCGCAGCACCCGCTGTACTACCCGTGGGACCATTTCACTCCGGTGGCTCCTACCACGGTGGACGCGCACGCGCACGAGCCCATCGCGGCCATTCTTGTAATGCACGACCCCGTGGACTGGCACCTCGAGCTGCAAATTTGCTTGGACGTTATTCGCCGCCGCTTCCCCCCCTCCGCGGCGCGCGCTCCGCCGCCGCTGGTGTACAACACGAACGACGACATTGAGTTCTCCTCCTCCTGTCCGCATCCGCGCCTCGCGCAGGGCACGTTTGTGCGCTGCCTGGAACTCCTCCACGGTCTGGCGCACGTCGATGCGAACGACGCGCCGGCCAAGCTGCCGCTGGCGGTCAAGCGGTTCGGCAAGCCGCACGGCGTGCAGTTCACGTTCGCCGAGGCCGCAATGAGCTCGCCCGACAGGCTGTACATGATCGGCGACAACCCCGCGGCCGACATTCGCGGGGCCAACAACGCCGGGGACAAATGGACGTCAATCCTCGTGCTGTCGGGCATGACGAGCGCGCCAGTGGCCGGCGGCGGCAGCGACGAGCCCGACGTGGTGGCGCCCAACGTCGAGGCCGCGGTGGCTGAGATTTTGAAGCGCGAACGCGCGTTTGTAGGATGAAAACCGAGGCGCGATAAAGCGAAGGGTCATGTACACACGGCGCACACTCACTCACACCTCACGATGCCTACTCGGACTCGACCATGGGCGCAGCCTCGAGCGTTGATCGCGCCGTCTTGTGAAAGGCCGACCGCGGGCTGATAAGGTCCGCCGACAGCGTCAGGTCGGGGCTGAGCGTGCTGGCCTGCTGCGCGTGCAGCAGCCGCGTCTGCGGCGCGGGCACCGAGGCCACCGAGCTACCGAACAAAAGGCCGCCGGGCGAGAGCGGTTTTTTCAGCCGCGCGCCGCCGCCGCCGCTGTCCGCTGGCGCGAGCTGTGGCGATGGAGGGTCCGAGGGCGGCCGCGCGTTGCTGTCAAACATTTTGAGGTTGGGCGCGCGCGCGCCGTCCTGGCTGTTGGTGCGGCGATTGCGCGAAATGTGGCTCATGTCGTCCCAATCGCCCAGGTTGAACAGCTCCGAGTCAGAGTCCTTGCGCGGCGGCGGGGGCGGCGACGAGGAGGAGAACGCGGACGCTGTGGGCGTGCGGCGCTGCAGCTGCTGCGAGCGCAGCGCGTCCTTGGCGCGCGCCAGAATGCGCTCAATCGAGTCGAGCGAGTCAAAGTTGAGCTTGGACGTGTCGCCCGACGTCACAAAGGCCGTGAGTGCGTCCAGCGGCTGCACCGCGTCGACCGAGGGCGACGGCGGCTTGGCTGGCAAATGCCCGCGCGGCGGCGGCGCGTCCCACAACGCGTCGAGCTGGGCCGACTTGAGCGCGAACACGGGCGAAGACGTGCCGGGCGACTTCTCCAGGTCTAGCGACTGCGACCGCGGCCGCGCGGCTGCCACGGGCACTTGCTGCACCGCGCGCGTGTGTGAGTTGGCGCTCGAGGTGCAAACAAAGCGGGTACCTGGAGTGCGCTGGTAAAGTTGTTGGACTTTAGCACTTGCGGCCGCGTGGGCCGCATGGGCGTAAAGCCTGCCGTCGTCGTCGTCGTTGCCGGCACGGGCACGGGCGACTGGGTGTGCACTGTAGCTTGCCGGTCGATGGCGAGTCAGCGCAGCGAGCATGAGCGACGCACTGGGGACGAAGATGAGCCCGCTCTCAAAGTCATAGTCCGAGTTGCCCCGCGTGTGCTGCGCGGCCACGGGCGTGCTCACCACAATGGGCACGGTCGACGACGAGCTTTGCGCAGCCCGCAGCGCGTCAGACTCCACGCGCGCGCGCATCAAGGCAAAGCGCGCACTTTCTGTGCTCGACGGTGAGGAACTCGATGTCGCGCGACGTCGCCTCTTGCGGCCGTTTGTCCTTGGCCGATGGGCGCACAAAGGCCGATCCCGCCGCGCGCCGGGGGTTGCTCCATAAGTCGCCGGCGGCCTGTGTGCCGCGCAACGCGCGCCGGGGCGTGAGCACGCGCGCGTGTGCGCGCCCGCTGGGGGCGCTCACCTTGGCCTGCTGCGGCGACGGCGGGCGTATGGCGTTGCCGAATCGAGGCGCTGACGCCACCGTCGAGGCCGCGGCGCCGCTCTGCGCGGGGCGCGCGCCCCCGGCGGGCTGCGCGGGGCGGGAAAACCCCGCGCCCGGGGCGGTTTGCGACTTGCGCATCAAACTCATATTTGTGCACGAAAAGCGCCTTTGCCGCACGCGTTTGGACTTTTTGGCTGCAGCGCACGTGCGGACGGTCCCCGGGTGCACGTGCGCCCCGCCCACCACACGCACAACGCTCACAAATGACTTTACGATCGCCCCGCGGAGAACTTTTTTTGCAGCAACAAGCCTTGCTGTGTGCGTGTGTGATGATGCGTTTGGGAGAGTAAGTGTTTTTGTTTTGCACGGGCGGCGCGTACAAAACCACAAACAAACAAACCTCATTCTTGTAGAGCTGCATGGCCTTTGCCTGAATGCGCCTTGCAGCGTCCTGCGGCGTCTCCTTTCGATTGATGCATTCGGTAATCACGTCGGCGCCCATGGCCTCGAGCTCTGGAAACCAGCTCAGAGCCGGGTACGTGATCATCTTCTTGGCAATCGTGTCGCTGAGCAGCTGCACGCGCTCGGTGCGCGGGAGGCTGCGGAAGACGTCCATGTGCGCGGGAATGGAGCCCCCGCGCGCGTCCAGAGCGGCGGCGTGCGCCGTGCACAGCGCCGCGATGCACTCGACGGCACGCTTGACGTCGCCGCACGCCTTGGGGATGGCCCAGGCGTGGCAGCCCGAGTAGCTCTTGTCCGCCGGGTAAGCGGCCGGCTTGAACGCGTCGCGATACGGCGACTGCTGCAGCACCGCGTGGCCGCCGGGCCACATGCTCGCGCACGCCACCGCGCCCCCCGCCAAAGCGGCGTCCGAGTCGTCGTACTTCCACGAGGCGAGGTCCACGCCCGAGTTTGCGGCGAGCTTGACGATGGTCTCAATGGCCTGCACGCTGGCGGGCGTGTCCATGGTGGGCCGCTTGCGCTCGTCGAACAGCGAGCTCTTGTTCTGAATGACCAACTCGTAAAACAACCCAAACACGCCAGATCCAGTGCCCGTAAAGCCATAGGCAATGCGCTTTTCAAGAATCTCGTCAAAGCTCGTGGGTGGCGACGGCAAGACGTCGCTGCGATACCACAGCAGCCGCGTGTCAATGTTGCGCGGAACGCAATACAGTTTGCCATCCAGCCTGCACAGCGCCACGGCCTGCGGGTTGAGCGACGCGATGAGCGCCTTGGGGATGAGGTCGTCGAGAGACAGCAGGTGCTCTGCTTGCGAGGGTGCGTACTTGGAGTGCGTCGCAATGACGTCCAACCGCACGTCCGAGGTGGGCGAGAACGCGCTGGCGACAAAGGCGTTGAGCGAGTCGTGGTCGCCCTTGAACACGACGCGGTGCAGCGGAGAAAGCACGTTGGCGTCCGTGTACAGGCTGTCGTACATGGGACCACCGATCAACGCAATGTTCAACGAGCTGCTGCTGTACGCCGCGGCCACGTACGACGATGGCGTAGCCGTGGGCTGCGGTGGTGCTGCCGTGGAGGGCTCGAGCGCGGCCGACGACGTCCACGCCCTGGACGCCGCGGCCGGGCGCATGGTGACCACGGGAGCCGCGCTGTTGTGCTGCGCCGCCTCGGCCGAGAGCACGGCGAACTCGTGCTGCAGCCGGTCGATTTCTTCCTGTGCTTGGCGCAAGAGGTTCATCCCGCCGAATTTTTTTTTGGCGGCGAGGCTCGGGGGCTCCTGGTTCCGTGGAAACAACATTTCGCCTCAAACCGCCAAGCAGCCTCGGGCACCCCGAGCGCGCGAGCTAGCCATGTCCCTCGCCAAGTCATCACCCGCGCAGCACGTGCCTGGCTTCACCTCGCGCACCAGAATTCTCTTGGGCAACGGCGGCGTCAAGCCGCCCAAGCAAGCTGTGGCGGACGTGCGCATTGGCATCCTCGGCGCGGCGCGCGTGGCTCCGCTGGCGCTGCTTGCGCCTGCGATGTACGTTCCCAACGTGCAAGTTGTTTCCGTGGCAGCTCGGCAAAAAGACAAGGCCACGGCATTTGCGCGCAAGCATGGGCTGGCCAACGCGTACGGCTCTTACGAAGAGCTGGTAAACGACCCCGCGATTAACGCCGTGTACGTGCCCTCGCCCAATGGGCTGCACTACAAGTACGCGCTCATGGCCTTGCGCGCTGGCAAGCACGTCTTGTGCGAAAAACCGCTGTGCGCCAACGCGGCCGAGGCGGCGGAGATGGTGCGCGTGGCCAAGGAGTGCGACCGGCTGCTGATGGAAGCCACCCACAGCTTCCACCACCCCGTCAGCATTCGCGCGCGCGAAATCGTGCGCTCGGGCGAATTGGGCGAGGTTGTGTCCACCTACGGCTCCTTCCGGCTGCCTCCAATCTTCCCCGGCAGCGACATTCGCTACGGCAACCGCGGCACCGAGCCCAAACTGGCCGGCGGCGGCCTCATGGACACTGGCGCCTACGCGGTGAACGCGACTCGTTTCTACGTTGACGCTACGATTGTGGGCTGCGCCGAGGCCAAGCTGCACGAAGCGTACCCGCAAATCGACTCGCGCGCGACGGCCACGCTCACGTTGCGCCTCAAGGACGGCACCGAGGTGCCCGGCGTCGTCGAGTCGGCCATTGCGGCGCCGTTCCCGTGGCTGTCCATTCCGCGCGCCAAGGTGATGTGCGCCAACGGCACGCTCGAGGTCGTCAATTTCCTCCTGCCCAGCATGTACCACGCCATCAACGTGTACGACAAGGCCGGCAAGCTGCTGCGCACCGAGCGCCACTACGGCGCTGGGCAAACCTCGTGTGCGTCTCGCACGTGGTCGCCGCCGTCGCCGGTGATGACCGAAACGCTAACGCGGTCGCCGACGGCGCGAAAACAGACCAGCACCAGCTCGAGACGTTTGCCGCTGCGGTGCGCGCCTTTCAGCCCGGCCAGGGTGGTCTCGTGCAAAGCGCGACGGGCGGCACGGCCGACGACCCCGTCAACACGATGCACGGCATTGACTCGATTTACCTCAAGGCCGGATGGAAGGCGCGCGAGGGCGACAGCGGCTTTCGCGTCGAGTAAGCTGCCTCGCGCGTGTGCTCGTGGAGGCCGCTAGCGGCGTGGCAGCGTGAACGTGTGGGAGCTGTGAGAGCATTGCGTGGGGATATACCATCGTATATAAGAGCGCTTTAACGACAAACACACCCATGCACTCACGTCGCCTCGGGCAGCGTCCACGCGGCGTCGACGGGCAGCTCGTCGCGCACAATCTCGCGGTGGCATGACCACACGCTCAGAATTGCCTCGGGGCTGCCGATGCCCGCCGCGCGCGGGTCGCCGGCTGGGCCGAACCAGTGGTTGGTCGGCGCGCCCGTCGTTCTGTTTTCGCGCACGCGCGCAGCGCCGTTAGCTCGTCGCGCTCCGGTGGCGCACGCGGTTACGCACCTCGCCCTGGTGCCAGCGTACTGGCCGCGTGCACGTGTGAGTCTTTTTTTGCCGAGGGGGGCGACATTGCCGCGCGTACGGTGGTGCCGTTGACGGTGCGCGAAAGCACCTGGTGCAGGAACGCCGGCTCGGACGACACGACGGCGGCGGTGAGGTGGTGGTCCATGCGCTCCAGAGCCGCCAAAAGCATGGGCACCTCGCCTGTTATGACCGGGCAACGTGAGCGGGCACGCACACACACACACACCGGACAGCGACGCACCGTGGGCGTAGTCCACCACAATCTGCACGGGGCCGAAGACCTCGGTGGTCGCCAACTCAAACGCCTTGGGCGACGACATCAAGTCGGCGAGTCGCATGCGGATGGCAGTCGGCTCGATGGCGCCGTACGGCTCGGGGATGGCGTGGCCCTGCAGCGGCTTGCCGCCAAACAGCAGCGACGCGTTAGGCACCGCCGACAAAACCGCGCCGACGTGGTCGAGCATGCGCTGCGTGGACCACGAGAGCACGGGACCAATGGTGAGTGCCTCGAGGTTGCGCCGCTTCGCCAGGGCTTGGATGCGCGCCAGCAGGTCGGTTTTGAGCCAGTTCTCGTGCACAAACAAGCTCGACTGCGCCGAGCACTTTTGCCCCGACGCTGCGTAGGCGTCCTGGTCGCACATCCACGCCGTGTGCTGCACGTTGGCCTGCACGTCCGGCCCGAGCACCTTCCAGTTGAAGCCGGCGTCCTCGCAGCGCACCTTGCCTCGCGTCACCTCGCTCAGCTTGTTGGCCACGCCCGACGAGCCGGTGAACTGCGTCAGCCGCATAAAGGGCTGCTCGGCCACGTGCTGTGCCACGGCGCCCTTGCAGTGCAGAATGCTAAAGTCCTCCGCGGGCGCGCCGCTTTCCAAAAGCAGCCGAGCGAATTCGTCCACCACAATGCCAACCAAATGATGCGGCTAGGCGCGCAGGCATGCGTTAGCGCGCATTGTTGTTGTTTTGCCACGAGCAGCGACGTTTGTACCTTGACCAGCACCTTGTTTCCGCAAAAGAGCGCCGCCATCATTTGCAGCGCTGGGATTTCGAGCGGGAAATTGAACGGCGCGATGGACATCACCGGTCCATACGGCCACCTGTAGCCGCTACTCGTCTGCCCGTCGTGGTCGCCCGACACGTTAAAGCTCCTTCCGGCGAGAAAGCGAAGCGAATCCCCGGAAAACGATTGCAGAAACGCGCGCGTCACGACGACTTCGCCCAGGGCTTGCTTGTAAGACTTGGGCATGACGCGCTGGATGAGCCGGGCGAAAAAATACTCGGTCTCAGGCTGCGCGAGTTCGTGCGCGGCTTTGCGAGCCACATTGGCGTACTCGAGATAGCGCTGCGGGCGCTTGAGCGGGTTGTGCAGCCCGGATTTTGTGCACGCCTTGAGCGAGGCCAGGAAGGGCTGCAGCTCGGAGCGCGCCGTGTCGGGCGTGCTTATCAGCGGCTCGCCCGTGAGCGGATCGGGAACGGAGAGATGCGCCGCGGGCGAGACCCACTGGCCCTGCACGCGGTTCATGCAGCGCATCACCGCCTTGGCATCCGGGTCGACTGTCGCCCACGCGGGCAAGCGAGCAGAGCGGCGCATCCTTTGCTGCAGTGTACGCGTTCAGCTCGCCTTGCACGTCTGCCGCGCCCGCCCGCCATGGATAGGTGGATGGACGGCAAGATCGGACAACCCAGCGTTGTACGCTCGCCCGGGCAACGAGCTCGGCACAGCCGCCAGCGGGACCACAGGTAGGCGGCGCTACCACACACGGGCAACGCGAACGATTACATCTTGACCTTCTTCCTCGGCAGCAACGTAGCCACCACGGGCGTGTTCTCCGACGACGCCTGCGAAGCGTTGGCCGACACGAGAATCGCGGCCGCGTTGCCCGACAGCAGCGTCGGCGCCACGGCGCGCATCGACGGCGCGGGCGCTTCCGCGGCCACCGCCTCAGTCTCGTCTTCGCGCGTCGGCGCAGCAGCGGCCGATGCTGCAGGCGCAGTGTTGCGCGCGTGCAGCATGATGGCGGTGTACTCAATCTTGCCGCACAGCTCGGCGACGACGTCGGCGAGGTCCTTGGCGAGCGCCTGGTCGTCGTCGCTCGGCGCCGCAGGCGTACCCGGCGCGCCGCCCGCGGGAACGTGGCAGCGCTGAACGGCGGCCTGCAGGCGGGGCAGTGAATCGGCGTGCGCCATGGGCGCTTTCACCACGTCGCCCAGGCTGACCGGCTTGCCGACCTCGATGGGGCCGGCGATGGCGCGGATGACGCCGATGAGCGCCTCGCAGGCCAGCGCGATGGCCTCCACGGACTCGACGTGGTGGCGCTCGGCGTCCTCCTTGTGGTTCGCGTCCGCCTTGGCAGCCAGCTTTACTCGATGGATGCCGACGCGTTAGCGCTGGGCGCGCGCACGCCACGCGCAGAGAGAAGAAACGTGCCTGCCCATGCGCGAGGCCGATTTGCAAATACACGTCCGCGAGAGGTCGCGACGCAGCCGGTTCATCAGCCAGTCTGGCTTTGTGTTAGCACGTTGCACGCACCCGCACGCGTGCGCCGTACCTGATTTCCAGACAGGCGTTGAACTCGGCGAGGCTGTCTTCAAAGCGGTCGCCCTCCATCGCAAGGTTGCCCAAGCGCAAATGCGCAAAACTCAGCTGCTTGCGCGCGTCCTTGCGCGCCGCGTCGTCGAGAGTCGGGTTGCTGCGCATGCGTTGCGTATTTGCGTTAGAGCCGCCGTTGCTGGGAACGCGCGCAAAAGCAAACTTCAAAATGCGTGAATAAATGAGCCTGGCCACATCGAGTGATTCAAAGGCGATTTCTAGCGTGTCGTCGTCGTCGTCGCCCGAGAAGGCGTTGGTGCTCTCCTCGGCCGAGCACAGCAGCGCGTCGCCGTAGTCCAGCGCGTGCGGCGCCACCTCATCAGCCGTGTCGCCAAACTCGTCCACAGCGGCCATGTAACGCGCCTGTGTGGCGCCGATGCGTGCTTCGAGCGCGCTAGGCGCGGCTTCCTCGGCCGGGGGCGGCGTCGTCGTCGTCGTCGTGGTCGACTCGGCGGGATTCATATGAATCTTCACGCAGGCTTACGACAACAGCGCGCTCGCGTATGCGCCTGTGGCAGCCGAGCGAGAATAGGCAGCGGCGCGCTCGCCTGATGAGCGCTCGTTTTTTTTGGTGTTTTGCGTACAAATTTGAAAAACGGCGAACGGCTCCCGAGCGTCGCATCGCCCGGGCCCCGGGCAACCACATGGTACGGCGTGCAGAGGTGCTATGTAGAGCGACCCATAAATATATCCAAACTTTAAAAAAGCACACCCCGCACACGCATGGCACACAAATTCACAAATGGAACAAGTCAAGGCGAGGACGGGTCCTTCAAATACGCCGCAAGCGCGCCGTCGCTTCGCCTGCGGTCCGTCGCCGGCATGGCAACGGCCTTGGTCGCGATGACCGAGACTCTGGACGGCAGCCGCGAGCTGCGCGAGAGCACGTAGATGGCCACGGCACCTAGCGACCAGATGGACGTAATGTCCAGCGCCGTCAGGAACGCCCACCTCCACGCGAGCAGCGAGTCAGCACACACACACACACACATACACACATACACGGCAT
>Ga0302314_10007972_pt1 | contig 18941 bp, 17 predicted proteins | sample III_Palsa_N2_3_FD_200533 | JGI IMG/M metagenome (GOLD analysis project Ga0302314, IMG submission 200533) | Peat permafrost microbial communities from Stordalen Mire near Abisko, Sweden - III_Palsa_N2_3 | ecosystem: Environmental > Terrestrial > Soil > Palsa > Peat permafrost | place: Sweden...
CGCCGGTGACGAAAACATATTTGGTCATCGCTGGATGCTCGCGGGAAAAACGGATTATACCGTAAAGCAGGGTCTCAACCCAGCAAAATGCGCGGCATCCGCGCCGATCCTGCACCGTTTTATGTACCGCCTGCTGCTGCCTTGCTGCTCGCGTGCTACTCACATATTGCTACCCTGCTTCGGCGCGGCATGCATGAATCCATTCGCGCATGTTACCGCCGGTTTGGCGCGCTGTGCAGATTCACACCGTATTTAACGTATCTTCGTGTCTGCCCAGATGATGGGTGGCTCCATGCCGCGCTTTCCTCGATTGGCGCGCGTGCCGTCCCTGACGCGGCCGCAGACACGGACCTCCTCCGCTCACATCAGGCGCGCCGCTCCAGCTCGCGCAGCATCCGCTGCACCGCCCGAGCGGTTTCCAGCGGCTTCTCCATGGGATACAGGTGGCTCCCCTCGATCCATTCGAGGTGACCGCCGGTCGTGCGACGCGTGGCGTCCAGTCCGGCCTGGCGGATTTCCTTCGAGTGCGTCCCGGCGATGAACCCGACCGGCACCGGCGCGCCGCGAGCGAGCCGCGAGCCGAGCGTGTGCGGCAACGTCTTGTAGATCTTGTACTCCGTGAGGCGATCGAACGCGAGCGCACGCTTGCCGTCGGGCGAACTCTGCGGAATGCCGAAGTCGATATAGTCGGACAGCATCCTTTCGTCCCAGCGCGCAAAGGCGGGCTTCGAGTGAAAGTGCCGCCAGGCTTCGTCGCGGCTCGCCCATTGGGTGCGGCGCGTGCGCGTGGCGGCCGCGGGCGAGAGGCGCTCGTCGAGACCGGTCCATTGCGACACGCGCAGCATGCTGCTACGCCAGCCGGCCACCACTGGCGAATCGAGCATCACCACCCCTTTCACCCACTGCGGTTTTTTCAGCGCGGCCATCAGCGACAGATAGCCGCCGAGCGAATGGCCGAGCAGCCATACCGGCTGCTCATAGGACCGGCTGATGTCATCGAGCAGCTGTTCGACCAGATGCGGCCAGTCCTGCGTCACCGGAAAACGCGCGTCGTGGCCGATGCGTTCGATAAAACGTACGTCGTAGTCGTCGGCAAGCTCGGCGAAGATGGTCCGGTAGGTTGACGCGGGAAAACCGTTCGCGTGCGAGAAGTGAATGATGTTTTTCAAGTGCGGCTGTCTCCGTTCCTGATTCTGTTAGGCGAGGGGCACGGCCTGGCTGGAGCGCGTGCGGCCTTCATGGGTCCATCCAGTACCGGTGATGCGCGCTGCGATACCGTTCGAGCGATAGCGTCGCGCGCGGCGCCCGATTGCCCTGCGCCGGCGGGTCCTGCGCTGGCGCGTCCTCGGCCAGGATCTGGACCGCGCCGTCCTCGTCGCTGCGCGCAAGTTCGATGTGCCGCGCCAGATAGCGTTCGAAGACGCCCGGGTTGGGATGGTGAAAACGGTTGCGATAGCCTACCTGAAATACCGCGACAAGCGGCTCGATAGAGTCGAGGAACGGCTCGGTCGAGGAGGTCTTGCTGCCATGGTGCGGCACGAGGAGGATCTGCGCGGACAAGGCTTTGCGGTCGCGCGCGAGCAGGATGCGCTCGACCGGCGCCTCGATGTCCGCGGCCAGTAGTGCGGTGAGGCGGGGTGTTGTGGCTGCGGTGGGTATGGCGGCGGCGGTGGCTGCAGTGGCCGCGTTTGCCGCGCCGGACACGTTGGTAGCGCCGGACGTGCCGGCCTCGTTGGCCGCAGTGGTCGCGGCGCCATTCGAATCATGCGCGCCCATCGTGCTCACGCGCAGCACGCAGCAATGCGCATTCGGGTTGCCCTGCAACGGCCCGGGGTCCGGCCAGAGCATGCTGAACTCGACACCGTCCCATTGCCAGCGCTGGCCCGCTGCACAGCGAACCGTGTCGGCGCCGACCGCCCTGGCTTTTTCCCACAACGCATTCGACGGCGCCAGTCCAGCTAGCAACTGACGCACTTCAACCCCCTGAAGTGCGGCCGGCGCACCGCCCGAGTGATCGGAATCGGCGTGGCTGATAATCATCGTGTCCAGTGTGTATACGCCGTTGGCCTGCAGGTACGGCACCACGACCCGTTCGCCTGCATGCGTGGCCTCCGGTCCGGGTCCGGCGTCGAATAGCAATGCGTGATGCGCCGTTTCCACCAGGATCGACGACCCTTGACCAATGTCCAAAGCAGTCAGCCTGAACGCGCCGGGCGGTGGGCCAGGCGGAGCCGGCAACAGGAGCGGCAGCCAGGTGAGCGGCGCCGCCCAGCGCAACGGCCAGCCGCGCGGCGCGAGGCACCACACGACGCCGATCGCTGCCGCGGCCAGTGCCCAACCGTTTGGCTGCGGCAGGCGCCAGAGCGCCCAACTCGAACCCGAGAGCGTCTGCAGGCCGGCGACCAGCAGTTCGAGCAACGCGTGAGCGGTGCGAAATGCATAAGCGTCGAAGGGCACGGGCAACGCGACCCCGGCCAGCACAGCGGGCGTCACAAAGAGACTCACCCAGGGGATCGCAAACGCATTGGCGACTGGCCCGATCAAAGGAATCTGCGAGAACCAGTAAACGGTCAATGGCGCGAGCGCGATCGTCACCGCGAACTGGACCTGTGCGGCACTGCGCAGGCGCGCAGCGAACGCGTGGACGCGAACGCGCAATGCGGCGAGCATCCGCGTGGCGAAGCGCCGAAAGGGCACGCGGCCCGACAGCGCAGTCGCAAGCGTGATCAGGGGTCCGCTCACCGCTGCGCCAGGGTGTGCAACGGGGTCTTCGTTGGGTTGTGCGGCCACTCGCGCGCAGGAAGGTGCATGGGAGCGAGCGCCTGAGTCCGTGTCCGTACCACCTTGCGCATCCAGCTCGACCTCAACCTCCTGCTCGTCGGCCCATTTGTCATCGCACACACGCGGCCGCCCCGACATTGCATAAACGATCGCTGCCACCGCGCAAAACGACAGCCAGAACCCAGCCGACACCACCGCCCACGGATCGAGCAACAACACGAGACCCAACGCCCAGGCCAGCACCCACGACGGCGCGACGCTACGCCCGCTGACAAACGCGAGCGCCACTGCACCCGCCATCCATAGCGCGCGCTGCGCCGGCACATTGAACCCGGCGAGCGCCGCATGCATCGCGGCGAACAACCCCCCGCGATCACCGCGACCTTCTGCGCCGGAATCTTCAGCGGCCAGTTGCGCCCCACAAAACAGGAGCGCCGCCACAGCTCGCCGGCAAGCCATCCAGCGAGTCCCGCGACGAAACCGATATGCAGGCCGGAGATCGCCACCAGATGACTCGTGCCGGTGGCGCGCATCAGCGTCCAGTCGGCGGCGCTGACCTCGTCCTGCGCACCCACCGCGAGCGCCACCACAATCCCGCGATGCGGCGCATCGGCCAGCACGGCGTCGATGCGCGCGGGCAGCGCGGCACGCCAGCGGTCCTCGCCGACACCCAGGCCGCTCGCGAACCCTGCGAGCCGCTGTGCCGTCTCCGGCTTGTTCACGTAGCCGGTGGCCCGGACATTGCGCGCCAGCAAGCCCGCTTCGGCATCGCGTACGCCGTAATTGGCGTTGCTATGAGGGCGCTTGAGCCGCACCGTCAAACGCCAGCGCGCGCCGGGTTCCAGCACCGGCGGCGGGGGTCCCTTCTGGTCGATCCACGCCAGCTGAATCGTGCGGGGGAAATGCGCAATCGGCGCTGCGACCGAGTCGACATCGAACAGGAATCGCACGCCCTTGTCATCGCGGTTCGGCAAGCCACGAATGGAGCCCTGAACTTCAAGGTCACGGCCCTCCCACACGCTCGGCAAGCTCACAGCGAGACGCAGTTCGGCCCGCCACGCCGCATAGCCAAAACCAGCGCAAGCAGCAGCCAGCCAAACCGCGCACCAGCCGCCGCGCATCCGCCAGCCCTGCCCGCCACGCAAACCCCACACCGCACAACTAACCGCGCCGCTCATGATCAGCAAGAGCACCAGCCACCCACGCCACACAGGCAACGCCGCTTGCTGCTGCAAGACGATCACGCCTAACGCAAACCCACCCCAGACTGCCCGCATTCGCCCTCCGCCCGCTGACTGCCAACTACCAAACCGCCGCAGCCCGACTAGCCGTCCGACTGCCGCCGGGCGTCACCCTCAGACACAGGTCAGAAAGCTATTTCAGACGAACTGCCGGACGCGGTTTCGGCCCGGCGCGAACCACTGGAGAGATTATGCAGACGAAAGCGCCAGCCGCGGCAGCGCGGCGTAAGCGTTAGCCGTTGTGCCTATGGCAAGCTCATCTACGCCGATGCCGCGCAGTTGCGCGAGACCCGCGCCGATGGCGGGAACCTGGTCCGGCGTGTTGCGTTGGCGGTAGAGCCAGGAGGGAGCGATATCGGGCGCGTCGGTCTCGACGACGAGCGCATCGAGCGGCAATTGCGCCGCGAGGCGGCGGATCTGCAACGCACGCTCGAACGTCAGGTTGCCGCCGAAGCCGAGATGCATACCCTGATCGATAAACGCCTGCGCCTGCTGAAAACTGCCGTTGAATGCATGGGCGATGCCGCGATGCACGCGATGCTTGCGCAGCCCTTTGAGCACCTGATCCTGCGACTTGCGCACGTGGCAGATCACCGGCAGATCGAATTCGTGCGCGAGCTTCAATTGCTCGTTGTAGAAGAATTGCTGGCGCGCATCGTCGAGGCCCGGCACGAAGTAATCGAGGCCGATCTCGCCCAGACCGACAAACAGCGGATCGTCGAGACTCGCTTCGATTTCCATGCGCAAGGCGTCGAGATCCGCATCCTGCGCGCGCGGCGTAAACAGCGGATGAATCCCGAGCGCATACGCGCCGCCTGCCACGCGATGCGCCAGTTCGCGCACCCTTGCGAAGTTCTCGCGCGCCACGCCCGGAATCACGATGCGCCCCACTCCGGACTCGCGAGCAGCGGCCGCCACTGCGTCGCGATCCGCGTCGAATTCCGACGCGTCGAGGTGGCAGTGCGTATCGATCCACATGCTCGAGGCCCCGCGGTGAAAAAACGTTACACGGGAACCGGCGGCTCTTCGTACAGCACGCCATCGCGCAGACGCATGATGCGATCGCACCGCGCCGCCAGATCCGGATCGTGGGTGACGATCACGAAGCTGGTGTCGAAGGTCTGCGACAGTTCGAGCATCAGATTGAACACGGTGTCGGCGGTGCCGCCGTCGAGGTTGCCGGTGGGCTCGTCGGCCAGCACGCAGGCCGGGTTCGTCACCAGGGCTCGCGCAATCGCCACGCGTTGGCGCTCACCACCCGACAGTTCGCCCGGACGGTGTTTCGCCCGGTGCGCAAGACCCACGCGCTCGAGCGTCTGCAGCGCGGTACGGCGTGCTTCGTCGGTCGGCATGCGGCGGATGCGCAACGGCATCGCGACGTTGTCGAGCGCGGTGAACTCGGCCAGCAAATGGTGGAACTGGTAGACAAAACCGAGCGCGCGATTGCGCAGGTCGTTGCGCTCGCGCTCCGAGAGTTTCGTGAACGGCTTGCCGAGCACGGACACCTCGCCGGTGCTCGGATCGTCGAGGCCGCCCAGCACATGCAGCAAGGTGCTCTTGCCCGAGCCCGACGCGCCGACGATCGCCAGCTTCTCGCCGCGACGCACCGACAGTTGCGTGTTGTTCAGCACCTGCACGTTCAGGCCGCCCTGCACGAACGACTTGGAGATACCGGTCGCTTCGAGGACGTACGGATGCAGCGCGCTGTCTGAGGACATAGGTTGAGGAATCGAACGATCATTCATAGCGCAGCGCCTCCGCAGGACGGACCTTGGCACCACGCCAGCTCGGATACAACGTGGCCAGCGAGGCCAGCACGAAAGCGATCACGCCGATCTTCGCCACGTCGCCCGGAACCAGCTCCGACGGCAACTCACTGATGAAATACACCGATGGCGGCAGGAACTGCACGCCGAGCAGATGCTCGATCATCGGCACGAGCCATGGAATGCTCCACGCGATCAGGCAACCGAGCACCACGCCCGTGGCCGTGCCGATAAAGCCGATCGTCACGCCCTGCACGACGAAAATCTTCATGATCGAGCCTGGGTGAGCGCCGAGCGTGCGCAGAATCGCGATGTCCGCCTGCTTGTTGGTCACCGTCATCACCAGCGACGACACCAGATTGAACGCCGCCACTGCGATGATCAGCGTCAGGATAATGAACATCATGCGCTTTTCAATCTGCACCGCCGAGAACCAGGTCTTGTTCTGCTGAGTCCAGTCGCGGATATAGAGGTCGCCCGAGAGGGTGCGCGCCAACTGGTGCGCGACCTCCGGCGCGCGCTGCATGTCTTTCAGGCGCAAGCGCACGCCCGTGGGCGCGGGCAGGCGGAACAGCACCTGCGCGTCCTGAATGTTGATCAGCGCGAGCGTACTGTCGTATTCGTAGTGCCCCGACTCGAAGATGCCCACCACCGTGAACTGCTTAAGACGCGGTAGCATTCCGGCAGGCGTAATGGTGCCTTCAGGCGCCACCAGCGTGATCTTGTCGCCCACCATCACGCCCAGATTAGCCGCCAGATCTGTGCCGAGCACAATGCCGAAATCGCCAGGCTTCAGGTCGGCCAACTGGCCGCCTTTCATTTCCTTGTAGATATCGGAGACCTGCGGCTCGAGCGCCGGATCGACGCCGCGCAGCGCGACGCCGCTCACGGCGTCCTGACGCGTCAGCAAAGCCTGGGCGTCGACATACGGCGCCGCGCCGATCACTTCCTTGTTCTGGCGCGCTTCCTTGGCGGTCAATTGCCAGTTCGGCATCGAGCCGGTCGGCGAAAAGATTTCGACGTGCGCCAGCACCGACAACATGCGATCGCGCACCTCTTTCTGGAAGCCGTTCATCACCGACAGCACGACGATCAGCGCCGCGACGCCGAGCGCAATGCCCGACATCGAAACGAGCGCGATGAACGAAATGAAGCCGTTACCGGTCGTGCGTTTGCCGGCGCGGGTGTAGCGCCAGCCAATTGTCCATTCGTAGGGAAATTTCAAGCGAATCCTTTTCTGCGTTCTTCGGCCTCGTGCCGGGGGCTTGCTGCGGCGTTGCCGTGGCTTCGCCATGGCTTGTTGCAGCTGCGCATGGCGGCGGCAATCCCGCGCCCCATGCGGCCCGAGGGTCGTGACCGTTGGTGTCGGTTCGGGGCGGATGGTTCCGGCGGGCACAAGCTTTCCGCAGTCCCTGCCGGCGGTGGTACCGCTTCCACTCGCGGATTCGGGCGCAGCCCCAGCCTCGCCGCATCTACCACCGATCAAGCGCGAAGTTTGCCATACAATGCGCAGCATCATGCACGCCAACCGTCTTCACCTCCTCCTGCCCTTCGCGCTGCCCGCCGCAGCCGACGCCTCCACCGCGCTCTACAACATTCAAAGCCCCGCCCTCGACAAGCTGCTCGCCCGCGCCACGCTGGTCGAGCGGGTGATCGGCGAGGACTTCCAGCGCACGCTGCCGCACGAGCGCTGGGTGGCCCGCCAGTTCGGCACGGTCGCAAGCGGCGCAGGGGCTGCGGACGAGGCGCCGCTCGCGCCCTACATGCTGCGCGCCGATGGCGGCGAGCCCGGCACGTCGACCTGGGCGTGCGTGCAACCGGTGCACGTGCGCATTGCGCACGATCATCTGGTGCTGATCGATCCGGCTTCGCTCGCGCTGACCGACGATGAAGCCTCAACGCTGCTCGACGTAGCCCGGCCGCTGATCGAAGAACTCGGCGTCCGCATCGAGGCGCCCAAGCCTTCGCGCTGGTACCTCGCGAGCGACGCCTTCGGCACGCTGGCCGGCGCCTCGCCGCTGCGCGCCAGCGGCCGCAACATCGAAATCTGGCTGCCGCACGAGGCCCACACCGGCGAACGTTCGCGCGCATGGATGAAGCTGCAGAACGAAGTGCAGATGGCGTGGTTCGAGCATCCGGTCAATGAGGCGCGCGAAGCGCGCGGGCTGCCTTCGGTCAACTCCATCTGGTTTCACGCTCAAGGTGCCGCGCAACCGGTGAAAAGCCCGTTCGCCCGCGTGTTGTCGGATGCGGCCGCTACGCGCGGTCTCGCGCTAACCGCCGGGGTCGAGATCGGCGCACCGCCCGCTTCGTTCGCGGGCTTGACACCCGGTGCGAACGCTTCGAATGGCGCGAATGGCACAAGAAGCGGCGCCCATGGCGGCAACGAGGCTGCAGCAACGACGCTGGTCGAACTGGATCCGTTTTCCGCGCCCTACATCGAGCAGGACTGGGCCCGCTGGAACGACGCATTCGCCGCGCTCGAGACCGACTGGTTCGCCCCCGCCCTGGCCGCCTTGCAGGCAGGGCAACTCGGCGAACTCGGCCTCACGCTATGCGGCGATACCGGCTCGGTGACGCTCACCATCACGCGCGGCGATCTGCGCAAATTCTGGCGGCGTCGTCTGCTCGCCTCGCTCTTTATCGAATGATCCCGCGAATGACCAGGCGAATGACTCAGCCCATCACTCCGCGAATGTTCCATCGCATGTTTTCCGGCCTTTCCGCATGACTCGAATCGTTACGCGCGCCTGCTCTCCCGTCGACGCCGAAGTGTTGACCCGCCACGGCCTGCATCCGGTGCTGGCCCGTCTGTACGCATCGCGCGGCGTGTGCGGGCCGGATGAAATCGAAACCGGCCTCGCGCGCCTCGTGCCGCCCGCGCAGCTCAAAGGCTGCGAGGACGCTGCGGCGCTGCTCGCCGATTCCATCGACGCCAGGCGCCGCATGCTGGTGGTGGCCGATTACGACTGCGACGGCGCCACCGCCTGCGCCGTGGCCGTGCGCGGTCTACGGATGTTTGGCGCACAGATCGACTATCTGGTGCCGAACCGCTTCGAATATGGCTACGGCCTTACGCCTGAAATCGTTGCGCTGGCTGCCCGCAATGCATCGGGCAAGCCGGATCTCCTGATCACGGTGGACAACGGCATCGCCAGCGTCGACGGCGTCGAGGCGGCCAACGCGCTCGGCATCGATGTGCTGGTGACCGACCACCATTTGCCCGGCGACGACCTGCCCGCCGCCCGCGCGATCGTCAATCCGAACCAGCCGGGCTGCGGCTTTCCGAGCAAGTGTCTCGCGGGCGTCGGGGTGATGTTCTACGTGCTGCTCGCGCTGCGCGCCGAACTGCGCAAGCGCGGCGCGTTCAACGACGCGCGGCCCGAACCGCGTCTGGACGGCCTGCTCGACCTGGTGGCACTCGGCACGGTGGCGGACGTCGTCAAACTCGACGGCAACAATCGCGTGCTGGTCGCCCAAGGTCTGCAACGCATCCGCAAAGGCAAGATGCAGCCGGGTATCGCAGCCCTGTTTCGCGCCGCGGCGCGCGACGCCCGCAACGCCTCGGGCTTCGATCTGGGCTTTGCGCTCGGCCCGCGGCTGAACGCGGCGGGGCGGCTCTCCGATATGTCGCTTGGGATCGAATGCCTCACGACCGACGACATCGGCCGTGCGTGGGAGCTCGCCCAGCAGCTCGATTCGATCAATCGCGAGCGGCGCGAGATCGAAGCCGGCATGCAGCAGCAGGCGCTCGAAGATCTCTCGACGGTCGATCCGGCCGGCTCGGCCACCATCGTGCTCTTCAACCCGACGTGGCATCAGGGCGTGATCGGCATTGTCGCGGGACGACTCAAGGAAAAATTCCACCGGCCCGCATTTACCTTCGCGCCGGCTGACGAGACCGGTGTGCTCGTCAAAGGCTCGGGCCGCTCGATCGCGGGCTTCCATCTGCGCGATGCGCTCGACCTGATCTCGAAACGCGAACCCGGCATGATCGCCAAGTTCGGCGGCCACGCCATGGCGGCGGGCATGACGCTCGCCGCCTCGGACGTGCCGCGTTTCACGGCAGCCTTCGAGGCGGTCGGTCGCGAGTGGCTCTCCGCCGACGCGTTGGCGCGCGTCGTCGAAACCGACGGCGATCTGGAAGAGGCCTATTTCACGCCGCAATTCGTCGAGATGCTCGACGCCGCGGTCTGGGGTCAGGGCTTTCCGGCGCCGGTGTTCTCGGGCGAATTCGAGGTCGCCTCGCAAGCGCTGGTGAAGGACAAGCATCTGAAGCTGCAACTGTTGCGCGGCCGGCAGCGTTTCAACGCGATCTGGTTCAATCACACCGATTCGCTGCCCGCGCGCACGACGATTGCTTACCGGCTCGCCAGCGATACGTGGAACGGCGTCTCGAGCGTGCAATTGATCGTCGAGCATGCGCTGAGCTGAACGGCCACGGGGTCGCTTCACCTCGCCGCCCAGCCGCGCCAAAGCCGCTAAAACTGCTCGAAATCCCCGCTAAACCACCCCAAACAGCCGCCGGAAACGCGCATTAGCCTCCGGCGGCCAGTCTCGATCGGCTATAATTTCCCCTTTTTACGAAGCCACAAAAGATCGACATGGAAGCGGAACGTCTCAACGCGATCGAAGCCTCTCTGGCCGACCTGCGCCGTCGCGCGGGCGAGCTACGGGGGTATCTTTGACTACGACGACAAAGCACTGCGTCTAATCGAAGTCAACCGGGAACTCGAAGACCCGAACGTCTGGAACGACTCGAAGCACGCCCAGGCCCTCGGCCGGGAAAAGAAGCTGCTAGACGACGTCGTCGGCAAGCTCACCTCGCTCGACAACGACCTGCGCGACGCGCAGGACCTGTTCGGCATGGCGCGCGAAGAAAATGACGAGGAAACCCTCCTCGCCTGCGAAAGCGATGCAGCCAGCCTCGAACAGCGCGTCGCCGACATGGAATTCCGCCGCATGTTCTCGAATGCGGCCGACCCGAACAACGCGTTCCTCGACATTCAGGCAGGCGCCGGCGGCACCGAAGCGTGCGACTGGGCCGCGATGCTGCTGCGCCAGTACCTGCGCTACTGCGAGCGCAAGGGGTTCAAGACCGAAGTGCTGGAACAGACCGACGGCGACGTCGCGGGCATCAAGAACGCCACCATCAAGATCGAAGGCGAGTACGCCTACGGGTTCCTGCGCACCGAAACCGGCGTGCACCGTCTCGTGCGCAAGTCGCCGTTCGACTCGTCGGGCGGCCGTCATACGTCGTTCTCGTCGGTGTTCGTGTATCCGGAAATCGACGACTCGATCGAAGTGGACATCAACCCGGCCGATCTGCGTATCGACACGTATCGCGCGTCTGGCGCGGGCGGTCAGCACATCAACAAGACCGACTCCGCGGTGCGGATTACGCACATGCCGTCGGGCATCGTCGTGCAGTGCCAGAACGACCGCTCGCAGCACCGTAACCGCGCCGAAGCGATGGCCATGTTGAAATCGCGCCTGTACGAAGCGGAAATCCGCAAACGTCAGGTCGAACAGGACAAGCTCGAAGCAGGCAAGACCGATGTGGGCTGGGGTCACCAGATCCGTTCGTACGTGCTGGACAACAGCCGCATCAAGGATCTGCGTACCAACGTCGAAATCAGCAATACCAAGAGCGTGCTCGATGGCGACCTCGATCCGTTCATTAGCGCCAGCCTGAAACAGGGCGTCTAAAGTAAGCGCATCGGGCGCGGCGAGTTTTGCCGCGCCGCATCTTTTGACCGCCTGTTGCAGTCTGATTTCCGACCGGCAGGCAACCTCGTGCGGCCCACCCGCATGCAGGCCACCCCGAATACCGACCCATCATGACCGAACCGATCCAGACGAACGCTGCGCCCGAGGGGGACGAAAACAAGATCATCGCCGAGCGCCGCGAAAAGCTGCGCGAGCTGCGTGAACAGGGCGTCGCCTACCCTAACGATTTCCGCCCCACGCATCACGCCGAAGATCTGCAAACCCAATACGCCGAAGCCGATAAGGAAGCGCTCGAAGCGAATCCGCTTCAAGTCGCCGTGGCCGGTCGCATGATGCTGAAGCGTGTGATGGGCAAGGCGAGCTTCGCCACCGTGCGCGACGGTTCGGGTCAGATTCAGTTCTTCATCACGCCGACCGACGTCGGCCAGGAAACCTACGACGCGTTCAAGAAGTGGGACATGGGCGACATCGTCGCCGCGCGCGGCGTGCTGTTCCGTACCAACAAGGGCGAACTGTCGGTGCGTTGTACCGAGCTGCGCCTGCTGTCGAAGTCGCTGCGTCCGCTGCCGGACAAGTTCCACGGCCTCGCCGACCAGGAAATGAAGTACCGCCAGCGTTATGTCGACCTGATCGTCACACCGGAAACGCGCAAGACCTTCGTGGCGCGCACCAAGGCGATGTCGTCGATCCGCAAGTTCATGGCAGACGCCGACTTCATGGAAGTCGAAACGCCGATGCTGCACCCGATCCCGGGCGGCGCGGCGGCCAAGCCCTTCGTCACGCATCACAACGCGCTCGATATGCAGATGTTCCTGCGTATCGCGCCCGAGCTGTATTTGAAGCGTCTGGTGGTGGGCGGCTTCGAGCGTGTGTTCGAGATCAACCGGAATTTCCGTAACGAGGGCGTCTCGGTACGCCACAATCCGGAATTCACGATGATCGAGTTCTACGCCGCGTACACCGATTACCAGTGGCTGATGGACTTCACCGAACAGTTGATCCGCCAGGCCGCGATCGACTCGCTCGGCACGGCGACGATCAGCTATCAGGGCCGCGAACTGGATCTCTCGAAGCCGTTCCATCGCCTGACAATCAACCAGGCCATTCAGAAGTACGCGCCTCAATACACTGACGAACAACTGGCCGACGCGGCGTTCCTGCGCCCCGAACTGAAGAAGTTCGGCGTCGATGCCTCGCAGCCGCAGTTCCTGAACGCCGGTGTCGGCGCGCTGCAACTGGCGCTCTTCGAAGAGACGGCCGAATCGCAGCTGTGGGAGCCGACCTACATCATCGACTACCCGATCGAAGTGTCGCCGTTGGCGCGCGCGTCGGACAAAGTGGCGGGTATCACCGAGCGTTTCGAGCTGTTCATCACGGGCCGCGAAATCGCCAACGGCTTCTCGGAGCTGAACGATCCGGAAGACCAGGCCGCCCGCTTCAAGAAGCAGGTGGACCAGAAGGACGCCGGCGACGAAGAAGCGATGTTCTACGACGCCGACTACATCCGCGCGCTGGAATACGGCATGCCGCCGGCGGGCGGTTGTGGCATCGGGATCGACCGTCTCGTCATGCTCCTGACCGACAGCCCGAGCATCCGCGACGTGATCTTGTTCCCGCATCTGCGCCGCGAAGATTGATCGCGCTGGCCGTGGTGGCTGTCATGGCCGCAGTGGTCACACTACGGCTCGACTAGTTGCACGCAACGCCCGGCCCATCCTGCCGGGCGTTTTTCATTGTGTGGGGGCCCGCGCTGTAGCCTGATAGCTTCGGCCAGGCTGATGGTTTGTAACTATCGGTAAAAGCGCCCCGATGCGCGCTGACTCGCCGCGCTGCACCCTCCCCGCCTGCCCCCGGCAATTCGGACTTTCGGCCGCTCTGTCCCTTCGTACGAGACTACGCGGCCGTACGATCGGCTCAGATTTGGTTACAACTTGAAACCTTGGCCCAAGCAAGCTGTCGGACACTATGTATCAATAAAAGTCGACTCTGCTTGAGACGGAGGCCCAACATGAACAGCCCAAACACCACGCAAACACGTCGTATCCATCCGCTTGTCGCGACCGCGGCCGGCGCAGTCATCATCGCCAGCCTCGCTGCCACGGCCGCCGTGACAGGCCTGTTCCCGAAGGCGTCGAGCAGCGGCGCTCAAAACGATCAGACCCAGTCGGCTCAGGTCGCCACGCAGGCCGCTTCGCAGCCGGTGGTCGATTCGGCCCAGCCGGCCAATCCGGCGACCTACGCGCAGCAGGAACAGCAAGCGCAGCAGCAACAGCCGGCATCGACGGAGGCTCAGGCGCAAGCCGCCGCGCCGGCGCCAGTCCCAGTGCCCGTGCCGACGCAGCAGCAATACGCTCAGCAACAACAGGCACAAGCACCTCAACCGGCGCAAGGGCAGTACGCACAGCAGCCGGCACCGCAACCGGCCTACTGCGCTAGCTGCGGCACGGTCGTGGCGATCTCGGAAGTGCGTCAGGAAGGTCACGGCACCGGCATCGGCGCCGTAGGCGGCGCAGTGGCCGGCGGTCTGATCGGCAATCAGTTCGGCGGCGGCGTAGGCCGCGGCGCGATGACGGTGCTGGGCGCAGTCGGCGGTGGCTTTGCCGGCAACTCGGTTGAAAAACATATCCGTAGCACGACCGCGTACTCGGTGCACGTGCGTATGGAAAGTGGCAAGAGCCGTTACTTCACGTACCATGAAGCGCCGCCGTTCCAGCAAGGCGAGCGCGTGCATCTCGAGAACGGTGCGCTCGTCGCGGGTTAAGCAAGGGCACCCGGACAACCGGGCGAACGGCTAAAGGGCCACTGCCGAGCCAGGGCTGTACCTTGGCCGCCCCGTCCGTAGCAGACAGCCCTTACCTTAGTCTGACCACCACCCCGGACGCAAAAAAGGCGATTCCAATGGAATCGCCTTTTTTATTTGCTCAAGCCGGACAACCCTCGCCCAGCTCATCGCTGCTCAATAATCCGCGTCCTCGATCCATGCCGCCTGGATCGCCTCGAGGATCTTCTCGTTCGAACGGCCCGGATCGTCGTCGAAGCCTTCCAGCTCCGTCACCCAGCGGTGCAGGTCGGTGAAGCGTATCTGCTGCGGGTCCACTTCCGGATGCTTGTCGGTGAGGGCCATCGCGATGTCTTGCGTGTCGGTCCACTTCATGGCTGCGCGCTCCTGTTAGTGATTTTCCTTCGCGTGGTTGATCGAGTAACGCGGGATTTCTACAACGAGATCCTGGTCGGCCGGCACCAGGGCCTGGCACGACAGACGCGACTCGGGCTCGAGACCCCACGCCTTGTCGAGCAGATCGTCTTCGTCCTCTTCCGACGGCGTGAGCGCATTGAACCCTTCACGCACGACCACATGGCACGTCGTGCACGCACACGACTTCTCGCAAGCATGCTCGATTTCGATACCGTGTTCCAGCAGACTGTCGCAGATGCTCTTGCCCGGTACGGCATCGATCACCGCGCCTTCCGGGCACAGTTCGACGTGGGGCAGCACAACGATTTGAGGCATACGATTTCCGTTTGGTCTGGGGCACGGACGCCGACGAACTGGCTCCGTGCCATTTTACTGGTGACGCGTGCTTTTTTGACACACGTCACGTGATTCGTTAAAGGTCGCTGAGGTTGGCGAGCCGGCGATCCTGCAACCGCTTGCTCAGATATCGTCGAGCTTGCGGCCGGCGAGCGCGCGGCGAATGCCCTTGTTCATGCGGCGGGCGGCGAACTCGTCGGTGCCTTCGGCCACCGTCTTGGTCGCGGCTTCGATCGCGTCGACGTCATCGCTTTGCGCCACGTTACGCAATCCGGTAAGCAGGCCGTCGAGTTCGGCACGCTCGGCCTCGTCGAGCAATTCAGCGTCTGCCGCCAGCGCCGCGTCCGTCGCTTCGATCAGGCGCTGTGCTTCCACCTGCGCCTCGCGCAGCGCGCGGGCGCGCATGTCGACTTCGGCCGTGTTGAAGCTGTCTTCGAGCATCTTGGCGATGTCGTCGTCGGCGAGGCCATACGACGGCTTCACGACCACCGACGCCTCCACGCCCGAATGCTGCTCGCGGGCGAAGACCGACAGCAGCCCGTCCGCATCGACCTGATAGGTCACACGAATGCGGGCCGCGCCGGCCGCCATCGGCGGAATGCCGCGCAGTTCGAACCGCGCGAGCGAGCGGCAATCCGACACCAGTTCGCGTTCGCCCTGCACGACGTGAATCGCCATCGCGGTCTGGCCGTCCTTGAAGGTGGTGAAATCCTGCGCACGCGCGACTGGAATCGTCGAATTGCGCGGGATGATCTTCTCGGTCAGGCCACCCATCGTCTCAACCCCAAGCGACAGCGGGATGACGTCGAGCAGCAGCCAGTCGTCGCCGTCGGCGCCGCGGTTGCCGGCCAGCAGATCGGCCTGGATCGCCGCGCCGAGCGCGACCACCTGGTCGGGGTTGAGATTGATCAACGGCGGCTGGCCGAAGAACGCTTCCACCGCGCGGCGGATCACCGGCATGCGGGTTGCCCCGCCCACCAGCACCACGCCCTTGATTTCTTTGGTCGTGACCTTCGCATCGCGCAGCGCTTTCTTCGTCGGTCCGAGCGTACGCTGCACCAGCGCCTGCGTGACGGCTTCGAAAGCGGCCTCGTCGATCGTCAGATCGAGCTGAGTGCCGTTGGACAGCGTCGCCTGCAACGTTGCCAGGGGCGCGTCCGACAAAGCCTCCTTGGCCACGCGTACGCTGTCCAGCAGCATGCGCACGTCTTCCGCCGCGAGAGTCTGCGGCGCGATGCCGGCCTGCTCCAGCACGTGACGGTACAGCGCGTGGTCGAAATCGTCACCGCCGAGCGCGGAATCGCCGCCTGCCGCGAGGACTTCGAAAACGCCCTTGGTGAGCTTGAGAATCGATAGGTCGAAGGTGCCGCCGCCGAGGTCATACACCGCGTAGAGGCCTTCGGAGCCATTGTCGAGGCCGTAGGCGATCGCGGCGGCGGTCGGCTCATTGAGCAGACGCAGCACGTTCAGGCCGGCCAGACGCGCGGCATCCTTGGTGGCCTGGCGCTGCGCTTCGTCGAAATAGGCCGGCACGGTGATCACGGCGCCGACCAGATCGTCGCCGAGCGTGTCTTCCGCGAGCTGACGCAGCGTCGCGAGAATTTCCGCCGACACTTCCACGGGGCTCTTAACACCGTCGACCGTGCGGATCTGCACCATGCCCGGCGCGTCGACGAAATCGTACGGCGCGTTTTCGGCGCCCTCCACTTCCGCCTTGCCGCGGCCCATGAAGCGCTTGACCGAGACGATCGTGTTGCGCGGATCGCTCGCCGCTTCGGCCTTGGCGGTGCGGCCAATGCGGCGGCCGCCCTTCTCCAGATAGCGGACCACCGACGGCAGCAGCACATGGCCGTCCGCGTCGGGCAAAACATCGGGAATGCCGCTACGCACCGCAGCGACGAGGGAATTGGTGGTGCCGAGATCGATACCGACCGCGAGCCGCCGCTGATGCGGCGCAGGCGCCATGCCGGGTTCGGAGATTTGCAGTAAAGCCATCTGAGATCTTCTTCGGGGAGCGTTCTACCCCGTCCTGAATGGTTCGCGTTGCTGGGTTGATCGGGCCATGAAGCTGACGTTTGTGCGTCAGTTGTCGAGCCGCTCGATCTGCGTGCCGATTTCCGCCGCGACACGCTCAATAAACATCAACTGCCGCACCGCCTCGCCCGCCGCCTGGTTCGCCCCGCTATCGAGCAAGGCGCCGAGTTTCGTGAAGCGTACCCGCTCCTCGTCGCGCAACTCCGCGAGCAACGCGTCGAGCGCGTCGACGTTCTTGGCCGCGGCGGCATCTTCAATGCCTTCGCGCCACTCCATTTGCTGCATCAGGAATGCCGGCTCCATGGCCGTGTTGTTCTCGGCGCCGACATCGATGCCGCGCAGCGACAGCAGATACGTGGCCCGCTTCAGCGGATCGCGCAAGGTCTGATACGCCTCGTTCGTGCGCGTCGCCCATTGCATCGCAATCCGTTTTTGCGCGTCGCCCGCCGCAGCGAAGCGATCGGGATGCACCTGCGTCTGCACCGTGCGATACGCATGGTCGAGCGCGCTGGCGTCGAGCGTGTATTGCGCCGGCAGGTCAAACAGGTCGAAGTGGCTGTCGTTCAGCGAGGCCATCGAATCAGATAGGGTCCGTTCAAGGGGCGCACTCGGTGTGCAAAATGAGTGTGCAAAATAAGACTGCAAGCAAGGCGTGAGCTCAGATACGCGATCAGACGGGACAAATTAAAAAGGCGGCCCGCGCCGCCTTTTTTCCGCTTTACGCGGACTCAATCCTCTCAGACGCGGAACGATTCGCCGCAGCCGCACTCGTCCTTCACGTTCGGATTGTTGAACTTGAAGCCTTCGTTCAACCCTTCACGTGCAAAGTCGAGTTCCGTGCCGTCGATATAGGCGAGGCTCTTCGGGTCCACAATGATCTTCACGCCATTGCAGTCGAATACCTGATCCTCGGGCGCGAGTTCATCCACGTATTCGAGCTTGTAGGCCAAACCCGAGCATCCGGTCGTGCGCACGCCGAGCCGCAGCCCGACACCCTTGCCGCGTCGGACCAGATACTTCTGGACGTGCTGTGCTGCCTTTTCGGTCAACGTAATTGCCATAGCGTTTCTCGTTGCGGCCTTAAGCAGCGTGCTGCTTTTCGCCCGCTTCGGCGGTTTCGCCATGACGCTGCTTGTAGTCGGCAACCGCTGCCTTGATCGCGTCTTCCGCGAGGATCGAGCAGTGGATCTTGACCGGCGGCAGCGCGAGTTCTTCGGCGATCTGCGTGTTCTTGATGGACATGGCCTGATCGAGCGTCTTGCCCTTCACCCATTCGGTCACGAGCGAGCTTGAGGCGATGGCCGAACCGCAGCCATACGTCTTGAACTTCGCGTCTTCGATGATGCCGTCCGCACCTACGCGGATCTGCAGCTTCATCACGTCGCCGCAGGCCGGCGCGCCGACCATGCCGGTACCCACTGCATCGTCGTCCTTGGCGAAGGAGCCCACGTTGCGCGGATTTTCGTAGTGGTCCAGAACCTTGTCGCTATAAGCCATGATTACACTCCTTGATTCGTTTCAACCTGCATTCGGTGCGATGTTTCGCCCAGCGGGTACAGCCGTGCGGCAGCTTAGTGCGCAGCCCACTGGATCGTCGAAATATCGATCCCGTCCTTGTACATTTCCCACAGCGGCGACAGATCGCGCAACTTCGAAATCTTGGTCTTCAGCAGGTTGATGACGTAATCGACGTCCTGCTCCGTCGTAAAGCGACCCACCGTGAAGCGGATCGAGCTGTGCGCCAGTTCGTCGTTGCGGCCAAGCGCACGCAGCACGTACGACGGCTCGAGCGACGCCGACGTGCACGCCGAACCCGACGACACCGCGACATCCTTCACAGCCATGATCAGCGATTCA
>Ga0302314_10007973_pt1 | contig 18941 bp, 13 predicted proteins | sample III_Palsa_N2_3_FD_200533 | JGI IMG/M metagenome (GOLD analysis project Ga0302314, IMG submission 200533) | Peat permafrost microbial communities from Stordalen Mire near Abisko, Sweden - III_Palsa_N2_3 | ecosystem: Environmental > Terrestrial > Soil > Palsa > Peat permafrost | place: Sweden...
CGTTCGGAGCCGTGCCTCGGGTGAGTTGCCGCTCGCCCGGGGCCGTGCCGTCCGCTCCCGGAGGGGGGCGGGCGGCGCGAACCCGACCGGGCCGTTGCGCACCGCTCATGTCGCGATCCTTTTCTGGGGTGTGTTTTCCTAGGTCCGATCTGTTGAGCTGACGAGCTGATGAACTGGCGGGCTGCTGTCTACTACGCGGCGGCCACGGCCGGGCCGGCGGCGGCGCCGGTGTCCAGCGGGGTCTTGTCCTGGGGTGTGCGGTCGGTCGAGTGCAGCCAGCAGGCGGCGTACTGGTCCTGGCCGGCCGGCAGGGGCGGCGGCTGCTCCTGTTTGCAGATCGCCATCGCGAACGGGCAGCGCGGGTGGAACCGGCAGCCGCTCGGCGGGGCGATCAGGCTCGGCGGGGCGCCCCGGCCGCGCAGCACCGGCGGCACGGCCCGGTCCGGGTCGGGGGCCGCGCTCAGCAGCAGCTGAGTGTACGGGTGCGCCGGCGAGTCGGTGATCTGGGTGGCGGGGCCCGATTCGACCACCTGGCCCGCGTACATCACCACGATCGTGTCGGCCAGGTAGCGGGCCGAGGCGATGTCGTGGGTGACGTACATCGTGGCCAGCCGCTCGCTTTCGCGCAGCTCGTCGAGCAGGTTGAGCACGCCCAGCCGGATCGACACGTCCAGCATGGACACCGGCTCGTCCGCAAGCAGGACCCGCGGGCCGACGGCCAGGCCGCGGGCGATGGCCACGCGTTGCCGCTGGCCGCCGGAGAGCTCGTGCGGGTACTTGTCGATGTACAGCTCCGCCGGGCTCAGCGCGACCCGCTCCAGCAGTTCCTTGATTCTCTGCTCCAGGGCGTCGCGGCGCAGCTTGGTGTGCAGCTTCAGCGGACGTTCGAGGTGGTAGCGCACCGTGTGCACGGAGTTGAGCGAGGAGAACGGGTCCTGCAGCACCAGGTGGACGCTGCTGGTGTACTTGCGGCGCGCCTTCTCGCCCTTCGGCACCGGGGCCCCGTCCAGGAGCAGCTCGCCCGCGGTCGGGGTGATCAGTCCGGTGAGCAGCCTGGCCAGGGTCGACTTGCCCGATCCGCTCTCGCCCACCACGGCGGTCACCGTGGCCTCGGGCAGGGCGATCGAGATGTCGTCGACCGCGTGCACGACTCTCGAACTGCGCGAGAAGGACGAGGCGTGCAGGGTGAAGTGCTTGGTCAGGTGCTTGGCCTCAAGGGCCGGTACCCCGGTATGTACCGGGCCGTGGACCACGGTGGGGGATGTCGTGTCGGTCATCGGGCGCTTCCCGTCGGCTCGTTGTCCGGGGTGGTGGGTCGGGCAGCCTCGGCGGCCTCGGTGGTCTTCGCACCCGTTGTCGAGGCCACAGGTGTGATGGCGGCGAGCTGCTCGGGCGGCGGCTGGAGGCCGTCGTGCAGCAGGCAGGCGACCGTGCGGCTGCCGGTCTCGCCGAACGGCCTGAGCAGGATCGGCTCGTCCTGCGCGCAGCGGTCCATCGCGTACGGACAGCGCACGTGGAATTTGCAGCCGCTCGGCAGGTCCTTGAGCGAGGGCGGCGAGCCGGGGATGCCGACCATCCGGATCCGCTCGCCGTGCAGGCCGGGGAAGGACTTGAGCAGGCCGAGGCTGTACGGGTGGCGCGGGGAGCGCAGCAGCTCGTCGCCGCCGGCCCGCTCCACGATCCGGCCCGCGTACATGATCGCGATCGAGTCGGCGAATTCCAGCAGCAGCGACAGGTCGTGGGTGATGAAGATCAGGGCGAAGCCGAGGCGTTCGCGCAGCAGCATCAGCTCCTCGAGGATCTCCCGCTGGGTGACCACGTCCAGGGCCGTGGTCGGCTCGTCCATGATCACGATCTGCGGCTCCAGGGCCAGTGCCATCGCGATCATTACACGCTGCCGCATGCCGCCGGACAGTTCGTGCGGGTAGCTGCGCAGCCGGTCGGCGTTGATGCCGACCATGCGCAGCAGCTCCACCGCGCGCTCGCGCCGGTCGGCCGCGTTCATCCCGCGGCGGTGCTGCTTGAGCGCGTCGGTCAGCTGGTGGTCGATCCGGGCCACCGGGTTGAGCGCGTGCATCGCGCTCTGGAAGACCACCGAGATCTCCGACCAGCGGTAGGCGCGCAGTTCGGCCGCGTCGGCGCCGAGCAGGTCCACGGGGCCGTCGGCGGCGGGCACGTTGGCGGCCAAGGTCGAGCCGGTGTTGGGACGGGAGTGGAACAGCACCTCGCCGTTGGTGATCACGCCGGGGGCGCGCAGCAGGCGGACCAGGGCGTAGGCGAGGGTGGACTTGCCCGAACCGCTCTCGCCGGCGATGCCGAGCACCTCGCCGCGGCCGAGGTCGAAGGTGGCCCCGCTGACCGCGCGGACCGATCCCGGCCCGACGCCGTAGTCCACGCACAGGTCGCGGACCTGGAGCACCGGCTCCCGGCGCTGTCCCCGGGTGGGCGGCCCCGCGAGCGGGAGTGAGCTGCTGGTCGTGGTCACTGGGTGTCTCCTTCCGCACCGAGGCCGGCGCCCTCGTTGCCTTCGGCGTGGGTGGTGGCCACGATGACCGCCTGGTCCAGGGCGGGGTTCCCCGTTTGGGTCACAGTGAACAGGCTCCGGTGCGCTCCGGCGGGCGCCGTGCGCAGCACCGGGGTGAGCCCGAGCTGGAACTTGACCTTGCTGCCCCGGCCGGTCCGGCTGGAGCGCACCCGGGGGTTGACGATCTCGTCGATGCCGAAGTTCAGCAGGGCCAGCGCGATGCCGACCAGTGCGACGCACAGGGCCGGCGGCACGTACCACCACCAGTACCCGGAGATCATCGCGCCCTGGTCCTGGGCGTCCTTGATCATGGTGCCCCAGGAGGCCCCGGTGGGGTTGACCGCGCCCAGGTAGGCCAGCGCCACGTAGGCGCCGATGCCGTAGATCACGGTGAAGATGAACGAGGAGGCCAGGATCGGGATCAGGTTGGGCAGGATCTCGCTCAGGATGATCCGGGGCCGCCGCTCGCCGATCACCCGGGCCGACTCGACGTAGTCCTGGTTGCGCAGGGCCAGCGTCTGCGCCCGCAGCACCCGGGCCCCGTAGGACCAGGAGGTGAAGGCGATGACCGCGCCGATGAACAGCGGGTTCCCGGCGTCGGAGGGGGGCAGCGGGCGCAGCACGACCATCAGGATCAGCAGGCCGGGCAGGGCGAGGAAGATGTTGCTCAGCACGGAGAGCAGGTCGTCAACGACCCCGCCGACGTAGCCGGCGGTCACTCCGATCACCACCGACAGGATGGTCGCGACGATCCCGGCGATGAACGCGATCAGCAGCGTCGAGCGGCCTCCGGCGAGCAGCAGGGACAGGATGTCGTGCTGGCTCTGGTCGGTGCCCAGCCAGAAGTGCGAGGAGGGCGGCAGCGGGATCGAGTTGGTCGTCGAGGCCTGCCACGTCGCCGCGTGCGGGGCGATCGTGGGCCCGAAGATGGCCAGCAGGACGAAGACGAACAGGATCGATCCGCCGGTGATCACCTTGGCGGAGCGGGGAATCGGGATCCTGCGGCGCCGGGAGGAGGGCACCAGGGCCGGCGGTTCGGTGAGAGTGGCGTCAGGCATCGTGATCATGGATCAGCCCTCCCTGCGGGCACGCGGGTCGAGGATCACATACACGATGTCCGCCAGGAAGTTGGCTGCCAGCACGGTGAAGGTGACACACAAGAGGATTCCCTGCAATAGCGGATAGTCGGTGCTCTGGATCGCGTTGAAGGTCTCGAAGCCGATGCCCGGATAGGAGAACACGATCTCCGTCACGATCGACCCGGTGACGATCAGGCTGATCGAGAGGCTGAAGTTGGAGATGCTGGGCAGGATCGCGTTGCGGGCGGCGACCGAGACCACCCGCCAGCGGGGCAGGCCCTTGGCCGCGGCGACCAGGACGTAGTCCTCGTCCATCGTGGTCACCATCATGTTGCGCATGCCGATGATCCAGCCGGCTATGGAGGCGAGCACGATGGTGGAGACCGGCAGCGCCGCGTGTTGTAGGACGCTCGACATGAAGGGCCAGTTCCACCCGGCGATCAGCGGATTGGCCCGCCGGCCGGTGTCGTAGCCCTCGCCCAGCGGGAACCACTGCCAGGTGTAGCCCGCGGTCAGCAGCAGCAGGAAGGCGAGGATGAAGTACGGCACGGACTGGAAGAACGTGGCCACCGGCAGCAGCGAGTCGAGCAGTCCGCCGCGCCGCCAGCCGGCCATGATGCCGATGAACGTGCCCAGCACGAAGGCGATGATGGTGGCCGAGCCGACCAGTCCGAGTGTCCAGGGCAGGTCGCTGAGCAGGATCGACTTGACCGGGACGGCCTGGCTGGTGGAGGTGCCGAGGTTGCCGGTGAACAGGTGGCCGAGGTAGGTCAGGTACTGCGAGACCAGGCTCTGGTGGCTGTCCATGCCGTACTGGGCGGCGAGCGCGGCCAGCTCGGCCGGGGTGATCGAGGAGGTGCGGATGCTGGACAGGACGTTTTGCAGGGCGTCGCCGGGGAGCATCCGCGGTAGCAGGAAGTTGAGCGTGACCGCGACGTAGGCGGCGATCAGGTAGAAGCCGAATCTGCGCAGGAGTGTGACCATGGCGGGCGCACCTCACGTGTCCTGGCGCCGGAACGGCGCCGGGGCGGATGGGGAGAACTGGGAGTACTGAGAGGAGTACTGGGAGAGCGACTGCGCGGGCAGTTGCGCGGAAGACGCTGCGGGCGACTGCGGGAAAGTCTGGGCGAAACTCTGCGGGGCGGGCGGCGCGGAGGGCTGCGGCGGGCAGCCGCAACTGGCCCGGTATATGACCGTCACCGGCAGAATCAGCTGCCGCTCCGCGGGCCGCTCCCCGTTGATCATCGAATACAGCACATCGAATGCCATCGCTCCCAGTTCCCGAATCGGTTGCCGCACTGTGGTCAGCGGCGGCAGGACATGCCTGGCCACCGTTATGTCGTCGTATCCGGTGACGGCCACGTCGCCCGGTACGTCGAATCCGTGTTCGCGCAGCGCGTAGATGACGCCGAGCGCGGTCTGGTCGTTGGCGCAGGCGATCGCCCGGGGCAGGGCGTCGCCGCGGGCGATCAGCCTCCTGATCACCCGGGCGCCGCTGGCCGCGCTGTACTCGCCGGTCCACAGCGGCCCGATCCGGGCGGCGGCGCCCAGGCGCTCGGCGGCGGTGCGCACCGCCTTGGCCCGGGCCAGGTTGTCCGGGCTGTCGCGGTGCCCGGAGACGTAGGCGACCTCGCCGTAGCCGTGGTCCTCGACCAGGTGGCGGACCAGCTCGGACATCCCGGCGGCGTTGTCGCCGACGATGTTCACGCTGGCCCGGGTCGGGGTCCCGGCGAGGGTGACCACCGGCAGCCGCTCGGCCAGCCGGATCACCTCGGCCGGGGTCAGCACCCGGTCGTGCAGGATCATCCCGTCGCTCTTGCCGGCCAGCTTGGCGATCCGCGAGCCGGGGGAGTGGTCGTGCACGTCCACCGAGCTCATCAGCAGGTCGAAGCCGTGCAGCTGGGCGGTGACCTCGACGCCGCGGTTGATCACGTCGGCGAACAGCAGGCTGTCGGTCTCGTCCTCGAAGACCGGCTCGTCCACCCGCTCGGACGGCGCCCGGCGGAAGACCACCGAGACGACCTCCTTGAGCCGGGAGGACAGGGCGCGGGCCGCGCCGTTGGGCACGAAGCCGAGTTCGTCCGCCGCCGACATCACCCGTTCCCGGGTCTCCGGCCGCGGGGTGGTGTGCCCGTTGAGTACCCGGGAGACCGAGGCCGTGGAGACCCCGGCCCGCCTGGCCACGTCGTAGATGGTCAGCGGCGCGCCGGCGGAGCGGCCGGGGACCGGCGCGGCGCCCTGCGGCCCGCCAGAAATGTTCTCTGGAATGTTCTCCGGGACGTTCTTGGGGGCATTCTCCGGCGCCATGGTGATCCCCTCCTCTCAGGCCTACGCAAAAGTGATCAAAGTATGGTGAACCATCCCTGGTAAGCGCTTGCGAAACCGCTTACGCCTTGGGGTTGACGAGACCGTACTCCCGAAGAGAGCGCTCTCACAAGGGTGCGTCGGAACGCGTTTCCAACTGTTACGTCTCTGTTACCAGCAGGGTTGCCGGTACCGGTTCCGGTCGCGGTTCCGGCCGTTCGGCGGCCGGGCGGCCGTGAGACTTTCATGGCCCGGCCGCCCCGAACCGGGGTGAGCAGCGCCGCCACCTGCGCTGACTCTGGGTAGTGAAATTTCTCCACGCCACGGCGTGCAATCGCTGTTACCGTCCCGATCCAATCGAGCGACCTTCGACGAAAGGATGAGTACGTGCGTACGAGAAGACTGTTGCTGGCCCCGCTCCTCGCGGTGGCCACGACGGCCACCCTGGTCGGCGCTCTCACGATCGCAGCCGGCACCGCCCAAGCCGCCACCACCACGTTGTGCAGCTCGCAGACGGCCTCCGTGGCAGGTGGGGCGTACACGGTGGAGAACAACGAGTGGAACTCCAGCGCCTCCGAATGCGTGACCACGGATGGCAACGCCGACTTCACCGTGGCCAACTCCGCCATCTCCAACTCGACCAGCGGGGCCCCGGGAGGGTATCCGGCGATCTACGACGGCTGCCACTGGGGCTCGTGCAGCGCCGGCGCCGGCCTGCCGCTCCAGGTCTCCAACCTCACCTCCGGCAAGGTCACGACCAGCTGGAACACCACCCAGACCGGCACCGGCGCCTATGACGTGGCCTACGACATCTGGTACAACCAGACCCCGACCACCACCGGCCAGCCCAACGCCGAGGAGATGATGATCTGGCTCAACCACAACGGCAGCGTCCAGCCCTCCGGCTCGGTGGTCGCCAGCAACGTCAGCATCGGCGGGCACACGTACAACGTCTGGGAAGCCCAGGACAGTACCTGGAAAGACGTCTCGTACGTGATGACCAGCGGGACCACCTCGGTCACCAACCTCGACGTGGACCTGCTCGCGGCGGACTCGGTCAGTCGCGGATACATGAACGACTCCGACTACCTCATCGACGTCGAGGCCGGTTTCGAACTCTGGCAGGGCGGCGCCGGACTGGCCACCAACTCCTTCTCGGTCAACGTCGGCGGTTCGGGCTCCACACCGCCGCCCACGACGGCCCCGCCGACTACCGCGCCCCCGACCACCGCGCCCCCGACTGCTCCGCCGACCACCGCTCCGCCCACGACCACGCCACCGACGAGCCCCGCCGGAGGCAGCGGCTGCTCCGCGGTGTACTCCGTGGTCAACAGCTGGTCGACCGGCTACCAGGCACAAGTGGTCGTCACGGATACCGGCAGCAGCGCGATCAGCGGGTGGACCGCCTCCTGGACCTATCCCGGCAACCAGCAGATCAATGACCTGTGGAACGGCGGGTACACCCAGTCGGGCGAGCAGGTCACGGTCAACAACGCCTCCTACAACGGTGCGCTCAGTCCAGGCGGCAGCACCACTTTCGGTTTCACCGGCACGTACTCCACCAACGACAACTCGCCCTCGACTGTCGCGTGCAGCGTCGGCTGACCGCCGAAAAGCCCATCCCACCAACACAAATGACCCAGGAGTTATGACTTGTCCGCATTGACCACTTCTCGGGCGTGGTGGCTCAGAGGCCTGACGGCCTTCGCGTTAGCCGCCGCGTCCGCCGCGATGGCGCCCGGTCTCGCCTCGGCCGCCACACCAGCCGTACCTTCCGCACCTTCCGCACCTTCCGCACCTGCCGCCACGCAGACCGGCCACAGTCTGGCCGCCGACACCCGGTTCTTCGTCCCCCCGCCCGCTTCCGGAGCGGTGAGCCAGATCCTCCAACTCGTCGGCAGCGGCGACCTGCGTGACGCCGCGAGCGTGACCAAGATGGTCGCGACTCCGCAGGCGGTCTGGTTCACCGGCGGGACTCCGGCGCAGGTTGAGAAGCAGGCTCGCACGACCCTCGTCGAGGCCGCGCTTGAGCGCGCCGTCCCTGTGCTGGTGGCGTATGACGTCCCAGGTCGCGACTGCGCGCAGTACTCGGCCGGCGGCGCGCTCGACCAGGCGGCCTACGAGGCGTGGATCAGTAGCCTGGCTGCCGGGATCGGCACCAGCAAGGCGGTGGTGATCCTGGAGCCGGACGCCCTCGGCAACCTGCCGTCCGGGTGCAACCTGTCCACGACCGTCTACCCGTACACCGACGCCGAGCGCATAGCAGAGATCAGCTACGCGGTGACCGCACTCGAACAGGACCCGAATATCAGTGTGTACCTCGACGGTACGCACAGCGCGTGGCAATCGGTCGGAACCATCACCCAGCGGCTGCTGGAAGCCGGAGTGCAGAGCGCCCAGGGCTTCTACCTGAACGTCTCCAACTACCAGCCGACACCGGAACTCGTCGACTACGGCACCTGGATCTCCGACTGCATCGCCATGGTCACCGACCCCGCTAACTGGTCCTACGGCCAGCCGGGCAACTGCGCCAGCCAGTACTACCCGGCGACGCAGAGCGATTTCAGCACCTGGGATCTGAGCACTCAGTGGTACGCGCAGAACATGGACGGCGCCGTGGCGAGCACGCACTTCGTCATCGATACCAGCCGCAACGGCAACGGTCCCAATGACATGTCGACCTACGGTTCCGCGCCGTACAACCAGCCGGCGAGCGTGGTCTCGACCCTGGCCTCCGGCAGTTGGTGCAACCCGCCCGATTCGGGCCTCGGCCTGACTCCGACCTCGAACACCGGGGTGCCGCTGCTCGACGCGTACCTGTGGGTGAAGACCCCTGGTCAGTCCGACGGCCAGTGCGACGCGGCCGGCGGCGTGCGTGCCTGGAACTACGCCGACTACACGCAGTCGAGTTGGCCCACGACCGCGGCGGACCAGAACCTGTTCGACCCGCTCTGGGGGCTCACGGACCCGGCCGCAGGGGCCTGGTTCCCGCAGCAGGCGCTGCAACTGGCCCAGGACGCCAACCCGCCATTGAACTGATCCGCTACGAAGCGAACTGAATCGAGAGGAGGGAACCTGATCGGGACGGAACCGTGGCCCGTCCCGATCAGCCCATTGTCGACCCGCTCACGCCGACTCGCGCAGGACGAGCGAGGTCGGCAGTTTGTTGTGCGGCTCCGTCATCGGCTGATGATCTATCAGGGCGCTAATGCACTGGGCCATCACCGCGCCCTGCTCCTCCACCGCCTGCCGAACCGTGGTCAGCGGCGGCATCGTGTGCTGGGCGATGGGATCGTCGTCGAATCCGATCAACGCCACGTCGTCGGGTACCTTGCGCCCGGCCCGGCGCAGGGTGCGCAGCGCGCCGGCCGCCATCAGATCCGAGGCGGCGAACACCGCGTCGAGGTCGGGGCGCCGCTCCAGCAGCCTGGTCATCGCGTGCTCGCCGGAGGCCTGGGTGAAGTCCCCGTAGCCGATCAGGGCCGGAAGCCCGGCCGCTTCGAGGGTGTCCCGGTAGCCGGTCTGGCGGTCTATGCCCACTGCCATGTCCCGCGGGCCGGCGATGGTCACGATCCGCCGCCGCCCGCAGCGCAGCAGATACTCGACCGCCGTGCGCGCGCCGCCGGAGTTGTCCGCGTCGACGTACCACGCGCCGCTGGGGGCGAGCGGCCGGCCGCAGACCACCGTGGGGATTCCGGCGGCCTGCAGGATGAACAGCAGCGGATCACGTCCGTGGGCTGATATCAGCAGGACGCCGTCCACTCCGCCGCGTCTGAGATACCGCTCCGCCGCGGCGTACTCGTTCTGGTCGTGCACGATGCTGAAAGTCAGCTGCAGCCCGGCGGCCGAGAGCGTGCGGGAGGCGCCGCGCAGCAGCCTGGCGAAGAAGGGGTCGGAGAAGAACCGGGCGCTGGACTCGGTGACGATGGCCGCGATCGAGCCGCTGCCCGGCGGCTGGGTGTGCGGCGCGCGCCAGCGGACGTAGCCCAGGCGCGCCATCGCGTCCTCGACCTGGCCGCGGGCGCCGAGGCTGACCCGGGCGGAGCCGTTGAGCACCCGGGAGGCGGTCGCCTCGGAGACGCCGGCGAGCGCGGCGACGTCGGCGAGGGTGGGTTTTCCGAAGCGGTTCTGATCCGCCGGGGCGGGGATGGTTGGCGCAGTGCCGGTGTGCTGGATCACCTGCGACCTCCACATTGAGGGCAACGGGAGAAGCGTGGGAGCGCTCTCCTCGGGGGGTGCACACAGCGTTGCGTCCAGGAAATGCTCCGTCAAGGGGCAAGGCCGAATATGTGCAAGTTTCACGCTGCCAGCTTTCTGTGAAACCTGACCCGGCAGGTGGCGCGGACCTCGCCGGTCCGTCCGGCCCGAGCGCGTTGACGGCCTGCAACGCCGTCGTAACCATCAGGGCACCACCTCACGTAAGCGCTTCCCGTCGCAGCGGCAGACGCGCCCGACCCCAACTCGCAAGGGAGAACGTATGAAACTCCGTCCACCGCGCCGGCTCGGCGCCACCCGTTTCGGCCGAGCCACGATCGCGACCGCCGTCGCGGTGGTGGCCTCGGCCTCCGTCGTGGCCGTCGCCGCCCAGCCGGCCAGCGCGGCCGCGGGATGCAGCGTCGCCTACAGCATCACCACCCAGTGGAACGTGGGCTTCGGCACCAACATCACCATCACCAACCTCGGCGCGCCGACCACCTCGTGGACCCTCGGCTGGACCTTCGGAGGCAACCAGCAGATCACTGAGATCTGGAACGCCGCCGACACCCAGACCGGCGAGACCGTCGCCGCCACGAGCCTGTCCTACAACGGCGCGCTCGCGACGAACGGCACCACCTCGTTCGGGTTCAACGGCTCCTACTCCGGCACGGACGCGATTCCGACCTCGTTCACGCTGAACGGTGTCACCTGCAACGGGACGGTCAGCGGCAGCCCGACTCCCAGCAGTTCCGCGACCACGGCCAGCCCGACGGCCAGCGCTACCGCAACCGCCACCGCTACGGCGACGGCGACCGCGACGGCCACTGCGACGGCCACGGCCACCCCGACCGGCACCCCCACCAGTGGCGGAGGCGGCACCGGACACGTGGCCAACCCGTTCGTGGGGTCCACGCCGTATCTGAACCCGAACTATGTCTCCGAGGTGGACAGCCAGGCAGCGGCCGACGGCAACAACGCGGCCGAGGCATCAGTGGCCGACTACCAGACCGCGATCTGGATGGACCACATCGGCGCGATCGCCGGCGACAGCACGCACATCGGCCTGCAGGCCCAGCTCAACGACGCCGTCGCCAAGCAGGGCAGCAGCACGACCCCGGTCCTGGTCGAGGTCGTCATCTACGACCTGCCCGGCCGCGACTGCGCCGCCCTGGCCTCCAACGGCGAGATTCCGGCGACGGCCGCGGGCCTGACCGAATACGAGACCCAGTTCATCAACCCGATCGCGGCGCTGGAGGGCAACTCGGCGTACAGCAAGCTCCGGATCGTCAACATCATCGAGCCGGACTCGTTGCCCAACATCGTCACCAACCAGTCCATCGCCGCATGCCAGACCTCGACCCCGTACTACGAGTCCGGGATCGAATACGCGCTGAACCACCTGCACGCGGCCGGTAGCAACATCTACAACTACATGGACATCGGCCACTCCGGCTGGCTCGGCTGGCCGACCAACATGACCCCGGCCGGCACCCTCTACGCCAACGTGGTCAAGGCCACCACGGCCGGATTCGCCAGCATCGACGGCTTCATCAGCAACACGGCGAACTACATCCCGACCCAGGAGCCGTTCCTGACGAACCCGCAGCTGAACATCGGCGGCAGCCCGATCGACTCGGTGCAGTTCTACTCGTATGACCCGTACTTCGACGAATACGACTACGACCTCGCGATGTACAACACGTTCGTCTCGGACGGGTTCCCGAGCACCATCGGCATGCTGATCGACACCTCCCGCAACGGCTGGGGCGGGCCCGCCCGGCCCACCGCGCTGAACTCCAGCCCGACCACGGCCGTCGCCTACGTCAACACCAACAAGATCGACCAGCGGCCGTTCCGCGGCGACTGGTGCAACGTCGACGGCTCCGGCATCGGCGCCCGGCCGACCGCGCAGCCGTACGGCGCGAGCAGCCCGATCATCGCCTTCGTCTGGATCAAGCCGCCGGGTGAGTCCGACGGCGACTACCCGACCACGGCCAACGGCGAACTGGGCGACCCGCACTGCAACCCGAGCGGCACCCAGACCGACGGCAGCGGCAACACCTACCCGACCGACGCCATCCCCGGCTACGACGTCCCGGCCGGCCAGTGGTTCCCGGCCGAGTTCCAGCAGCTGGTGGCCGACGCGTACCCGGCCCTGTAAGCACAGCGCGACCGCACTGGGCTAGCGCGACCGCACTGGACTAACTGAATAAAGGCGTCTCGCGGGCCGAGTCCGGCACTTCAAGCCGGTATTGGTCCGCGAGACGCCGTGCTCCTTACCGGCCGGAGGAGATAGGCTGCGGTCACATTGCCACGGAGACCGGCGCTGGATAGCGCGGGCTTGTTGTAAGGAGTGCCGACATGGCTGAACGGATCCGCTGGGGAATCGCCGGAACCGGCGGCATCGCCACCGACTTCGCCAACGACCTGGCCCTGCTCCCGGACGCGGAGATCGTCGCGGTGGGCTCGCGCAGCCAGTCCTCGGCGGACGCCTTCGCCGACCGCTTCGGCATCCCGCACCGGCACGTGGGCTACGAGGCCCTGGCCGCCGACCCCGACGTGGACGCCGTCTACGTCGCCGTCCCGCACACCGGCCACTGCGAGGCCACCCTCGCCGCGATCGCCGGCGGCAAGGCGGTGCTGTGCGAGAAGCCCTTCGCCCTGAACGCGGCCGAGGCCGAGCAGATGATCGCCGCGGCCAGGGCGGCCGGCACCTTCCTGATGGAGGCGATGTGGGTGCGGTTCCTGCCGCACTTCGTGGCGCTGCGCGGACTGCTCGCCGACGGCCGGATCGGCGAGATCCGCTCCGTGGTGACCGACCGCGGCGACGTGCTCAGCGCCGACGAGGAGCACCGGGTGCTCAACCCCGCGCTCGGCGGCGGCACTCTGCTCGATCTCGGCATCTATCCCGTCTCGCTCGCCTCGATGGTGATCGGCGAGGGAGTGCCGGAGCAGGTGCAGGCTTTGGTGAGCCGGGCCAACACCGGCGTCGACGCCCGGACCTCGATGGTGCTGGGCTACAAGTCCGGCGCGCACGCCCTGATCACCACCTCGCTCGATTCGCGCACCGCGAACGCGGCCTCGATCACCGGCTCCAAGGGCCGTATCGACGTCCCGCAGATGTGGCGCCGGACCAGCCCGATCGAACTGTCCCTGCTCGACGGCTTCACCGAGCGGATCGAACTCCCGCACGAGGGCCACGGCCTGCGGCACCAGGCGGCCGAACTCGGCCGCTGTCTGCGCGCCGGGGAGACCGAGAGCCCGGTGATCCCGCTGGACGAGACGCTCGCGATCATGCAGACCCTCGACCTGGTGCGCGAGCGGATCGGCCTGCGCTACCCCGGGGAGTGAAGCCGTCGCCGCCGGTGACTCAGGTGCGAACCGGCCGCGGCGACCACCGCTCCGGCGACGACGGCGAGCGGGATCTGGTGCGGCTGCGGGGAGTGGAAGGCGCCGACGTAGGACAGGATGAAAGCGAGTTGAAGCAGGAGCACGCCGAAGTGGAGCGCGACGGTCCGGGGTGAGACCGCGTCGCGCCATTCCGCCCAGAAGCCCTGGGGCGCATCTACGGCATCGGGCGCGTCGGGCACATCGGGCATGTCAGGGGAACTCGCGATCAAACTCCTTGCGTCGGCTGTCGTCCGCGGCCGGTGGAAATGCACCACTAATCAGGGATCGTCATGCTTCGTCCGAAGCCTAGCGGATGAACTCCCGCCCGTCCGCGACCCACCGTAAACCTGACAAGAATTCATGTTTTTACCGAGCCATGGTCTCAGCGTGGCAGACCCTTGACTCTACTTGCGAGTAGTTTAACGGTCCGCAAGGCCTCTGTAACACTCCGCGCCACCCGCTTGCCCGAGGAGGGGCAGTTATGCGCCGGTCCCCAGCCGACATCCGCGTGAAAACCCGCGACAACCCACTCTTTCTCCGCTCCCGTACTTCCCACCCCCGCATCCGACTGCGCGCCGCCGGCTCCGCCCGGTCCCGTCGGTCTCGCCGGCTGACCGCCTTCGTGGCGATCGCTGCCGTCGCCGCGCTGCTGGGCTCCGCCGTCACCAGCGCCTCCGCGACCGCGGGCGCCGTCAGCCCGCAGTCCACGGCCTCGCAGCTGAGCTCCTCGGTGACGGACTACTGCGGCGGTCAGTGCTACGACATCCTGCCTCCCGGCGCGAACGGCAACGAGACGCTGGCCCAGATCCTCCTGTTCAAACTGTTCGGCGTGACCCCGCCGAACAGTCAGGACGAACTGGCTCCCTACGCCAACCTGGTGTCTTCGTACACTGGTCTGACCGAGTCGCAGATGAACAGCTTCTACAACAGCTCCGCACTCGGTGTGCCGTCCTCTGACGTGCAGAGCGAGGAGGTCCCGGAGACCGGCGCCACGATCATCTGGGACGACAGCGGCATCCCGCACATCTACGGCAAGACCCGGGCCGAGACCGAGTTCGGGGCCGGATATGCCGGTGCCCAGGACCGACTGTGGGTGATGGACCTGCTCCGCCACCTCGGCCGAGCCGAACTGACCTCCTTCGCCGGCGGCGACACGGGCAACCAGGAGCTTGAGCAGAACCTCTGGCAGTCCGCTCCGTACACGCCGGCCCAGCTGCAAGAGCAGGTCACTGAGATGGAGTCCGACGGCAGCGCGGGCGCCCAGGTCGAGGCGGACATCAACGCCTATCTCAGTGGTGTCAACGCCTACATCGCCAACGTCCAGGCGGCCGACGACTTCCCCGGCGAATATGACCTCGCCGATCAGTCGATCGCTCCGTTCACCGCCACCGACATGATCGCCATCGCGGGCGTGATCGGCGCCCTGTTCGGCAACGGCGGCGGCGAGCAGCTGCAGTCCGCCCTGGTCAAGGAGGCGGCCGAGCAGGAGTACGGAGTCACCGAGGGTGACGCGATCTGGGCCGCGCTGCGTGAGCAGAACGACCCCGAGGCTACCTTGACCGTGCACGACGGCCAGACCTTCCCCTACGGCGAGCCGACCGCTCCTGTGGTTGGAACGGCGATGCCTGACCCCGGGTCCGTCACCCCGGTGACCATGGTCCAGAACGCCACCGGGACCGGAGTTTCGAGCGCGGCGTCTGCTAAGGCTTCGACGCCGACTGCGGCAACTTCAAAGGCCGAGATAGCAGGCCAGGTAGCGAAAATCTCCGCCCGGGTCCCCGCTGCGCTGCGCTCCAAGGTCAGCAGCGTGGCAGGGATCTACGACAATGGTGCCTTGCCGGGCGTAGACGTACCCGCTCCTGGCCAACAGCACCCGGGTATGTCGAACGCGCTCGTCGTGTCGGGTGCGGATACGCAGTCCGGAAATCCGATCGCCGTCTTCGGCCCGCAGACCGGCTACTTCGCGCCGCAGCTGCTCATGCTGGAGGAGATCGAGGGTCCGGGCATCAGCGCGCGCGGCGTTTCGTTCGCCGGTCTCAACTTCTATGTGGAATTGGGCCGTGGGCCGAGCTACTCGTGGAGCGCTACGTCTGGAGAGCAGGGCACTGAGGACACCTTCGCCGTGACGTTGTGCAACACCAACGGCACCCCGGCGACCACCGCCTCGACGGCCTACCTCTACAATGGCGTCTGCACGCCGATGCAGGAGATCGAGCAGACCGACTCCTGGAGCCCGACGCTCGCGGACGAGACTGCGGCCGGTTCCTATGACCTGGTCATGTACGACACTAATTACGGACTCGAAGAATATACGGCCACGTTCGGCGGAGTGCCGGTCGCGTATACGATCCAACGTTCGAGTTATCTGCACGAGGGTCAGTCGGTCATCGGGTTCATGATGTTCAATAACCCGGCCGACATGGCCACCCCGGCCGAGTTCCAGACCGCCGCGTCCAACGTCGGATACGACTTCAACTGGTTCTACGTCAACTCGACGGACACGGCCTACTTCAACTCCGGCATGAACCCGGTCCGCGCCCCAAGCATGGACCCGAACCTGCCGTCCTGGGGTAACACGACTGACGAGTGGACTGGATGGAATCCGTCGAACGACTCGGCGGAGTACACGCCACCATCGCAGCACCCGAACTCGATCGACCAGGACTACTACGTCAGCTGGAACAACAAACAGGCCCTCGACTACAGCGCTGCGGACGGAAACTACAGTTACGGCCCGGTGCAGCGTGTGGACCTGCTCAATAACGGCATCAAGGCGTTCTTGGCGACAGGGCAGAAGTTCACTGAGACGTCGCTGGTCCAGGTGATGGAGCAGGCCGCGGTGACGGACCTGCGCGGTTCCGAGGTGTTGCCGCTGCTGCTCAGCGTCATCAACAGCGCCCCGGTTACTAACGCATCGCAGCAGGCGTTGGTGGCCGAGTTGACCACCTGGGAGCAGGCCAGTACGACTCTGACTCCTACATCAGCTGGAGCCACCTCGTTCCAGAACTCGGCCGCGATCGAGCTGATGGATGCCTGGTGGCCGCTGCTCGTCGAGGCTGAGTTCGAACCGGGCATGGGCACCAACCTGTTCAACGCGACGGTGGCCGACATGCAGGTCAACGACTCCCCGTCGGGTGGACAGCAGATATCCGCCTCAGGCGCGGTGGCCTCGGATGCGAGCGAGCAGTCTCATAAGGGGTCCGCGTTCCAGTTCGGGTGGTGGGGGTACATGAGCAAGGATCTGCGGTCTGTGCTCGGGCAGGCGGTCCAGGACCCGTTGCCCGTGCAGTACTGCGGTGGCGGCAGCCTGGCCGCGTGCCGCACGGCGTTGCTGACCTCGCTGAGCGCGGCGGCGGCAGAGTCGCCGGACTCGGTGTATGCCGCCGACTCGTACTGCTCGGCCGGCGACCAGTGGTGCGCCGACAGCATCGTGCAGAGCCCGCTCGGCGGTATCACCGACCCGCAGATCAGCTGGCAGAACCGGCCGACTTACCAGCAGGTCGTGTCGTTCACGTCGGCTCCGTGAGTGAGTGACTCGGGTGGCCGCGCCGCGCCAAACCGCGGCCACCTGAGTCAGTTCCCAGACAAGCGCAGCGCGAGGTACCCGCGAATCAGAGCGTCCGCCTCAGCAATCAGATCCGGATCGCCAGTCGGACCGTACCGGAACGCCAATCGCAGTACGCCGTCGGCTGCCTCGACTGCGGTGAGCAGCACCGCGTCGAGCCCGGGCACCTCCGGCAGTCCGAGATCGCCGACCACTAATTCCTTGAGGCTCTGCGCGACGATCTGGTTGTTCTCCAGTTCGTTCTCCGCGTCGAGCATGAACGGCCGATTCTGCTGGACCTCGCCGAAATCCACCACGGCGAAGCCTGGCACGGATCGTTTCATCGCGACGAACTCGTCGACCACTGCGCCGCCTGCCGACGGCCAGTCGGGTGCTGGTGCGGCCGCGAACCTGGCGCGCAGCCGCTCCAGAAAGGCCTCCAGGTTCCGTCGCGCCAGCGCCCGTGCCACTGCGGGTTTCCCGTCGAAGAACTGGTAGAGAGTCCCAATCGGAACGCCCGCGCGTTTGGCTATCTGGCTTGTCGTTAACGCCTCGTAGCCGACCTCATCGAGCAATTCGGCGCAGGCGTCGAGCAGTCGCTCGAACCGCTCGACGCTGCGCTGCTGCACTGGAAACCTGCGTATCTGCCCAGACGGGGCGGATGCGGCAGATCCAGTAGATGCTGCAGCGTCCGTCCTCGACTCATCGCCCACTGCCTCTGGCCTTCCCATCCCTCTTCTCCTAACATGAGCCTCACTCACGTTAGGAGCGGGCGCGATGAAGACACTACTACCCGACTTTCCCCAAGGGTTCCTCTGGGGCGCGGCGACCTCGGCGTACCAGATCGAGGGCGGGGTGGAGGAAGACGGTCGGGGGCAGTCGATCTGGGACACGTTCTCGCACTCTGAGGGTCGCACATCGGGCGGGGTCACAGGTGACGTCGCCTGCGACCATTATCATCGTTGGCCCGAGGACGTTGCGTTGCTGGCTGGTCTGGGCGTGAATGCGTACCGGTTTTCTGTTGCGTGGCCTAGAATCCAGCCCACCGGGACTGGCCCCGCCAATCAGCGTGGCCTGGACTTTTACGACCGACTGGTGGATGCGCTCGCGGCACACGGCATTGCGGCGATTCCGACGCTGTATCACTGGGACCTGCCGCAGGCACTCGAAGACGCGGGTGGCTGGCTGAACCGCCAGACCGCTTACCGCTTCGCCGAATATGCGGCGCTCGTAGCGGACCGTCTGGGCGATCGGGTCGGGACCTGGATCACCTTGAACGAACCTTTTATCCACATGGCTTATGGGTACTCGCTCGGCGTGCATGCACCGGGATTGGAATTAGGCCTGGACGCGCTGCCGACTGCGCATCATCAGCTGCTAGCGCACGGATTGGCGGCAGCTGAATTGCGCAGCCGGGGCTTGAAGGTTGCGATTGCCAACAACTGCAGCCCAGTCCGTGCTGCGACTGATGCGCCGAACGATGTCGCTGCTGCGGAAGCTTATGACGCTCTACACAACAGGCTTTTTAACGACTCCGTCTTGCTTGGACGCTACCCAGACCTGTCTGCGTTGGGTGCGCCCGCCGAACTGCCGTTCGTCGAAGATGGGGATTTGGAACTCATATCAGCTCCACTGGATCTGCTTGGCATCAACTATTACAACCCGACCTTGGTCGCGGCTGCGGATCCCGCTTCGACGGATAACGGACTCCCGTTCGAGCTTTGTGACATTGAGGGCGTGCCGACCACGGCCTTTGGCTGGCCGGTAGTGCCAGAAGGGCTCACGGAGCTGCTCGTAGGGCTTCGTGCCCGGTACGGTGCAGCTCTCCCGCCGATCCTGATTACCGAGAACGGCTGCTCCACGGACGACCGCCCTGCGGCCGACGGCGCGGCTGACGGTCGAG
>Ga0302314_10007974_pt1 | contig 18940 bp, 17 predicted proteins | sample III_Palsa_N2_3_FD_200533 | JGI IMG/M metagenome (GOLD analysis project Ga0302314, IMG submission 200533) | Peat permafrost microbial communities from Stordalen Mire near Abisko, Sweden - III_Palsa_N2_3 | ecosystem: Environmental > Terrestrial > Soil > Palsa > Peat permafrost | place: Sweden...
TTTCGCCATGCGGCGGGTCGGCGACCCGGCCCAGATCTTCCCTGTGTTCCACGATCTGTTCGCCCGCAACAAGGCGGCGATCGTCAACCAGGAACCGTGAGGGAGCGGCCATGCCGGATACGATCGAAAAAGGCGTCCCGCTGTTCGAAGGCGCCGACTGGGACTATGACAAGCTGAAGGTGGCGTTCGACGCGATCGAGAAGATCGCGGTCGAGGAGCTGGGCCTCGACACCTATCCGACCCAGGTCGAGGTCATCACGTCCGAACAGATGCTCGACGCCTATGCCTCGGTGGGATTGCCGCTGATGTACCGGCATTGGAGCTTCGGCAAAAGCTTCGCCTATAACGAGGCGATGTACCGCAAGGGCCTGCAGGGCTTGGCCTATGAGATCGTCATCAATTCCAACCCCTGCCTCTGCTACATCATGGAAGAGAATTCCATGACCATGCAGACCCTGGTCATGGCTCATGCCGCGTTCGGCCATAACCACTTCTTCAAGAACAATTATCTGTTCAAGCAATGGACCGACGCGTCCGGCATTCTGGACTACCTGGCCTTCGCCCGCGACTATGTCGCCAAGTGCGAGGAGCGCTTCGGCCTGGGTCGGGTCGAGCGCGTGCTGGATGCCGCCCATGCGCTGATGGATCAGTCGGTCAACCGCTATGCCCGGCGTGGGCCGCTGAGCTTCGCCGAGGAAGCCAAGCGCGAGCAGGAACGGCGAACCCATGCGGAACAAACCTTCAACGACCTGTGGCGCACGGTCCCGACCAAGGCGACGCTCGAAGGATTGGACTCCAAGGAAGCGGCCGAGCTGAAGCAGGAGACCAACCGCCGTTTCGGCCTGCCCGAGGAAAACCTGCTCTATTTCATGGAAAAGCACGCGCCCAAGCTGGAAGGCTGGGAGCGGGAGCTGTGCCGGATCGTGCGCAACATCGCGCAGTATTATTACCCGCAGAAGCAGACCAAGGTCGCGAACGAAGGCTGCGCCACCTTCGTGCATTACGAGATCATGACCCGGCTGCATCAGAAGGGCATGCTGACCGACGGCTCCATGCTGGAATTCCTGCATAGCCATACGAGCGTGGTCTCCCAGCCCGATTATGACGACCGGCGCTACAACGGCATCAATCCCTATGCGCTGGGCTATGCCATGATGGAGGACATCAAGCGCATCTGCCTGAATCCCACCAGCGAGGACCGCGAGTGGTTCCCCGAGATCGCCGGCAACAACGATCCCTACGGCACGCTGCGCGACGCCTGGGCGAATTACCGGGACGAGAGCTTCATCCTGCAGTTCCTCTCGCCGAACCTGATGCGCAAGTTCCGCCTGTTCCGGGTGCGCGACGACGCGGCCGAGACCAACATGCGCGTCGACGCCATTCATGACGAGACCGGCTATCGCGAACTGCGCGCGGCGCTGGCCCGCAGCTACGACCTGTCGCGGCGCGAGCCGGACATTCAGGTGGTCGAGCTCGACATGGCCGGCGACCGCACGCTGGTCCTGCGCCACGCGGTCTATGACGGCGTGCTGCTGGACGAGAAGACCAGCCAGATGGTGCTGCGCCATGTGGTCGAGCTTTGGGGTTATCCGGTCCGGATGATCGAAACCGATGCGGTGACCGATGCGGTGATGAAGACGCATAACCTGGCGCCGGGGACGTAAAGACGCTCTACCGTTGACGGGACCGGGACGATCAGGCCGACACCACCCCGTCGATCAAATTCGCCTGCAGCAATTGCTCGGTCGTCGGCACGACGATGACCGGGCCGATCGCCTGCACCAGCTTGGCGAAAGCCGCTGCCTGTGCGCGACGGGCGGCCTCGGCGTCGGCAACTTCGATGCGGGCGAAGCGGATGGTGTCGCCGGGCCGCATCCGCCCCAGGCGCGGCAGGTCGGCGCCGATGACCGCGCCGATCTTGGGATAGCCGCCGACGGTCTGGCGGTCCGCCAGCAGCACGATCGGCTGTCCGGTACCCGGCACCTGGATATGGCCGGGCGCGATGCCGTCCGACACGATGTTGAAGCCCTTGGCATGGTCGAGCTTGGCGCCGTCCAGCCGCATGCCCATGCGGTCGGCCTCGACCGTGATCGTGTAGGGCTCGGCGAAGAACCGCTCGATCGAACCCGGCTCGAACCAGCTGTCCTGCGGCCCCAGCACGACCCGGATCGGGCCGCTGCCATAGTCGATCGGCGGCGCCTTGCGTTCCGGTGCCATCGTCGCGTTGGCCAGGACCAGCGGTAGCAGATCGCCGACCCGGAGCGCCCGGCCCTCGAACCCGCCGAAGCCGCCGCGGGCATAGGTCGACCGGCTGCCCATGACGGGGGCAAGGTCGAAGCCGCCCTCGATTGCCAGAATGCAACTCGCGGCATCGGTGAAGCCGCCGATCGAGATCTTGGTGCCGCGCAGCACGGTGACGCTGCGTCCGGCCGGAATGTCCTGGCCGTCGATGCGCAGGCCGACGTCGGAGCCGACCAAGGCCACGCGGATGGCATCGGCCTCGACCGTCAGGGTCGGGCCCAGCGCCAGGATTTCCAGCGCCGCCATGCCGGGCGGGTTGCCGACCAGCGCGTTGGCCAGGCGCAGCGCCAGCGGATCGAGCGCGCCCGACACCGGCACGCCGTAGCGTTGCTGGCCGGGGCGGCCCAGGTCCTGGACACTGGTCGACAGGCCGGGACGGTCGACGCGCAGGCCGCTCATGCCGTGCACTCCCGGCGCGGGTCATAGCTGCCGTCGCGGGCGGCGGCCAGGATGCGGGCATGCTCGGCGGCATCGATCGGCTTGAACCGCACCGCGTCGGCCGGGGCAAGCAGCGCCGGCCGGTCCCAGCGCGCATCGAACAGCGGCACTGGGCAATTGCCGATCAGATGCCAGCCGCCGGGGCTTTCGGTCGGGTAGATCACCGACAGTTTCTGGGCGACCGCGACCGACCCGGCCGGCACGCGGGTGCGCGGCGTCGTGCGGCGCGACAGGTCGAACGCCGCCGGCAGCTCCGCCATGAACGGGCAGCCGGGCAGGAAGCCCACCACGGCGACGGTGAATTCATTGGCGGCATGGGTCGCCGTGACCGCATCGGCTGCCAAGCCCGTTGCGGTCGCCACATCGCTGAGATCCGGCGCGAATTGCGCGTCGTAGCACACCGGCAGCACCCAGCGCCGACCGACCTCGCCCGATGCCGCGGCCGCGCCGGCATCGAGCGCCTCGATCGCCGCGATCAGTTCGGCGCTGCTGGTCGCAAGCGGGTCGTAATGCACCATCAGCGAGCGGAAGCTCGGCACCGTCTCGACCACGCCGTTCAAGCCGGCCGCGGCCAGGCGGCGATCGAGCTGCTGGACCGCGTCGATCAGGGCGGCGTCGATGATCTCGCCATATTCGACCACCAGGGCCGCATCGCCGGCTGCGAGGAATTTGGGCGTCATAGCGAGGTCGCGGCGCGGGCGGCCTGGTCGTAGAGGCCGGACAGGGCCCGCAGCAGCCCAGCGGTCTCGCCCAACCCGGCATGGTCGGTCGGCGGCGTCGGTACGGCCAGCAGGCAGGCCTGGCGCACCTCGCGATAGCGCCGGCAGGCGTCGTCGCCGGTGGGGGTGGTCGCGTAGAACACTTCCTTGCCGGGGCGGGCGCGGGCGACCAGATCGAGCTGGGCCAGCTTGCGCAGCGCGTAATTCACGACGTGGCTATCCTCGATATTCAGCACGAAACATAGGTCGGCCAAGCGCTTCGGCCGGCCGCGGTGATGGACCGAATGCAGCACCAGGATATCGACCCGGGACAGGTCCGGATAACCCGCCGCCGTCATGCAGCGCACCAGCCAGCGCTCGAACGCGTGATGGGCCAGGATCAGGCCATACTCGAACTCGCTCAGCTCCTCGGTGCCGGGATCGGCCAGATGGGCCGAGGAGACGATGTAGTCGCGCTTGCTCATGACCCGGTCCTCGAGGCTGATGCGCCATATTTACATTTTATCGATAAATCGCAAACATAAACTTGCAAGCCGTCGCGATGCGGGCTTAGGCTTCTGGCCTGCCATCCTGAAGGAGAACGCCATGCGCCTGATCGATCTCAACGCCGATGTCGGGGAGAGTTTCGGCAATTGGCGGATGGGCAATGACGAGGTCGTGCTGGCCATCGTCAGTTCCGCCAACGTCGCCTGCGGTTTCCATGCCGGTGACCCGCAGGTGATGGCCAAGACCTGCGAGATCGCCAAGCGCCATGGCGTCAGCGTCGGCGCCCATCCGGGCTTCGCCGACCTGCAGGGCTTCGGTCGCCGGCCGATGCCGATGAGCGCGTTCGAGCTCGAAACCCTGGTCGCCTACCAGATCGGCGCCTTCATGGGCCTGGCGGCCCGCGCCGGCATGCCGGTCGCTCATGTGAAGGCCCATGGCGCGCTCTATAACCTGGCCGAGGCCGATGCCGAGGTCGCCGGCGCCATCGCGCGCGCGGTCAAGGCGGTTGATCCGAAACTGATCATGGTCGGCGGCACCGGCTCGCCGATGGAGGGCGCGGCGGAGGCCGCGGGCGTGCGTTTCGCCGCGGAAGGTTTCCCCGATCGTGCCTATGCCGACGACGGCAAGCTCTTGTCGCGCAAGCTGCCCGGCGCCGTGCTGCACGATCCGGCCGAGGCCGCGGCCCAGGCCGTGCGCATGGCGATCGAGGGTCAGATCCTGACCGTCGGCGGCAAGTTGCTGCCGGCCCGGGTCGAAACCCTGTGCATCCATGGCGACGAGCCGACCGCGGCCGCGGTCGCCGGCGCCATCAAGGCGGCGCTGACCGCGGCGGGGGCCACGGTCGCGGCCCTGCCCAAGGTGCTGGGTTAGCCCATGCGGGTCACCATCGTCGGGGCCGGCATCATGGGCCTCGCGACCGCCTGGTCGCTGGCCAAGCGCGGGCATCAGGTCACGCTGGTCGAACAGGCGGCGACGATCCCGAGCAACCTGGCCGCGTCCGGCGATCAGCATCGGATGATCCGCCGCGCCTATGGCGCCCAGGGCGGTTATGCGGCGCTGATCACCGAGGCCTATGACGCCTGGGACGAGCTCTGGGCCGATCTCGGCGCCTCGCACTATGTCGCGGCCGGTATCCTGTGCATCTGCCAGGACCCGGACGACGAGGCCGATCGGTTCCGCCAGGGGTTCGATGCGGCCGGCACGCCCTACGAACGGCTGACGCCGGACGAGGCGGCGGCGCGCTACCGGTTCCTGGACGGCGGGACATTCCGCTACGCCTTCCGCACGCCGGAGGGTGGGGCCCTGCTGTGCCAGCGCATCGCCGCCGACCTGCTGCACTGGCTGACCGAGCACGGCGTCGAGGTGCTGACCGATCAGCGGGTCGCGGGTCTCGATCCCGAGCGAGGGACCGTTACACTCGACGGCGGCGCCGTACTCACCTCGGATCTGGTCGTCACCACGGCCGGCGCCTGGACATTGCGGCTGTTGCCGGAGCTGGCCGATACGCTCCAGGTCTATCGCACCGCCGTCGTCTATCTGGATCCGCCCGCCGATCTTGCGGACGCCTGGGCGAAAGCGCCGGCGATCCTGTCGGTCGGCGGCTGGTGTGAGGGCTATGTACTGCCGCCGGTCGACGGCACCGGCCTGAAGTTCGGCGCGGGCTTCATGAAGCGGGCAACCGACGACCCGAACGCGGACCGGACACCGGAGCCGGGCGAGGGTGAGCGGCTGCGCGATGCCTTCGCCCCGCCCTTCGCCCGGATCGCCGAGTATCGCGTCCGCGATGTGTTGACCTGCGCCTATACCTTCACCGCGGACGACAGCTTCTACAGCCGGCAGATCGGCAAGGTGCTGGCCGTGTCGGCCTGCTCAGGGCACGCCTACAAGTTCGGCGCCGCGATCGGCCGCCGTGTTGCCGAGGCGGTCGATACCGGGGCGACGGACCGGCTGCAGCGCTGGCTCCGGGCCGAATTGGTTTAGGGTTCGAGCGGCCCCAACACGGAATTGGCGATCGCGGACGCGGTGATGGCGGCCGGGAAACCGACATAGAAGGCGAGATGGGTCAGGAGCCCGCTCAGCTCCGTCTTGGTGACACCGTTCGCGATGGCGCGCCGCAGGTGCGAGGGCAGCTCGTGGGCATGGCCCTGCGCCACCAGGGCCGCGACCGTCACCAGGCTGCGGTCACGCTTCGACAGGTCCGGATCTTCCCACACCTGATCATAGAGCGGGCTGTTGACCAGCGCCGTGATCTTGGGCGTGAAGGGTTTGGCGGCGTCGCGCGGGCTGGTGAAGTCGATCTCGGTCATGACGGCGTATTTCCTTTCAGGACGGAGGGGCGTTCCGAAGTTCCGCCAGCTTCTGGGCGAACCCGGTCCGGCAGGCGAAGCCCATGCGCTCGAAGGCGCGGGCGGCGTCATAGACCCGGTCGATCGACTGGAACATGCTCCAGCCGAGGCGGGCGTAGATCTCCGGATAGTCCGGGAAATAGCGCCGCACCACGGCGGGCGCGTCATGGATCAGCTCGGCGCAGTCGGCGCGACTGAACGGCGTGCGCGGACCGATGATGAAATTATCGAAGCGCAGATCGGGGGCGTGGGCGAGGGCGGCGACATGGGCCTCGGCCATATCCTCGACCGTCGCGCGGCGGAACAGCAGCTCGTTCGCCTTGGTGTTCTCGCCCGACTGGCTGATGGCATGGGCCATGTCGTCTTCCTCGGGAAAGAAGCGGCCGGTGCGCAGGATGACCAGCGGCAGCCCGTGCAGCTCATGCATCATGCGGCACAGGTTCTCGGCCGCATATTTGGTCACGCCATAGATGTTGCGTGGGCGGAGCGGCGCCACCTCCTCGGTCATCCAGGCCGCGGCATCGGCGCCGCCGTCGCGGCCGGCCCGGACCTCTTTCGAGATCATCAGCGACGTGGTCGAGGTCATGACGAAGCGGTCGATGGTCGAGCCCGGCGCCACCGCTTCCTCGAGCAGGTTGAGCGTGCCCTGGACATTGACCTGGACGAAGTCGGTCGCGCTGTGGGTCACGATATTGGGCTTGTGCAGCGCGCCCGAATGGACGATCGCCTCGATGCCATGTTCGCGGATCGCGCGCCTGACCGTGTCGCGGTCGGCGATGGTGCCGACGATGTCGGTCAGCGCGTGAGGGACTGGGTCCAGCCCCACCACCCGATGCCCGTCCTGTCGCAGCCGCGGTACCAGAGTCTGCCCCAACCAGCCGGATGATCCGGTCACCAAAATTCGCATGCCATCGTCTCCGTCGCGCGTGAAGCCATTCTACATGCGACGTTTTGGTTTCTGGAATGCATGCGCATTGAGGCTGGTAAAACCGGGCGGAAGGCTATATTGCGAACGCTTCGCGATTGCAGGAGTGATGGAATGACGGGGATCAATCGGCGCACCGTTCTGCAGAGCGGCGTCGCTCTGGCTGGCGCCGCGATGTTCGGCGGGTTGGCCCGGCGCGCCAATGCTGCGACGGCGCTGACGCTCTACAACGGCCAGCATCGCGCCACGACCGAGGCCCTGGTCGCCGCCTTCACCAAGGTGACCGGCATCGACGTCACCATGCGCAATGCCGAAAGTCCGGAACTGGCCGCACAGATCGCGGAAGAGGGCGCGCGCTCGCCGGCCGACCTGTTTTTCTCCGAACAGAGCCCGCCGATCGCGTCGCTGCAGGAAAAGGGCCTGCTGGGCCAGGTCGATCCGGCGACGCTGGCGCTGATCCCGGCCAAGTTCAACGCCAAGGACGGCACCTGGCTCGGCGCCACCGTCCGCACCCGGGTGATCACCTATAACAGGAAGATGATCAGCCCGGCCGACATGCCGAAGTCGATCATGGATTTCGGCACCGCCGCCTTGAACGGCAAGTTCGGCTATGTGAAGCAGGACGGCTTTCAGGAGCAGGTCATGTCGATCGTTCATATCAAGGGACGCGACGCGGCACTGGGCTGGCTGAAGGGACTGAAGCAATACGGCCGGTCCTACAACGGCAACCGCATCGCCTCGACCGCGGTCGAGAATGGCGAGATCGCCATGGCGCTGTCGAACAATTACTACTGGTACTCGCTGGCCAAGGAGAAGGGCGCGGAGAACCTCAATTCCGCGCTCTACTCCTTCCCAGGCGACGATGCCGGCAACATCTTCAACGTCTCGGCCGCGGGCATGCTGAAATCGAGCAAGAACCAGGCGTCGGCGCAGAAGTTCCTGGCTTTCATGCTGAGCGCCGAGGGGCAGGACGCCATGATCAAGACCACGGCGGAGTACCCGGTGCTGGCCGGCCTGACCTCGCCCTATAACCTGCCGTCGCTCGCGGGCTTTACCGCGCCGGTCTCGCCGGCCGACATGGGCAGTGCCGCCGATGCCTACGCGCTGGAGCGTGAGGCGGGCCTGATTTGACCAGTTGGGCACGCCGGCGGCTCAGCCTGCCGCCGGCGTGGCTGATGCTGGCGAGCGTCGTGCCGTTCGCGCTGGTGGCGCTGCCGATCCTCTATGTCGTGGCGCAGGGCTATCAGGCCGGCGTCAGCGGCATCCTGGAAAACCTGGTCCGGCCCTATACGCTCAATCTGCTGCTGAACACGCTCACCATTGCGGTCTCGGTCACGATCCTGGCCAGCCTGATCGCGGTGGCGGCGGCCTGGGGGACCGAGCGGTGCGATCTGCCCGGGCGGCGCTGGTGGCGGCTGGCCGTGGCCCTGCCGCTGGCGATCCCGGCCTATGTCTCGAGCTTCGCCTGGTCGTCGCTCGGCCCCTGGTTCCAGGAGATCCAGGGCGCGATCCTGATCCTGACCTTCTACAGCGTGCCACTGGTCTATCTGCCGGTCGTGGCGGCGCTCAGGAGCCTGGACCCGAATTTCGAGGATGTGGCGCGCTCGCTCGGCCACGGCCGCTGGCGCACGTTCCGCAGGGTGGTGCTGCCGCAGGTGGCACCGGCCTTGGGCGGCAGCGCGCTTCTGGTCGCCGCCCATATGCTGGCGGAGTTCGGCGCGCTGTCGTTCCTGCGCGTCGAGACCTTCACCACCGCGATTTTCGATCAATACACCGCCGAGTTCAACAACCAGGCCGCCGCCTTGCTGTCGGGCGTGCTGATGCTGATCTGCCTGCCGGTGGCCTTTGCCGAGGCGCGCCTGCGCAATCGCCGCCGGGTCGCTCGTATCGCCCGCGGCAGTGCGCGCGCCATCGTGCCGATCGCGCTCGGGGCCCTGACGCCGTTTGTCATGCTGGGTTTCGGGGCATTGACCCTGCTCAGCTTCGGCGTGCCGGTGGTGACGCTCGGGTTTTGGGTGGTGCAGGGCCATTCGGCCGGCCAGGGGCTGGAGCGCGTGTTGCCGGCGCTCGGCAACTCGGTCGGCTATGCCCTGCCGGGGGCGGCATTGACCACGATCGCGGCCATCCCGCTGGTGATCGCGACCACCCATTTCCGCGGCCGCTTCGCCATGCTGTGCGATCGGCTGCCCTACATCGTCCATGGGCTGCCCGGCATCGTCGTGGCGCTGGCCGCGGTCGCGGCGGCGATCGGTTTCCTGCCGGCGATCTACCAGACGACCGGCCTCGTGCTGCTGGTCTATGTCGTGCTGTTCCTGCCGCTGGCGCAATCCTCGGTCCGGGCGTCGGCCGAGTTGGTGCCGCGCGAGCTGAGCGATGTCGCGCGCAGCCTGGGCAAATCGCCGTTCCAGGCCTTCTGGCTGACGACCCTGCCCAACCTGTTGCCGGGTATCGGCGCGGCACTCGCCCTGACGGCGCTGCAGTTGATGCGCGAACTGACCGCGACCCTGCTGCTGGCGCCGGCCGGCGTCGTCACGCTCGCGACCGAATTCTGGAACTACACCAGCGACCGCGCCTATGGAGCGGCGGCCCCCTTCGCCGCCATGCTGGTGCTGGTCTCCGGCATCCCGGTCTATATCTTCACGCTGCGGACCTTGAGGCTGAACGACGCGCGATGACCGAATTACGGGTGGAGCAGGTCCGCAAAAGCCATGGGCGCAACGCCGTGCTGCACGGTGTCGATCTCGCCGTGCCTTCGGGCGCGATCGTGGCGCTGCTGGGCGCGTCCGGCTGCGGCAAGACTACGCTCTTGCGCCTGATCGCCGGGTTCGAGGCGGCGGATGCCGGCACGATCACGCTCGGGTCGCGGCAGCTCGAAGCACCGGGTATCCATATCCCGGCCGAGCAGCGCCGCATCGGCTATGTGCCGCAGGAGGGCACGCTGTTCCCGCATCTGAGCGTCGCCGACAATGTCGCGTTCGGCTTGAGCCGGGCCGAGCGGCGCAACGGCCGCGCGGCCGAGGCGATCCGGCTGACCGGGCTCGACGGCTTGGAGCCGCGCTTTCCCCATCAGATCTCCGGCGGCCAGCAGCAGCGCACGGCCCTGGCCCGCGCGCTGGCGCCCGCTCCCGGCCTGATCCTGCTGGACGAGCCGTTCAACGCGCTGGAGCTGGGGCTGCGCCGCAGCGTCTGCGCCGATGTGGTGGCCCTGCTGCGCGCGAGCGGCGCTACGGCCATCCTGGTCACCCATGATCCGGACGAGGCCTTTGCCAGTGCCGATCTGGTCGCGGTCATGCGCCAGGGCCTGATCGTGCAATATGCCGCGCCGCAAGAGCTCTATCGGCGCCCGATCGATGCCGAAGTCGCGCGCCTGACCGGCCATGCGATCCTGCTGGACGGCGCCGCCAGGGGTGGCAGCGCCGAGACGCCGCTGGGCCGGGTCGCCCTGCAGCCGGATGCGCCGGAGGGCGCGGTCAAGGTCATGCTGCGCCCGGAACAGATCACCGTCGGGGCCGGCGTCGAGGCCCGCGCGCTGTCGAGCGTGTTCCGCGGCGATCACGCGCTGGTGACGGTGGCGCTGGGCGATCTCACGCTCGATGTGCGCCTCAGCGCGTTCGACGAGGTCGGCGAAACCCTGCGCCTACGGATCCATGGGCCCGGCATGGGCTTCAGCACTTAGCGGCCGGATCAGCGCGTTGCAGAGGAAGCCCAGCGCCAGCAGTCCGGCCATCACATAGAGCGTGATCGAATAGGCATCGGCCCGCGGCACGCCGCGGTCGAGCTGGGCGCGGCGCAGGTAATTCACCAGCGCCGGGCCGATCAGGCCGGCGACCGACCAGGCGACCAGCAGCCGGCCATGGATGGCGCCGACCTGATGGGTGCCGAACACGTCGCGCAAATAGGCCGGGATCGTCGCGAAGCCGCCGCCATACATGCTCATGATCAGCGCATAGGCGGCAATGAACAGCACGATGCTGCCGGCCTGCCCGGTCGAGGGGATGAAGGCATAGAGACAGAAGCCCGCGCCGAAGAAGATTGCGTAGGTGGCGCGCCGGCCCAGATGGTCGGAGATGGTCGACCAGACCAGCCGGCCGGCCATGTTGAACAGGCCCAGCAATCCGACGAATCCCGCGGCACCGCTGGCGGAGATCGCCGGGAACATCTCGCGGCACATCAGTGCCGCCTGGCCCAGCACGCCGATGCCGGCGGTGACGTTCAGGCACAGCACCGCGGCCAGCAGGTAGAATTGCGGTTGGCGCACCGCCAGGCCGACGGTGATGGTCTGGGGCAGGATACGCTCGGCCAGATCGGCGCTGGGCGGCGGGACCCAGCCGGGTGGCGGCTGCTTCAGCGTCGCCGCCCCCAGCAGCATGAACCCCATATAGAGCACGCCCATGCAGGCGAAAGCCTCGGCGACGCCGACCGACACGTCGGTGGCGAAGCGATCGATCAGCCATTGCGCCAAGGGGGCACCGATCAGCGCGCCGCCGCCGAAGCCCATGATGGCGAGGCCGGTGGCAAGGCCGGGACGGTCTGGAAACCATTTGATCAGCGTCGCGATCGGCGCGATGTAGCCGAGGCCCAGCCCGCAGCCGCCGATGACGCCATAGCCCAGGAACAGCAGCGAATAGAGATGCGCCTCGATGCCGAAGGCGGCGATCAGGAAGCCGCTGCCGAAGCAGAGCGCCGCGACAGTCGCGGTCTGGCGCGGGCCGACGCGCTGAACCCAGCGGCCGAACAGAGCCGCCGACAGGCCCAGCACGACGATCGCGGTCGAGAACACCCAACCGAGCGTGGTCAGGCTCCAATCCTCGGGCGTCGGCTGAGTGATGCCCAGCAGATGGGTCAGCGGTTCGTTGAAGACGCTGAAGGCATAGACCTGGCCGATCGACAGATGGATGGCGAGCGCCGCGGCTGGCGCCATCCATCGGGAATAGGTCGGACTAGCGACCGTCCTGTCCGTGTCGATCAAGTCGAACATTGTCGACGGCTAATGTGCCGCTCCCAGATAGGCGGCACGCACCGCCGGATCGTCGCGTAGTTTGTCGGCCGGACCCTCGTGGGCCATTTTGCCGTTTTCCAGCACGTAAGCATAGTCGGCGACGGCAAGCGCTGCTGCCGCGAACTGTTCGACCAGCAGCATGGTCACCTTATGCTCTTTCAGGCGCCGGATGGTGTTGAACACCTCCTGCACCAGGATCGGCGCCAGACCCATCGACGGTTCGTCCAGCAGCAGGATGCGCGGGTTCAGCATCAGCGCGCGTGCCATGGCCAGCATCTGCTGCTCGCCGCCCGACAGCGTGCCGGCCAATTGCGACTGCCGTTCGCTGAGGCGCGGAAAGATCTCGTACATGCGCTCGATATCGGCACTGACATCGCCCTTGGGCCTGGCACCGATCAGCCGGGTGAAGGCGCCCAGCTGCAGATTGTCGCGCACCGACAGGGTCGGAAACACGCGCCGGCCTTCGGGCGAATGGGCGAGGCCCAGGCGCGTCACCTTGTGCGACGGCTGGCCGGCGATCTCCTCGCCTGCCAACCGAATGCTGCCGCTGGTCGGCGCCAGCATGCCCGAGATGGCGCGCAGCGTCGTGGTCTTGCCGGCGCCGTTCGAGCCGATCAGCGTCACCAGCTGACCCTCGGACACCGACAACGACAGGCCGTGCAGCACCTGGACCTTGCCATAGCCGGCGACGAGTTCTTGGACTTGCAGCATCTTGGTCGACCCCTCAATGCGCCGAGGCTTCGAGGCCCAGATAGGCCTCGATCACCTTGGGGTTGGCCTGCACCTCGGTCGGACTGCCTTCGGCGATCTTCTCGCCGAAATCCAGCACGGTCACCCGGTCGCACAGGCTCATCACCACGTCCATGTGATGTTCGATCAGCAGGATGGTGATGCCGTGCTCGCGGATCTTGCGGATCATGGCGACCAGCTCGCGGATATCAGGCGCGGTCAGGCCCGCGGCGGGCTCGTCCAGCAGCAGCACCTGCGGATCGAGCGCCATGGCTCGGCCGATCTCCAGCATGCGCTGCTTGCCGTAGGGCAGGTTGCGCGATTGATCGAGACTGGTCGGATCGAGCCCGACGAAGCGCAGGATGCTGGCGGCGCGCAGACGGGCGGTCCGTTCCTCGCGCTTCAGGCGTGGCGTGCGCAACACCACGTCGAGGAAGGTCGCGCGATAGCTGTGGTGCAAGCCCACCAGCACGTTTTCCAGCGGCGTCATCTCGCCGAACAGCTGGACGTTCTGGAAGGTGCGGGCGACGCCTTTCAGCGCGATCACCGGCGGCTTCTGGCCCCCGATCGACTGGCCGTCGAACCGGATCGTGCCCTCGGTCGGCGTATAGATGCCGGTCAGCACGTTCATCATCGTGCTCTTGCCCGACCCGTTCGGGCCGATCAGCCCGTGCACGCTGCCGCGCACCACCGCCAGATCGACGTGATCGAGCGCCTTCAGGCCGCCGAAGCGCATCAGCACCTGATCGACCTGCAGAATGACCGAGCCGGCCGTGCCCGCGCCGCCCTGCGCGCTGCCCCAGACGTCGCCCTCGGAGGCGGCATCGGCCGTGACCATTGCCTGCTTCGGCCGCCAGCGCTGGGTCGCGGCCGCCAGATAGCCCACGATGCCGTCGGGCAGATAGAACACGACGAACAGGATCATCACGCCGAAGATGGTCAGGCGGAAGTCGGTGACGCTTTTCAAGGCCAGGCTGGCCGCGAAGAAGGCGAGGCAGAGGCCGACCGGAATGGCGATGCGCTTGGGCTCCGCCGTCTTGCGCACCAGCGCCAGGCCGCCGCCGACCAATGCCACCACGGCGATGACGCCGGCCAGGATGCGGAACAGCGCGATGTCGGCCAGCAGGTTCGGCAGAAACACGATGATCACGGCACCCACGATCGGCCCCAGGCGCGACTTGCGCCCGCCGATGGTGACCGCCAGCAGGAACAGGATCGTCAGCTCGAACGAGTAGGTGTTGGGCGAGATATATTCCTCGGAATAGGAATAGAGCGCGCCCGCGACGCCGGCGAGGCCGGCCGAAATCATGAAGGCATAGACCTTGTAACGATAGACGCTGACGCCCATGCAGTCGGACGCGATCGGGCTGTCGCGCAGCGCCTCGAACGCGCGGCCCCAATGGCTGCGCAGCACCCGGTTGATCAGGAGGACCGTCAGCAGCAGGGCGGCGGCGGCGATGTAATAATAGTCGAAGCCACTGATCCGGTGATGGAACCAGACCGGCTTGCGCATGGTGATGCCCATCGGGCCGTTGGTCAGATCCACGACCTCGTTGATCAAGATCTGCACGATCGTGCCGAAAGCAAGCGTTACCATGGCGAGATAGGGGCCGGTGACGCGCAGTGCCGGCAGCGCCAGGATCAGGCCGAACAGCGCCGTTACCAGGATGCTGGCGGGCAGGGCCCATTCGAGGCCGATGCCACCCAGGAACTTCAGGCACCCGGCGGTATAGGCGCCGATGCCGAACAAGGCTGCATGGCCCAGCGAGACCTCGCCGGTATAGCCCACGACGATGTCGAGGCCGAGCAGCAGCACGCCATAGATCGCGATGACGACGAACAGATGGATGTAATAGGGGCTGGTGACGAATTGCGGGATCGCCAGGATCACGAGGATCGCCAGCGCCGGCGCCAGGAAGCGGCTGAACATGCTGGTCCTCAGACTTTCTTGATGGCGGTCTTGCCGAACAGGCCGGCAGGTTTGAAGGCGAGCACCAGCAGCAACAGCAGCAGGCCGGGCACGTCCTGGTAGCCGCTATCGATGTAGAAGCCGGTCAGCTTTTCCACGATGCCCAGGATCAGCCCGCCGACGATGACGCCGAAGCCCGAGGACAGGCCGCCGATGATGGCGACGGCGAAGGCCTTCAGGCCCAGGACCGCGCCCATGGTGGCGCCGACCGGCTTCAGCGGGCCGACCAGCACGCCGGCGACGGCCGCCGTCGCCGACGACAGCGCGTAGGAAAAGGTGATGACCAGGTTGGTGTTGATGCCCATCAATCCGGCGGCATCCCGGTCGGCCGACGCTGCGACCACGGCCTTGCCATAGATCGAGCGGCGATTGAACAGCTCGACCGCGAGCATCATGGCGAGCGCGCCGACCACGACCGCCACCTCCATCGGCAGCATGTTGACGCCGAGGAAGCTCAGCGGTTCCTCGGGCAGGGGCGAGGGGAATTTCAGCTCGTCGCGGCCCCAGATATTCTCGGCCAGGTTCCGGAAGATGATGCCGAGCGCGATCGTCGCCATGATCCAGCCGAATTCGGATTTGGCCCGCATGGATTGGCGCACGCCCAGCCACTCGACCACGGCGCCTTGGCACAGGCCGAACAGGATCACGAGCGGCAGCATCAGCACGAAGCCCAGCCATTGGGTCAGGCTGAGGCCGACCAGCGCGCCCAGCATCAGCGCCTCGCCTTGGCCGAAATTGAGCGTCTTCGAGGTGGCGAAAGTCAGTTGGTAGCCGAATGCGATGACCGCGTAGATCATGCCGACGGAGATGCCGCTGACCACGAGCTGAGCCAGAATTTCCATGTGCGTCCCATCGTCGGAGACAAGTGCGGCCGGGAACGCGCTCCCGGCCGCAAAGGGTGGGGCGGCGGATCGCTTCGGGGCGACCCGTCGGAACAGGCTTAGTTGACGGCGCCCTTGACGCGGACCTGGCTGGCGGACGCCTCGTCTTCCTTCGACCAGAAGATCACGTGGCCGCCCTTGACGATGCCGAACACCGGGATGTTCTTGCTGATCGCCTCATGGTCGGTCGAGCTGAACGGATGGTCATAGCTGGTGACCACGCCATCGACCTTGGTCTTGAGGTCTTCCAACGCCGCCCGGACCTTCGGCCCGTCGGTCGTCCCGGCCTGGTTGATGGCGGCGGCCAGCAGATAGACCGAGTCATAGCCTTGGGCGGCCGAGACCGGGGAGGGGATGCGGTCGATGCCGTAGGCCTTCTGGTAGGCCTCGATGAAAGCCTTGCGCTTGGGCGTCGTCGGCGCCTGGATGAAGGTCTCCGGCATGATCGCGCCGTCGCCGTTCGGGCCGGCATTGTCGATGAAGGTCGACATAGACAGGGTCCAGCTGCCGACGATCGGCACCTTCCAACCGAGCTTGGCCATCCCATTGGCGATCTGCGCCAGTTCCGGGCCGATGCCGTAGGTCAGCACCGAATCCGCTCCGGCCGACTTTGCCTTCAACAGCTGCGCGGTCATGTCGACGTCGCCGATATTGAACTTCTCCTCGGCGACCGGCTTGATGCCCTTCTTGGCGAGTGCGGCTTCCAGATCCTGCCGGCCGAGCTGGCCGTAGTTGGTGCTGTCGGCCAGGATCGCCGGTTTGGTGAAATGCTGCCGGTCGATCGCCTGATCGACGATCATTGCCGATTGGATCGTGTCGTTGGCGGCATTGCGGAACACGTAGTTCTGTTCGTAGTCGGGCGGCAGGAACTGCTTGGTCACGGCCGTGCCGGTCGCGACATTGTCGAACACGGGGATCTCGGCCTCCTCGTAGAAGCGCGTGGCGGCCAACGTCACGCCGGTGTTGATGAAGCCGACGGCGGCGACGACATGTTCCTTGCTGATCAGTTCCTGGGTGACCTGGACGCCGACCTCGTTCTTGGCCTCGTCATCGCGCTCGACCGTGACCAGCGGCCGGCCGAGCACGCCGCCGGCCTTGTTGATCTCTTCGACCGCCAGCTTGACGCCGTCGCGCATGCTGACGCCCATCGAAGCGGAGCCGCCGGTGAACGGGCCGGAAACGCCGATCTTGATCGGGTCGGCCGCAAGCGCGCCGGAGACGAGGGCGGTGGAGCCCAGAAGCGTGGCGGCGGCGAGCGCCGCCCATGAGACGTTGGACACGGTATCCTCCCAGAATTTTCGTGATGACCGAAAATAGACTTTTTTTGTAGTGCCGCCCCCGCGGCGAGGCGGGGGCGGTTTGTTAGGACCGGTCTGTACGGCGAAAAATTCCGCCGGTTGGTGTGTCGTCGTTCGTCTAGTCGATGATCTCGCGATCCTTGGTCTCCGGCACGAACAGAACGCCGACGACCAGGGTGATCGACGCGATGACGATCGGATACCAAAGGCCCGAGTACATGTTGCCGGTCGAGGCCACGATGGCGAACGCGGTCGCCGGCAGGAAGCCGCCGAGCCAGCCGTTGCCGATGTGGTAGGGCAGCGACATCGACGTGTAGCGGATGCGGGTCGGGAACAGTTCGACCAGCATGGCCGCGATCGGGCCATAGACCATGGTGACGTAGAGCACCATGACGAACAGCAGGAGCGTGGTCATGACATAGTCGATTTTGTTCGGGTCCGCCTTGGCCGGATAGCCGGCACCGGTCACCGCGTCGCCGATCGACTTCACGAAGGGGGCCGCCTTGTCCTTGGCATCGGCCGCACCGTAGGCGTCGATCGTCTGGTCGCCGATCTTGATCTGTGCCACCGAGCCCGCCGGGCCCGCCACGTTCTGATAGGGCACGCTGCGCGCGACCAGCGCCGCCTTGGCGATGTCGCAGCTGTTGGTGAACTTGGCGACGCCGACCGGATTGAACTGGAACGAGCAATCGGCCGGATCGGCAATCACCGTCACCGGGTCCTTCGTCTGCGCCGCCTCAAGCGCCGGGTTGACGTAGTGGGTCAGCCCTTCGAACAGCGGGAAATAGGTCACGATGGCCAAGGCGCAGCCGGCCATGATGATCGGCTTGCGGCCGATCTTGTCCGAGAGGGCGCCGAACACGAGGAAGAACGGCGTGCCGATCAACAGGGCGGCCGCGACCAGCAACTGCGCCGTCTGGGCATCGACCTTGAGGGTCTGGGTCAGGAAGAACAGGGCGTAGAACTGGCCGGTGTACCAGACCACGGCCTGACCGGCAGTGAGGCCGACCAGCGCTAGAATGACGATCTTGGCATTGCCCCAGCGCAGGAAGGATTCGGTCAGCGGGGCATGCGAGCCCTTGCCCTCGGCCTTCATCTTCTTGAACACCGGCGATTCGTCCAGTTTCAGGCGGATCCACAGCGACACGATGAGCAGCAGCAGCGACAGGCCGAACGGCACCCGCCAGCCCCAATCGTCGAAGTCTGCCGGTGCCATCGACAGGCGGCAGCCGATGATGATGACCAGCGACAGGAACAGGCCGAGCGTCGCCGTGGTCTGGATCCACGCGGTAAACAGGCCGCGCTTGCCCATCGGCGCATGCTCCGCGACATAGGTCGCAGCACCGCCGTATTCACCGCCGAGTGCCAGGCCCTGCAGCAAGCGCAGTGCGATCAGCACGACCGGGGCTGCGATGCCGGCGGTCTCGTAGCCCGGCAGGATGGCCACCGCCGTGGTCGAGATGCCCATGATCAGGATGGTGACCAGGAAGGTGTATTTCCGGCCGATGAGATCGCCCAGGCGACCGAAGACCAGCGCGCCGAACGGGCGCACGAAAAAGCCCGCGGCGAAGGCCAGCAGGGTAAAGATGAACGCGGCGCTGGGGTTCACTGCCGAAAAGAAGTGTTTCGCGATATTGGGCGCGAGCGATCCGTACAGGTAGAAATCGTACCACTCGAAAACCGTGCCGAGAGAAGAGGCGAAGATCACCAGCTTCTCGCCGCCGGCCAAGGTTCGCGTCGAACCGGCCATTTCATAGGTCGCCATAAGCCATCCCCCCGTTGGAATGTAGACGGGTTAGGCGAAAATCGCCGTCCCGCTGGTTTCCCAAATAGCAGGCGTCAAATTGCCG
>Ga0302314_10007976_pt1 | contig 18938 bp, 11 predicted proteins | sample III_Palsa_N2_3_FD_200533 | JGI IMG/M metagenome (GOLD analysis project Ga0302314, IMG submission 200533) | Peat permafrost microbial communities from Stordalen Mire near Abisko, Sweden - III_Palsa_N2_3 | ecosystem: Environmental > Terrestrial > Soil > Palsa > Peat permafrost | place: Sweden...
CCTGTCCGGCTGCATTCCTCCTTGGGCTACCGGTCGCCCATGGACTATGAAGCCCCGCGGAGGCCGTCGTAGCGCCGACCTAACCACCCAAGCCCTCAAACACTCTACGAAATCGGGGCAGCTTCAATCATATCGATGTCGAGCTGCTGGGGTCGGCCTATGGCTGGCTTCGGAAAGAGGCTTCGGCAGGTGTGGATGGGGTGACCTGGGCGGCATACGGCGAGGGACTGGAGCGCAAGCTCGTGGACCTGCACGACCGTATCCGCCGGGGTGCCTACCGGGCGCAACCGTCACGGCGGGTATATATCCCAAAGCCGGACGGGCGAGAGCGTCCATTAGGCATTGCGGCGTTGGAGGACAAGATCGTCCAGCGTGCGCTGGTCGAAGTGCTGAACGCGATTTGGGAGCAAGACTTCCTCGGGTTCAGCTACGGATTCCGACCGGGACGCGGCCAGCACGATGCGCTGGCGGTCGGGATCGGCCAGCGCAAGGTGAACTGGATACTGGACGCCGACATCGCCGGATTCTTCGACGCCGTCAGCCACGATTGGCTGATCCGCTTCGTCGAGCACCGGGTCGGCGACCGGCGGGTGATCCGACTGATCCGAAAATGGCTGAAAGCCGGGGTGACGGAGGGCGCGCAGGTGACACCAGGAAAGGTCGGAACGCCGCAAGGTGCGGTGATCTCGCCGCTGCTGGCCAACATCCACCTGCACTATGTCTTCGACCTATGGGCGCAACAATGGCGACAACGCCATGCCCAGGGAGACGTCATCATGGTGCGCTACGCTGACGACATCGTCGTTGGCTTCGAGCGCCAGGCAGACGCCGAGCGGTTTTGGGAGGACATGCGGACGCGGCTGGCAGCATTTGCCTTGACGCTTCATCCGGGGAAGACGCGGCTCATCGAGTTCGGACGCCGTGCGGCGAAGAACCGGCGGGCGCGCGGTCTCGGCAAACCAGAAACGTTCAATTTCCTTGGCTTCACCCACATCAGCGGGCACAGCCGGCGGGGAGGCTTCCAACTCAAGCGGAAGTCTCGCAGCGACCGGGTGCGCGCGAGGTTGCAGGTGATCAAAGAGACGTTGCGTCGAAGGATGCATGAGACGATCGATGAGCAGGGAGCGTGCCTGCGACGGGTTGTGATGGGCTTCAACGCCTATCATGCCGTCCCGACCAATGCGGCGACGCTTTCGGACTTCCGTCACAACGTCGCCGATCTCTGGCGGCGGACACTGCGTCGGCGCGGCCAAAAAGGGGCGGTGACGTGGGAGCGGATGACCGTGCTGGCAAATCGATGGCTTCCCACACCGCGCATCATCCACCCCTGGCCCGAGCAACGCTTCGCCGTCAAACACTCGAAGTGGGAGCCCGGTGCGGGAATACCGCCCGCCGGGATCTGCGCGGGGGGCACGCGGTAACGCGTGCCCCTACCGCGATTCTGCATAGACTTCGCAACGGTTATGCGGCGCGGGCTTCCCTATGCTCTTGGCAGCGCCAATAGGTGCCGGTCATCGCCACCTCGAATGCAAGCTCGCGGGCACCGCTGGGGACAAGCGTGGCATCACCATCCGTCCAGCGCCAACCGGGTTCCGGGGCATGCCAGCCAGCGGCAAGTCCTTGGCTTTCTAAGCTCACCTCTCGCCCGTCCAGCCAGATGCGCGAGATCGCAACCCCCAGCGGCCGCATATCCTCTTCATCAGCCCGCATCTGTGCCGGAATCCAGACACGGGAAGTTATCCGGACATTCTCCGCCGCCTCAGGTAGGCGGACCCGCCACTGCCGCCCGTCCGTTTCTGCAACCACCGTACGGCCGTTGACCACAACTCTCAACTCAGCATCATCCGCCTTAGGATAGCCGAGTGCGGTTGCCTGGGTCAGCAAGTGCCGTTTCGCGGCAACCAGGCGCGGGCCACCGAGCACAAGCGGGGCGCAGGCTTCGGCGTCCCAGATGCGCAGCGCGAAGTCTGGATGCATCTGGACGGATGCGCTTCCGTTGCTGAACGCACCACGGTTGCCGGTGTCGAGGTAAGTTTCGCAGGGAAGCCCCTCTGCCAGAATCACGTTGTGCCGGTCAAGTTCGACATGCCAGTACGTGATATTCTCGGCCGTCTCCTGAATAACGGTTGCACCGTTGATAAGATAACGCACCGGAACCAGCACGCCGTCCACGAATACCGAATGATCGGGTGAAAGCCGCAAGTCCTGCACGGGCTGTCGGGGCCCGAATGCGCCGGCTGCGATCCGCACCGGCAGCACGTCGGTCGGCCGCTTATGGCCGCGGCAGTCGACGCCGCGGTGGCCAAGCCATTGCACCTTGGCCGTGCCGCCATCGGCGAGCAGCACAATGTCGCCCGGCGCCAACACCTCCACCGGCACCTCGCCGGCGGGCGTATGGATGCGAGTACCGGCAGCAAAACAAGGGGCTTCGCTAAAGGACGGGGTAAAGGTCGCGCTGATGGTGCCGGTGGGCTGGACGCCGAGCGAGAGGATCGCGGCGCCTACGTTGACGTTCAGCCCGTCGACCGTGAGGTTCTCGACGCCCACCAGCACCTCATTGCCGCTGTAGCCGTAGACGCCGACCTGACCAGTACCGGTTATGTCGCCCATATTCGTCTGCACCGTCACGTCGAGCGTCGTCCCGGTCACCGTTTGCGGCAGCGTGAATCCAGGCGGAACCGTGATGCCGGGCGGAAGATCGCTGGTGGTGAGTGTGACCGAAGTCCCGGTCGTCACGGCGTCGATCGTGACCGCTTGGATGAAGATGTCGCCAACGAACGGCTCGTCGTAAACGATCGAGGAAGCCGCCGCGTCCTGAGTGATCGTCACGTCGGAAATCGTCGGCGTGGCGCCGCTCGAGAAGGTCACCGACCCGATCTCCGTCAGTGCGATCTGCCCGGTGTCGCCGGCGCTAAGGCTCGTGCCGCCCGTAAAAACCTGGCCGGCAGCCAATGTGAGCGTTCCCGACATTGAATTTCCTCCCAATTTGCTCGCCCCCGACAAGTAGGCCGGATTGGCGATGCGCTTCACTTACTTGCGCCAGGCAAACGGATTTTCGCGGCGCGGAATGATATACTAAGACGAGTAGTTGCTTTTTGCAACGCCCATCATGCGCCAACGGCGCGAGGTCGCCGCGACGGTGTCGAGGTAGTCAAACGCGCGCTGCAACTACATGCCACCGCGGGGCGACATCGAAATGAGGCGAGAGATCAAGGCGGCCACACGTCCCCGGCCACCGGCCGGCGGCCTATCCCAGAACGAGTTCGGCGGCGCGCTCGCCCACCATCATCACCGAACTGGCGAGGAAGGTGCCGGGGATGCTGGGGAAGACCGAGGCGTCGGCTACCCGCAGCCCGGGCGCGCCATGCACACGCAACGCGCCGTCCAGAACGCCGCCCGCGTGGCGCGGACCGATCGGGCAGGTCCCCGCGGCGTGGTGACCCCAGGCGCGGGCGCGGACGAACTGCTCCAGCTGCGGCTGCGACGCGATGTCGGGGCCTGGGAGCACCTCCGCCGCGATCACGTCGCGTCCGATCAGGTGCGCGGTCATCCGCCGGACGAAACGAATGCCCTCGACGACGGCCGCGAGATCCGCGTCGGCGCCATCGCCGGCGAATGAGTTGAACAGGATGTTGGGTGGCTCGCGCGGATCGGCCGAGCGCAGCGCGACGCGACCGGTGCGGTTGGCAGTATGCGCCTTCAGGATCGTCCAGGTGAGATAGTCCTGGCCGGCGCCGATTTTTCGCGCATATCCGGGGAAGTAGCCGGAAAAATCCGCCAGCAGCGCCATGCAGAGCAGATCCGGGAGCGGTACATCCGCAGCGGAGCGGCGCGCCACGGCGAGCGCCGCGCCGTTGGATATGTACATACCTTTTTTCTGCACCCAATCCCGGTACAGCGGGTCGCCAAACGCGAAGCAGGCGCCGGCCAGGACCGACCAGGGCTGGGCCATGCGGTTGACCACGCTGACTTCGTAGCGGTCCTGCAGGTTGCGGCCGACGCCGGGCAGGTCGACGACTGGCCGGATGCCCAGCATTTCGAGCGCAGCCGGGTCGCCGATGCCCGAGAGCATCAGCAGTTGCGGCGTATTGAACGTGCCGCCGGCCAGTACGATGTCGCCGCGCGCCCTCAGCACCCGCGGCTCGCTCTGCTCGTCGCTGGGGGCGGCGTGGGCGCGGTAGAGGTTAGCGCCTTTACGGTACTCGAGGCCGGTGACGGTGCCGTCCGGCGCCAGCAGCACGCGGGTGGCCAGCGCGTCGGTTTCGATCCGCAGCCGGTCCGGGTATCTTGCGGCGACATCCAGCACCCGCTCGCGAACGCCGACGCGGCGGTGCGTGTGGGTGGTGAGCGGCGTATAGCACAGTCCCTCGAAGCCTTGGCGCGCCAGCCGCCGGTCGTTCGGATCAGCTTGGTCCTGGAACAGCCGCCATAGCGCCTCCAGCGGCCGGCCGCCGTCGTCCAGCGCCACCAGCGCCGACTCGAGCAGCGCCCGCAGCAGCGGGTCATCGGTGAGCGTCGCAGCCGGCAGCGCGCGCTCGGTGCGCAGCCAGCCCGACCAGCCGTGACCGGTGGGGCCGAGGCCGAGCAGCCCGGGCACCCGCCACTCCGGGCGGTGGTGACAGTCCTCTATGGCACGGAAATGCCGTTGCATCGCGGCACCCGACCATCCGGGATCGCCGGTCAGCGTCGCAATCGCGTCCCAGTCGGCGTCCGGGGCAGCGAGGAAGATCATCGCGTTATGAGCGGTACAGCCGCCGAGGCCGCACGCGCGCGGGTACAGCACGCCGCCGCGCTCCGGACGGAAGTTCGGGTCGCGCGCCTGCTGCGCCGCGTCCGCGTAATGGCGCACGAAGAAATCCCAGCGGAACGCCGGGTTTTCCGAAGCGAATGGATGGAACGCCGGCACGTCGTAGTCGTCCGGCAACCGCGGGTCGTTCGCGGTGCGCGGATCGCCGCCGGCTTCCAGCAGCACCACGCGGCGCCCTGCCTCTGCCAGCCGCGCCGCGAGCGTGCCGCCGCCAGCCCCGGCGCCGACGACGATGTGGTCGCAGTCGGCTTCTGCCATGGCGGTCAGAACGTCTTCAGGAAGGCGATCAGCGCGCGCTTGTCGTCGTCGGACAGCGGAGATTCTTCGGTGAGGAGGTTGGTGCCGAAATAGTGGCCGCGGTTGACGACGAAGTCGGGGCACTTGCTCAGTGCGAGCATTGGCTTGGCGAGGTTGGCGAATTTTGCCTGCAATTGCTCGTCGGTCGCATCCGGCGGCGCGGCGCCCAGATCGTGCCGCAGCGCATCCAGCAGATCGAGCAGCTTTTTGGTATGGTCGGCCACCTGAGCCGCATCGTTGCTCTCGGCCAGCGGCTGGATGTTGGCCAGTAGATTGACCGGGACGCCCTTCGGAATCGGCCCGATGGTGATTTCGCCGGCATCGCCGAAGGTCTGCGGCAGCAGGCGATTGAGCAGATTCGCGGCTGGCCGCAGCACGTCCGGCACGTAGCGCGCCGGAATGGTGATGAAGCTGCGCACGGTGGTGCGGTCGATCACGCCCGGAACCTTGTCCCCGAGCACCGGGTCGCGGTCGCGCTTCTCCGGCCACAGCAATTGCTCGATCGACGCCTCGAACACCTTCATGCGCGCGTCGACCGAAGGGTCCTGGTCGAACGGGCCGAGACTGTTGTTGAGCAGGAAAGGTGCCGTCGACCACACGCTGATGAGCGACGGTGGCCTGGTGTAGCCGCGCCCGCCGGCCGGCATATGCCATTGGTACGGCGCGCCACTGAACGGGTCGTGCACGGTTATGTCGCCAACCGACGGCAGGTTCTTATAGTCCTCCGACGAGAAATTGTCCCAGATGTTGCCGCGCAGCGCGTTGGTGGCGAGCGGGCTGCAGGCGTTGGTCTGCAACAGCGTCACCGGCACGCGGAACTCGGAGGAGAGGAAGTTACCGTCGAGGAAATCCGGCGCATGTACGATCTCGCGCATCTGCTTCTTGAAGTCTTCGGTTTTCGTCCAGGCCCAGTAGGCGTTCCAGCAATCGAGATAGCCCGGCCCGGCGCAGCCGGTGGGGTCGAGACCCTCTGCCGGCTTCGGTGCCTTACTGGAATGGCAGCGCGCACAGGTTTCCGCGAACACCGTCTTGCCGCGATCCAGCACCGCCTCCGGTGCGTCGAGATAGCGCGCGCCGCCCGGCGCGTCGCGCAGATGGTCGGGGCGGGCGGCGGCGAGAAAGAACAACGCCGTCGCCGGCGTCTGCGCTTCCGTCACCTTCCAGTATGTCGAGTTGCGCTCGGCCGTCGCGATCTCGATCGGCGTGATCGGCTGGCCGCCGAGTACGGCGTTGAAATGCGTCAGCCACTCTTCGCTGAACAGGCCGATGTTGATGTAGACGCGGTTGAGCGCGCCGAGCGCGCCAACGGAGTCCGATCCGTCCTTCAGCACGCGCGGCGTGAACACCGTGTTCGGCGGCTGGAAGAAGCGCGTCAGCGTCGGATCCTTGGTGTAGTCGTTGAACTGTTTGTTGTTCAGCTCCCCGCCCGCCAGGTGTTCCTGGCCCCATCGCATCGATTGATCGAGGCGCGGGCCGAGGTTGTAGATCGCATTCATCGTCCGCGGGTTGTTGATGTTGTCGGTGGAGACCAGCGAGGTGTCCATCGCGCCCGGCCGATAGGTGTGGACAAGCTGGAAGAAAAAGTTGCTAGCGCGGCTGTCGTAGATGAACAACCGGTCCACCCACATGTACTGCGCGCCGACAGTCGAACTCAGATCGGCGAATTTGGGATTGGTCGGGTCGGCGGGCGGGTGGATCGGGCTTGGCCCGACGTGGCAGAAGCCGCATGACATCCCGACGCGGTACGGCCGCACCAGCTTGTCGTCGTCGTAGTATTTCTCGTCGGTGTAGTATTTCTCGGCATCCCAGCGGGCCTGAGCTGCCGCGTCGAAATCCGGGTTGGGGAACAGGCGCAGGCCAAGGATGCCGGTAGGTTCGCCATAGTACGACCCGACCGGGACGGTGCTGCCGCGGGCGCCGATCTTCACGCCAGGATATTTCTGCGGGTCGGCAAACGGATCCGGCGGGCAGTCGGCGCGGCGCTGGTCGAGCCAAAGCCCGAAATGCTCCTTGTCGGGCCCGGTTGGCTGGTCGAAGCACGGCTCATTGACGACGCCGAGATAGCTCCAGCGGTTGACGCGGCTGACCTTCAGGCCGGGATGCGAGCTTACGATCTTCAGCAGGTCGAACGCGCCGAACGTGGTCGCCGTCATGCCGTCCCAGAACCGGTCGTTGCCGCCGGTCCACATCAGCCAAGTGTTGCGCCCCTGGATCTGCTTCGTATCCAGCGCAAGTCCGCCGTCCATGTCATGAAAGTAGTCGTCGGCAGCGGCGGGGAAGGAGGCCGGGTCGCGGCCGGCGCGCAGCGCCTCGTCGCGGATCGGCGCGCCGGCGCTGAGCTGGAAATATCCGGCGACAACGGCGACCGCGATAACGACTAGCAATGTTGCCCAACGTCCCATCGTCACTCTCCCCTCGGGCCGGGCTGCGGGTCGCCGGTCTCGTCAAGCTGCACGGCCAGGCCGAGGTCCGGCGAAAGATACAGTTCCGCCTGGCGCTTCAGGCCGCCCAGGTCGAGCGCCGGCGGCGCGTTCGTTGGCGAATTGCCGCAGATCAGTTCCATCTCATGCGCGCCGAGCGCGCGATACGCCTCGAACTGCGACTCGCCGAACCACTGCTCCGAGGTCGACTCGTGCGGGAAGGTCTTGTTCACGCCGGCGTAGGCGCGAATGTCGGCCGTCTCATTGCCCTGGAACGTCGGACGCAGATACAGCAGCCAGCCAGGCTGTTCCGAGCCTGGGTAGAAGATCTTGCCGGTCCAGGCGAAGGCTGCGTCCTTGGGCGGCGGACGGCCATTGGCCAACACATCAAAGGAATCGAACGTGATACGCACGCCGAAGTCGATCGAAGCCTTGCGCACCGCGTTGCCGAGATCGGCCAGCGTCGCGTCAGGGTCGCAGCCGGCGTCACTGACCACGATGAACCGGCAGCGGCGGCGGACCATCTCGTAGATGCCGAGATTGTCGAAATGCCCGCCGTCCGACAGGTATATCCAGCGGCCGTCCGCTGTGGTCTGGTTGGCGAGTTCCTGCAACAACGTGACAAGGCCGAATCGTGGCCCCTCCCGCCCGTAGTCGTCGTGGGCCGGGTTGCCGAGCCACCAGCCCAGCCGCACGTTGAACAGCATCAGCAGGAAGCCGAGCAGCGGGGAGGAATGGTAGCCCATGTTCGGGCTGACGGCCGCGCCCGAGATCGCCATCGCCGTGCCGAGCGAAATGCCACCGTTCGGGCCGCCGAACTCCCTGGTCGGGCGATAGCCGACGAGCGGGTTGCCGGCGTGCAGCGGCGTCATCGTGAACGACTCCGCTTTGCGCTCCTGCCACGCCAGATTGTCGGTAGAGACGACGTTGAGCGCGACATTGACGACGTGCAGCGGCTTGATCGTCGGCATGTCGCTCAGGTTCGGGTTGTCGTCTGGGTCGAAGCCGGTGAACGGGTCGGGCTTGCGGGATGGCGCCGCGCTGCGGCGCGCCGAACCGAGGAAGGCGCGCACCAACCGATTGCGGTAGACCGCGTGCAGCGAGAACCGATTGACGTTGATGAACGACGACGCGGCGGCACTGAAGCCGATCAGCAGTACTGCGCCGATCGCGTCGACGATCGGGAGGGCGATGTCACCCTTCGGCAGCGTGACGAACAGTCCGCCAACCGCCGAATCCAGCCACGAGACCAGGATCGCCAGGAACAGCGCGAATACCAGCCCAGCCAGGCTCGCCAGTTGCGTCAGCGACAGCCGGCGGGCCACCTGTGTGGCGGTCGTCGCCGCCGTCGAGCCGCTGCCTCCGAGCACCAGCGTCACCAGCCCGGAGACGCCGCCGACGGCGCCGGTGACGTAGATCGCCGTCTCTTGCAAGGCACGGGGGCCGAATAGCGCGACGATACAAGCCAACGCCCAGGAGACGGCCCAGGCCCCCAACCAGCCGGCGGCGCGAGCCAGCCATTCGCGATCCATGTCGCCGCGCGGGCTGTAGCTGCGCAGGCCCACATAGAACAACTCGCCGGCGTAGATCGACAGCATCGTCCAACTGACGCCGAGCACGGTCAGCCATCGCATGCTGATCGAGGCAGCGAACCAGATGCCCTGTGCCAGCACCACGCCGGTCAGCGCGCCGGCCGCGGCCCAGGCGACGAACTCGCGCACCGGGCTGCCCGGCTGCGGCTGCCGGTCGATGGCCGGCCGCTCGGGATAGAACACGCCGGCGATCGACCACGACAGCGTGTAGCTGATAGCGCCGACGACCGCGGCACCGCCAACGATGCCTGTCGGCAGCCACGGCTCGCCCGGATGCACCCATACGAATCCGGCGGCAGCGACGGAGAACCCCATCGCGGCGACAATGATGGGCAATAACACCAGCATCGCGAAGCGCCCGTCCGTCACCCACGCGCCTTCGGCGCGCCGCCGGCTGTAGGAGGCGGCCGCGAGCCCGGCGCAGCCGACGACGAGGCCGACCGCCAGCCCGTCCCACGCCCAGGCGACGACGGTGGCGGACGAGATCGGTGCGACCGCGTACTTGATCGCGTCGAGCGCGTGCTTGCAGAACCATGGCACCAGCAGCACGCCCATGAAGAATGGCAGGAACACCAGCCAGTTCAGCACCAGGTTGCGGACGTAGAGCGCCACAACTGTCCAGGTGTCGGCGGAGAGCACGCCGAGCCGAGGCGTCAGGTAGTTGCCGTCAGCACGGACGCCGGCGACTTCCGCCGCTTCCGTGCCGTCCGACACGCGGCGCCGATCGAGGCCGGCTAGTACCGCGGTGTCGTCGCCCGCCTGATGCCGCCACGCGGTGAGAAAACTGCCGATATAGCCGCCACCGGAAACGGTCGAGAGGTAGTCGAACTTGGTCAGCACGCCGTAGCGGGCGAGCGTTTGCAGCACGCCGAGGGCAAACGACGCGCTGCGGATGCCGCCGCCGGACAGGCACAGCGCCGAGAGCGGCTCGGCCGCGCCGTCGATCGCCGCGCGCAGGTCGCCGAGCGTGGCACCCTGCGGCGCCGGGATGTCGGCCCGGACCTCGCGCAGTTCGCCGCGCAGCGTGCGCGCGAAGCGGGTGTCCGCGTCGTCGTCGTTGTTGAACACCTCGTTGCCCATCGGCTCGATATGCGGCTTGCGGTTCATCCGCTGCCGGTAGCGCGAGAGGTCGTAGTACATCCGCCGCCGCGCGCGGCTCTGGTTGCCGAGCGGCCGATGCTCCGGCAGGCAGTGCCACGGATTGAACGACAGGTTATCGGCGAAGGCCAATTGGTCCGGGCCGGCGAATTTCTGGCGCGGGATGTGCAGCCGCGCCGCCGGCACGAACGGCGAAAGATTCTCCGGCCAGCGCACCGCCGCGTTCTCGATCGGCATGCGGAAGGGGTCGGTCTGCAGTTGAAGCATGATGTCGAAGTCGACGTCCTGCCGGTCCAGCGTGCGCACCATGTTGTCGCGCAGATAGTTGTCGCGCGGCCGCAGCGGCAGACGACGGATTCCGCGATACACTTCGGATCGTGGATAGACCGAATACATCATCGCCTGCCCCTCGCCGAGCAGGTAAGGCACGCAACTCCAGTAGCGTTCGCCGAGCGGGTTACTCTGCGTCTTGTTCCACCACGACTGCATCAGGCCGTCGAGCAGATGCGAATCGCCTGGCTCGGTGAAGTAGAACAGCGGCCGGCCCTTCAGAATCCAGGCTTGCAGCTTCGCGTTGGCGCGCGTGTCCGGAGTCACGAAGGTCGGCGTGCAGATCGACAGGAGATCCTGCGTAGACACCTCGTCGTCGAGCAGCTTCTCGCCCAGCACCCCCATCAGCTTGATCGCGCAGCTGACGAAGCCGACATCGTCGATGTCGCGCGGCCAGTCCGGCCCGGGGCCGGAGAAGCGCACCCACGCGGGATAGGTCTTCGGCTCAGCGAACACGCCCTTGCGGTAGTTTTCAGGCAGGTCGTCGCGGATGGTGACGGTACCGCGCACCAATCCGTGCGTCTTGGTGTTGCCGGCGCGCTGGAAATTGCCCGGTGGCCAGTGCTGCCGCATGTACTCCGCCATCGTCCCGATGATGGCTTGTAGATGCTGCTCCTCGTCCGGCTGCTCGCGTTCCTCGGCGATCGCCAGCCCCTCGTCCTGGCGCCGCACGTTGATCAGCCGCTGGATCAGCGCGGCGCTCGGCTCGCGCAACAGGCCATCGAGCGTCGCACGGAAGCCCGGCTCGAATCGCCGCTCGACATGCAGCAGGCCGACGACGGAGTCGTGCAGCGTTTGCCAGAACATCGGCCGACGTCTCCTCTCCGTGTAACGTTTTGGGCGCACGGACCAATTCGTGCCGTATGGTAAGCATCATCCCTGTGCCAAGGGCAAGGAGTGTGGTATCCGCGCCGCCCCGCAAGCGCAATCACATGTCGTGTTTGCCCTTGAACGGCAGTCGGCATCGGCGCCAGTATCAGCGCTGCGAGCCCGGCCTGCGTTCCGGGGACATCGTTACCAACTATCCGGCGAATGTGTGGTTCCGAATCAGGTGTGTTATGGCATACGATGTCCCTCAGCTTCTCCGTATGACCCAGGCGGACCTCGACGGGCTGTTCACCACGAGCCCCAGCGGGCCGATCCCGGAAGGCCAGGCGGACGGCACCGCGATCATCGCGCCAGGGACCGCGTTCAGCCCGGAAATCGCGCAGTTCATCAGCTATTTCGCGTGGCAGGGAAAGGTGTTCGATCCCGCCTCGGGCACGCTGAAGAATCGCGTCGGCCCGTTTGGCCTCAACGCCATCATCGCGCGCGTCTACAAGGACAAAAGCTGGCTCGACCAGAACGAGTGCATCGTCCTTGACTATTCGGAGACGTCGCTGGTCGCGCACTGGATTCGTGACGAGATCCGGCTGATCGCACCCGGGCTGTATCTCGGCGTGGTGTATTGGGACAAGGCACGGCTGATCGACTTCGCGCTGCAATTCTGACCCGCCAGCGGGGCAGCCACCGTGACACCGCAAGGCAACTTCATGGTGGCGGCGCCTGTGCGGCCGGAGGCGGAGGCATCGCTGCGCCGCCTGCTGGCGACGCTGAACTGCAGCCCGGGCGTTGTCGACGCCGCCAACGAAGTGCTGCCGTTCGCGCGCTTCGAGCGGCTGCACGTCGCGCGGCTGGTGATCCTGGAGGACAGCACGCTGGCGGACCTAGCCGCCTACAACAGCAGTTTTCTGAATCCCCCGCTCTGGTTCGCGTTCCTAGGCGACTGCGACGGCGACGGCGCGGCGATGCTAGCGGAGTTCGCGGCGCAATGTGCGGACGGCCTGCGCCGAATCTTCTCGCATTGCCAGGACTTCGACGCGAACTGTGATCTGCTCGGCTGGATGGTCGCGCGGTCGCGCGCGCCGGCCGCGTGCTATGTCAATTGGGTCGGCCGCAGCGTGCAACAGATCCGCGAGGAAGCTGTGCTGCATGCCGCGTTGCGGGGGTGGCTCGCGCAGCAGGGCGCGGCGCTGGCCGGCGACTCGGCGCGCGGCATCCGCGACCGATTGGTCGCGCATCAGCGCACGCACGGCCCGCCGCTGACGCCGCCGGCACCGACGCCGGCCGGATGGTTTGCCCGCCAGCTGGCGAATCTGATCGCGGTACCGCTGCTGCTGGTCCTGTTGCTGCCGCTGGTGATTGTCGGCCTGCCGTTCTTCCTGGTGGCGTTGCGGGCGCACGAGACCGCCGATCCGGTGATCGCGCCACGCCCGGACGCAACCGAGGTCGCAACGCTGGCCGCATTGGAGGATCACCAAGTAAGCAATCCGTTCAGCGCCTTCGGCGGCGTCAAACCGGGGCGCTTCCGTGGCTGGACGTTGCGGTTCGTGTTCTGGCTGCTGGATTTCAGCGTCCGGCACCTCTATACGCGCGGCCGGCTGGCGCGGGTCGGCACCATCCATTTCGCCCGCTGGGTGTTTCTCGACAGCCGCCGCCGGCTGTTTTTTGGCAGCAACTACGACGGCAGTCTGGACAGCTACATGGATGATTTCATCAACAAGGTTGCCTATGGCCTCAACCTCGTGTTCAGCAACGGCGTCGGCTATCCGCGCACGTCGTGGCTGCTGCTGGGCGGCGCCAAGCACGAGCAGCCGTTCAAGAACTACCTCCGGCGACATCAGGTCCCGACGCAGGTCTGGTACAAAGCCTATCCGGGCCTGACCGCCGCGGATCTCGCTACCAACACGATGATCCGTGAAGGGCTGCAGAGCGCGTCCATGCGCGAGAACGATGCGCGCGCGTGGCTGGCGCTGATCTGAGCATGGCCGCACCGCCCACGCCGGCCGACGACTTTTCAGACATGCAGGGCCTGCTGTACACCGGCTACGGCTCTCTGCCGGACGCCTGCTTCATGTTGCTGCGGATCGCCGACCCGGTCGCGGCGCGCGCGTGGCTCGCCACGGTCGAGGTTACCACGGCCGACCGGCGCGACGTCCTGGCGGCCGTGCAGGTGGCGCTAACCGTCCAGGGAATGCGAGCGCTGGGCGCGCCGGCGGCGGCGATCGGGGGGTTTTCCGCCGAGTTCCTCGCCGGCATGGCGGGCGAGGAGAGTCGGTCGCGCCGGCTCGGCGATGTCGGAGCCAGCGCGCCGGCCCGTTGGGCCTGGGGCGCTGCGCCGCCGGATCTGCTGGTGTTGCTGTACGCGGCGAAAGGCACCCTCCCGACCGTGCGGCAGCAGGTGCAGACGGCCGCCTTCGCGCGGGCGTTCGCGACGCCGGACGTGCTGGACACCACCGACATGGGCGGGCACGAGCCGTTCGGCTTCAAGGACGGCGTCAGCCAGCCGACCGTCGATTGGTGGGCGAAGCGCAGGCCGGACGAAGAAGCCATCCTGCCCTACGGCAACCTGATCTCGGCTGGCGAGTTCGTGTTGGGGTATCCAAACGAATATGGCCGGTACACCGGCCGTCCGCTACTCGACGCCACCGATCCGGCCGCCCGCCACCTGCCGCCGGCGGCCGATGCTTCGGACCTCCGCGACCTTGGCCGAAACGGCTCCTATCTGGTACTGCGAGAGTTGCGCCAGGACGTGCGGGCGTTCTGGCGCTTTGTAGCGGCACAGGGCGGCGATCCCATGTCCGGGAAGGCGCTGGCGGAGGTGATGGTCGGCCGGCGGCTCGACGGCGCACCGCTGGAGCCGCCGGCAACGGCGCCGACCGAGGGGGTGGGACCGCGTGCGGCGGACGTGGCCGCGAACGGGTTCACCTACGCGGCCGACCCTACCGGCCTGCGCTGCCCGATCGGCGCGCATGTCCGCCGCGCCAACCCGCGTACCGGCGACGTGCCGGGCGAGGTGGCGAGTGCGCTCGCGCGCCTGGTCTGCCTGCTCGGCATCGGGCGGCCTGACTTGCGCGACGACCTGATTGCTGCGAGCCGCTTCCACCGGCTGCTCCGTCGGGGCCGCGAGTTTGGCCACATGCTGAAGCCGGCCGAGGCAATGCGCGCCGACGCGCCGGACCTGGCGGCCGGGCTGCACTTCATCTGCCTCAACGCCAACATCGCCCGGCAGTTCGAGTTCATCCAGAACGCCTGGCTGCAAAGCCCCAAATTCGCTGGACTCGGCGACGAGGCCGACCCTCTCACCGGCAACCGGGCCCCGGTGCCTGGTGATGCCGGGTCGGCGACGGACAGCTTCAGTCTGCCGCAGCCGAATGGACTGCGCCGGCGCGTTAGCGGCCTGCCGCCCTTCGTGGCTGTCGCCGGCGGCGCCTACTTCTTCCTGCCCGGGGTGCGCGCGCTGCGGTATTTCGCGGCCGCTGCATCGAGCGGCGCGTGACCCAGCGCCAGCCGGGCCGCTTGAAGGCCGAGCTAGAGCGGACTACCGCCAAACGCAGCACGTGAACCCGTCGTGGCGATCGGCGGGATGGTTGCGCGATCGGTACCACTATTGCTTTCGAAAGTTGCCGTTCCTAGCACCGGCTTGTGCGATGAATTTCCATAAGAAACCTTCTGCGGCAATCCGCGTGTAGGCGCCAAATTAAAATGTCCGCCCTGAGCAAAGTAGGAATGTCCGCCTCCTTCCCCTTGGAACTGGAGGCTGGCGTTGGGCTGGGTGGTGATGAGCGAGCGCGATGTGCAACGTCTTCGGGTTCTCTCCGAGGTCGCTGGCGGGCAGCTGGCGGCTGTCTCTGCGGCAGCGTTGTTGGATGTGACTCCGCGTCAGGTGCGACGATTGTTGCGGAGGTTGCAGGATGGTGGCGGTGGTGCGATTGCGCACCGGCTGCGCGGCCGTCCGTCCAACCGCAGGATCGCGGCTGAGGTGCGCGATGACGCGCTTGCCTTGGTTCGAGAACGATATGCGGACTTTGGGCCGGCGCTGGCATCGGAAAAGCTGGCCGACCTACATGGCCTGAAACTATCGGCCGAGACTTTGCGCAAGTGGATGATGGAGGCCGGGCTATGGCTATCGCGAGCGCAACGACGGACGTTTCATCAGCCGCGGTCGCGACGTGAATGTCTCGGTGAATTGATCCAGATCGATGGCAGCGAGCATCGCTGGTTTGAGGATCGTGCTGCTGCCTGCACGCTGCTGGTGTTCATTGACGACGCGACCGGACGTCTCATGCAACTGCTCTTCGTGGAGAGCGAAAGCACTGAGACGTATTTCCAGGTGCTGCGAGGCTATCTGGAGGTGCGTGGCCGGCCGGTTGCGTTTTATTCCGACAAGCACACGGTGTTCCGGGTGGCCAAGCAGGACGCCAAGGGCGGCCAGGGCGTGACGCAGTTCGCGCGGGCCTTGTCGGAGTTGGACATCGAGATCCTGTGTGCGAACTCAAGCCAGGCGAAGGGCCGTGTGGAACGGGTGAACCGGACGCTGCAGGACCGGCTGGTCAAGGAGTTGCGCCTGGCCGGCATCAGCTCGATCGCGGATGGCAATGCGTTTCTTCCGGGCTTTATCGAGCGGTTCAACGATCGCTTCGCGGTGACACCTGCCCGGTCGACGAACCTGCATCGTGAACTGACGGTTTCGCCCAACCGGCTGCGGGACATTCTCTGTCATCGTGTGCTTCGTCATGTGGGCGCGCAGTTGACGATGTCGTATGAGCGGAAGCAGATCATGCTCGTTCGCACCGCGGTCACCGAGGGGCTGGTCGGTCAGTATGTGGACATCTACCATTTTGCCGACGGCCAGGTGGACGTGCGGTGGAAAGGCGTATCCCTGCCCTACACGGTGTTCGACAAGGAGCAGCGCGTGACGCAGGCTGAGATTGTCGAGAACAAACGGCTCGGAGCCGCGCTGGCGCTGGTCAAGGCGATGCAGGATGCGCCGAAGCCGCCGGTCCGGGTGAAAAGCAACAGCGAGGCGGGTGGTTACGTGAGCAACGCACGCAAGCCCGGTCGGCGCTCCTCGCCGTTGCCGCAGGCGTCGTCGACGGCGCCAGCCAAGGTTTCACCGTTGGCCGCCGGCCTCAAGGGCGGCGCTGCGCGCCCCGGCTGACGCCGGCTGCGGCCCTTGACCCCGGCGGCCAACGGAGAGCGGGCTTCTGGTGCCGTTCGACAAAGGCGTCCGCCGACGCCCCCCGGACATTCCTACTTTGCGCGTCACCCGGACATTTCTACCTGGTTGCAACAGCGGCGCTCGCGCCAAGTAGACATGTCACGCGGCAGCGGCACCTTCGGCCGGCCAGCGCTGCAGCGCCGCCTCGCCCAGGCTGGTGAGCCGATAGACACCACGCTCGGTGCGCTCGAACCAGCCATACACGTTGGCCAGCAAGATCGCGCCGGCGTCAGGCGCGACGGCGCGCAGATCGCGTGGACGGCCCGGCCCGGCGCGCAACAGCGCGGCACAGGCAAGCGCCCGCTGGCGGTAGGCGGTCATCACCGGCAGCCGGGTTAAACCGCCGGGCGACGGGTCGCCGACGCGCCGCGCATACTCGCTGAGCAACTTCCCGCGCCGCCGTACATCGGGCCGCGGGCGGTATGGCCCTGGCTCGGCGAGCACCTCGACCCGCTCGTGCGCCGTATCCACAGCCAGCAGACCAAAGCCGATCAGCCGGCAGAGACGGTGAACCCGCCGGTCCCGGTCACGGCCACGCCGACTGGCCGGCACCGCTAGCCACACCTCGTCGGCCATGCGCATGCGATCGACCGCCTGCAGCAGCAGTTCCAGGCTGAAGCCTTGCTTCATCTCCACCACGGTGAGCTGCGGCGGCTCGCCTTCGCGCACGGCGACGACATCACAGCCGTTGACCTCCCCTTTGACGCGGAACCCCGCCGTTTCGAGGAAGCGCTTGACGGTCGGATAGAGCGCGGTCTCTGGCATGCCGCGCAGCCTGCAACACGCGCGCGCGTCGTCACAACGGCCGGCTTATGTCGCGTGCCTCCCCTGCCCTGCCGCCCTCAGCCTCGATGAGGCTCGCGGGGGCCAAAACCTATGCGAATCAATGTCTTCGTGGACAAGGCGACGGCAAGCGGACGTTATCGTGCGAAGATTGCCGGCATGGAGGGCAGGGGCGCGACGTTGGAGACGAGTTGGCGGGCCGCCATGGTGAGATTGATGTCGCCCGGATGGGCGACGATCGCGAGCGCCGACAGCCTGCTCTCACAGACGTGCCACCTTGCCGCTCTCCAGCGACCGCCGTGCCGCGTTCGCCACCGCCACGGCGAGACGCGCCTGCTCAAGCGTGCCGAGCGTCGGGGTGGCACCCTTGCGTACGCAATCGACGAAATAGGCCGCCTGGTTGTCGTAGGCGTCGCCTGGCTTCGGCGCCAGCGGATAAGCCTTGCCGGCTTCGTGTACCATCAGCGACGCACCACCGCCCATTTCAACGCTTATACCGCCCGCCCGGAAGACCAGCTCGACCACGCCGCCCTCGCAGAGCACCTTCAAGGTTGATGTGAACGGATAGCCCTGCGGCATGAACTGGCTGCCTTCGACGACGCCGGTAGCATTCCCGTAATCGACGAGCGCGTGAACGTCGGTCCACAGACCCGGCCGCATTTCCTTGCCGCGGGCATAGACCGATTTCGGCGCGCCCAGGAGCCAATTGAGAACGTCGAAGTCATGAACGCACAGGTCCAGCACGGCACCGCCGCTCCAGGCCGGATCGAGAAACCAGTCTCCTCCCCAGTTCGGGAACTGCGAAAGCCGCGCCGCCGTCGCCGAGATCGGCTTGCCGAGCTTGCCGGCATGGACGAACTCGACCAGCGAAACGTATTCGCCCCAGAAGCGGAGGACATGCGCGATCATCAGCGTCCGGCCGGTTTCCTTTGCCGCCGCGATCATGCCGTCGCCGTCGGCGGCGCGGAGTGCGAGCGGCTTTTCGAGCAGGACGTGCTTGCCCGCCCCGAGCGCTGCGATCGTCGGTTCGGCATGAAGGGGCGTGGGCAGCGTGTTGCTGATCGCCTCGATCGACGGGTCCTCGATGATCGAGCGGTCGTCCGTCGTCGCGCGCGCGCCGACTTCGTTCGCGAGCTTCTCCGCCTTATCGAGATGCCGTGATGACACGGCCGCAATGCTGATGCCGGGGATCTTGGCATAGGCCTGGGCATGAGTTCTCCCCATGAAGCCCGAGCCCAGGATTCCGATCTTCAGCACCGCAGGCACACGATCGTCAGTCATATGCGTGTCACTCCGATATCAGCATGTTGAGTATGGCCGGACAGCGCAGCCGCCGCGAGGCTTGGCTCGGATAACGTGAATTCCGGCGTGCCAACCTGGCTGCCCCTTAACATCCGATAGTCGGCGGCCGGCAGCCGGTGCAGCCGTCTCGAAAGGGAGAGGGAGCTTGGGTCGCTAGCCCGGATTATTCATCAGAGCTGGCGGACATGGTGCAAGCCGTTGATTGGTCATAGAATTCGGCTGCGAGACCAGAACCCAGCCGATTTTGGAGCCCATGCCCGCCAAGGTAG
>Ga0302314_10007977_pt1 | contig 18936 bp, 18 predicted proteins | sample III_Palsa_N2_3_FD_200533 | JGI IMG/M metagenome (GOLD analysis project Ga0302314, IMG submission 200533) | Peat permafrost microbial communities from Stordalen Mire near Abisko, Sweden - III_Palsa_N2_3 | ecosystem: Environmental > Terrestrial > Soil > Palsa > Peat permafrost | place: Sweden...
ATAGGACATGGCTCGGCTCTCCTCTGACACACCCCATACAGCCGCCAACCATATCAAAGCCAATATGAATATGACTGTGTGTGATATTACCGTCGTATAAATTCGGTGATGCCGGATGGGTGCGCGGCTGGGCAACGATATCCCGCGATCGTCCTGATATATGAAATCGGTATTGGAAAAGCCGCTGCCGATCTTGTCGGTGCGGATCGATGTCAGACGATCGAGGGGATGGGTGTATGCACAAGATGGTGGTATTGGCGAAAGCGGCGCCGGGCAAGACCGAAGCCCTCGCGAAATGGTATGACGAGCAGCACATGAACGATCTTCTCGCGGTGCCGGGGCTCGTCACCGCCGAACGCCATGATCTGCTTCTCCTCAAGCATCCCGAAGGCGCGCCGCGATGGGATTTCATGCTGATCTATGAATTGGCCGGCCCGGATCCCATGGAAGTCGTGAAGAACATGGCGATGGCGCAGGTGAGCATCAGCGATCTGCTGGAAAGCACATCGACGCTGTCGGTGATCGGCCTGTCGCAAGGGCTGCGCCGCGAAGCGTGAGGAGGTCGATCAACCGGCGACCGATGCATTCCGTTCGAGAAATGCGAAGATCGCCGTATTGAAGCTGTCGTTGGCGTCGCCTGCGACCATGTGATCGGCGCCCGCGACGTCGACGAAATCCGCATGCGGCACAAGTTCGAGGAAGGCTCGCGCGCCCGCGGCGCTCAGCACCCGGCTTCGTCCGCCGCGGATGAGCAGCGTCGGCACCGTGAGCGCCCGCGCGGCGTCCTCGAACAGCGTCGGGTCCGGCCGGCGCCGCGCAGCATCGGGCGCCAGCCGCGTGAAGGCCGGATCCCAATGCCAGTGGTAACGACCGTCCTCGCGCAGGCGCAGGTTGCGCATCAGGCCCGACGTATCCTTAGGGCGCGGTCGGTGCGGCAGATAGGCCGACACCGCGTCGGCGGCGTCCTCCAGCGAGGCGAAGCCGTCGGGCGCGCTCGTCATGAAGCCGGCGATCTCCTTGGTGCCATCAGGCTCCAATCGTGTCGCGACATCGACGAGAACGAGGCCCGCGACGGCGGGCGGCGGTGCGGCCGCGACGAGCAGGCCGGCCAGCCCGCCCATCGATGCGCCGACGATGACGGGAGTCCGCTCGAGCCTCGCGATCACCTGCCGGACGTCGGCACCGAAGCGGTCCATGCCGTAGATGCCGTCGGGCGACCAGCCGCTCTCGCCATGCCCGCGCATATCGAGCGACACCGCGCGATAGCCCCGCCGCGCGGCTTCGACGAGAGCACGGCCCCAACTCTGTCGGGTCTGGCCGCCGCCGTGCAGGAACAGGATCGGGGGGCCGTCCAGCGGTCCGATCACGTCGGCTACGAGCGTGACGCCCGCGCCGTCGAAGTCGAGTCGGATCGGTTTGTCCGGCATTGCATTCCTCGGATCGGTGGCGTGTTCGGTAGGGTGATGCAGCGCGGTTGCGAACTTGTCATCCGCGCCGTGCTCTCCCGTTCGTCGCGACAGCGCGCTTTCGGCGATACCATAGGGGCGATATATCGTCGTTCGCCACAAAGGCGGATTGCCGCGAGGCGGGCGACGCAACATCCTGCCGCTCTGGCATAGAATGAGGATTTACCGTGGCGCTGTATACGACCGTCCACCTGCATAATGTGCCCGCCGACAAGCACGAGGCCTATCTCGCTTGGTTCGACGGCGCGCACCGCGACGCGCTCGGGCGATTGCGTGGGGTGCGCATGGCGGACCGGTTCGAGGTCACCAAGGACCAGATCAGCGGCCCCGACGCGCCGCAGCCCTGGCGCTTCATGAGCGTCTATGAATTCGATCTGCCCGATCCCGCGATCGACGTGCCCGCGCTCGGGCCGTTGATCGCAGAGGCGCGCGACGCCGGGCTGATCGCCGACGACGAGACCGAACGGCTCTACACCTATCGCCTGTTCGGCGACTGGAAGGGCAGCCCGAACTGGCAGCGCGACAAGCCTCTGTCGGGGATCAGCATCATTCTCGGCAATTACACGATCGGCCGCCATGCCGAATATCAGGACTGGTACGAGAACGTGCACAGCGTCGAGGTAACGAACGTGCCCGGCCATGTCGCGATGATCCGCGGCGAGTTGTCGCCGATCCAGATCGAGCCGAAGCGCTATTGCCCAGGCGATCAACTGGTGATGACCGCACAGCAGACCGACGACCTGGCCTTCACTGTCACCGATTTCGCCGCGCGCGCGCTTGGCCACAGCCCGAGCGGCATCGTGATGCAACCGCGATCCAGCGCGGGATCGCTGGCGCGCACCGTCCATTATTTCCGCAAGATCAGCGGCACCGAATTCTGGCCGGGCGGAATCGCCTATGGCGGGGATTGGTCGGCCTATCCAGGCCGTGGCTGACATGACGGGATTGGCGGTGGCGGTCGAAAGCAAGGCGCGCGAGGCAAAGCGGACGGGGACGACGTATAATCTCGTCGGCCAGCGTCTCGGCCGAAAAGGGCAGGGGACGCGCGACCGGATCATCGGCGCGATGTCGCAGCTTCTGGCGGCCGACGAAGAGGTGCCGATCACGCTGAGCGCGGTCGCGCGCGAGGCGTCGGTCGGCATGTCGACCCTCTACCTCTATTTCCCCGATCTCGGCGCGCTGGTGCTCGCTGTATTGTCGCGGACGATCAGGGAGAACGAGCCGGGCTCGATCGAATATCTGCATGAATTCTGGCCAGACGCGTCCCTGTCGGAGTGCGCGCTGTCGTTCACGCGCTCGCATTTCGCATTTTGGGAAGAGCATGCGCGGTTGCTCAAGATGCGCAACGGCTTCGCCGACATGCACGACGAGCGCTTCGTCCGCTATTCGCAAAAGATGTCCAATCCGGTCCGCGCGATGCTGGTGCGGCAGATGTGCGCGCAGCCGGGTGCCTGCGATCCCGTTTTCGAGGATTGCGCGATGGTCTTGCTGACCGGGCTGGAACGTGTCGCGACGATCGTCATCAATCCCGATTTCGCCATGCTCGCGGGCGTGGAAAGTCTCGAGGAGCGCGCTCGGTATGTCGAGCGGTTGGCGTTGGCCGAGGCGCGGATGATCGAGGCACTGATCCGGGACATGCGCGGCAGGGCGCGGCACTCCGAGAGCTGCCGGGCCCCGTAATGCCGCGCCGAAGATCGGCGGTCGGCGCCAGCGTCAATCAGCCTTCTTGCCGCCGATCGTCGCGAGGTGCCGCCTGACTCCGTCCTGATAGCTAGGCATCAGCATCAGCGCGCTGTTGGCCATGCGCTCGACGGCGGCCGCTTGGTGCACGCCGAGATCGGCGGCGAGGTCGATCGCGATCTTGGCGGTGCCCATCATCTCGCCGTTCTGGCGGGTCAGATGGCGGCAGAAATCGACCGCGTCGTCTTCGAACGTCTCGTCGGGATAGATTTTGTGGACGAGCCCCATGGACAGCGCTTCCTGCGCGGTCGCTGGTATGTTGGCCATGATGAGATAGCGCGCCCAATGCGGCCCGACGATGCGGGTAAGGCGGCTGACGCCATTGGTGGCGGGGAGCACGCCGAACTTCGCCTCCGGGAAGGCATAGCCCGCGCTTGTCGCCGCCAGCCGGAAATCGCAGGATAGCGACATTTCGAGACTGCCGCCGACACACATCGCGTGATGGGCGACGACGATCGGTTTCTCGATCCGCTCCATTTCGTCCCAAATGCGCCGCATCGGCAGCATCCGGTGCATCTCGCGGATGGCGGAACCACTGTCGAGCGTGGTTGGCGGTCCGCTGGCGCCTTCCTTGAGGTCTGCGCCCGACGAGAAATAACGTCCCCTCGAACGGATCAACAGCACCTTGAGATCGGCGGTGTCGCGCAGGCGCAGCACCGCCTCCTCGAGAAGGAGGAGCAGTTCGCGGCTCATGGCATTGAGTTTGTCCGGTCGATTGAACGTCGCGATCAGGATGCCGTCCTGTTCCTCCGTGACGAGATGCGGTGCGTCGCTCATGCTGGTCTCCTCGCGGTCGCGTCAGTCGGATAGAGCCGAGCAACGGGATGCGATCAAGAGGCGGAGTGTCGCCGATCAGCCGCGCGATGAGCGGGGCACGCACGATCGCGGGGACGGTATGTAACCATGGCATGTTGTACGTTGGTGGGTCGTTCTGGAATTCGGAGAAGGGCCGTCGCCGTCTGGTGGCGCGAAAGCATTGGGAAACGAAGCATGGAGACCGGCTATCGTCGTCGCATTCTGATCGAGCCTATGCCCGGCCGGGTGACCGCCGAACTCGAGGACGATTATCACCGCATGGTCGTGACACTGGTGCATGCCGATGGCGTGCTGACCGCGGTCGACAGCGAGATGAAGCGCTGGCCCTGGACAACGTGCCGCGGCGCCATCGATCAGCTCGGATCGACGTTTGTCGGCGTCGCGATCGCCGATGTCGCCAAACGCGGCGAGAAGAAACAAAATTGCACGCATCTGCACGATCTCGCGATATTCGCCGCCGCCCATGCAGGCGAGACGGTGGCCGTAGCGTTCGACGTTCTCGTCGCCGACCCGGTCGATGGCATGCGCACCGCGCGATTGGCGCGGAACGGCGTCGCGATGCTCGATTGGATGTTGTCGGGCGACCTGTTCCTCGCGCCCGCCGCGCTGGCAGGCCGTCGCATCGGCGATCTCAACGATGTGATCGCGAGCCTCGGTTCCGTCGAGGCGGAAGCGGTTCGCATTCTGCGCTGGGCCAGTATCCTCGCGCAGGGGCGAGCGATGGACATTCCGGCCGGGCTTTCGGCGGCGGTTTTCCCCGTCGGCGCCTGCTACACGTTCCAACCCGAGCGCGCTCTCGTCGCGACCCGGCTGCCTGGCGCAGACCTGGACTTCAGCCGGTCCGGCAAGGCACCGCTGTCGGACCGCGAGCACATGTTTCGATAGGGACCGGACCAGGTCGATGCAGGCCCGCTTGATCGACAAGCATCGCTGGCGCGTTGTTCCCGAGGTTCTTCTGGTCAGTGTTCGGAGGCTTCTCTAGGCAGGCGCCGCTCGCCAGGCGCGAGCGCAGACAGGCGGGACGATGTCGCAATCATCGGCAAAGCAGGAATGGGCCGCTATGTGGTCCCTGCCGTTGCTCGCGGCGCTGGGCATCGCGGGAAGTGCCATCTTCGCCTATTCGAGCGGCGTCTTCATGGTGGCGATGATCGCCGAGTTCGGCTGGACCCGCGCGCAGTTTTCCGCCGCCTTCGCCGTACAGACCGTGGTCGGCTTGATCGTCCTCCCGCTTGTTGGACGGCTGATCGATCGCGTCGGTCCCCGTCGCGTAGGTCTCGTCGGCATTCTGATATCGGCCGCTGCCCTGTCGTCGCTGGGTCTGGCAAACGGTGCGGTGAAGCAGTGGTGGGCGCTGGGTGGCGTCCAGGCGATCGGTAGCGCGTTCGTCGCGAGCCCGTTGTGGCTCAGCGCCATCGTGCCTCGTTTCCGCGTATCGCGCGGACTGGCCTTCGCCGTGTCTCTGGCCGGAATCGGCGTCGCGACGGCGGTATGGCCAGTGCTGGCGGCGTTCGGCATTCGCTCGCTGGGCTGGCGCGAGACGTTTCAGGTGCTCGCGATCGGCTGGGCGGTGATCATCCTGCCGTTCGCCTGGTTCTGCCTCGTCGATCCGCCGAAAATTCCCGGCAGTTCGACGACGGCAGCGGTCACGATGTCGCGCGGCCAGTATTGGAGCGCGCTGCGGTCCCGTACCTTCCTCTGCGTCACGCTGGCCGGCGGCATATTCGCCAGCGTCTGTTACGGTCTCATCCTGCACCTCGTGCCGATGCTGCACGAGCGCGGCCTGGGCCTTCCGGCGGCAGCAGGCCTTGCGAGCATTATGGGCCTGTTCGTCATCTTCGGCCGACTGACCACGGGCTTTCTGCTGGATCGCTTGCCGACCCGGCCGCTGGGCGTCGCGATCTTCCTGCTGCCGATCGCCGTCTGCCTGTTGCTGTGGCTGGGGGCAGGCAGCTGGCTTGCGGCAGTGGCGGCAGTCGCGATGCTGGGCTTGGCGACGGGGTCGGAGACCGATGTCATTGTGTTCATGATTGCGCGCAGATTCGGGCGCGATGTGTTCGCCTCGGTGTTCGCCGTCGTCAGCGCCGTCTTTGCGCTTTTCGCCGCTACCGGGCCATTGCTGGCGGGTGCGCTGTACGACGTCTATAAATCCTATGATCGCTATCTGATGATCGCCATTCCATTGGCCTTGTTGGCGACGGCGCTGATCGCTCTGGTGCCCCCGGCGTCGGTGATCAATGGCGACGATCGATCCTAGCACCCACAGACTATCGAGGAGGCCCGAGCATGTCGGACATCATGGCGAGCCAAGACGTCGTGCTTTACGAGGAATTGACACCCCATATCGTATTGGTGACGCTCAACCGGCCGGCCAAGCTCAACGCGGTCGATGCCGAACTGGCCGACGCATTGGAGGCCGTGGTTCGCCGCACTGAGGCGGATCGCGAAATTCGGGTGGTCATCCTGACGTCGTCGCAGGACAGGGCGTTCTGCGCTGGCGCCGATCTCGGCGCGATCACGTCGGGCAAGGGCAGGGGAATCGAGACCGCCGCCGGCGGGTTTGCGGGCATCACCTATGCCGCGCGCACCAAGCCATGGATCGCGGTGGTCGAGGGCATGGCGCTGGGCGGCGGTTGCGAGATCGCGCTGGCGTGCGACATGATCGCGGCATCCGAGAATGCGCGCTTCGGCCTGCCCGAGGTCAAGCGTGGTTTGCTGGCCGGCGCGGGCGGTGTGCACCGCATGGGGGCGGTGCTGCCGCGCAACATCGCCAACGAGCTGATCGCGACCGGCGATCCGCTGGACGGCACGCGCGCCCATCATTTCGGGCTCGTCAACCGGCTGACCCCGCCGGGTGGCGCGCTCGCGGCCGCGCGCGAATTGGCCGAAGCGATTGCGGTCAATGCACCCATCGCGGTGCAATACTCGCTGACGGCTGCGCGCGCGAGTGCCTCGCAGCCCGATGGTTTCGGCCGCGCGATGGTGGCGGAACGGTTCGCCGCGCTTCGCTTCACGGAGGATTTCAAGGAGGGTCCGCGCGCCTTCGTCGAGAAGCGCGCGCCGGTATGGACCGGACGCTAGGACGGGCATTCTAGCGCCGCCATGCGTAAGTGGTCGGCATAACGGCGCTGCGGCGCCAGGGCAGGAGTTGAGGTTGTGGGTAGACTGAGCGGGCGGCATATCGTCATCACGGGTGCGGCCAGCGGCATGGGCCGGGCGATCGCGGAGCGTTTCGTTGCGGAAGGTGCGGCGGTCGCGCTGCTCGATCGCAATGCGGCGGGCGTCGCCGAGGTCGCGGAGAGCATCGGCGGCATCGGCAGGGGATGCGACGTCACCGATCGGGCGGGCGTCGCCGAGGCGATCGCCGAGATCGGCGAACGACTTGGCGGCATCGATGGGCTCGTCAACGCTGCCGGCATTCTCGACATCGCGCCGTTCGAGGAGCTCGACCCGGCGAGCTGGGACCGGATGATCGCGGTCAATCTTACCGGTCCGTACAATGTCGTCCGCGCGGCGATGCCGATGCTGCGCGCCGCCGAACGCGCGACGATCGTCAATATCGCGTCGACGAGCGCGATTATGCCGATGGCGGGCACGACCGGCTATTCGGCAAGCAAGGCGGGGCTGCTGATGTTCACGCGCTGCCTTGGGTTCGATCTCGGCCCCACGATCCGTGCCAATGCGATCTGCCCCGGCGTGATCCAGACCGAGATGACCCGCTATCTTTGGGAAAACCCCGAGCACAGCGAGCGCGCGGCGGATCGCGTGGCACTCAAGCGATTGGGCGTCACCGCCGACGTCGCGAATGCCGCGCTGTTCCTCTCGTCTGAGGAATCCGCCTTCACCACCGGCGGGATGCTTCCCGTCGACGGCGGTTTTTCCTGGCGCTGAGCTGCGCCGGGTGCCGAGTGAGAATCAGCTCTTCAGGGGCGTCGATTGGAAGGCGAGCATCTGCCAGCCGTCGTCGCCCAGCGACCACACCGCCATCACGCGGTTGTCGAGCCGTTTCTCCACGCCGTCGACGCGCACCAGACTCGTCATCCGGCCGGTGAGCAGCGCATTCGCCTCGCCCAGTGGAACGACCCGCTGTTCGGACCAATCGATCGACAGATAGTCGATTCGCCCCGCCGCCATCTTCGCCATATAGGCTGGCTTGCCGTCGACCTGGCCGGTGGCGTGGCTGAAGCTCAAGCGCGGATCGAGCAGCACGTCGAGCGCGGCCGTGTCGCCGGCGAGCATTGCGGCGGATCGCCGTCGTTCGACCACCTTGATCGCGGCGGTTATGTCTTCGGGCATTCGGCTGCTCCTCTGTCGCCTCCATCCTTCGGCGGACGATCGACTGTCAACCGCCGGTCGGCGATAGCGGCGTGGCGATAAGCCAGCGTTCGCGGTCCGCCCATCGGCATCGCCGTTGACGGAGGATGCCCGCCGAGACTAGCAGTAATGCGCACCCCGATGTGCGTTGCCGACGTATAATGGGCGTCGTCTAGCACGGCGGCCACGGAGAGCGGATGATGGGCGAGGATTTTGGCGCGCGGCTCGCCGCGATCGTGGGCGAGCGCCACGTCCATGCCGACGAGGCGATCGGTGAGCGCTATCGTATCGATATCGGCCGCAAGCACAGCTCGAAGCCCGCCTTCATGGTGCGACCCGGATCGACGCAGGAGGTGGCGGACGTCGTCAAGGCGGCCGCGGTGGCCGGGGTGCCGATCACTGTGGTCGGTGGACAGAGCGGAACCGTAGGCGGCGCGGTGCCGACCGATGGCGGCATCGCGCTGTCGCTCGAGCGGATGAACCGTATCGTCGAGATCGATCGATTGTCGATGACGATGACCGTCGAGGCGGGGTGTATCCTGCAAATCGCACAGGAAGCCGCGGAGGCCGACGGCGCGCTGCTGCCGCTCGATCTCGGCGCGCGGGGATCGGCGATGATCGGCGGCGTGATCGCCACCAATGCTGGCGGCAACCGGGTGCTGCGTTGGGGCATGATGCGCGACATGGTGCTGGGGCTCGAGGCGGTGCTCGCGGACGGCACGATCGTCTCGTCACTCACCAAGATGCTCAAGGACAATGCCGGCTATAATTGGAAGCATCTGCTGATCGGCAGCGAGGGCACGCTCGGCATCGTGACGCGCGCCGTGCTGCGACTCCGCCCGCTGCCAAGCACGCGGCAGACCGCGCTGATCGCGGCGAGCAGCTTCGAGGCAGTGATAACGACGCTGCGCCGGCTCGAGGTGGGGCTCGCCGGCAAGCTTTCGTCGTTCGAACTGATGTGGGGCGATTTCTACGCCGCGATGACCGAGGCGCAGCTCGACCAGCGTCCGCGCGCGATGCCGGCGACGCACGGCTTCTACGCGCTTGTCGAGGCGATGGGCGGCGACGAGGAGGCCGACGGCGACCAGTTCGAGCGCGTGCTGATGGCGCTGATAGAAGAGGGCATCGCCGACGATGCGGTGATCGCGCAATCGGAGCGCGAGCGCGAGGCGTTGTGGGCGCCGCGCGACGACATGACGCCCGGGCTCGCGCCGCTGCGCCCGTTCGCCTCCTACGACGTGTCGATGGGGGTGGGGGACATGCCCGCCTTCGTCGAACGCGCGCGCGCGGCGCTGCAGGCCATCTATCCCGCAGCGACCGTGCTGTTCTACGGCCATGCCGGCGACGGCAATCTCCACGCCATCGTCAGCACCGGCGAGATGAGCCCGGCGATCCAGTCGGGCCTCGATACCGCGGTCTATGATGCGGTGCGTACCGTGGGCGGCTCGATCGCCGCCGAGCATGGCATCGGGACGCAGCGCCGGTCCTATCTCGCGCATGCCCGATCGGAGAGCGAGATCGCGCTGATGCGCACGCTCAAACGCGCGCTGGATCCGAACAATCTGCTGAATCCCGGCAAGATACTGCCGGCCTGAGGGTGGCGTGAGGCACGAAGGAGCGATATGGCCAGGATTGATCGCAGCAGGCTCGAAGGCGCGCGCTTTCCCCAGGTCGAGCAGGTGCCGACGCGGTGGGGCGATCTCGACATGCAGGGTCACGTCAACAACGCCGCCGCCACGGTGATCCTTCAGGAAGGCCGGGTACGGTTCAACCGCGCCGCCAGCCTGCCGTCGGCGGTCGGGGACCTGCGCGCGATGGTGGTGGGTCTCACGGTCGAATATGCCGCCGAGCTGCACTATCCCGAACCCGTCGAGGTGCAGACCGGCATAGTCGCGATCGGACGGTCGTCGTTTACGGTCGGGCAGATCGTTCGCCAGGCCGGCCGCACGGCGATCTACGCCGAGTCGACCATGGTGATGGCCAGCGCGAGCGGCGCGGCGCCGCTGCCCGACGCGTTTCGGGCCTCCCTCGAGGCGCTGCACGTCGCGCCGGTGGTGGCTCGTGGCTGACCGGCGCTATCCTTTCATGAAAGGACCATCCCAGTGAGCGGACGCTTCGAAAAAAAGGTCGCCGTGGTAACCGGAGGATCGTCGGGCATCGGTGCGGCGATCGTCGTGCGGCTCGCCGCCGAGGGCGCACTTGTGCTCGTCGCCGACCTGACGCCGCCGGCCGAGGAGACGGATGCCGTCCGCTTCCATCGCTGCGACGTGACGATCCCGGCCGACGTGAGCGCGATGATCGACGCCGCCGTCGATCGCTTCGGCAGGCTCGACATACTGGTCAACAATGCTGGCATCGGTTGCCTTGCCGAGACGCCCGACCTGCCCGCGGAAACGTGGGACAAGCTGTTCGCGATCAACGTGTCCGCCGTGTTCTACGCCTGCCGCGCGGCCGTACCGGTCATGCGGCGGACAGGCGGCGGTGCCATCGTCAACGTCGCGTCGATCTCGGGCCTTGCAGGCGATTATGGCTTCACCGCGTACAATGCGTCGAAAGGCGCGGTCATCAACTACACCCGCTCGCTGGCATTGGACGGTGCGCGCGACGGCATCCGTGTCAACGCTTTGTGTCCGGGCGCGATCGGCCAGACCGGGATGGGTGTCGGCACGCACGGCTCCGCGGCCGACAAGCAGGCGTGGCTGGATGCGATCCCGATGGGACGGACGGGGACGCCGGAGGAGATGGCCAACGTCGTCGCCTTCCTGGCATCCGACGAGGCCTCCTACATGACCGGCGCGATCGTCGTCGCCGACGGCGGTACGACCGCACACACCGGTCAACCCAACGTCATGGCGCAGGTGAGGCGCCGTCAGGCTGCCGATAGCTAGGTTTCGTTTCGAGCCGGGGCGCATCCGCACGGCCCGACGACAATACTGCATTTCGATTTGGAGACGCGACCAATGGACGGCATGACAGATCTCGAGCGCCTTGTGGCGATCCAGGCGCTCAAGGACCTTAAGGCGCGACGCGATTATGCCGTCGATACCAAGGATTGGGCGACCTACGAGGCAGTCCACGCGCCGCACCATTACTCGCACAATCATGGCGAGGAGCGCCGCGACGGCGCGAAGGCCAACACAGCTTGGGTTGCCGAGCGGCTCAAGGACACGGTCACCGTCCACCATTCGCATACGCCACATTTCGAGTTTTCATCGCCTACTCAGGCCAAAGGCGTCTGGGGCATGGAAGACAATATCTTCTGGACCGAAGACGGCGAGGACTGCTGGCTGCAGGGCTTCGGTTTCTATCACGAGACCTATGAAAAGATCGACGGTGCGTGGTTGTTCACCAGTCGCGCGCTGACACGCCAAAAGATGATCGTAACGAGGAAGCCGCAGGGATCTGATGCGTGAGCTGCTCAGACACGGCCAGATACAGCCGACATTGCTTTGTCGCCTTACGGGCGTAAGCTGCTCCGGCAGTCCGGCATAGACCGGAGGGCCGAAAAGACGGAGGAGGATGCGGATGACCCAGCTTTCCGATCTCGAGCGGCTGACGGCGCTCGAGCAGATCAAGCTGCTCAAGGCGCGGCGCGACGATTACGGCCAGTGGACGTCGGCCGCGCAGATGATCGCCAATGTGAAGCGGGCGATGAGGGGGCTACTGACGTTGCACCATTCGCACACGCCGATGATCGACTTCCAGACGGCGGAAAAGGCCAAGGGCGTGTGGGCGATGAAGGGCATGTCCTTCTGGCAGCAGAACGGCGAGCCACGCTGGTTTCTCGCCTTCGGCCATTATTTCGAAGAGTATGAGAAGCGCGCTGGAATCTGGAAATTCACCAGCCGGCGGCTCAAATATTACCATACCGAACGCTCGCCCGGCGCAATCTTTCCGCCCGAGATCGACGCGGTCGAGGCCGCCGACGCGCAACCTGTCGCAACCCCCGTGGCGATCGTGCCGCAGCCCGCCGAAATGTCGGATCTCGACCGGCTGCTCGCGGTGCACGCGATCGAGGATATCAAGTCGCGCCGCGATTATGCGGTCGATCACAAGGATTGGGATGCCTATCTCGCGCTGCACGCGCCTGATCACCAGTCGCTCAACGACGGGCACGATTCTTGGACGTCAGCGCAGGAGATGATTGCCGCGGTGCGAGGGCTTCTCGGCCCCGACAAGACCTCGGTCCACCATTCGCATACCGGCGAGATCGTCTTTTCCACCCCCACCAGGGCGATCGGAATCTGGCCAATGGAAGACCAGATCTTCTGGGAGGCCGACGGCCAGTCGCACTGGCTTCACGGACTGGGTTTCTATCACGAGACCTATGAAAAGCGCGACGGCCGCTGGCTCTTCACGACACGCAGGCTCAAGCGCACGCATGTTCATACGACATCGGAACCGCTGACAGCCGAAGCGACAACCGCCGCCTGATCCGCGCGGTCCATAGCGATAAGGAGGGTGCCGATGACCGGCTTCGACGAGACGTTCGACTTCGTAGTGGTTGGCAACGGCGGTGGATCGATGTGCGCCGCGCTGGTGATGCGCGATGCGGGCAAATCGGTGGTGATCGTCGAGAAGACGGGGCTCGCGGGTGGCACCACCGCGCGATCGGGGGGCGTGATGTGGATCCCGAACAACCGCTTCATGAAACGCGACGGCGTGCCCGACAGTCTCGAGCAGGCGACGATGTACCTCGACCATGTCGTCGGCGATCATAACGACACGCCAGGCGCGACCAGGGACCGGCGGAATACCTATGTCGTCGAGGGGACGAGGATGGTCGATTTCCTCGTCGAGCAGGGGATCGCGCTCGATCGCGTTTCGCGCTGGCCCGATTATCATGACGAGGTGCCGGGCGGATCGGTGCCCGGCCGCACCATCGTCGCCAAGATGTTCGATGCCAACGAACTTGGGCCGTGGGCGTCGCTGCTGCGGCCAAATTTCCTGCAGCTCTACACGCCGCTGGAGGACGCGCTCAAGCTCGGCCACTACAAGCAGTCGTGGGAAGCGAAATGGATCATGGTCAGGATCGCGCTGCGGACCGCCTTGGCCAAGCTGACCGGTAAACGCTGGGTGACAGCCGGCGCGGCGCTGCAGGGCCGGATGCTGCAGGCCGCCCTTAAGCATGACGTCGATATCCGCTTGAACACGCCGGTCGGCGAACTGATCGAGGTGGACGGCCGGGTCGTCGGCGTGGTTGCGACAAAGGATGGTCGGCCGTGGCGGATCGGCGCACGACTTGGCGTGCTGGTGAATGCAGGGGGCTTCGCGCACGACCAGGCGATGCGCGAGCGATATCAACCTGGGGCGTCGGTCAAATGGACCAATGCCGCCGAGGGCGACACGGGCGAGATGATCCGCGAGATGATGGGGCATGGCGCGGCGATCGCGCAGATGGAGGAGATGGTCGGCAACCAGATGTCGATCCCGCCGGGCGGAGAGAACGAGCCGGTCAAGCCCGTCGTGCAGGGGTTGACCGCCTCCCCGCATGCGATCCTCGTCGATCAGTCGGGCGTCCGCTACATGAACGAGAGCGGCTCCTACATGAAATACTGCCAGAACATGATCGCGCGCCACCAGGACGTACCGGCGATCCCGAGCTGGGCGGTGTTCGACAGCCATGTCGTCCGCAACTACATGTTGGCGGGGACGATGCCGGGTACGAAAAAGCCCGACAGCTGGTACGAGACCGGGTTCCTCAAGAAGGCCGACACGATCGAGGAACTGGCCACGATGCTGGATATCGAGCCCGCGACCTTGCGCACGACGGTCGATCGCTTCAACGGATTCGTCACGCGTGGTCGCGACGAGGATTTCCAGCGTGGCGAGCGGGAATATGATCGCTGGCTCGGCGATCCGTTCCACAAATCCAACCCGACACTGGGTCCGATCGAGGAAGGTCCGTTCTATGCCTTGCCCGTCGTACCCGGCGATGTCGGCACCTATGGCGGGGTGGTCACCGATGCCGGCGCGCGCGTGCTGCGCGAGGATGGGCGGCCCATTGCGGGCCTCTATGCGACCGGCGTTTCGACTGCATCGGTGATGGGTCGCAGCTATCCCGGCGCGGGCGCGAGCGTCGGACCGTCCTTCGTTTGGGGCTATGTCGCGGCGAAAACCGCGCTCGCCGAGGCGTGAAGGCTCGAACGGAGATGGCAAGATGACGCCGACGCAGGAAAGGCAGCTGCAGGATCTGGTCGATCGGCAGGAGATATGGTCGCTGCTGCTGCGGTACGGTCGCGGGCTCGATCGCCGGGACTGGGCGCTGGTCCGCGGCTGCTATTGGGACGACGCGATCGACGACCATCACAGCTTCGTCGGGACGCCCGACGAGTTCGTCCGCTGGGCTTTCGCCGGTTTCAAGGCCGGCTACCACGTCCAGCATCACGGCCTCAACAACCACCTGCTTGAGCTGCAGGGCGACAATGCGCATTCGGAAACCTATTATACCTTCATCGCCTACAATCACGAAGCGCCGCATCTTTTTTCGATCGGCCGCTATATCGATCATTTTCAGCGGCGTAGCGGCGTCTGGAAGATCGCCGACCGCATCACGGTGATCGAGAAATGCTACGGCCTGGTTGATCATCCGCTCGATGCGATGAGCCGTGCCGGGGATACGAGCTATGGCCCGCTGCCGCCGTCCGTGCCCGATCGCACGGATGTCAGCTATATTCGGCCGCTACCCGTGCGCCGACCCAAGCAAGATGGCGAATGGTCCGCGCCGGGCGAATGGGGTTAGGTCGCGGCAAATCGCGTACGAAATGCCACGAGCGCGTCCCGCATCGCCGGATCGAGCCCCTTCGCAGCCGGGAGCATCGCGATATCCCCAGGCGTATCGAGATGATGCACCAGCCGCGGACGGTGGAAGATCGCAGTGCCGGGTGCCGACCCGCGGTGTCGGCGAAGCTGCCCCGGTCGACAGCGGAAGCGGTTCATCCGCTCCTTCGAGACTGAACTGCGGCCGGGGCTATGAGGTTCGCGATGTCTCAATAATTGAAGATGATGTCGATGCCGTAGGTTCGCGCCTGTTGGAATTCGGTGCCCGCGACGAAGGCACCGAGAATGTCCGGAAAGGTGATCTCCTTCGCATTGTTAAGATTCCTGGTCCAGAATGCCACGGTCGCCTTGCCTTTCGGTAGCTCGAAGCTGTCCAGAGCGATCCGGGTGTTGACAAGCCAGGTCGCCGGCGACGACCGGATCGAGTCGTACTGCGGGATCGACCAGAGCGTCGTGTAGGGGTCGGTGAGCTCTCGCGAACGCCACGAGGCATCGACACGGAAGGTCAGGCGGCCACCGTGGAATACGGGCTCGGTGTCATATTCAGCCGAAAGGTTGGTCGTCCATTTCGGGGTCAGCGTCGGCAGGAAATTGTCGAGCGTCAACGGGACGCCCAATTGAGCCGCCGCGATGCTAAAGCTCGGCGTCAGCTTGGTGAATTTTAGGTCGGTATAGCCCACCGCAGCGCCGAGCGTGAGCCCGCGGATCGGCGCCAGCGTCGACTCGAACTCGAAGCCCTTCGCGCGTGCGTTGCCCTGGTCCGCGACGGCGAGCCCGATCTGGGGGAAGCCTAGCGTAAGGCCAGACTGAGCTGACTGAAGATCGGTATATTTGACGTCGAAGATCGCGAGGTTGGCACGCAGCCGGTGATCGAGCCATTCGCTCTTCACGCCTGCCTCCCAGGACTTCGCCTTTTCGGGCTTGTAGACGATCGGTCCCGATGCGCCGCCCGACACGAAGGCGGTCGAGTATTTGCCGTAGATCAGGATGTCGCGCGTCGGCTTGTAGTTCACGCCCGCCGAAAAGGACGGCTCGGTCTTCTTGTAGGAAAAGGACAGCGCGGTCAGCGTGTCGATCGGTCCGCTGACGAACGTGCCGTCCTTTTTGTCCCTCGTCGCACGCACGCCGCCGACAACGTCGAGCTTTGGCGTGATATGCAATTCGGCCTGCGTGTAGGCCGCAATCGACGTCGCGCTATTGTAGGATCGCGAGGAGTCGCCGGCTACGCTGCCGCCGGGCGAGACGGACAGCGCGACGTTGTTGGGTGTACCAATTGCGCCGCCACTTTGAGTTTTTAGGTGGAAATATAGTGCGCCGGCGGTGACGGTCAGCAGATGCGAACTGTAATTGGCCTGCAGTTCTTCGCTCCATTGCTTGGAAGTCGTCACCTGCTCGATGCCGAGCACGGTGAACGGCGATCCCACATAGGAGGCGGGGTAGCCGAAGGCCGCGGCCGTGGCCGGCGTGATCACCAGCCCGCCAAATCCGTCGATCTGGTCGTTCGCCCGCACGTAGGATTCGCGATAGGCGGCGACGTTCTTGAGCGAAAGATGATCGGTCAGTCGATAGTCGGCAGTAAGGCTGTCACCCCAGTCGCGAGCGTAGGAGGGCAGCGTGAAAGAATTGTTCACGGTCTTTGGGCGGCTGCCGGTGGTGTTGAAATCTGGAGGCGTGGTTTGCGTCCCGATGATGCCGCCGAGAAACGCACCGCCTGCAGGTCCGAGCGCAGGAAGGTAGACGCCGACCACAGACGCGCCCGCCGGCGTATAATGGTTTCCGGTCCAGTCGAACTTGTCGATGATCCTGAAGTCGGTGCTCGGCTCGTATTTCAAGGCGGCGAAGACGATATTCTCGTCTTTGCTGCCAAGATATTTGGGCGAGCGCTCCGGGCTCGGCACGCCGGCCGAGTCGGGGAAGGTGGTCACCGTTCCTGCACCCAGATTGCGGATATCGCCGTGACGCTGGTCGTGGAGATAGGTCACGGTCGCGCTGAAGTCGCCGAATGATCCGGTGTCGATCCGCGACTTGGTTCGGAATTCGGCGTAATTCCCGACGCTGAATTCCTGGTTCAGGCCAAATTTGTCGGGCGGATTGCGGGTGACGACGCTGATCGCGCCGACCGTCGCATTGCGTCCGAACAGCGTGCCCTGCGGTCCGCGCAGGACCTCGATCCGATCGAGATCCGGAAGGTCGAGTGCGGAGCCGACCGTGCTCGCGATGTAGACGCCGTCGATATAGATCGACAGTTCCTTGTCCGAGCCCGGCACCACGCCGTAGCTGGTAATGCCGCGCATCGTGAACGCGGGCAGTTGGCTGCCGCCGCCCGAAGAGCGGACGGCAAGGTTGGGAACGACGGCGCTCAGATCGGTCACGTTGGTGATCCGGTTGGCCTGCAGCGCCTTCGCTGTGACCGCCGTCATCGAGATCGGGACGTCCTGAAGGTTCTGGCTTCGCTTCTGCGCAGTCACGACGATTTCGCCGACACCGGATGCCGCGACATCCTGACCCGGAGGGGTGGCTGGGGGCTGCGCCGCCATGGCTGCTGCCGACCACATGAACGGCACCACGGCGGCGGCATAGCCGCACGACAGACGGAGCCACGCATCACGACTAGCGCGAGAATTTCGCATCCTATCCCTCCCGAGATTATGGTTTTTGGTTTTCGATCTGGCTTACGGTATAACATTGGTTCGACGCCATTTTCTGGCGATCTTCCGTCGAAGACGCGCAATGTCCGCTGCGGATTCATCGCAGACAGAGACAGCTTATGTCTATCGGCTCGAAATCAGGCGCCTCCCTCACATGCAGCTCTCCGGCCGCCTGAATTACAATGCATCTATGCCGTATCAAAAATCAACGGGAATTGTTTCGATAGTGGCGGTCGGTAGCCGCCAGTCCGGCTCCGGTCCGGTTGGATTATCACCGACCAGCGTTGAGCGGGCAATTACTCAGGTGAAAGACCCTCTCGGGGTTCATCATTCCGATCGGATCGGATCGCGATCGAAGTCGCGCCGACCACGGCGGCTACGCGGCGAAGGTAAGCTCGCGAGCGTTCTCGAGCATGATCCGCCGCTGGTCGGCATCCGAGAAGCTGCCCAGGCTACCAAAGAATTCGCGAGGATGCGCAACGCCCTCGGCGTGCGGCCAGTCTGAGCCGAACAATATCCGCTCGACCGGCATATGCCGCGCAAGATCCTCGACGTCATCCTCGACGAAGGGTGCGACCCAGCAATTATTGTGGAACTGATCGACCGGATTGCTGCGGAACATGCCGGGGTTTTGGGCATGGACGACCTGAAGGTCGTGTAGCAGCGGGCCCACCCACGTTCCGCCATTCTCGATGAACGCGAATTTGAGTCGCGGGAAACGCTCGAAAAGACGGTGCGAGATCAGCACTGCAGCAAAATCATGCACCAACCGATGCTTCTGCAGCATGAAGAGCAGCTTCGAATTATGGTCGGTCTCGTTACGGCCGATCATGGTGCCGCTATGGCCGGCCATGTCCATGCCCCATGTCGAAGCGATCGCATCATCGACCTGCTTGTAGCCATCCTCGAAGCCCGCATGGACGGTGACCGTGATCCCGGCTTCCTGCACGCGCGCCCAGAAGGGATCGAAGCGCGGATCGGCAGGCGAGCGCGTGCCGTCGACCGTGAACGCAGGGCCGTTGCGCAGCGTGATGACACGCGCGCCCCGCGAGATCGCCCACTCGAGCTCCTTTAACGCCGCGTCGAGATCGGAAAGCGAGAGCAGCGGCACGCCGAATATCCGATTCTCATGGGCGAAGCCCCATTCGTCGTCGATCCAGCGATTGAACGCGCCC
>Ga0302314_10007978_pt1 | contig 18932 bp, 14 predicted proteins | sample III_Palsa_N2_3_FD_200533 | JGI IMG/M metagenome (GOLD analysis project Ga0302314, IMG submission 200533) | Peat permafrost microbial communities from Stordalen Mire near Abisko, Sweden - III_Palsa_N2_3 | ecosystem: Environmental > Terrestrial > Soil > Palsa > Peat permafrost | place: Sweden...
TTCCGCCCGGCCCGCGACAGCGAGGCGCTGAAGACGGCCGCCGGGCTCAAGGAAGCGCGCGCCAATCTGTTGGAGGCGCACCGCTTGTCGACGCAGATGTCGGAAGGCCGGGTGATCGAGCGGCAGATAATGGAGCGGGAGCTGCGCGCCGTAGCGTAGGGGCGGCCGCCGGCTCGCCACCACGCAGACCCGCCTCAGCGCGGCGCGATCACCGGAATGATCCAGGGCGCGAGATACTGTTGGGCCGCGATCAGCAGGCCGAGGATCAGCGTCAGGACGACGCTGTGAACGAAGGTGCGGGCGAACACCTTGCCCTCCTGGCCGGCCAGGTCGGTGACCGCCACGCCGGTGGAGATGTTCTGCGGCGAGATCATCTTGCCCATGACCCCGCCCGAGGAATTGGCGGCCGCGAACAGCAGCGGGTTGAAGTGAAGCTGGCGCGCCGCCACCACCTGCAGGTTGCCGAACAGGGCGTTGCCGGAGGTGTCGCTGCCCGACAGCATGACGGCGAACCAGCCAAGGAAAGGCGACAGCAGGACGAACAGGGCGCCGGTGGAGGCCACGCCCTTGCCCAGGGTGTAGGCCATGCCGGAATAGTTCATCAGATAGGCCACCGCGATGATCAGCATCACGGTGACGATCGGCTTCCAGGCCTGCGCCCAGGTGTCGGCGATGCATCCCATCAGGGCGCGCGGCGATAGGCGCACCACGGCGGCGGTGATCAGGGCGGCGAGCAGGATCGCGGTCCCCGTGGCCAGGGGCTGGAAGGCCCAGACGGCGGCATAGGGCTTGTCGTTGTAGAGGGTAATGGAAATGGCGTTGTCCAGGGCCGGCCAGTGGATGCTCGCCTCGCCGATCCTGGCCACCTTGAAGGTGGTCCAGGCGATCACCGTGGCGGAGATGATCAACCAGGGAAGCCAGCCCTGCCACGCCGGAACGGTGGCGTCGCCCCCCGGCGCGACAACGGCCAGGGCGTGGGACTCGTCGAGGGCCGGCCGCCAGACCCGCAGGAACAGCAGTGTGGCGGCCAGGGAAACCATCGAGGCCAGGACGTCGGTGAGTGTGTAGTCGAGATAGTTGGACGCCACGAACTGGCCGGCCGCGAAGGTCCCGCCCGCCACCAGCAGCATCGGCCAGACCGCCCTGATCGAGCGCCAGCCGCCGTAGAGGCCGATGACATAGAAGGGCAGTATCAGCGCCATGAAAGGAAGCTGGCGCCCGATCATGGCGGCCAGAGCCGAGGCGGGCAGGCCGGTCACCGCTCCCAGCACGGTCACGGGAACGCCGAGGGCCCCGAAGGCCACCGGAGAGGTGTCGAAGATCAGCACGAAGACCAGCGTGTCCAGGGCCGGGAAACCGATCATGATGAGCAGCGAGCTGGCGATGGCCACCGACGTACCGAAGCCGGCCACGCCCTCGAGCAGGGCCCCGAAGCAGAAGGCGACCACCACCAGTACGACGCGCCGGTCGTTCGGCATGTGGGTGACGATCCAGTCACGGAAGGCGTCGAAGCGCCCGGAGCGGACGGCGATATTGTATAGCAGGAGGGCGTTGACCACGATCCACATGACCGGCCAGAGCGCGAAGACGGCCCCGTTCGCCACCGAGGCCGCCGCCAGGCCGGCGGGCATCCGCCACACGCCCACGGCGATGGCGAGGGCCGCCAGCAGCCCGGCGAGCGCCGCCTGCCACGCCGGCCGCCGCAGCGCGCCCAGCAAGACCAGCACCACCAGGATCGGCGCGCTGGCCGCCAGGAAAGACAGAGCCAGATTCCCCGCCACCGGTGTCAACAACTGCTTGAACACGCCGCCCGCCTCCGCTTCGCGCCTTGCCTGACCCGTACGCGGAAACCCGGGCGCCGGCCAGTTAGTGGGATGACCCGGTCTATCGCAGCGTCCCACCAAAGGCTCCGCGCCACGAAGTCGTTCGTGTTGCCATTTTCGACGGCATTGCGACTGCGAGGGGGCGCAGGCTCCGCATCGAGCGTGCGCGGGGTCGAGCCACCGGATTTATTGCGATGCGGCAATGGGTGAGTTGTCGCCGTATTGTAATAGTGAGGGGCCATACAAAGGCGTGCGCCAGAGCGGGGAGATGAGAAGCCATGTCCAAAAAGATCATCAGCGGGACGATCACCGGCGGCTACACGTTGCAGAGCGCCTACACCGCGCTTTCGATCAAATCGAGCGCGGTCATCGACGGCGGCGCCGGCGGCGTGGCGTTGACGAGCCTCTACGGGGCCTCCATCGCCAACCGGGGAACCATTGCCGGCGGCGCCGGCGTTTACGGCTACTTCTCCGGGACCGCGGGCGGCGCAGGTGCTTTGCTGGCGGGGGGCGCCACGGTGAGCAACCGAGGAACGATCACCGGGGGTATTGGCGGGACTTCCTACTATGACGCAGGCGCCGGGGGCGTTGGCGTTTCGCTGACATACGGCGGAACTATCGACAACGTCCGATCGATCACCGGGGGTATGGGTGGGAACGGCAACCTCGACGGCGGCGACGGGGGCATCGGCGTTACGATTACAGGCAGTGGAAGTATCGACAACCTCGGCTCGATCAATGGCGGAAAGGGCGGGGAAGGCACGGACGAGTACGGCGGCAACGGCGGCGCGGGCCTGATGATGGCCGGCGGCGGCACCGTCCTCAACAGCGGCGCGATCACGGGCGGCGACGCGGGGAGCGGCAGCGGTAGATATTCCGGTAGCGAGGGCGGCGCCGGTGTTTCGCTAGGGGCTTTCGGAACCGTTGACAACAGCGGGTTGATCGCCGGGGGAAACGCGAGTTATGGGCGCTATTTTGGCCCCGGCGGAGTTGGGGTTTTTCTGGCCGAGGGCGGGCTGGTCGACAACAGCGGAACGATCATCAGCGGCGACGGTGGCGAATATGGCGGAGTAGGGGTCGGCGCCGGCGGAACCGCCACTGTGACGAACCACGGTACAATCATCCAGGATGGCGGCGGCCGCTTTTCCGCCGCAGTGGCTTTGGGCGACGGATTGTTCGCCAATGAAGCAGGCGCCCTGGCGCAGGGCTACAACGGTTTCTCAGGAACCGCGACGGTCATCAACTACGGTACGATCAACGGTCTGGGTTACGCCGGTGTCATTTCTTCGTCCATCATCAATCACGTGGGCGGCGTCATCGACGGAGCAAAATGGGGCGTGGTGCCTACAGACGGAACGGTGACCAACTTCGGCAGGATCAAGGGAAAGGACGGCTCCGTTCATCTCGAAGGGGACGGTCGCTTGATCTCCGAGACCGGGGCGATCTTTGTCGGCCAGGCGCAGGGCGGCGGCGGAACGCTGGAACTGGCGTCGGGAACGGAGACCATCAACGGCCTTGGGGCCACGGGCACGATCTCCGGCGATATGGCGATGACTTTCAGCGGCTTTGGGACCTATCAGCTGGACGCTGGGGGACGATTCATTCTCCGGGGGATCAATACGCTGGCGAGCGGACAGACGCTGGCGATCGAGGGCAGGGCCACCAGCACCGGGACATTGACCCTTGACGGATCGGTCAGCGGCGCCGGCGCCCTGGCGGTGATCGCCGGAACGGTGAACATCGGGACATCCCTCACCTTCGAGGGCGCCTTCAGCGAGAACGCCCGGGCGACCGTCGCGGTCGCCGCGGGCGGCACGCTGACGCTGATCGCGCCGGCGGTGCTCGACGGAACGGTGAACGGATCGATGTCGATCGGCGACGCCACGGTGGCGGGGCTCACGGTCGGAGGGATGGGCACGCTGGTGGCCGCCGGAACGGTCGGCCAGAGCGGAACGGTGACCATTGGCGCCACCACTTCCGAGAGGGCGATCCTGTCGGTTCTGAGGCCCGGCGCGTGGGATATCGGTTCCGGCTCTATCACGAGCGGCGCGGGCGGCGGTGCGCTCAGGGTCTTTGGCCAGCTGAACAAGGACGCCGGGCCAGGGGTGAGCGCGGTCGGCGTGACGACGTATGACGACGGGTCGGTCGAGGTGGTCGCAGGCACGCTCGATTTCACCAGCCGGCTGTTCGGGACGGGCGTCCTGAAGATCGATGCTGGAGCGACCCTCGAGGCCGACGCCTCCGCCATCTCGAAGCTGTCCGCCACCTTCGAGGGCGCCGACGCGACACTGGCCCTGGGGCGCCCGGACGCGTTCGATGCGACCATCGGTGGGTTCGCCGCCAGCGACGTCATCGACCTCCTGGCCACGACCGCGACCGGCGCCAGCGTGGACGCCAGCGATCAGCTGACGATCGTCGACGGCGCCAGGACGGTGGCGACCTTGCAGTTGAGTGGAAACTACGAGGGTGCGACCTTCACCACGACCTCCGATGGCGCGGGAGGAACAGACATCGAGCTGGTCTCGCCCCCCAACGCGGGCCTTCCGTCCATCCCACGCATGGTGGAGGCGATGGCGACGATGGCCGCACCGGCGGGCATAGCGGCTCCCGGCCACGATCTGATCGCCGCCCGCGCGCCAATGCTGGCGCACCCCAACGTCCAGATCCAGTAGTTCCGCACTTCGGGGGGTACCTGGGGTCTTTGGCGCGCGCCCGACAGGTTGAGAATGTCGGCGACAGGTTATCATGGTCCCCACTCAACTGGCGGTGCTGTGGATTCGCCGACGGCCGGTCCGCTCGCCTTGGCCACCGTGCGGGACCAAACGACACCGTCGCGCCTTGAAGGGTCGCGGATAGCCTCTCCCCGTCTCCCAGAAGCACCCACCTCCCGGGTGGGCCCCTTGACGCAGCGGAAATTGAGGGCGCTACTGCGCGCAGGGGGGGCCACGAAGGAGAAACGCCATGAGTGTGTATCGCGTCACCGAGATCATCGGCACGAGCAAAACCAGCTGGGAAGATGCGGCCAAGGAAGCGCTCGCCGCGGCGGCCGGGAGCCTGCGCGACCTTCGGGTGGCGGAGGTGGTCGAACTGGATATCACCTTGGGTTCAAAGGGTGAGATCGAAGCCTATCGAAGCCGCCTGCGGGTGAGCTTCAAATATGAAAAGGACTGATGGCGAGCTGCTCTTCATAAGCCTCTGCTGGCTCGCGTCCGCGGATTGGCGCCGCGCGGCTGGTTGAGAGGGACAAGACCTGTCTGGGACGCGACGGCCAAGTCCGTCGGGCCCCGACCGGGTCGTACGGTTTCTTGCGGGCGGCATGACATCCAGGCCAAGCGGCATGGCCGGGCTAATACAGCCCAGGGGATTAGATAGGCGCCAGCCATGCACAAGGTGAAGGCCGCCACCTGCGCGGCCAGGATCGGTCCGGCCTCCCGGAGGCGGCGGCGGTTGATGGCGCCGAAGCAGAAGAACCCTCCCGACTGAACAACCATCGCCAGCATGAAAGGACGCCATGGTCCGTCTCCGCCGGCAGGCGGTCCGAAGTGGCGAAAATTCATCGGTGGCTTTCAGCAGGGCGACCGCCGCTACAAGCGCCATCGCGATCGGAACCCACGCACCGATCGTGTCTGCCGGACGTTCGTTCATGGCGACGCTCCAAGCGAAATGACCGCCCCACGCTCACATCAAGATGCGACAAGCCGATGACGAGATCGCCGCTCCGTCGCGGATGTTTTGAACCTACGCCCAGCGATATCTGAAAACCGGATGAAGGAACGGATGATGATGGAGCGCGAGGTTCACACCGGGGCGTAGGCCGCGCCCAGGCGAATAATGTGACGGCGGCCCATACCCCCCACGTCACGCCTACAGAAGCGACGGCTGCTCCACTGTCGGTTGGGCCGGCCTTTTCGCCAGGACACTTTCGGGGCCCCAACCCTTCGGCCTTACGTTTCCGTGGAAAGCAATCCCCACCCGCGCGTTTAGAAGCATCACACTTGCGGAGGCGGACATGCGTTTTATCGTCAATGGCGACGAGGTGGACGTGGACTTCGATCCCAGAACGTCGCTTCTCGATCTGCTGCGCGAGCGGCTGCATCTTTTCGGCCCGAAAAAAGGTTGCGACCAGGGCGCCTGCGGGGCCTGTACGATCCTGGTGGACGGCGTGCGCATCAACAGCTGCCTCGCGCTGGCGGTGCAGTATCGGGACCGCGAGATCACCACGGTCGAAGGACTGGGTGCGCCCGGTGCGCTTCACCTCCTGCAGGCGGCTTTCGTCGAGCACGACGGGTTCCAGTGCGGCTATTGCACGCCGGGGCAGATCTGCTCGGCGATCGGCATGGCCGACGAGCTTGCGCGGGGCGTGCCGAGCTACGTGAGCCAGGATGTCGCCGCCGAGGGCTTCGTGCTCACCGATGATGAACTCCGCGAACGGATGAGCGGCAATCTCTGCCGCTGCGGCGCCTATAAAGGTATCGTGGACGCCATTCAGGAGGTCTTCGGTGAGACCGAGGTCGAACCCGCCAGGCGCGAGGCCGCCTGATGACCCCCTTCGCTTACGAACGCGCCGCCGATCCAAAGACGGCCCTGGCCCTCGGCGCCCGCGCGGGAGCGCGCTACCTCGGAGGCGGCACCAACCTGGTCGACCTGATGCGCGAGACGATCGAACGGCCTGAACTGCTGGTCGATGTCACCGGCCTGTTCGGCGAGATCGAGGACACGCAGGGCGGAGGTCTGAAGATCGGCGCGGGAGTGAAAAACACCGCACTGGCGGCCGACCGGCGGGTGCGCCAGCGCTTCCCGCTGCTTTCGCAGGCGATCCTGGCCGGCGCCTCGGCGCAGATTCGCAACATGGCGACCGTCGGGGGCAACCTCCTGCAGCGTACCCGCTGCGGCTATTTCTATGACGACGCCGCGCGCTGCAACAAGCGCGAGGCAGGCGCGGGCTGCGACGCCCTCGACGGCTTCAACCGCAATCACGCCATCCTCGGCGCCTCGTCCGCGTGCGTGGCCACCCATCCCTCGGACATGGCGGTCGCGCTCGCGGCGCTGGACGCGGTGGTGACCGTCGAAGGCCAGGACGGTTCGCGCGAGATCTCAATGGTGGATTTCCACTGCCTGCCCGGCGAAACACCGCGGATCGAAACGCTGCTCAAACCTGGCGAGCTGGTCAGCGGCGTCATCGTCGCGCCGAACGCGTTTGCCGGTCGCTCACAGTACCGAAAGGCGCGGGACCGGGCGTCCTACGCGTTCGCCCTCGTCTCACTGGCGGCCGGCCTGGAGCTGGAAGGCGGGACGATCAAGGACGTCCGCCTCGCCCTCGGCGGCGTCGCGCACAAGCCGTGGCGGGCCTTCGCGGCCGAGGCGGTGCTGAAGGGAGGCCCCGCCTGCGAGGACGCGTTCCGCGAGGCGGCCGAAGCGGCGCTCGCCTCCGCCCGAGGTCTTCGGGACAACACATTCAAGGTCGAACTCGCCAAGCGGCTGATCGTCGACACGCTCGGCAAGCTCACCACGAAGGAGACCGCCTGATGCCCATCCTTCAGGACGCCATGGCGGCGGTGATGAAGAAGGCGATCGCGCTGGCGCCCGACAGCTTCATCCCCGGCGGCAAGCCCGACCCGCTCATCCGCCACAAGCACGGCCTGATCGGGGCTTCGATCAGCCGCATCGACGGTCCGCTCAAGGTCAGCGGCAGGGCGACCTTCGCCGCCGAGTTTCCCCTCGAGGGGCTGACCTATGCGGCGCTGAAGTATTCGACGATCGCCCGTGGCCGCATCACCGCGATCGACACCGCCGCCGCCCAGGAAGCCCCCGGCGTCGCCCTGGTGATGACCTACAGGAACTCGCCGCGGCTGAAGCCCATGCCGCCGTTCATGACCCAGCCCAAGGCGGCGGGCGGCGACGACGTGCCGATCATGCAGGACGACCAGGTTCACTGGAACGGCCAGCCGATCGCCCTCGTCCTGGCGCAAACGCAGGAGCAGGCCGACCATGCGCAGTCGCTGATCCGCGTGACTTACGAGGTGGCCGACGATGGCGTCACCTCGCTGGCCAAGGCCAAGGCCAACGGCTCGGAGCCCGGCGTCTTCCAGGGCGAGCCGCTGAAGCTCGAGATCAAGGAAGCGGAGGCGATGCTGGCGGCCGCGCCGTACAAGGTCGACGCGCGCTACACCACGCCCCGCCATAACCACAACCCGATCGAACTGCATGCGGCCACCCTCTACTGGGAGGGCGACAGCCTCCGCGTCCACGATACCGTGCAAGCGGTCTCGCACGAGGCCTGGACCCTCGCGGAGGTGTTCGGCATCGGGGAAGACAAGGTCCGCGTCACCTCGCCCTATGTCGGCGGGGGCTTCGGCTCGAAGACGCTGTGGCAACACCAGGTGCTGGCCGCGGCCGCCGCAAAGCTGGCCGGGCGGCCGGTGCGGATCATGCTGTCCCGCGAGGGGGTCTTCCGCATCGTCGGCGGCCGCACCCTGACCGAGCAGCGGGTGGCCATCGGCGCCGCGGCCGACGGCGCGTTTGAGGCCTTGATCCACACCGGCACGGTGGCGATGACGCCGCACAACAACATGCCCGAGCCGTTCATCCTGCCGGCCAGGAGCGTCTATGCCGCCAGAAGCTTCCTCCTGGATGTGGAGACGGTCAAAATGAACATGACGGCCAACACCTTCATGCGGGCGCCGGGCGAATCGGTCGGCACCTTCGGCCTGGAATGCGCCGTCGACGAACTGGCCCACGCCATGGGCATGGACCCCATCGACCTTCGCCTGAGGAACGAGCCCGAAAAGGATCCGACCACGGGCCTGCCCTTCTCCCAGCGCGCAGTCGAGCAGGCCTGGAAGGATGGCCGCGAGCGTTTCGGCTGGGACAAGCGCCAGGCGCCGGGCGCGCGCCGCGAGGGCGACTGGCTGGTCGGCATGAGCTGCGCGGCCGGCACCTATCCCTACTATCGCATGCCGGGCGGCGCGGCGCGAATCACCCTGACCAGGGATGGCCGCGCCACCGTCGGCATCGCCGCGCACGAGATGGGCATGGGCACCTCGACCGCGCAGACACAGATCGCCGCGGAGCGCCTGGGCTTGCCCATGGAGGCGATCACCTTCAACTATGCCGACACCGATCTGCCGGGCGTGGTGCTGGCCGGCGGCTCCCAGCAGACCGCCGCCATTGGCGCCGCCGTGATCGCCGCGCACCACAAGCTGGTGGACGAACTGCTGAAGCTTGCCGGCAACGACTCGCCGCTGGCGGGACTGAAGCCGAACGAGGTGGGCGGGCTGGACGGTGGTCTTTGCGCCCTGGAGGACGAGGGCCGCCGCGAAAGCTACGCCTCCATCCTCGCCCGCGCCCGGCGCGACGAACTGACCGTCGAGGCCGAGGCCCCCGCGCCCCTGGAACTGCAGCACTGGTCAATGCACAGCCACAGCGCCATCTTCTGCGAGGTGCGGGTCAACGCGGTGACCGGCGAGATCCGGGTGAGCCGCGTCCTCGGCGCGTTCGATTGCGGCCGTATCATCAACGCCAAGACGGCGGCGAGCCAGTTTCGCGGCGGCATCGTCATGGGGCTGGGCATGGCGCTGATGGAGGAGACGCAGTTCGACGAACGGGCCGGGCGGGTGATGAACCCCTCGCTCGCCGCCTATCACGTGCCGGTCCATCTCGACGTACCGGACATCGATGTGATCTGGACCGACGAGCCGGACCCGCATACGCCCATGGGCGCCCGCGGCGTCGGCGAGATCGGCATCACCGGCGTGGGCGCGGCGGTCGCCAACGCGGTGTTCAACGCCACCGGCAAGCGCGTGCGCGATCTGCCGATCACACTGGATAAGCTGTTCTGAGGGCTCTGGGCTGGCGTCGGTCACCGATACGCGCGGATGGTATCGGCGAGGCGCCGGCCGAGATAAATCCACAGTGAACCACCAGCCCAGAGCCTGGCGCCGGAAGGCACGCTAGTCGTCCATCAGGTCGTCGAGTTCGCAGAGCGCTTCATCCATCCGGTCGTGCCCGATTGGCTCCATCATCGCCGCCGGCATGTCCGCGAGGCCGCGGGCGACCTCGCGGTTGCGGCGCAGCAGCGCGTAGTCCTCGATTGAAATAACGACCAGTTCCGGACATCCGTGATAGGTGACCACCACCGGCGCGCGACGAGCCTGCTCCCGCACGAACCCGCTGGCCTTGTGTAGTTGTTCGCCGGTTATCGTGACCACGCGCCTCTCCGGATTTTAAGTGGAACAGGCGCGAGGTTTCACGGCTGTCGACACCAGCGCCTCGCGTTCGTTCATGAAGGCCTGCCCAGGACGCCGGCGAGCTGCGCCGTGGTGACGACGGCCGCCTGCTTCGCGATCACGATGTCGAGCAGCAATGCATGCAGCTCCGCATCCGGGTCGGCGCAGCAATCGCGCACGACGACCAGCCGATAGTCCAGATCGCCGGCGTGGCGAACGGTCGACAGCACGACACCGCTGGTGTGGACGCCGGCAAGCACCAGCGTATCGATCACTTTGGCCCGCAGCAGCGTTTCCAGGTCCGTGCCGACGAACGGACTGATGCGACGCTTGACCACGATCGGTTCCCCTTCGCGCGCCGCCGCGGCCGGATGGATCGCGGCGCCTTCGCCCCCGGCCACCATTGCTCCACTGGCCTTCAGCGCGCTGAACAGGGGGTTACGGGGGCTGACCTCGGGGTAGTCCGGCCGGAATGCGACGACCACATGAATTACAAGCATGCCGGCGTCTCGCGCCATGGCGATCAGATCAGGCACGCGCGCGATCGCGCCGGCGGACTGCGCGGCCGTCATGAACCTGGTGAGGGCGTCGACCTGATAATCCATCACCAGCAGCGCGGCTCTCCGAGGATTGATGTGCGAAAGGTCAGGCATGGGTTTCTCTTTGCAAGCCGTGGGATGACGAGAGGTCGGGGAACACGGCGCTAGTAGCCGTGCAACATCAGCCAGAGGACGGACGCGAGCGCCGCGACACTGATCAGTAAGGAGAATTTCATGGCGTCACTCCGGGACTGTGGGCTTTGATTTCGCGGTTCAAGGTGTCGGCGTTGTCGGTCACGGCGAGGTTCGCGCCCCACCAGCCGCCGCCCATCGCCACCAGCAGCTGGATGGTGTCCTGGTATCGCCGCGCCTGGGCGCGGACGTAGCCGAGCCTTGCCTGCTGGTACTGCCGCTGGCCATCGAGCAGATCGAGGAGGCCGACCCCGCCGGCGGCGTAGTTGATGCGCTGAAGGCGCGCCGACTCCGAGGCCAGATCAAGTGCGCGTTGCTGCGAGGCCAGCAGGTCGGCGTCATGAGTGAGCGACTGGAGGACGTCGGCGACCTGGCCGAAGGACGTCAGCACGGTCCGCTGGTAGTCGGCCGCCGACGCCTTGAAATCCGCCAGCGCCGCGCGCCTTTGCGCTCGGCGCTGGCCGCCGTCGAAGATCGGCTGGGTCAGCCCGCCGGCGATGCTCCACACCAGGCCGGACGGATCGAACAGGGCGCCGCCGTTCAGCGACGAAGCGCTGACGCCGGCCGAGAGCGTGATCTGCGGGTAGAGCCGGGCGGTCGCGATGCCGATCCGCGCGCTGGAGGCGTGCAGCAGGGATTCGGCCGCCAGGATGTCGGGACGCTGGTGGACCAGATCCGATGGCAGAGCGACGGGAAGTTCGCCCGGCAGCGTCAGCGCGGCCAGGTCGAAATCCGGCGGCGACCAGTCGCCCGGCGCGCGGCCGGTGAGGACCGCCAGAGCGTGCCTGGCGACGCTCAGCTGCTGGTCGAGACCAGGGCGCAGCGTCTTGTCCGTGGCGAGCTGGCTTTCGGCCCGCACCACGTCGCTGTCGGGCACGGTCCCGGCTCTGCGTGCGTCGCGCACCAGGTCCAGGTTCTGCTGGTCGATTTCGAGGATATCGCCGAGCGCCTTCATCTGGGCGCGGACCGAGGCGACTTCGATCGCCTGGGTGACCGTATCGCCGGTCAGCGCCAGATAGGCCGCATCGAGCTGGTCATTCTGGAAGTCGGCCAGGGCCGCCTGTTGCTCGATCCCGCGACGGACGCCGCCGAAGAGGTCGAGCGTGTAGCTGGCCGACGGGCCGAACTGGAACAGCTCGTAACTGTTGGGCAGCGGAAACGCGCTCGCCGGCAAACCGAACATGGCGGCGCTCTGCTTCGCGCCCGCGATGCTGGCGTCGAAGCCGATCTGAGGATAGAGGGCGCTGCGCGCCTGGATGACGCCCTGGCGAGCCTCGGCCAACCGCGCTTTGGCGCTGACCAGCGTCGGGCTGCCGGCGATCGCCTGTTTCACCAGAGCGTCGAGGTCGGGCGAGCGGAACAGCGTCCACCAGTCGGAAGTCACTTTCTCGCCAGGCGCGATGGTCTGTGTCGGCGCCGACCCGTAGTCCGGATCGGGCGCGGTTCGCTCGCCAGGCGAGGTATAGCGCGTCGTGGCGGGCGCGGCGGGCGGTTTGAAATCCGGGCCGACGGTGGTGCAGCCGGCCCCCATTGCCGCAAGCACGATTGCGATCAGCGGCGCGCGCCAGAAGCCGGCGGCGGCGCGGACCAGCCAAAGGGGTGATCGATCCTCGATCATTCGTACACGGTCTCCTCTGGAACGGCGGCGCTGTCGGGCGCGCGCCTGAAGACCAGCAACAGCGGGGCCACGGCCAGCGTCGCGATCATCAACAGCTTGTAGTCGTCTACGTAGGCGATGATCTGGGCCTGGCGGGTGATGACGCCGTCGAGCGCCGCGCGGCCGGCGGCGGTCAGGGGATCCCAGAACCGGGTGATCATCGCGTCCTCGAACCCGCGATTGACGGCGGTGACCTGCTGGCCGATGGCGCCGTGGTTGACCTGGATGTTGCGGGCCAGCAGGGCGTTGACCACCGAGATGCCGACGCTCGAGCCGATGTTGCGCGCCAGGGTAGACAGCCCGGCGCCTTCGGCCCGAATGGCGGGAGACAGCGTCGCCAGCGTAATCACGGTCAGCGGCAGGAAAAGGAACCCGAGCCCAAGGCCCTGGATCACCCCGACGACGACGACCGTCGTGCGCGAGACATCGGGCGTCCAGCCGGTCATGGCATGGAATGCCCAGGCGGTGAGTGCGAGGCCGACCGCGAGCAGCAGTCGCGTATCGACCCGTCCCACGAGCCTGCCGACCAGCATGAACCCGGCCATTGTACCGAGGCCTCGAGGCCCGAGCACCAGGCCGGCGCTCAGGATCGGGTAGTTCATCAGATTCTGCAGGTAGGCGGGCTGCAGCGAGAGCGAGGCGTAGTAGGTGAGACCGACGATCACCCCAAACAGGGCGCCGGCGGCGAAATTGCGGTCGCGGAACAGCGAGGGCCGCACGAACGGGTCGCGCGCCGTGAAGGTATGGACGAGGAACAGGTAGAAGGCCGAGGCGGCGATGATGGCCTCGATGACGATCTCGCCGGAACTGAACCAGTCGAGTTCCTGGCCGCGATCCAGCAGGACCTGCGCGGCGCCGATCGCCAGGCTCAGAAGACCGAAGCCGAACCAGTCAAGCTTCGAGCCTGTGTTTCCGGCGACCGCCGGCATGAAGACGCCGAGGCCGGCCAGGGCGCCGATCCCGACAGGCAGGTTGATGTAGAAGACATAGCGCCAGCTGTAGGCCGAGGTCAGCCAGCCGCCGAGCACCGGCCCCAGCACAGGACCGACCATCACCGCCATGCTCCACAGCGCCATCGCCGGACCCTGCCGCTCCTTGGGATAGATGTTCATCAGCACGGTCTGCGAGAGCGGCACGAGCGCGGCCCCGAACATGCCTTGCAGGAGGCGGAACAGCACGATCTCGACCAGGGATTGCGCCACGCCGCACAGCATCGAGGCCACGGTGAAGCCGGCGACGGAGACCAGAAACAGCCGCTTGATCCCGAACCGTCCGGCCAGATAGCCGGTCGCTGGCGTCATGATCGCGGCCGCCACGAGATAGGATGTCAGCACCCAGGCGATCTCATCCTGGCTGGCGGCGACGCTGCCTTGAATATAGGGCAGCGCGACATTGGCGATGGTCCCGTCGAGAGACTGCATCAGGGTGGCGAGGATCACGCAGACGGTGATCGCCGCCCGGTTGCCGCCGTGCGGTGCGCGCTCTTGCATCATCGACCCCGCCTGTCATGGCCCAGCCACGCGGTCAGGAAGCGCGGCAGTCCCCGGCGGTGACCGGTGTCGACCTCGACCTCGACGCTCATGCCCGCGCGCAGCGGCGGGAGGGTATGGTCGCGGGTGTCGACGCGGATGCGCACGGGGATACGCTGCACCACCTTCACCCAGTTGCCGCTGGAGTTCTGGGGCGGCAGCAGCGAGAACTCCTGGGCGGCCGTCGGACTGATGCTCTCGACGGCGCCGGGCCATTGCATGCCGGGGTAGGTGTCGACCTTCACCCTCGCCTTCTGCCCCGCGCGCACGTAGGTCAGGTCCGTCTCCTTGGGATTCGCGTCGACCCAGACGTGATCGGCGTGGACGAGGTAGAAGGCGGTCGTCGAAGCCGGCAGATACTTGCCCGGCGCGATCGAGGGCACATCGGTGACGATGCCGGCGAATGGCGCTCTGACGATCGTATGGGCGAGCTGGCGCGCCGCCTCGTCGCGTTGGGCGACGGCGTTGCGGTAGCTTGGATCCTGTTCGATCGGACCGGCCGGCCGGTTGTTCAGGTTGGCCGCGATCGCCGCGAGCTGCTGGTCGAGCGAGGCGACCTTATGCTCGGCGTTCTGCAGGTTCCGGTGAGCCGTGTCGTAGGTCGATTGAGACGCCACGTGCTCACCGAGCAGTTCCTGCTGACGGCCAGCTTCGGTGCGGTAGTATTCGACGTCGTCGAGCCCCTGCCTGATCTGGGCCTGCATGTCCGCATAGTTCGCCTTCAGCGCATCGAGGGCGTTCCCGTTCATGCCGACCTGCGCGTCAGCGCGCTGCAGCGCCAGGCGAAACGGCAGATCATCGAGCACGAACAGAACCTGGCCGGCCGCCACGTGCTGGTTTTCGGTGACGTCGACCTCGCGGACGATGCCCGAGACATCGGTGGAGACGCCGACCTTGTCGGCTTCGACATTGGCGTCGTCCATCAATGTCACCTGGCCGCCGGTGACGTAGACGTAGGCGCCGACGATCAGCGCGACCGGCGCCAGCAGAAACAGCACCGGGCGCACCCAACGGCGGCGCGCGGGCGGCGGCGGCGCCTCCGGGAGGGAGGCTCGCCCGGTTGGCTCCTCCGGCAATGCCTCCGGGGCGTCGACCTTACCCGCCGGCGCTGCGTGAGCGACGTCTTCGCCAGAGCCGGGCCCCTTCGAACTGATCCGCTCGTCGAGTGCGGTGGAGTAGCTGCTGCTGGTCATTCGGTTCGCCCATGGGATGATTGGCTTGCGGCGATCGGCCGGGTCGCGGGCTTGCGCGCGGCCGGCCAGCGGCGCCGATCCGCCACGCAGCCAATCTGGTGGCCGCCGAGCATTTCGATAACCGCGAATATTCCGAAGAGTTTAGTTGGCTTTGGCAAACAATGGCGTCGCCAGCGCCCCTACTTTGCCGCGCACGGCGCGGCGCCCTGGGCGTGCACCTTCTACATGTCGCCCACGCGGACGATCGTGGTTCGGCCAGGGTCGGTGTCGGTCTGGTCGTGCCCCGCACGGCCACGGTAGGTCGAGCAGGCGCTCTACACCAGCGGGACCGCATGGCCGCGCGGCGCGCGGATGCCGATCACCTCCCCTGGCGGCGGAATGGATGGCCGGGACTTACGCCCGGCCATGACGGTAGAGTGGGGGGATGACTACGAGTCGAACTCAGCGAGAGCTGGTATGGGTCAAACTCAGGGAGACCTGGCATAAAAGATGCCGGCCAGAGACCGGCGGTCCGGCGGATAGATCGAGCTTAGCATCCATGGGCGAGACTCGATCTCAGCCATGAGTGCGCGGCAACTCCCTCGGAGCGTGGACGTAACGCCCGCCCAGGGCGCCATCGCGAAGAAAGATCTGGATCACCGCCGTGTCACCGGCCTTGGCGATCTCCGTCGCGAGACTGTGAGCGGCGGTCTCCGCCTCCGCGCCGCTCCGAAACGACGCATCATGCTCCATGGCCGAGCACTTGATCCGCCATCCCTCCGGGATTGGCGTCACCGTAATCGTCTGTTCCATCTGGCCTCTTCCGAATGGCGAACCGGTCTCAACCTCGCTCGAGGCCGCGACGCTGGTGGCCGCGGACCGGTGGAACCAACCCCCCTGGCAAACAACTTGAAGCCGACAAGGCTTCTTGATAATTGCGAATACTCGGAAGAGTTTTATTGGTGATTGCGAAGAATGACCCGTATTCAGCTGACAGAACTGACCGCCTTCGTGGCCGTCGCCGAGCATCGCAGCTTCACGAAGGCGGCTGCGCAGGTCGGGATCGCCCTGCCGACCATGAGCCAGACCATCCGCTCGCTCGAAGATGGGCTGGGCGTGCGCCTGTTCAACCGCACGACGCGCAGCGTCGCGCTGACCGAGGCCGGGGACCGGCTGCTGGCCGAGGTCCAGCCGATTCTCGACGGCATCGACCGCGCGATCGAGAGCGTCAATCTGTTTCGCGACAAGCCGATCGGGACCCTGCGCCTGGCGATCGATCGGTCGGCCTCCCAGATCTTGACCGCGCGCGGGTCCTCGCCGCTCATTCAGCCGTTCCTGGCGCAATACCCGGGGATTCGCGTCGAGATTTCGATCGACGAGACGCACGGCGACATCATCAACGCCCGGTTCGACGCCGGCATTCGTCTCGGCCACAGGATCGAGCGCGACATGACCATCCTGCGCATCGCCGACGACTTCAGGGTGCTCACCGTCGCCTCACCAGACTATCTGGCGAGCCATCCAAGACCGTTCGTTCCGACGGACCTGCACGGCCACGACTGTATTCGCTGCCGCACGCCTTGGGATGGCGCGCTGCATCCGTGGAGCTACGCCAAGGGCAACCAACACAGCGAGATCGCCGTCGACGGCCCGCTCATCATCAACGACATTGATTTGCTGGTGCGCGTCGTCCTCGATGGCGGCGGTGTTGGCCGCCTCCCCGAACCGCTCGTCGCTTCGCACATCGCCCAGGGCAGGCTCGTGAGCGTGCTGGAGGACTGGAGCACGACCAAGCCCGGGATCTTCCTCTATCATCCGAGCCGGCGCCAGACGCCGATGCCTCTCCAGGTCTTCCTCAGGTTCGTGGAGACATGGCGCAAGCTGCCCCCGAGGCCCGCGGCGGCGTGACCCTCACGCGAGGCGTGAACTGAGCCAAGGCCGTATCGTAGGTGACGCGGGCGGCTTCGGCGACGTCCATGGCGCGGATCTCGTCGGACAGGATCTCGACGCCATAGGGGCCGTCGTAGCCGGTTGCGGATATGGCGGCGAGGAAACCGGCGGTGTCGAACTCGCCCTGGCCACACAGGCGGCGGCGCATGATGGTGTCGTCGAGATAGTCGCCGACCTGGACGAGGGGGCCGTCGCTCAGTTCGACGTGGGCGATGAGCGCGCGCGGAAGGGCGGCGATATCGTGGTTGGCCACGCCCATGCGGGTCATGTGCCAGATGTCCACCAGCAGGCCGCCGTTCGCCCGTCCCGCGCCGGCGACGAGGGCGACGGCGGTCGGCAGGTCCGTGATCCGCCCGATCGGCGATAGTTCCAGCGCGACGCCGGCGCCGAACGACGCCGCCTCGTCGCTAAGGGCCGCGAACCGCTCGATCATCAGGCCCAGGGGCTGGTCCGGTCCCGACGTTCCCGCCTTGACGTGCGCCGCGCCGAGGTCCCGCGCCGCGTCCAGGATAAAGCGCCGCTGATCCCAGGCCGCGGGACTGTCCGCCTGTGTCGACAGGAAGTCGCCGACGAATTCTATCTCGAACGTCTGCAGCCCATTGTCGGCCAGGATCGCGCGGACCTCGCGGAGCGAGTGCAGGGCGAGCGTATGGCGCAGATCGTCCTGTCCGACGCCGATCCCGCGATAGCCGGCGCGTCCGGCGGCCTCGGCGCGGGCGCGGAACGGGTTCGGGCTGACCACCGGCGGCGAGAACGGTGAGATCGGTCCGGCCAGGGTGAAGAAACTGGGCAGCAGCACGGGCGCGTCGGTGCGCCGTTTCGCCATGGTCTCGTTCATCACCATTGTCTCCGCCGATTTCCAAGCCTTCATCGAGGCGTGCATATCAATAACCATCAATGACGCTCACCCCCGATTTCGGTCTCGGACCAGGGACCGGACGTGGCGGCGGCCGACATCACGGAAAACACGGTCGACGTCTACATCGGCTATCTGCGTCGCCGTTTCGCCGGACTGAGCGGGGGGTGAAGATCGAGACCGTGCGCGGCTTCGGCCTCCGGCTGTCAGCTCCAGAAACAGCGTAGAAAAGAATTTACCACGAAGACACGAAGGACACGAAGGACAAGTAAAAGGAAAACGCCGCGTAGCCGCAATCATCGTTGATCATGATTTATTGTGCCTGCGGCGCGTAAAGCGACATCTTCAGTTTATTCTTCGTGTACCTTGTGTCTTTTTGGTTGATTCTTTCTTGGCTCACGCGATTTCCCGGCCATGACGGATCAGAAGGTGATCTTCAGGCCGCCGTAGGCTGCGAAGGGCTTGCCGGGGGTCAGGCTGCGGGTGTCGGTCAGGTTGGGGAAGGACGGATTGCCGACGTAGCTCGAATTGTCGAAGAAGGTGGCGAACGTATAGTAGTGATGATTGAACAGATTGTCGATCAGACCGAAGACCTGGAAGTGCGGGGTGAGCTGGTATGACGTATGCAGATTGACGGTGGCATAGCCGGGCAGTTGCGGATTCTGATTGGATTCGTCCCCGCCATAATATTGACTGCTGACCCATAGAAGGTCGCCGCCGAACGTCCACTTGCTGGTGATGTCGCGATCGAGGCCGACCTTCACGCGGTGGTGCGGGATCGACGAGATGTGGTCGCCAGGCTTGACTGAGATATTGCCGTTGTCGTCGGCGAACGGATCACCACCGGGGGCGGAGAGGGTCAGGGCGTCGCGGTAGGTGGCGTCAACGTAGGCATAGCTCGCATAGAACACCCACCCGCCGCTCGTGTAGTCGATCGAGGCATCCAGTCCCTGACGACGCGTGCCGCCGACATTGTCAAAATAGCCAAA
>Ga0302314_10007979_pt1 | contig 18931 bp, 16 predicted proteins | sample III_Palsa_N2_3_FD_200533 | JGI IMG/M metagenome (GOLD analysis project Ga0302314, IMG submission 200533) | Peat permafrost microbial communities from Stordalen Mire near Abisko, Sweden - III_Palsa_N2_3 | ecosystem: Environmental > Terrestrial > Soil > Palsa > Peat permafrost | place: Sweden...
CAGCTGAGCATGGCCTATATGAACAAGTGGGCGCAGGTGTTCGCCGAAGCGGTCAACGAACAGTTCCGCATCGAGATGAAAAAACGCGGCAAGGATATCTAGAGCATATCTGATCGGGTAATCCGGTTTGGTCGGAGCGGGCAATGGCTGAGTTCGACGTCGATCTTTTCGTGATCGGGGGAGGTTCGGGTGGCGTGCGCGCCGCCCGGATCGCCGCCGGTTACGGCGCGCGGGTGATGATCGCCGAAGAGTACCGGATGGGCGGCACCTGCGTGATCCGCGGCTGCGTCCCGAAGAAGCTATTCGTGATCGGCTCCCACGTTCATCATGAGATCGAGGACGCCGCGGGCTTCGGCTGGACCATCCCTTCGGCGACCTTCAATTGGCCGACGCTGGTTGCCAACAAGGACAAGGAAATCGCGCGGCTGGAGGGCATCTACACCTCCAACGCGGAAAAAGCCGGCGCGCAAATCGTCAAGGCGCGCGCAGTGATCGAGGATGCCCACAGCATCGGCCTCGCCAACGGCCAGACCGTTACGGCCAAATATATCCTGATTGCGACCGGCGGCGCGCCCAATCACGGACCGGCGATTCCCGGCATCGAGCATGTGATTTCCTCGAACGAGGCGTTTCACCTGCCGGAATTGCCGAAGCGCATCGTGATCCAGGGCGGCGGCTATATCGCACTGGAGTTCGCCGGCATTTTCGCCGGCTTCGGCTCCGACGTCACCGTGATCTATCGCGGCGACAATATCCTGCGCGGCTTCGACGAGGACGTCCGCGTTCATTTGCGCGCCGAGATGGAAAAGGCCGGCATCACGATCCTGACCGGCTGCACCGTGAAGGCGATCGACAAACACGGCAAGGATTTCTCGACCCATCTGTCGAACGGATCGAGTATTGCTTCCGACAAGGTGATGTTCGCGATCGGACGGCATCCCAACATCAGGGGTCTCGGACTCGAGAAGGTCGGCGTCGCCCTCAATCCGCATAATGGCGGCATCGCCGTCGATGGCTGGTCGAAGACATCGGTGCCGAACATCTATGCAATCGGCGACGTCACCCACCGCTATAATCTGACCCCGGTCGCGATCCGCGAAGGTCATGCGTTTGCGGATACCGTGTTCGGCAAGCGGCCGGTGCAGGTCGATCACGCGACCATCCCGACCGCGGTGTTCTCGCAGCCCGAAGTCGGCACGGTCGGACTGACCGAGGCCGAGGCGCGCGCACAATTCAGCCACGTCGATATTTACAAGGCCGATTTCAGGCCGATCAAGGCGACGATGTCGGGCCGCGATACGCGTATCCTGATGAAGCTCGTGGTCGATGCCAGCAGCGATCGCGTCCTCGGCTGCCATATCGTCGGCGACACCGCCGCCGAGATCATCCAGGCGGTCGCCATCGCGGTCAGGATGAAAGCCACCAAGGCGGATTTCGACGCCACCTTCGCGCTGCATCCGACCGCGGCCGAAGAACTCGTGACCATGCGCACGCCGACCGCGCGCTATGTGCGCGAGGCGGCGGAGTAGCGACGAGAAACGCAGGCCCCCACGAAGCTACGACCGGTTTGGCTACCGATGGCCGTTGCGCTCTGCTAAAGATGGTGGCCGGCATTCAGGACGTGGAGTTACGCGAGCAATGATTGAATCGATTGGTATCGTGGGCGCGGGGACGATGGGCAATGGTATCGCGCAGGTATGCGCGGCCGCCGGTCTCCATGTGACAATGGTCGACATATCGGATGCGTCGCTGGCGCGAGGCATGTCGGTGGTGTCCTCGAGCCTGGAGCGCCTGGTCAACAAGCAGAAGATGACCGACGCCGACCGGCACGCGGCGCTGGCGCGGATCGCGACCACCACGGACAACGCAAAATTCGCCGACTGCGACCTCGTGATCGAAGCCGCGACCGAGAACGAAGACCTGAAGATCAAGATCCTGAAGGATATCTGCGCCAAGCTGCGGCCGCAGGCGCTGGTCGCGACCAACACCTCCTCGATTTCGATCACGAAACTCGCCGCGGCAACCGACCGCCCGGACCGCTTCATCGGGATGCATTTCTTTAATCCGGTGCCGCTGATGGCGCTCTTGGAATTGATCCGCGGCCTGCAGACCTCGGACGACACCCACGCCAAGGCCGAGGCGTTCGCCAAGCGGATCGGAAAAGTATCGATTACGGCGAAGAACAGCCCGGGCTTTGCGGTCAACCGCATCCTGTGCCCGATGATCAACGAAGCGATCTTCGCGGTTCAGGAAGGGCTGGCGACGCCCGAGGACATCGATGCCGGCATGAAACTCGGATGCAATCACCCGATCGGTCCGCTCGCATTGGCCGACATGATCGGCCTCGACACCATGCTGTCGGTGATGGAGGTGTTTTATCAGGGTTTCAACGACCCGAAATATCGCCCAGCGCCGCTTTTGAAGGAAATGGTCGCCGCCGGCCGTCTCGGCCGCAAGACTGGCATGGGTTTCTACAGCTACGGCAAGTCCGCGTAGCGGACAGCTAGGACAAGTCCGCGTAGCGGACAGCTGGGCCAGGCAGGCTTAGCTAACCCGTCGCCCGTCGCGGCATCGCATTACCAGCGAGGCCGGCCGGCGCGGGGACCTGCATCAGGATGGTCTGGGCTGCGGAGGCGATTTCCACCCCGCACTCCTGGAAGCGCCGCTTCATGCGGCGGTTGAATTCGCGCTGCACCGGCCAGCGGCCGGAGTCGGTGCAGCGGATCTGGCCGACGATCGAGGCCATCGCGCCGTCGACCTTGTCGACGCCCCACAATTCGAGGTCGCCGCGGATCGCCTGCCGGTATTCGGTCTCCTTGCGCATTTCAGCGACGATATCTTTCAGGATCTGGCCGGCGCGGTCGGTGTCTTCCTTATAGGCGACGTTGACGCTGACGGCCGCATTGCCGGCGCCACGGCTGGAGTTGGTCAGCGTCGTCACCGCGCTGAAGGGAACGATGTGCACCGCGCCGTCGCCGGCCCGCAGGCGAATGGTGCGGATCGACACGTTCTCGACGGTTCCTGACAGGCCGGACACCGTGACGTTGTCGCCGACCTGCACGGTGTTTTCCAACAGCAGGAACAGCCCGGTAATGAGGTCCTGCACCAGCTTCTGCGAGCCGAAGCCGATGGCGATGCCGACGATCCCGGCGCCGGCCAGCAGTGGCGCGACGTTGACGCCGATCTCGCTCAGCGCCGTCAGGCCCACCACCGCGACGATCAAGCATAGCAGCGCGGTTCGCAGCATCGGCTGGAAAGTACGCAGCCTTGCCGCGCGCGCGAAGTGCCCCTCGCGCGACAGCGCATTGAGCTGGCGATCCATCAGCGCGTTGCTGGCTTCCCAGATCGCTGCCGCCATAAGCGCTGCGATGCCGATCGTCACCACCGCCGACACCAGTCGGCTGCCGATCTGGTCGCCGTAGAACCAGACGATGGCATCGACGCCCCAGACTTCGAGCAGCGCCACGAAGCCGACAAAGCCGATGATCCCCGAGACGATTTTGCGCAACAACGGCAAATAGCGATTGGCACGGATCTCGAGCCCGGGGAAGCGCTGCAGGATATCCGGGCTGATCCGGAAGCCGCGATCGATCAGGCTCAGCACCACCATGGTGGCAAGACGCGTCATCAGGCCGACCGCGACGGTGCCGACGAAATATTGCAGCAGCAGCGCATAACCGTTGCGGATATTCAGCGCCCATACCGCCCACAATGCGAGGTCGATCGCGATCGCAAAATAGTGCCACAGGCCGGCGAGGCGATTGCGCGCCATCGCCGCGGCGCCCTCGCGGCCATCAGGCGCGCGAATGGCATCGGCGACCTGCCGGCGGCATTGCAGGATGATGACCACGACAAAGAGATGCACGAGCAGCATCACCAGACGCAGCAACGCGACGTAGCCGGCGCGAGGCAGGCCCAGCAGCAGCGCCACATTTGCAAAGGCGATGCCGGTGACAGCGGCGGTGATGATGCGCCGCGCCCAGATCTCGATATAGGCCGCGGTCTCGGCGCGAACGCGAAACAGGCCGAACGGCCCCGCCAGCGCTCGCGCGATGCAGATCAGCCCGCGCGACAGCGCATAGGCATTCACCACCGCGAAGATCACCAGCCGGGTCGTTGCGAGCTCGCCGAGTTCGGTACCCAACAACATCGCGGCGATCCCGACGAACACCAGCACCGGGAGCAGCTCGAGCACCAGACGTCCCAGCACGAACGGCAGCCGGACCACCGACTGCCAGACGCGCGCCAGACCAAGACGCCGTCGATGCAGGTTGGGTTCCGCCGCGATCTCCGCCGCCGAGGAAGGTGGGTCGGACATTAGCGGGCCGGGTATGGCCGACGCCTGCGTTGGGGCGTGCGCGGTTGGCGGAAGGTGGGCTTCCAGCAGTGCCGCAGGCCGTTTGATGATCCGGAAGATCACCCATTCGGCGGCGAAGGCGCACCCGAACACCAGTGCGAGCTTCCACGCGATACCGAGCAACTGGTCATAGGCCGCGGGATCGTTGGCCGTTCGCACGATCCAGTAATAGAACGCCGGAGAGTGCGTTAGCGTCCGCGCCATATCGGCGATCTCGTGCGAGATATCGCCGATCTGCTCGGACACCGTCAGCAGGAGTTGGGCGCCGAGGCTGTCCGCCGTGAGGGGGATGGCGGATGGCGCTTCGGGTGCGGCTTGCGTCGGGGACGAAATAGTCGCGGCCGAGGCATTGGCGATCGCACGCAGCGTATCGATCATCTGCGCGCGCTTGGTGTCGTCCTGAAGCGTATCGAGCGCACGCTTGGCCTGATCTGATGTCAGCGCGTCGGCATTGGTCGTGGGCGCCGCAGCCGGCCTGGGCGCGGCGCTGGTCTGGGCAAGGGCAGGAGAGGCAAACAGCGCGCAGGCGAGCAGGATCGATGGCAAGAGTCTGTGCGACGGGAGTCTGTGCGACACGAAAGCCCCTTTGAATATGTGCGTGACCGCGACACCGGAACCCGGTAATCGCGCGTCGCGCATGCGTCATGTCGGATCGCCCCTTTTCGCCGTGATGGTGTGTCGGAAGTTTGCCAGTGCGGCGGCATTCTCTTGGCATTTGCGGCTTCACAAAAATGCCGCAGCGATGGCTGGAGCATGATCCGGAAAAGTGGAAACCGGTTTTCCCTCGCGGCAAACGCGAAGCGTTTGCGCGGAGATCATGCTCAAAGAGCGCGATGGCGATTCGAAGATAAGTCATCCCGATCTAGCCGGCGCGTCACATAGGACGCGCCATCGAGCTGGATATTCTGGCCCGAGATGAAACCGGCCTGCATGCTGCATAGATAGGCGCAGCAATCGCCGAATTCCTCGGGGCGGCCGAAACGTTTGGCCGCGATGGTCTCTGTCACCTTGGCGCGGGTGTCCTCGACGCTGATGCCCCCGAGCTTGGCCATCCGTTGCACCACTAACGCCTGGCGCCCGGTGTCGATTCGCTCCGGCAATGTGCAGCTTTCAGCGGCCGTTTTCCGATGTCAGCTCGAAAGAGATCACGGGGTATTGCTCGCTGACGCGCTGCAACAGGTCGAGCGGTGGCTTTGACCGCTCCGGAAGCCGCCACGACACTTCGAAGCAGAACTCGGCTTTGGCCGGGTCGGCGCCCGCGGTGCGCTTGCGGAAGCGGGCGCGGCATTGCAAGGGGGCGATCAGGGCAGGCAGATCCGACATCGGCGACCATCCGTTGTCGGCGGTGACGACCATCACGGCGCGATGTTCGCGCGGGATGGCCAGGTCGACCCATTTCAGGACCCAGAGCGTGATGACGGTGAGCGCGGTCGCGGTGATGCCAAGGCCAAGTTGACCTCCGCCCAGACAAAGCCCGATCACCGTCACGACCCACAGCGTCGCTGCGGTGGTGACACCCGTCACCAGATCGCCCTTCTTGAAAATAGCCCCGCCGCCGATGAAACCCACACCCGTCAGGATACCGAGCGGCAGGCGCATCAGATCCATCACGGCGAAGGATTCCGGCGTCTTGCCCGCGAGCGGCAGCAATATGTTGGCTTGAATCATTGCGACTGAAGCGGCCAGTGCAACCAGTATCGTGGTGCGAAATCCGGCCGCATGACCTCTCGCACCCCGGTTGAATCCGATGAGGGCACCTGCCATCAAGGTGAGGGCAAGACGAATGGCGATTTCCTGCCAACTCAGAGAAAGAGGCATGTTCGTCCAGCCCAAGGTTTTCTACCACTCGATCAGCGCGATCCCCAATTCCGGATGCTTTTTCCGGCGCAAATGTGCCGCCGTTTCGACGATCGTGACTTCAAGCGTCGGACGAACGGTCCCCTCCAATAGGTGTCCGCCTCGGACCGAGCCGTCGCTCAAGCCAAGCACGGCATGAAGATGCAGACTGGCTTTGCCATCGTCGCCTTGCGCAATATCGCCGAGCAGGCTCAGGACCTCACACTGCTCTACCACCGCAATCGGCTTGTAGCGTTTTGCTTCGATATCGAACCAGCCGACCTTGGCATGTGCAAAAGCACCGATCGCGGTGACGGAGGCGCCGGTGATGGTTTGCTGATCGGCAAATTTCGAGATGCTCCGAAAGGCCTCTTCTGACGGATCCAGGATGAGAACGAATGTCCGCTCCGACCCTTCGACAACCACTTTCGATCGCATCGGCTTCTCCGTGCGGCAAGCCCCCGGCTGGGCATTTCAAGGCCGGCAGGCATTTCACGCCTTTGTAAATGCGACAGCCGTATTTGAGTTCCGTCAGGTTGCGTTTTGCGTGTCAGGTACTTCGCGCTCAGGCAGGCGCACCCATGATGTAGGGCTTCAGCATCGCGTACAGCGTGGTGTGCGTTGGCGTTGGGACACCAAGCTCGCGCCCGAGCTGCACCACCTTGCCGCCGAGCCAGGGCAGTTCGAGCCGGTTGCCGCGATCGAGATCGAGCGCCATCGACGCCTTCATCGTGGGTGGTGCGTGGGCGTTGAACTCGACGATCTTCTCGCGCGCATCGGCGGGCAGGGTGATCCCCCTGGCGCGACCGACATCGATGATTTCCTGGTAGGCCGCCATGAAAATCGGCCGGATATCGGGATCGTCGCGCAGTCTGCCGATCGGTTGCCGCGTCGCCGCCGTGATGCTGGCGTTGGTGGCCAGCAGGATGAACTTCATCCACAAATCCGTCAGGATCTGTTCGCTCAGGGTGGCGTCGAAGCCGGCCTTCAGGCACAGCGCCAGAAAATCCTCGCTCCGCTGGCTACGCTTGCCGTCGAGTTCACCGAAGATCATGCGCATGAAGGTGCCGACCTGCTGGATCAGGCCCGGCCCCGTGATCGACGCGCTGATTTGTGCCACGCCGCCCATCACGGCGTTGCTGCCGAGGATCGGGATCAGCCGCTCGGCGGCGTCGATGCCGTTCTGCAGCGGGATCACCGCGGTGCCAGCGCCGACCAGCGGCTTGATATGCTGGCCTGCGCTTTCGACGTCCCAGAGCTTGACGCAAAACAGCACGATATCGACGGTGCCGACATCCGCGGGATCGTCGGTTGCCTTCGTCGGCACCAGATGGGTTTCGCCGCGGCCGCCCTGAATCTTCAAGCCATGGCTCTTCATGGCGGCCAGATGCGCGCCGCGCGCGATGAACGTGACGTCGGCCCCGGCCTTGGCCAGCGCCGCACCAAACCCGCCTCCAACGCCTCCGGCCCCGACAACAGCAATACGCATGAATTCTCCTTGATCGACGAGCGCCCGGCGAGATCGCGAGGCGCGGATGAGCGATAACGTAATCCGCCGTTCACCGAATACAAAGTGGCGGGTTGTGCCTTCTTTGACTCGCGGAGCTGCGGCGGACAAGTCGGCTGATCCAGCCCCGCGCGGCTGGCGCGAGCGTCTGGATTGCCCGTCGGGCAGATCAGTGATTTGCCTGTCCAGCCCCGTTTGCAAAAATATTTCTGTTTCCATCCGACCCAAATCATCTCTTCTTCTCACGCTGTCCCGTCCCGCAACGAGGGGCGTATCGCGATCGTCACGGACGTTGGGATGGGATGCGGTGGACGCAATGGTGCCGATGACGAGCGGCAGCCAATGCGGACGGCGAAGTCGTGTGGTCCTGACGCCTCGACGCCGGCGTCAAGTTCTTGAGAAGCAAGCTTCTTGGGAGCGACGGTGACAAACAAGCCCGATCACCGGGGAGAGCACGAAGGAAACCGTTAAAACCACTGTGTGCGGGAATGCCGGGTGATCTCGGCGAACTCGTGGTGACTAACTCGCGTGTTTTTTTCTACACGCGAGGCTGCGGGTGCGCCTGGCACCCGGCATTCCCCGCGCCCTCCTTAGGGTCGCGCCGCGCCCTTGCTTAAGGGTCGCCCCACGCCCTCTCGGGGCGAGAGATTTTTTTGCACGACTCGGGCGCAACGTGCCGCGAGAATACAAAGGCGTGTCTCGAACCATCAACGTCATTGCGAGGAGCACTTGCGACGGTGGGCCTACTTCGTCGCCAGCAGCCATTCCGCAGCCCCTCGCCACAGCGTGTCGCGATGCTCGGGGCGAAAGAAACCGAGATGGCCGATCCGTGTTGCGCCGGCGTTCGCGGGCGCAATGGTCAGGATTTCCGGCTTGATCGAGGTGAATCCGGAGCAGAGCAGTTCGACCGCCGGACGCGTCGCCCAGGGATCGTCGGACAGGCACAGCGCCCGCAGCGCGCCGTGGTATTTCGCAAAATTGGGCAAGCCGCCAAGAGTGGGCTCGTCGAACAAATAACGCGGGCTCATCACCCAGCGGGTCCATTGTTCGAACACGCCCTTCGGCAAATCCTCGCCGACGCCGCCCCAGCCCGGTGCATAGCCCATCAGCCGGGTGAGGGGCGTGCCGACGAAATTCAGCAGGGCATAGACACGGTAACGTTCGGGCGAGGTCATCAGCTTCCAGTATCCGGCCTGGGCCGCCACGAGCAACGCGCGCGCGACCTCGCTGTTGTTGGCGAGAAGTCCCAGCGCCTGGCCACCGAAGGAATGGCCGACATAGCCGAGCGGCAGGTCTTTGTAGCGCTCGCGCATCCAGGCCACCGCGGCGGTGACGTCGAGCGCCGCCCAGTCCGACATCGAGGCCTTGAAGCCGACCAGCGATTTCACTTGGTTGTAGCCGACCAGCGACTTCTGCCTGGAATCGCCTGTCCCGCGGTAGTCATAGGTCAGGACGGCGCAGCCGCGCCGGGCGAGATAGCCGGCAAAGCCGCGATAGACCTTGCGCGGTACGGCGGTGGCCGAATTGATCAGCACGGCATGGCGCTTGGCGCCGCGGGGCAAAAACAGCGTCGCGCCCAGCGAATATCCGTCCGTTGCGGGAAAGCTGATGTCGTCGATGAAAACGTCGTCCAGCGCAGCCTCGGCCACCGCGATTACCCCCGTGCTTTCGCGACGGCCCAGCAGAAGCGAATTCGGCTTTTGCCGCAAGGGTTTGTGTTGGAAGCCAGAAATCCGATGGCGGTCCGCCGTCAGCCTGTGTATAACGCGGCCCTCCGCTATCGCCCATAAGTAGCGGGTTTTGCTCAGGAGTTAACGTCATGTCCGAGCGGTGGACACCAGACAGCTGGCGCGCCAAGCCGGTGCTGCAGATACCCGACTATCCCAACGCCAAGGCCCTGGCCGATGTCGAGGCGCAGCTTGCCACGTTTCCTCCGCTGGTTTTTGCGGGCGAGGCCCGCAACCTGAAAAAGGCGCTGGCACGGGTCGCGGCAGGCGAAGCCTTCCTGCTGCAGGGTGGCGACTGCGCCGAGAGCTTCGCCGAACATGGCGCCAACAACATCCGGGATTTCTTCCGGGTGCTGCTGCAGATGGCGGTGGTGTTGACCTATGCCGGCGCGCTGCCGGTGGTGAAGGTCGGCCGCATCGCCGGACAATTTGCCAAACCGCGTTCCTCGCCGATGGAGAAGGTCGATGGCGTCGAGCTGCCGAGCTACCGCGGCGACATCGTCAACGACATCGCCTTCACGGCGGAGTCGCGCACGCCGGATCCGCAGCGGCAGTTGATGGCGTATCGCCAGTCGGCGGCGACGCTTAATCTGCTGCGCGCGTTTGCGACCGGCGGTTTTGCCAACCTCGGCAGCGTGCATCAATGGATGCTCGGCTTCCTGAAGGATTCCCAGCAGTCGCGCCGTTACAAGGAATTGGCGGACCGCATCTCCGACGCGTTGAACTTCATGCGCGCGTGCGGTCTCGATCTCGAAAGCCATCCTGAGCTGCGCGCCACCGATATCTACACCAGCCACGAGGCGCTGCTGCTCGGTTACGAGCAGGCGTTCACGCGGGTCGATTCCACCACCGGCGACTGGTACGCGACCTCGGGCCATATGATCTGGATCGGTGACCGCACCCGCCAGCTCGATCACGGCCATGTGGAATATTTCCGCGGCATCAAGAATCCGATCGGATTGAAATGCGGTCCCTCGCTCAAGCCGGACGAACTGCTGCGGCTGATCGATGTGCTCAATCCGGACAACGAGCCGGGGCGACTGACGCTGATCAACCGCTTCGGCTCGGACAAGATCGGCGATCATCTGCCGCAGTTGATCCGCGCGGTGCAGCGCGAGGGCAAGGTGGCGGTCTGGTCGTGCGATCCGATGCACGGCAATACCATCAGTTCGACCAGCGGCTACAAGACCCGGCCATTCGACCGCATCCTGTCGGAGGTGAAGTCGTTCTTCACCATCCACGCGGCGGAGGAGACCCATGCCGGTGGTGTTCATCTGGAAATGACCGGGCAGGACGTCACCGAATGCATCGGCGGCGCGCGCGCCATCAGCCATGAGGATCTCAGCGACCGCTATCACACGGTTTGCGATCCCCGTCTCAACGCCGAGCAGTCGATCGACATGGCTTTCCTGATCGCGGAATTGCTCAAGCAGGATCGCGGCAGCAAGGTCAGGCCGATGCCGGTCGCGGCGGGACTGTGAATTGATCAGGTTCTGGCGCGCCACCATCAACTCGCGCAACGGCCTGGCGTTCGCGATCAGGTCGGAACAGGCGATTCGCGAGGAATTGGTCGCGCTGGTGCTGGCTGTGCCGCTGGCCTGGCTGATCGGCGTTACGGTGATGCGCCGTATCGAATTGGTCGCCGCCGTCGTGCTGGTGCTGATCGTCGAACTGCTCAACACCGCGATCGAGAAGCTTGCCGACCGCTTGACCACCGAACACGACACGCAGATCGGTCGGGTCAAGGACATGGGCTCGGCGGCGGTCGGCGTGGCGCTGCTCATGGCGGGGCTGTTCTGGATCTTCGCCATCGCCGAACGCACGGGCGCTCTATAAAGCCATGCGATTGCAGTTTGCCCGTGCACAAGGCACCAGCTTTGATGATTTGGCGATATCTGCATCTGGCGAAGCCCGAGGCGGCATGCTATATTTGATTTGCTCAATATGAGGATAAGGTCCGCTCCATGACCGAACGAGCCGATCAGTTTGCCGTCACGCTGGCCCAGCTCAACCCGACAGTCGGTGATGTCACCGGCAACGCCGCCAAGGCGCGCGCCGCGCGCGTCAGGGCTGCGGCCGATGGCGCCGATCTCGTCGTGTTGTCCGAACTCTTCATTGCCGGTTATCCGCCGGAGGATTTGGTGCTGAAGCCGGCATTTCAGTCGGCTTGCCGCGCGGCCATCGAGGAGTTGGCACGGGAAACCGCCGACGGCGGCCCGGCGGTTCTGATCGGCACGCCCTGGGTCGAGGACGGCAAGCTCTACAATGCCTGCGCGTTGCTCGATGGCGGGCGTATCGCGGCGATCCGCTACAAATGCAATCTGCCGAATTACGGCGTGTTCGACGAAAAGCGCCTGTTTGCGCGCGGCCCGGCCGCCGGCCCGGTGACCGTCCGCGGCATCCGGATCGGCGTTCCCATTTGCGAGGACATCTGGCTCGAGGAATCCACCGAATACGAAAACGTGGTCGAATGCCTCGCCGAGACCGGCGCGGAAATCCTGATCGTGCCCAACGGCTCGCCTTACGCCCGCGACAAGAACGATTTGCGGTTGTCGATCGCGGTGGCGCGGGTCACCGAGAGTGGACTGCCGCTGATCTACCTCAATGAAGTCGGCGGCCAGGATGAACTGGTGTTTGACGGCGCGTCGTTCGCCTTGAACGCCGATCTTTCGGTCGCGACGCAGCTTCCGGCATTCGAAGAGAACATCACGACGTTGCGCTGGAACAGAACCGACGCCGGTTGGCATTGCGCCGGGCCGGTAGCGCCGCTGCTCGACGGCGACAGCGGCGACTACGCCGCCTGCGTGCTGGGCTTGCGCGACTATGTCGGGAAAAACGGATTTCCCGGCGTGCTGCTTGGTGTCTCCGGCGGCATCGACTCGGCGCTGTGCGCGGCGATCGCGGTCGACGCGCTGGGAGCCGAACGCGTTCGCGGCGTGATGTTGCCGTTTCGCTTTACCGCGCAGGTCTCGCTCGACGATGCGGCCAAGCTCGCAAGCGAGCTTGGCATCCGCTACGAGGTGCTGCCGATCGCCGACGCCGTGAACGGGTTCGAGGAGATCCTGTCCGGCACGTTCGCCGGACTGCCGCGCGACATCACCGAAGAGAATTTGCAGGCGCGCGCGCGGGGCACGCTGCTGATGGCGATCTCCAACAAGACCGGCGCGATGGTGGTCACTACCGGCAACAAGTCGGAAATGTCGGTGGGCTATGCCACGCTGTACGGCGACATGAACGGCGGCTTCAATCCGATCAAGGATATCTACAAGACCGAGGTGTTCCGGCTGTCGAGCTTGCGCAATTCATGGAAGCCGGACGGCGCGCTCGGCCCGTCGGGCGAAGTCATTCCGGTGAATATCATTACCCGGCCGCCGACCGCGGAGCTGCGCGAAAACCAGACCGATCAGGATTCGCTGCCGCCCTACGACATGCTCGATGCGATTCTGGAACGGCTGGTCGAGCGCGAACAGCCGCTGGCCTCAATAGTTGCCGCGGGATTCGATCGCGAGGTGGTGGCGCGGATCGACCGGCTGCTTAATATTGCCGAGTACAAGCGGCGGCAGGCGGCGCCGGGCGTCAAGGTCACGCAAAAGAATTTTGGGCGCGACCGCCGTTACCCCATCACCAACCGGTTTCGGGATATGGGCCAACCGCTGCCTGAGCCCGACGACGCGCTGCTGTCGCGCGCGAGCCGCGGATCGGCGGAAGCGTTCGACGGTTAAGGGCGATCCGTCAGCGCGCGTGGACGCGATAGCGCGTTAGCGCGCGGGAACGAAGGTCGGGCCGACCGAGCGGATCGGTTTGTCGCCCGCTGGCGCCGTCGCGGTGGTGTTGGCGGAATCGTCAGGTGGCGGCGCAACTGCGGTGGTTGCCGGAGGCGTCGCGCCCTTCTTTGCCGAAGTGGGCACAGGTTTCGTGGGAACGCGCGACATCTTCTTCGCGCTCTCCTCGGTGACGATGATGTCGCCTTGCTGTTCGGCGGCGGCCTTGTCGTCGACGCCCTGCAACGCGTCGGCCCAGCTCTGTCCGGGCGCCTTGCACGAACAGGATGGATTGAATTCCTGCCGATAGCGAAAGGCATTTGGCGACGACGAATAAGGTTGGCCGTTGATCGACACCGCAGCATTCATGTCTTCGCCGGGGTTGCGGTAGCTGAACAGTGTGGCTTCCGCCGCCGGGCATTGCGCCTTGCACATCTTTTCGTCATCGGGAAAGCGCGCCGGCACGGTGGCGAATGAGATCGGAAAATAGGCGCCGTCGCAGGAGCGGACGCAAAGCGTGCGGTAGGTTCCGGATTGCGGCCCGACATCGGCGCCGGGTGCGCCGGGCTGGACGGCGGGATTGTTGCCGCCGAATAAATTGTTCAGAAAATTGCCCGGGCCCTGCGCCGCGGCGGCATATTGCGGACCGCAATTATTCTGCGCCAGCGCTGTCAGCACCGAGCGGCGCTGATTATCGCGATCTGTACCGCCGCCGGTGCGCAACCGCTCGAGGCTGCTTGTGATCTGATCGAGGTTGGCCCGCATCTGCTGAATCTGGTTGTTGACCGGGCCGCATTGCGCCGATTGGCCCGAGAACAACGAGAAGAAACCCGAACTGTCGCAGCCCATCCGCTTGGCCTGCGACGTCACCCGGTCGAGTTCGCCCTGCTGCTTGGTCGCGGCATCCTGATAGCGGCGGATCTGGTCGTCCTTGGCCGGATCCCCGCTGCCGCCGCCGCGATCGATGGTCGCCAGTTGCGCTTCCAGCCGCGGGCACATCGGATTGGCCGGTGCTGTCTGTCCGGGCGGCGGCGCATTCGGGTTCATCTGCGCCCAGGCGTCAACGCCCGGCGCGACGACGCTGAGCAACGCGACGCAAGCCAAAATCCATTTTGAGAAGGGGGTAATCAGCGTTTCAGGCATATCCGGCCATTAGGACGATTCCGCGCAGGCTGGAAACCACAGCGCAGCCAACGCGGGCTTCACATAGCCGCTTCTAGCGGCAGCGTCACGTCGTTTCCGGGGCGTCCGTGTGGCAGGGCGATTGCCCCCCATGATACCTTGGCATGATACCTCGGCGCGATTCAGCGCTGACAGGTAATCGCGACATATTCGCCGCAACCGGCATGGTTGCAACTGCCGTAAGCAGCCTTGGGAACCGATCCCGTGACTTCGTCCGGATCGACGCGCCGGTACGAAGAAGCCTGGGCGAAGTCCCGCGACTGGCAATAAGACAGCGCGGCGTGTGCGCCGCATTTTTCGCCCTTGGCGAGGCACTGATCGACCCCGTACCCGTCGGCCTGGTTTTCAATGATGAAAACCCGGCTATCCGCCGATGCCGCCGAGGCGGTCAGGAGGAACACACAGGCCGATAGCGCCGGGATGAATCGCATGCTGCACCGATGAATGAGAAGGTCGCGTTCATCCGATACGCCAAATACGTTAAGAATGATTAACCTTGGCGGCAGCCGGTACCGGCGGATCGTGGCCGAAATCAGCCCATATGGGCCTTGACGCGATCCCTCGGGCTGCCGCATGGTGCCGCGATGAACGGTTTCCTCGCCAATTGTGGCATTTGCCGCGAGATTATGAGCTAGCGATTCGCTGGCTGAGGCCGTCTTTTCTCACATGAGATCACTGGACGCCCGGCCGCAAGGGACGGGATATCCATGGAACTTCGCCTTCACGATACGTTGACCAGGGAAAAGCGCGCCTTCGTGCCGCTCGATCCGAATAATTTGCGCATGTATGTCTGCGGGCCGACGGTCTACGACTTCGCCCATATCGGCAACGCGCGCCCGGTGATCGTGTTCGACGTGCTGTTCCGGCTGCTGCGGCACCTCTACGGCGAGACTCATGTCACTTACGTCCGCAACATCACCGACGTCGATGACAAGATCAATGACCGCGCGGTGCGGGATTTTCCCGGCCTGCCGCTGAACGAAGCAATCCGCAAGGTCACGGAAAAGACTGCGACGCAGTTCCACGCCGATGTCGCAGCGCTGGGCTGCCTGCCGCCGACATTCGAGCCGCGTGCCACCGATTTCGTGCTGCCGCGCGCCGACGGCAAAGCCGACATGGTGAGCTTGATCAGGCAACTGATCGCGCGCGGCCATGCCTATGAAGCCGCAGGCGAAGTGCTGTTCGATACCCAGTCGATGGCGGATTACGGCGCTTTGTCCGGCCGCAAATTGGAAGACCAGCAGGCCGGCGCCCGCGTTGCGGTCGATGCGCACAAGAAGCATCCGACCGATTTTGTGCTGTGGAAGCAATCGTCGGAAAACGAACCGGGTTGGGATAGCCCGTGGGGCAGAGGGCGTCCGGGTTGGCATATCGAGTGCTCGGCAATGAGTGCGGCCTATCTTGGCGACATCTTCGACATCCATGGCGGCGGGCTCGATTTGATCTTTCCGCATCATGAAAACGAAATCGCGCAGTCGCGTTGCGCGCACGACACTTCCGCGATGGCGAATTACTGGATGCACAACGGCTTCCTGCAGGTCGAAGGCGAGAAGATGTCGAAGTCGACAGGCAACTTCGTGACGATCAATGAGGTGTTGGCGGATTGGCCGGGCGAAGTGCTGCGTCTCAACATGCTCAAGACGCATTACCGCTCGCCGATCGACTGGACCTTGAAGGGACTGGAAGAGAGCGCCAAGACGCTGGATGACTGGTACTGGGTCGCTGCCGATCTTAGAGGTGAGCGGGTTTCCGACGCTGTTATCGAAGCACTCTCGGACGATCTGAACACGCCGCAGATGGTCGCGGCACTGCACGGTTTACGGAATAATGCGGCTTCCGGAAATGAACGGGATCGCGATGCGTTCGCGGCTTCCTTGCGGTTGCTCGGTTTTCTGTCCGAGAGTTCGGCGGCATGGAACGGCCGCAAACAGCAGGCCAGCGGCGTCGATGCCAAGCAAATCGATGGCCTGATCGCGGACCGCACGGCGGCGCGCGCGCGAAAAGATTTTGGCGAAAGCGACCGCATCCGCGACCAGCTCGCGGCCATGGGGATTGTCATCAAGGATTCCAAGGAAGGCACCACCTGGGAGGTCGCCCGCTGATGGGACAGGCCCTGCCCAAACCCGCTTTGCGGCCGTTGCTTGCGGCGGATACGCCTGTGCTGGCGGCGATCTTTGTCGCCGCGATCGAGGAGTTGACGGGGGAGGACTACAATGAAGCGCAGCAGGCAGCGTGGGCTAGTGCGGCCGACGACGAAGAACAATTCGGCAAGCGTTTGGCGGCTGAGTTGACGCTGATCGCCACGCTGCAGAATTCGCCGGTCGGTTTTGCTTCGCTGAAAGGCGCCGATCACATCGACATGCTTTATGTGCATCCGAGCGCGACCGGGCAAGGCGTCGCGTCCGTGCTGTGTGATGCGCTCGAGAAGCTTGCGGGCGCCCGCGGCGCCAAAAGCCTCACGGTCGATGCCAGCGACAATGCGCAGGTGTTTTTCGCCAAGCGCGGCTATGTCGCCAAACAACGCAACAGCGTGACCGTCAATGGCGAATGGCTTGCCAACACCACGATGCAGAAGACGTTTGCTGACAGCGCCGCCGCGCCGGGAGGCCAATCATGAGCCGCGAACGTCTCTATCTGTTCGACACCACGCTGCGCGACGGCGCCCAGACCAATGGCGTCGATTTTACGCTGCATGACAAGCAACTGATCGCCGGGATGCTCGATGAACTCGGCATCGATTATGTCGAAGGCGGCTACCCAGGTGCCAATCCCACCGACACCGAATTCTTTGCCACCAAGCCGAAGCTCGATCACGCCCGCTTCACCGCGTTCGGCATGACGAGGCGTGCCGGCCGTTCGGCCTCCAACGATCCGGGTCTTGCGGCGCTGCTGGGAGCCAAGGCTGATGCGATCTGCTTTGTGGCGAAATCCTCGGCCTACCAGGTGCGGGTGGCGCTGGAGACCACCAATGAAGAGAATCTCGCCTCGATCCGCGACAGCGTGAAGGCGGCGAAAGCCGCGGGCCGCGAAGTGATGCTCGATTGCGAGCATTTTTTCGACGGCTACAAGGAGAACCCGGAGTTTGCGCTCGCCTGCGCCAAAGCGGCCTACGATTCCGGCGCGCGCTGGGTGGTGCTGTGCGACACCAATGGCGGCACCATGCCGCACGAGGTCGAGACCATCGTCGGCGAGGTGATCAAACAGATCCCGGGCGATCATCTCGGCATTCACGCCCATAACGATACCGAGCAGGCCGTCGCCAATTCGCTGGCCGCGGTGCGCGCCGGCGTGCGCCAGATCCAGGGCACCCTGAACGGCCTCGGCGAGCGCTGCGGCAACGCCAATCTGTGCTCGCTGATCCCGACCCTGCGGCTCAAGCAGGAATTTTCCGACGCCTTCGAGATCGGCGTGTCGCCGGACAAGATGGCGACCTTGATGAAGGTGTCGCGGACGCTGGACGACAGGCTCAATCGCGCGCCCAATCGCCATGCGCCCTATGTCGGTGAAAGTGCGTTCGTGACCAAGACAGGGATTCATGCGTCGGCGGTTCTGAAGGATCCGCAGACCTACGAACATGTGTTGCCGGAGTCCGTCGGAAATCACCGCAAGGTGCTGGTTTCCGATCAGGCCGGCCGCTCGAACGTCATCGCCGAACTCGACCGCGCCGGGATCGCCTACGACAAGGGTGATCCCAAGCTGGCTCGGCTGGTCGATGAATTGAAGGAGCGCGAGGCCGCGGGCTACGCCTATGAATCCGCCGACGCATCGTTCGACCTGTTGGCGCGCCGGACCCTTGGCCGGGTCCCGGAATACTTCCAGGTCGAGCAATTCGACGTCAATGTCGAGCAGCGCTACAACGCCAACGGCCAGCGCGTGACGGTGGCGATGGCGGTGGTCAAGGTCGATGTCGCCGGCGAGAAATTGATCTCGGCGGCCGAGGGCAACGGTCCCGTCAACGCGCTCGACGTGGCGCTGCGCAAGGATCTCGGCAAATATCAGAAATATATCGATGGCCTGAAGCTGGTCGACTACCGCGTCCGTATCCTCAATGGCGGCACGGAAGCGGTGACGCGGGTGCTGATCGAGAGCGAGGACGAAGCGGGCGAGCGCTGGACCACGATCGGGGTATCGCCCAATATCATCGACGCCTCGTTTCAGGCGCTGATGGATTCGGTGATCTACAAGCTGGTGAAATCAGGCGCCCCGGCGTGAGCTGAAAATGTAGCCCGGATGAGGGGGAGACATACTCCATGATCGACCACATTTCCGTCGGCGTCAGTGATCTCGAACGCGCCGCGCGTTTTTACGAAGCGACGCTGGCCGCGCTCGGGTTCTCGCGGCTGGTGACGCGGTCCGCAACGGTCGGTTTCGGCAAGAGCTATCCGGAGTTCTGGATCAACCTCCGCGCCGGCATGGCGCCGGTCTCGCCGGAGAGTGGCACCCATATTTGCCTGCGGGCGAAATCGACCGCCGAAGTGGATGGATTTCACGCGGCGGCGCTGAATGCCGGGGGCCTGTCCGATGGCGTGCCGGGCCTGCGTCCGCACGACCGCGTGCGTTA
>Ga0302314_10007981_pt1 | contig 18927 bp, 17 predicted proteins | sample III_Palsa_N2_3_FD_200533 | JGI IMG/M metagenome (GOLD analysis project Ga0302314, IMG submission 200533) | Peat permafrost microbial communities from Stordalen Mire near Abisko, Sweden - III_Palsa_N2_3 | ecosystem: Environmental > Terrestrial > Soil > Palsa > Peat permafrost | place: Sweden...
AACGATAACCTTCGATCCAAGTCGCGACTTGATGAAGCTTCTCAGGCCGAATGCGGTATATCCGCTCGCGGCCGACGCGCTGCTCAACGACAATGCGCGCCTCACGGAGGACGCGCAAATGCTTCGAAATTGCCGGCCGGCTTTGCGGGAAATCCCCGAGGATCGCGTTCACCGCCGCAGGTGCGGTCCGCAGCTTATCCAAGATTGCGCGACGGGTTGGATCGGCAATGGCATGATAGACGTCAGAGCTGGCTTGGGCGCGATGCATATTGAGTAACCAATTGGTTACTCATTCATACGACGATCATTTGTGAACGTCAAGATCGGAATTTTGACGGCGCACGGAGGTCGCATTGGCATTAGCGGACTCTCGAAATTTGTTCTCGATTGCTGACCTCTCAAAAGGTCGCAGACCCAAGAGGTTCGAGCGGTGCAGCATCCAAGATATTTGCAACAAATCTAGATCGCTGATCGGACTTCGCTTTTCCGTTGCAAAAATTTGTTGCACAACGGCGCGCCTTTGACGGCGGCGAGGGACTATTGATCGACCAGGCGGTCGAAGCCGCATGGGGCCTCGCCCCCGAACGGCAGGACGAAATCGCCCATATGATGCTGTTCTATGCCGACGCGCCCGTGATCCAGCTCACGCCGGAGGAGGATGCCGATCTTGCCGCCGCTATTGCCCGCGCCTCGCGCTGGTGGCGAACCGCACCGCCTCCTCGGCCGCGCGGAACAGCGCCCTCGCCTTGTTGACGCATTCGCGCTCCTCGTAGCCGGGGTCGGAATCATAGACGATGCCGGCGCCGGCCTGCACATGCATCTGCCCGTCCTTGACGATCGAGGCGCGCAGCACGATGCAGGTGTCCATGTCGCCCGAGGCGCCGAAATAGCCGATGCAGCCGGCATAGATGCCGCGCTTGTCCTTCTCCAATTCGTCGATGATCTCCATCGCGCGCACTTTGGGCGCGCCCGAGACGGTGCCGGCGGGAAAGCCGGCGGCGAGCGCGGCGAGATTATCGTGCTTCGCCTCGATCTCGCCTTCGACATTCGAGACGATATGCATGACATGGCTGTAGCGCTCGACAAAGAAACTGTCGGTCACTTTGACCGTGCCGATTTTGGCGACGCGCCCGACGTCGTTACGGCCGAGATCCAGCAGCATTAGATGTTCGGCGCGCTCCTTGGGATCGGCGAGCAGTTCGGCGGCGAGGCGCTGGTCCTCCTCGCGCGTCTTGCCGCGCCAGCGCGTGCCGGCGATCGGGCGGATCGTCACCTTGCCCTCGCTGACCCGCACCAGGATTTCCGGGCTCGAAACGACGATCTGGAAACCGCCGAAATCGAGATAGCAAAGATAGGGTGACGGATTGACGCGCCGCAGCGCGCGATAGAGCGAGAAGGCGGGAAGGTCGAAGCGGCTGGTGAAGCGCTGCGACAGCACGACCTGGAACACGTCGCCCGCCACGATATATTCCTTGGCCCTGACCACCATCTCGTGGAACTCGGCCTCGCTCGTATTGGACTTGGCTTCGCCGGCCATCATCGAGGGATCGATGGCGGGCGGCGCATGGGCGAGCGGGCCTTCCAGCACCGCGACGATCGCCTCCAGCCGCGCCTGCGCGCTCTCGAAGGCGGCTCTGGCGGTGACGCCGGCCGCCGGGCGGACCGGCGTGACGATCGAGATTTCATCGCGCACGCCATCGAAGATCACCATGACCGTTGGGCGGATCATGATCGCCTCGGGCACGCCGATCGGATCGGGCTTGGCCGGCGCCAGGCGCTCCATATGGCGCACCATGTCATAGCCGAGATAGCCGAAGATCCCGGCCGCCATCGGCGGCAGGCCGGCGGGAATCTCGATGCGGGATTCGGCGAGCAGCGCGCGCAACGCTTCGAGCGGCTTGCCGGGGCAGGGGACGAAGGCCTCGCCATCGTGCAGCGCGCGCCGGTTGATCTGCGATTGCGCGCCGCTCGATCGCCAGACCACATCCGGATCGAGGCCGATCATCGAATAGCGGCCGCGCTGGGCGCCGTCCTCGACCGATTCGAGCAGGAACATATTGCCGGCGCGGCCTTGCGCGAGCTTCAGATAGGCCGAGACGGGAGTCTCGAGGTCGGCGACCAGCGTCGCCACGCAGACGCCGGCGCGCCCGCTTTGATAGCGTTCCGAAAACGCCTCGAAATCCTGGGCGGCGATCATGTCGGCTTCAGCCGCCCTCGGCCGTCTGCAACGCAGTCTCGTCGATGCGCACGCCGAGTTTCTGCTGCAGCGCGGAAATATATTGACCGATGAAATCCGCGCTGAGGCCAGCCGCCGCCCGGCTCTGCAGGGCTTTCACATTGGGATCGGCGGCGTCGAACGGCGGCGTCGAATCGGCGGTGATCTTGAAGACGACGCGTCCCTCGGGCGTCTCGGTCGAACCCGCGCCGTCGGGCGGCGCCTGGAACAGGGCGGTCACGACGCTCTCGTCGAGCCCGCCGCCGCCGCGCCGGTGAATGTCGGTCGCGCTCTTCACCTCGAGCTTGTCGGCCTGCGCGAGGCTGGCGAGCGTCGCGCCCGCGTTGAGTTTTTGCACCATGTCGGCGCCCTTGGCCGATAGCGCCTTGGCGACCTGATCGTCATGCCATTGCTTTTCGACCTGGTCCTTCACCTCGTCGAGGGGGCGCTCGCGCGGCGGCTCGATCTTGGTCACTTCGAACCACACGAAGCCGCGATCCTGGGTCGCCAGCGGCTGGTCGTCGGCGCCGACTTCGGAGGCGAAAATCGCGCGCAGCAAGGCCGGCTTTTCCTCGAGCCCTTCGACCGCCGCGCCCGACTTGTCGAGGCCGGAATCGTCGAGACCCGCGATCGCGCGCGTGTCGAGACCGACCGATTTGCCCGCTTCGGTCAAGGACTTGCCCGACGCCCGCGCGTCCTCGATCCTGTCATGCAGGTTGAGGGCGTCGTTCGCCGCGCGATCCAGCGCGATCTCTTTCTTGAGATCGCCGGCCACTTCTTCGTAGGGTTTGAGGCTGGAGGGCGTGATCTCGCTGACGTGCAGGATCGTCGGTCCGAACTGGCCCTTGACGACCTCGCTGACGCCGCCCGCCGCCAGGGCGAAGCCGGCGTCCGCCGCCACTTTGTCGAAAATGCCGGCCCGCGTCACCTCGCCAAGATCGATGTATTTATCCGTCGAATTGCGCGCCTTGACGATGTCGTCGAAGCTCACGCCCGTCTTGATCTTGGCGAGCGCCTGGTCGGCTTGCGCGTCGGTGGGAAATACGATCTGCTGCAGCTTGCGTTTTTCGGGCCCGCCGAAGCGGGCGTCCTTGACTTTTTCATAGAGCGCGCGCGCATCGTCGTCGGTGACTTCGCCTGGCTTGGCGAGCGTCGTCGGCAAGACCGCCAGCACATTGACGGCGCGATATTCGGGCGCTCGATAGCTCGCCTTGCGATCATTGTAAAAGCTTTGCAGCGCCTCTTGCGTCGGGGCCGCGATTTCGCCGACCGCGGCCGGCGGCAGGATGAGATAATCAATCGAGCGGCTTTGCGTGCTAAAGCGGGCCAGAGCTTCAACCAGCGCTTTTGGCGCGCTGAGGCCATCGGCCAAGGACACGCCGATCTGTTGGCGCAGATAGGTGTTGCGCTGCCGGGCGATGAAGCCGCGCTCGCTCAAGCCGGCGTCTCGCAAAGCCTGGTTGAAAAGATCGCGGCTGAACGCTCCCGACGGGTCCTTCAACTGGGGATCATTGCGGACGGCGTCGGCGATCGTCTCGTCGGATATGGCGAGGTCCAGCGAGCGGGCCTGCACGTCGAGCGCGGTGTCGGCGATGAGGCGCCCAAGCGCCTGCGCGTCGAGACCCATCGCATGAGCCTCCGCGTTGGTCAGGGCTGTCTTGGTCTGGCGCTGATATTGCTGCATGAGCTGCTGATAGGCGTTGCGATACTCGTCCGGCGTGATCGTCGCACCGCCGACGCTGGCGATCTTGTTGGAGCCGAAGCCGCGGAAAACGTCGCCAATGCCCCATACGGCAAAGCTGACGACGATCAGGCCGAGCACGACCGTCATGATCGCCCTGCCGATCACTCCTTGCGAAGCGGCGCGGATACTTTCGAGCATTTCCCTCTTATCCCTTTGGATTCTCGACCCTGACGATGGTTCGACGCGGCGGCCCGCGCGGCCCTATCTAGCGACGTCGCGGCTCTTTGCATAGGCGGGCGGGGGGTGTTAATCGGCTGGCGCGCATTCCCTTGAGGCTGACGAGGCGAAAATATGTCCCGAAATCTGCGGCCCCTGGTGGCGGGCAATTGGAAAATGCACGGTTTCCGGGCCTCGCTCGCCGAAATCGTCGCGATGCGCCGGGCGGTGGAGGCTGGCGAAGCGGGGATCGCCGAAGTGCTGGTGTGCCCGCCTTCGACGCTCACCATGAGCGCCGCCTCCCTGCTCGAAGGCGGCCCGGTGTCGCTTGGCGCGCAAAATTGCCACCCCGGCATAACCGGCGCCTATACCGGCGATGTCTCCGCGGCGATGCTGAAGGACGCCGGCGCCACCCACGTGATCGTTGGGCATTCGGAGCGGCGCGGCGGCTATGGCGAGAGCGACGCGATGGCGCGGGCCAAGGCGGAGGCCGCCAACCAGGCCGGCCTGACGGCGATCGTCTGCGTCGGCGAAACCAAGGGGGAGCGCGAAGCGGGCGACGCGATCAAAGTCGTCTGCTCGCAGCTCGAGGGCTCGTTGCCGCGCAAGGCGACGCCAGCCGAGCTTACGATCGCCTACGAGCCGGTATGGGCGATCGGCACGGGCCTGACGCCGACCGTCGGGGATATCGCTGAGATGCACGGGGAGATCCGCGACCTCCTCGGCAAGCTTTACGGCGCGGCGGGCGCAAGCTTGCGCATTCTGTACGGCGGCTCGGTCAAGCCGTCCAACGCGCGGGAGATTTTAGGCCTGCCCAATGTCGATGGCGCGCTGGTCGGCGGCGCGAGCCTCAAGGCCCACGACTTCATCGGCATAGCGGCCGCTTACCTCTAAAGCCCGTCGGGTCTGCGCCGAAAGGGCGCTGCAAAGCCGCGGCGGCGCGGCGTCAAAGCGCCGCAAGCGTGGACGCGCCCCTTGCGCCATGCTACGAGCCGCCCAACTTAAGGGCTCAGCGCCGGCCGCGCCTGGAATTCGCAGGGTTAGAAGATGCAAACCGTTCTTATCGTCATTCACCTTCTGGTGGTGATCGCCCTTGTGGCGGTCGTGCTTCTGCAACGCTCGGAAGGCGGCGCGCTAGGCATTGGCGGGGGCGGGGGCTTCATGACCGGACGCGGCCAGGCCAATGCGCTGTCGCGCGCCACCGCGATCCTCGGCGCCCTGTTCTTCGCCACCTCCCTCGTCATGTCGATCATCGCCGGCTGGAGCCGCGCGCCGCGCTCGATCATCGATACCGCGCCCGCATCGACCAGCGCGCCGGCCCAGAGCGGCAACCTGCTCGATCAGCTCAAGAGAATGGAGGATCAGCGGGGCGGGTCCGCGCCGGCGCCCGCGCCTGCCCCGGTCGCCCCCGCCGCTCCGGCCGCGCCGGAACCCCCGAAATAAACGACGCCCAACGCCTTCCCGCCGCGTTTGGCGGCGGGTTTTCGCCGACGCGCAGGAGCTGGCATGACGGCCCCGATGTCGATCGCGGTCTATTTCACGATCTGGTGGATCGTCCTGTTCGCGGTGCTGCCGTTCGGCGTGAAATCGCCCGACGAGACGGCGTCGGCGCTGCCGCCGGGCGTCGACGCCGGAGCGCCCGTCGCCCCGATGCTGGCGCGCAAGGCGCTGTGGACGACGATTATTTCGGCGCTGCTTTTCGCCGCGCTTGACGCCTATATGGTCTGGGCCGGCTGACCCCAATTTCTTCCGCCGCTGGCGCCGCGCCGACATCGGGCGGCCGGAGATTTCGGGTCGCCATGCCTTCCTTCAAGACAATGCGGCGGGTGCGCCATTCGGCCGCGGAAATGTTCGATCTCGTCGCCGACGTCGAGCGATATCCCGAATTCGTGCCGCTCTGCCAGTCGCTGCGCGTGCGCCGGCGAACGAGCGGCGCCGGCGCGGAACAGGTGCTGCTCTGCGATATGGCGGTCGGCTATCGGGCGATCCGCGAAAAATTCACCAGCCGCGTGACGCTCGATCGCCCCGAGCTGAGAGTTCTCGTCGAATATGTCGAGGGGCCGTTCAGCTATCTCGAAAACACCTGGAATTTTCGCGACGAGCCGGATTCGCAGGAGTCGAAGATCGAGTTTTTCATATCCTACGAGTTTCGCAGCCGCATTCTGGCGGCCCTGATGGGCTCGATGTTCGATGTCGCGTTCCGAAAATTCGCGCAGGCTTTCGAGGCCAGGGCCGACGTCGTCTATGGGCGCAGGCCGGATTAGCCGGCGGCTTGTTGCAAGAGGTCCAGCGCCGTCGCGACCGAGGCCAGCCGGATCGCCGCCCGGCTCAGCGCGCCGTAGCGCCGCTCGATCGCCACGATATCGCCCTTCGTCCCGGCGCAGGCCAAGTGAACGAGGCCAACGGGCTTTTCGGGCGTGCCGCCGTCGGGGCCGGCGATGCCGGTGATCGCCACGGCGAAATCGGCGTGCGAATGGGCGAGCGCGCCCTGCGCCATGGCGCGGGCCGTCTCTTGGCTGACGGCGCCGAAGGCGGCGAGCGTCGGCGCCGACACGCCGAGCAGCTCCTGCTTGGCCGCGTTGGAATAGACGACGAATCCCCGCTCGACCACGGCCGAGGAGCCGGGAATCTCGGTCAGCAGGCCGGCGACGAGGCCGCCCGTGCAGGATTCGGCTGTCGCGATCTTGAGTCCGCGCGCCCGATAAAGCGCGATCAGGGCGGCGGCGCGTCGTTCAAGTTCGGGCGGGAACATGGCTTCCTCCAGGCCGGTCACGGCGCGCCGCGCCAGGGCAACCGCACCGTGGCGCTCGCCAGACAGGCTATGCCTTCGCCGCGGCCGGTGAAGCCGAGGCGCTCGGACGTCGTCGCCTTGACGCCGACCCGGCCGATGTCGAGGCCGGCGATTTCGGCGATGCGCGCCCGCATCGCCTCGCGATAGGGCCCGATCTTCGGGGCTTCGCAGACCAGCGCGACGTCGATATGGGCGACCAAGCCGCCGAGCGCCCGCACCCGCCGCGTCGCGTCCTCGAGAAAGATGTGCGAGGCCGCGCCTTTCCATTGCGGGTCGCTGGGGGGGAAATGCGCGCCGATATCGCCATCGCCGATCGCCCCAAGTACGGCGTCGGTCACCGCGTGCAGCGCGACATCCGCGTCGGAATGACCGGATAAGGCGCGCGAATGGGGAATTCTCACCCCGCAGAGCCAGACATGGTCGCCCGCGACGAAAGCGTGGACGTCAAAGCCCTGGCCGACGCGAATGTCGGCGGCCTGATGGAATAGCCGCGCCTCGGCCTCGGCGAGGTCCTGTGTGGTGGTGATCTTCACATTGCCGGCCTCGCCCTCGAATATATGCGAGCCGTGGCCGGCCCATTCGGCGATCGCCGCATCGTCGGTGAGACCCTCGACGCCGCCGCGCGCGGCGGCGAGATGGGCGGCCAGAATGAGATCGAAGCGAAAGCTCTGCGGCGTCTGGACGGCGCGCAAAGCCGCGCGCGTCGGGGTGGCGACGACAAGCCCGGCCGAATCCACCTCCTTGACCGTATCGGTGAGCCGGGTTCCGGGCGCTGCCGCGCCATATTGCTCGGCGGCGGCGATGGCGCGCCGAACAAGGGTGGTCGACGGGAAAGCGCGCGCTCCGTCATGGATCAGCACCAAATCGGGCCGCTGCGCCGCTTGCGCCTCCAGCCCCGCCAGCACGCTCGCCTGGCGCGTCGCCCCGCCCAGCGCCGGCGGCCCCAATGTCGCGGCGCAGGCTGGAGAAAGCCCGGCGATGGCCTTGTCGTAGCGCGCGCGATCGTCGGGATGGATGACGATCGTCGTTGGGCTGAAATCATGGGCGGCGGCCAGCGCCTCCAGCGTATGGCAGAGCAGCGGGCGGCCGGCGCAAAGCCGGTATTGCTTGGGCTCGTCGCCGCCAAAGCGTGCGCCGCGCCCGGCGGCGACCACGATCAGCGAAACTTTGGGCGGTTGCGACAACAGGTGGCTCCTGGGGACCGGGCGACGCTCTGTCGCGTTTTGATCGCCCGGCGTCAACTGCGAGCTTGCGGGATTCCGAAGCGGAAGCGGCGGCGAGGCGCATTCGGCCGTTTCCAGCCGGGCGCGGTCGCATTTGTCGCGGGCCTCAGCGGCATTGAAGGCTTGCCGTCGCGAGGGAATTGATTAGAATGTGTGCAGAATGGCAATTGCACAAAATATAGGCACATGACGCAAGCAAACCTGCGCATAGGTTCGCTGCTGGTCGGCGGCCAGGCGATGCTGGCGCCCATGTCGGGGGTCACCGACGTCGGGATGCGTCGCATCGCGCGGCGTTTTGGCGCGAGTCTCGTCGTCACCGAGATGGTGGCCTGCGACACTTATCTTGCCGGCGAGGACGAAAGCAACCTGCGCGCGGAAGGACAGGGCGTCGCGCCCCATGTCGTGCAGCTCGTCGGCTGCGATCCGGCCGCGATGGGCCGCGCGGCGCGGCGGGCCGAGGCGGCCGGCGCCGACATTATCGACATCAACATGGGCTGTCCGGCGAGGCGCGTCGCCGGCGGCCTCGCCGGCAGCGCGCTGATGCGCGACCTCGACCACGCCTTGCGCATCGTCGAAGCGGTCATGGGCGCCGTCGCCGCGCCCGTCACGCTCAAAATGCGCCTCGGCTGGGATGAAAACAGCTTGAACGCCGCGGACCTCGCGCGCCGCGCCGAGGCGGCGGGCGTCGCCATGCTGAGCGTCCATGGCCGCACGCGCTGCCAGTTCTACAAGGGCCGCGCCGATTGGGCGGCGGTGCGCGCAATCGTCGAGGCCGTCGCCATTCCGGTCGTCGTCAACGGCGATTGCGGCGGCGTCGAGGACGCCAGGGCCATGCTGGCGCTTTCGGGCGCCAAGGCGGTCATGGTCGGCCGCGCAGCGATCGGCGCGCCCTGGATCGCCGGGGAAATATCGCGCGCGCTGGCGGCCAATACGGCGCTTGGCGAGCCGGCGATGGATTTGCGGCGAGAAGCCGCGCTCGAACATTTCGATACGTTGCTTGGCCTGTTCGGCGCGCATGCGGGCCTGCGTCATGCGCGCAAGCATCTGTCGGCCTATGCGCAGAAGGCTGGCGCTTCGCCGGCGCTTCGGCTGGCGCTGGTGACTTGCGAGCATGCCGCCACGGCGCGCGCGCTGCTGGCCGAGGCGTTCGCGCCCTCCGAACAGAGGGCGGCGGCGTGAACCCGCGCGCCAAGGTCCCGGCGGCCCATCAGGAGGCCTTCGCCGATGCGATGCGGCTGCTCAACGCCTTGTCGCAGCCGATTCTGGCGCTCGACGCGGCCGGAAACATCCGCGACGTCAATAATGCGGCCGAGCATTTCTTCGATATGGGGCGCACGATGCTGCAGCGCTCGCGCCTCTCCGATCTCCTGCCGTTCGGCTCGCCCGTGCTCGACCTTGTCGAAGAGGCGATCGGCGCGCAGGCGCCGATCAGCGGCTATAAGCTCGACGTCAGCACGCCGCGCACCGGCCTGGGGCGCGTGGTCGACGCTTTCGTCTCGCCTTTGCCGGAAAGCGGCGGCGGCGTCGCGCTTCTGCTGCAAGAACGGTCAATTGCTGAAAAAATGGACAGGCAGCTGACCCATCGCGGCGCCGCGCGATCGGTCACCGCGCTTGGCGCAATGCTCGCCCATGAGATCAAAAACCCGCTTTCGGGCATCCGCGGGGCGGCCCAATTGCTCGAAAGCGCGGTCGGCGACGAAGATCGCGCCCTCACCCAGCTGATTTGCGAGGAGACCGACCGGATCGTCAAACTCGTCGACCGCATGGAATCTTTTTCCGACGAACGTCCGGTGCCGCGCGAAAGCCTCAATATCCATGCCGTGCTCGACCACGTGAAGCGCCTCGCTTTGGCCGGCTTTGCCCGCCACATCCGCTTTCGCGAAATCTACGATCCCTCCCTCCCGCATGTCCTGGCCTCGCGCGACCAGCTTATCCAAGTGTTCCTCAATCTCATTAAGAATGCGGCGGAAGCCATTGGCAATGAAGGGTTTGAAGGGGAGATAACTCTGACCACCGCTTTTCGCCCCGGCGTGCGGCTGCGCACCTCGGGCTCCATCGAGCCGGTCGGCCTGCCGCTGGAGATCTGCATTCGCGACAATGGTCCGGGCGTGCCCAACGACATCGCCGGCCATTTGTTCGATCCGTTCGTGACGACCAAATCTTCGGGCTCTGGCCTCGGTCTTGCACTTGTCGCTAAGGTGATCGGCGACCACGGCGGCATCATCGAATTCGAGTCCCATCCGCGCCTGACGACCTTTCGGGTGTTGATGCCGCTGGATTCGCTCCGATCGGGTCGCCCGGCAAGCGCGCCGGGGTAGACTTTCTTCCGGCAGGCTCCTTCGAGCATCCGCCGAAAGGCCGCCCAAGAACAGAGCGTTTGGGCATTTTCAAGCAAAGCGGACGCCGTTTCGCGTGAAGAAAATGCCGCAGACTGAGACATGGGAGCTTTGATCCGTTGGTTGGAACGGATCCGGCTCATGGAGCAAAGTGAATGCCGTCAGGGCATATTCTGGTCGCCGACGACGACGCGGCGATTCGCACGGTTCTGAACCAGGCGCTGTCGCGCGCCGGCTATGAAGTGCGCGCCACCGGCACGGTCGCGGGCCTGTGGCGATGGGTCGCCGCGGGCGAGGGCGATCTGGTCATCACTGACGTCGTCATGCCGGACGACAATGCGTTCGAACTGTTGCCGCGCATCAAAAGATTGCGGCCCGATCTGCCCATTATCGTGATGAGCGCCCAGAACACTTTCATGACGGCGATCAAGGCGTCCGAGCGCGGCGCCTATGAATATCTGCCCAAGCCGTTCGATCTGAAGGAACTGGTCGGCATTGTCGGGCGCGCGCTCGCCGAGCCCAAGCGCCGCAAGGCGGGCGAGCTCGACGCTTACCCGGTCTCCGATTCGATGCCGCTCATTGGCCGCTCGCCGGCCATGCAGGACATTTACCGCTCGCTCGCGCGCCTCATGCAGACGGACCTGACCGTGATGATCTCCGGCGAGTCCGGCACCGGCAAGGAGCTCGTCGCCCGCGCGCTGCATGATTACGGGAAGCGCAAGAGCGGTCCCTTCGTCGCCATCAACATGGCCGCCATCCCGCGCGACCTCATCGAAAGCGAATTGTTCGGCCATGAGAAGGGCGCCTTCACCGGCGCCAATGTGCGCTCCGTCGGCCGCTTCGAACAGGCGGACGGGGGCACTTTGTTCCTCGACGAGATCGGCGACATGCCGATGGAGGCGCAGACCCGGTTGCTGCGCGTGCTGCAGCAGGGCGAATATACGACGGTCGGCGGGCGCACGCCGATCAAGACGGATGTGCGCATCATCGCGGCCACCAACAAGGATTTGCGCTATTCGATCCAGCAGGGCTCGTTTCGCGAGGATCTGTTCTTCCGTCTCAACGTCGTGCCGCTGCGCCTGCCGCCGCTGCGCGAACGCACCGAGGACATCGCCGACCTTGCGCGCCATTTCTTCGCCCAGGGCGTCGCGGACGGCCTGCCGCCGAAGCACCTCGACGCCGCCGCGCTGGAGCGGCTGCGCCGCTATCCCTGGCCCGGCAATATCCGCGAATTGGAGAATCTGGCGCGTCGCCTCGCCGCCCTCTATCCGCAGGACACCATCACCGAGGCGCTCATCGAGACGGAGCTTGGCCTCAACGCGCCGCTGCAATCGATGGGGCCGGCCGGCTCGGGCGCCCTCGCCAATGGCGCGCGCGCCGCGTCGGGGGCCGGCGCCAATGAATCCTTCGCCCTGGGGATGGAGCGGCACGTGTCGGAATTGTTCCGCTCGTTCGGCCATGATCTGCCGCCGGTCGGGCTCTATCACCGACTGTTGCGGGAACTGGAGGCGCCGCTGATCGCCGCGACTTTGGCGACGACGCGCGGCAACCAGATCAAGGCGGCCGAAGTGCTCGGCCTTAACCGCAACACATTGCGCAAGAAAATCCGCGACCTCGACTTGAGGACGATCCGCACGATCCGCTGATTGGCCGCTCGCGCCACCTTCGCCCGCTCCCCGCCGCCAATTTGTCGCAATCTTGCAACATCGTTGCATTGTTGCAACTTTACGCCCAATAGAGCCGGCGTCGACCGGCAAAGGAATTTGGCAGGACGTGGACAGCCCAGGCCCTCGAGAAGGCGCGGAAAACGCGCGTCGCTTTGAAGAAGGCCGGACAGCGGGACGCTTTGGGCCGTTGGCGGTCGCGGCCGCCCTGCTTCTCGCCATCGCGACTTTCGTCGTCTTCGCCGGGTTCACGCCGGTCATTCCGACGCCCTTCGTCGTTTTGGCGATTTTCAGCGGCAACGGCCTCATCATCCTCATTTTGCTCGTGCTGATCGGGCTCGAGGCGCGCAACCTCATCGCCGCGCGACGCGCCGGGCGGGCGGGCGCAAGGCTGCATCTTCGAGTGGTGGCGCTGTTTTCGCTCGTCGCGGCGATCCCGGCGCTGGTGACGGCGGTCGTCGCGACGGTTTCGCTCGAGCGCGGCCTCAATCCCGTGTTCATGAAGGATATCAGCGTCTTCATCAGCGAGACCACCCAGGCCGCCCATTTCTATCGCGAGTTCCAGTGCCGCACCTTGCTGCGCGACACCGCGGCGACCGCTTCGGACATCGCGCAAAGCGCGCCCCTTTTGCATTCCGATAGCGCGCTCCTGCACGATTATCTGACCTCGCGCGCGCAATTGCTGGGGTTCAGCGTCGCGCTCATCATGAAGAGCGACGGCTCCATCGACGATCGGGCGGGCGGCTCCGATCCCCACCAGGTCGCCACTCCCGACCCCGCCGATTTTGAGGACGCCAAAAAGAGCGAGCCGCTTTGCCTGCTGCTCGCCGACGGCAAGGTCTTTGTGGCGCTGCGTCCGATCCAGGGTCTCGAGGACAGGTTCTTCTACGCCGGGCGGCCGATCGACCCGTTCTCCGATCGCTTCTCGCATGACGCAACGGATGTTTTGGCGACCTATAGCGCCTTCGACGGCGCGCGCCACAATATCGAACTCGGTTTTGGCATCATGTTCGTGCTGCTGGCGCTGACGATGGTGTTTTCGGCCGTTTGGCTCGGCCTGACTTTCGCCAATCAGCTGGTCGCGCCAATCCGCCGGCTCATCCGGGCGACCGACGAAGTCGCCTCGGGCAATCTCTACGTCCAGGTGCCGACGCGCCGCTCGGAAGGCGATCTTGGGCATCTCGGCGAAACGTTCAACAAGATGACGCTGGAGCTCAGCCAGCAGCAGAACCGGCTCATCGCCGCCAATACGCTGAACGACGAACGGCGCGCTTTCACCGAAGCGGTCCTGTCGGGCGTTCCGGCCGGCGTCATCGGCGTCAATGCGCTAGGGATCATCACGGTCAGCAACGCCGCCGCCGAGCGGCTGCTCGGCCCCGGCGAAGGCGGCCAGGGACTGGTCGGCGCGCGTATCGAGAGCGTCCTGCCGGCGCTCGCGCCGATCCTCCAGGAGGCGCGCGCGACGCGCCTGCGGCTGCATCAGACGCAGGCGAAACTGCAGCGCGAGGGGCGCGAGCGCATCCTCAACGTGCGCGTGACCAGCAATCCGCAACGCGCCGATCAGGGCAGCGTCATCACGCTCGACGACATTTCCGATCTCGTCAGCGCGCAGCGCACCGCGGCCTGGGCGGATGTGGCGCGCCGCATCGCCCACGAGATCAAGAACCCGCTGACGCCGATCCAGCTTTCCGCCGAACGCCTCAAGCGCCGCTATGGGCGCCTCATCGTCGAAGGGCGCGACGTGTTCGATCAATGCACCGACACGATCATCCGCCAGGTCGACGACATCAAGCGGATGGTCGACGAATTCTCGTCTTTCGCACGCATGCCCAAGGCGAGGCTGATGCGCGACGATCTCGTCGATTGCGTGCGCCAGGTGCTGTTTCTGATGCGGGTCGGGCGCGCCGACATCACGATCGAGGAAAGGCTTCCGACCGAGCCCCTATTGGCCAAATTCGATCGGCGGCTCATTTCGCAAGCGCTGACCAACGTCATCAAGAACGCGACGGAGGGAATCGACGCGCTTGAGGGCGGCGCAAAGGGCAAGGGGCGCATCCTCGTCGAGATGAACGTCGATCCCGATGCGATCGCCTGGATCTCGGTGAGCGACAACGGCAAGGGCTTTCCGAGCCAGGACCGCGACAAACTGACGGAGCCCTATGTGACGACGCGCGCCGAAGGCACCGGGCTCGGCCTGCCGATCGTCATCAAGATCCTCGAAGACCATGGCGGCGGCGTCGAATTGCTCGACGGATTGCTGCGCGAGGACGGCGGGCGCGGCGCCCAGGTCCGACTGAAACTGCCGATCGCCGGCGATCCCGGGCGATCCGAAGCTTCCCCCGCGCCTGGCGCGAACGAGCGAGAATTGATGTAGCGATGGCCACTGACATTCTGATTGTTGACGACGAGGACGACATCCGGGAGATCGTCTCGGGGATTCTCTCCGACGAGGGTCACGGAACGCGCCTGGCGCGCAATTCCGACGAAGCGCTCGGCGCCATCGAGGCGCGGCGTCCTCAGTTGATCCTGCTCGACATATGGCTGCAGGGCTCGCGGCTCGACGGGCTGCAATTGCTGGAGATCGTCAAGCAGCAGCACCCCAATGTTCCCGTCGTGATGATTTCCGGCCATGGCAATATCGAGACGGCCGTGTCGGCGATCAAGCTCGGCGCCTATGATTTCATCGAAAAGCCGTTCAAGGCGGATCGGCTGATCCTCATCGCCGATCGGGCGCTGGAGACTTCGCGCCTCAAGCGCGAGGTCAGCGACCTGCGCGCCCGCTCGGGGGCGATCAATCGTCTCGTCGGCTCCTCGGCGACGATCAACAATCTGCGCCGGGTCATTGAGCGGGTCGGCCCGGCCAATTCGCGCGTGCTCATTTCCGGCCCCGTCGGCGCCGGCAAGGAATTGACGGCCAGACTCATTCACGAACATTCCGGCCGCGCCGACGGCCCCTTCCTGGTGATCAATGCGCCGACGATGACGCCGGATCGCATGGAAAGCGAATTGTTCGGCGTCGAGGCCGGCCCCGATCGCGCGAGGCAAGTCGGCGCGCTCGAAGAAGCCCATGGCGGCACGCTCTATCTCGATGAAGTCGCCGATATGCCGCTGGAGACGCAGGCCAAGATCCTGCGCGTTCTCGTCGAACAGAATTTCCAACGCGTCGGCGGCTCGGCGCGCGTCCATGTCGACGTGCGCATCATCTCCTCGACCAGCCGCAACCTCGCCGAGGCGATCACCGAAGGCGGCTTTCGCGAGGATCTCTTCCACCGTCTTTCGGTGGTGCCGATCCGCGCGCCCGCGCTGTCGGAGAGGCGCGAGGACATACCCGAACTCATCGAATTCTTCATGGAGCAGGTTTCGACGACGATGGGCATCGCGCGCCGCCGCATCGGCGCCGATGCGATGGCGGTTCTGCAATCGCACGACTGGCCGGGCAACATCCGGCAGCTGCGCAACAATGTCGAGCGCCTGATGATCCTGGCGGCCGGCGATCCCGAGGCCGAGATCACCGCCGCCATGCTGCCTTCCGAAGTCGGCGCGCTCGTCCCCTCGATCCCGACCGGGGTCGGCGGCGAGAAGCTGATGAGCCTGCCGCTGCGCGAGGCGCGCGAAGTGTTCGAGCGGGAATATCTCGTCGCGCAGATCAGCCGGTTTGGCGGCAATATTTCGCGCACCGCCGAATTCATCGGCATGGAGCGCTCGGCCCTGCATCGTAAGCTGAAGTCGCTGAACGTCGACTGACCCCTCGGCCAAACCGCCTGTTTTTCGAGCCCATCATGAGCCGCATCGCCTATGTCAACGGTCGCTACCTCCCGCATGCCGCGGCCGGCGTTTCCATCGACGATCGCGGCTATCAGTTCGGCGACGGCGTCTATGAAGTGTGCGAAATCCGCGACGGCGCGCTGGTCGACGAGGCCCGGCATCTGGCGCGCCTCGAGCGCTCGCTCGCCGCCCTGCGGATGGCGGCGCCGATGTCAGCGCCGGCTTTGCGCTTCATCCTGCGGGAGATCGTGCGGCGAAATCGCGTGCGCGACGGCCTGGTCTATGTGCAGGCGACGCGCGGCGTCGCCCGGCGCGATCATGTCTTTCCGGAGCCGGCCGGAACCGCCAGCCTGGTCGTCGCCGCAAGGTCGATCGACCGGCGCATCGGCGAGGCGCGCGCCGCCAACGGCGTGCGCGTCGTCACAATGGCCGATCAGCGATGGGCCCGCCCGGACATCAAGAGCCTGCAGCTCCTGCCCAACGTGCTCGCCAGACAAGCCGCGCGCGACCGCGGCGCCTATGAAGCCTGGCTGGTGGATGCGCAAGGCTATGTCACGGAAGGGGCGGCGACCAATGCCTGGATCGTCACGCCGCAGGGCGGGCTCGTCACGCGCCGCGCCGACGAGACGATCCTGCACGGCGTCGCGCGCGCCACCCTCCTGACGCTTGCGCGGGCCGAAGGGCTGGCTTTCGAGGAGCGCGCGTTCTTAGCTGAGGAAGCCTATGGCGCCCGCGAGGCCTTCCTGACGAGCGCGATCAATGTGGTGATGCCGGTCGTGGCGATTGACGATCGGTCGATCGGCGATGGGCGTCCCGGCCCGGTCGCCCTGTCGCTGCGCGGCAAGTTCCACGCCTTTGCGGAAATTTCCAGCCTTACGCAGCGGGCGCCATAAGCCGGAAACCCCTCCGATCGCTGTATTGCAAGGGGAAGCCGATGATGGATGGCGGCGGCGCGATGCTCGCTTAAGTCACATTCCTACGAAGCGCTTAATATATTCAAAAGTCTTTTCCCCTAGTGAGGGTGTGGGATGCAAGGCGTCATGACAATGCAAGGGCGAAAATAGGCAATGACCAACCTCATCAAATCATACCTCGCCAATGAGGCCGGGGCGACCGCCATCGAATATGCCCTGATCGCCTCGCTGATAGCCCTTGTGCTGCTCAGCGCCGACATGTTGCTCGCTGGCAAGCTCAACGCCGTCTTCAACGAAGTATCCAGCAATCTACAGTAAGGAGTCGTCACGAGCCGCCGGAGAGCGCTGGTCGGTCGCGACTTAGGCTTTGCCGCCGCCGCCGGACGCGCTGGCTGCGACCTTGGCGCTCATGGGCGCGACCGACGTGGCGGACAAAGGAGCGAAACGGGAAGAACGATCCCGATGGCGCGGGCCCGGGCGTCCCGTTCCGAGGCGGCTAGAGCGGTTTCCTAGCGAAGTGAATCGCAGGGGATTCCCGAATCGCGTTTGTTCTGATTCATGATACCCGCCGCGAGAAGGAGGCGGCGGGGATGGCGCTTTCCGAGGATCTTCGCAAACGGGTTGTAGAGGCGGTGGTGCGGGAGGGTATGTCCCGCAACGCGGCGGCCAAGCGTTTCGGGGTCAGCATCGCCAGCGCCGTGCGCTGGTTGCAGCGGTTCGCAGGCACGGGCGAGATTTCCCCGGCTCCAACGGGCGGGGATCGCCGCTCCGGACGCATTGAGGCGCATCGCGATTATCTGCTGGGCCTGATCCGCCGCCAGCCGGACATGACGCTGCTGGAAATCCAGGAACGCCTGATCGCCACTTGCGGAGAGCGTTTCTCTTCCTCCGTGATCTGGCGCTTCTTCGATCGCCATGGGATCACGTTTAAAAAAAGTCCGCGCATGCTGAGGAGCAGCAGCGCGCGGACGTCCTGAAGCAGCGCCAGGACTGGTTCGCCGCACAGCTCGACCTCGATCCGAGCAAGCTCGTGTTCATCGACGAAACCGGGGCTTCCACCAATTTGGCGCGCAAAGGCGGACGCTGCCGACGCGGTCGACGGTTGCGCGCCGCCATTCCGCACGGCCACTACAAGACCATCACGCTCGTCGCGGGCCTGCGCCTTTCCGGCCTCGTGGCGCAGAAGGCCTTCGACCAGCCGATGAACGCCGCCAAGTTCGAGGAATGGGTGGAAAAATGCCTCGTTCCCACCCTCTCGAAAGGCGACATCGTCGTGATGGACAATCTGTCGAGCCACAAAGGATCAAGGGTCGAGCAACTCATCAAGGCGGCCGGAGCCGAGTTGCGCTATCTGCCACCCTACAGTCCCGACATGAACCCCATCGAGAAAGCCTATTCCAAGCTCAAAGCCTTCCTGCGCAAAATAGCAGAGCGCTCCGTCGCAGGCTTGATGAACGCCCTGCGAACCTGCGCCGACATCTTCAAACCTGTCGAGTGCGAAAATTACTTCAAGGCCTCTGGCTATGATACGGATTGATCGGAAAAGGCTCTAGTGTTATCCGCGCGGCTTTTACAAGTATATTTATCATGTCTCTATTGACACTCGCCTGGGCTGGCGGCAACAGCAGCGTAAGAGATTGCGATAAAGCACTTGTCGTGGACCATTATTCACTCAACGAGTCGTTGAATCAAGATTGGCACCTCGCGTCTTTAGTCACCGAAGATGTTTATAATGAAAAAACGCAGGGGGCCAACGCGCAAGCGGTTATATATGGAATTCCCGTAGGCGGGAGTTGGCAGGATTTCCAAAAAAACATCACTAAAAAACAATCGCAATTAAATGAATCTTACAATCTATCTCAAACGAGATCAGTCGCGTGGACGGGTTTAGACGCTGACGCGGTGACGGCTTATACTGATTGCTTAAAAGTGGTAGCTAATTCAAAGCCTGGGCTGTATCTTATCATGAATACACTCACCGCAGAGGACGCCGCCGTTTATATTCGATGGAACCCCGGTAACTATGGCCCTTCAACGATTCAACTCGACTGGGCTCCCGCCAATTTGTTTCCTGGTCTTCCCAGCAGCGTAACAAAATCTGATACAGGAGCACCTTACA
>Ga0302314_10007983_pt1 | contig 18926 bp, 15 predicted proteins | sample III_Palsa_N2_3_FD_200533 | JGI IMG/M metagenome (GOLD analysis project Ga0302314, IMG submission 200533) | Peat permafrost microbial communities from Stordalen Mire near Abisko, Sweden - III_Palsa_N2_3 | ecosystem: Environmental > Terrestrial > Soil > Palsa > Peat permafrost | place: Sweden...
CCTGACCGCGGTGGTGGCCCTCAACTGGCTGTTCCAGGACACGATCTATTTTGTGCTGATCGCGCTGATCGGGCTCGGCGGCCTGATGGCGGCCCGCCGCGCGCCCCTCCAGATCGCGGGCTGGGCCCTCCTGCTCGGTTTCCTGGCCCAGCTCAAGTTCACCTATTTCGTGCTCGCCGCGGCGGCGGTGCTGGCGGCCGCGGCCGCCTGGCTCGGCCGGCGCTCGGCGACCCGCGCCGGGGCGGCCCTGGGCGGCTTCGCAGCCGGGGTCGTGGGGGCGTGGGTCGCAGCCGGCCAAAATCCCGACAACCTCTATCCCTACCTCCGCCGCAGCCTCGAAATCGCGTCGGGCTACGGCGAGGCCATGCAGTCCGACGAGTCCTGGCCGGTCTTCCTCTGGGGCTCGGCCGTGATGATCGGGAGCCTCGCCGCCTGCTGGCGCCTGTGGAAGGTGGCCGTGGACCGGAAGGTGGCGCCCTGGGCGGCGGCGTTCCTCGCCTTCACCTTCTTCGTGATGTGGAAGGAAGGCTATACCCGGGCCGACATGGTGCCTTCGGGCGGCCACGTCCTGGGGCTGTTCACCTACGCCGTGATCCTGATGCCGGTGGCCGGCAACCTCCTGTTTCCGCCGAATCGGCGCCTCCCCGCCTACGCCCTGGGGCTTCTGGCCTTGGCCGGCCTCCTGGCCATCGATCCCCTCCTCGTCCGCATCGCCCCCCGCGTGGTTTGGGAGCGGGCGGCCGGCGCCTGGCGGGGCCTCGGCCGCCTCACGCAGCTCCCCGATGATTGGGAACAGGACTACCGCCGGTCGGCGGCGGCCGCAGCGCTACCCCAGGTGCGGGCGGCCGTCGGCACGTCGACCGTCGACGCCTATGATTTCAACACCGCGGCCGTCCTCCTCAACGGACTGAACCTGGATGCCCGGCCGATCTTCCAGAGCTACTCGGCCTATACGCCGAGCCTCGAAGGCTGGAACCTGCGCTTCTACCAGTCGGCCCGGGCCCCGGACTTCCTGCTCTGGAACGGGGACTTGGTCGATCACCGGTACCCGGCGGAGGACGATGCGATGCTGATAGCGGCCCTGCCGGGCCATTACGCTCCGGTCCTCACCGAGGGGGCGTTCGCGCTTTTCCGCCGGACTTCGCCCCTGGCGCCCGGAGTCGCGGCCAAGGCCCTGCTCCTCGAGCAGACCGTGCCCCTCAGCAAGGACATCGGCTTGCCGCGCCTCGGCCGCCATCCCCTCTGGCTCGAGGTGGATGCGGTCCCGAACCTTCTCGGCCGGCTGCGGGCCGCCCTGTACAAGCCGTCCACGCTCGAGCTCGTGACGATGGACGATCTCGGGCAGCAGAACCGCTGGCGGCTGCTGCCGCGGGTGGCCCGGAGCGGCTTCCTGCTGGTGCCCAAGCTGGAGCACGGCTCCGACGTCGAATCCTTCCTCGCGGGCCGGACGGAGGCTTCCGTGCGGGCTTTTCATTTTGAGGCCCCGGGCAGCCAGGGGGAGTTCTGGGACCACTTCGACGTCCGGGTCTTCGAGCTCACGGACCTGCCGCTCCGGCTCGTCCCCAACCGCCTGCCGGTCGAGCTGGGCATTTTTGATCGCCGGGCCTTGGACGTCACGTCGGCGGAGCAGCTCGAGATCATCGATGTGCCCGAGGGCAAGGCCCTTCTCCTGCATGCCGAGGGCGAAGTCCGCTTCGAGGTCCCGTCCTCCGTCCGCCGGGTCGTCCTCTCGTTCGGACTCCGGGGCGGCTCCTTCGATGCCGGCGGCCACACGGCCGGGGTGGACTTTTCCGTCAGCCGGCTCGGGGCCGCCGGGACGAGCGAGCGGCTCTGGCACCGTTTCCTTGATCCGGTCCGGGAGGCCGGCGACCGGGGGACCCAGCACATCGAGGTCCCGATCCCCCCGGGCGGCCCAGCCACGATCGCGATCCATACCGCCGCCGGTGGCGGGACCGACAACCGGTGGGACTGGTCCTATGTGACCGGGGTGCGCTTCGATGCCGCCGCCAAACCATGACGCCGTCCGTGCCGCCCTCCCGCCGCCATCCCTCCGAGGGCTGGATCCTCGCCGCCGTGGGCGCCGCCGCACTGCTGCCGTACCTCCTCTACCATGCGATGTTCGCGCGCCTGTTCTGGTTCGGGGACGAGCTCGACCTCATTGACCAGTTCAACCGGATGGGATTCTGGAAGTGGGTCTGGCTCGTGTTCGCCGAGAATTTCGTGCCCCTCTTCAAGGTGCTGTGGGGCGGCGCGGTCCTCGTCTTCGGCGGCTCCTACGGCGCGATGATCGCCCTCGTCTGGCTCACCCATGCCTTGAATGTCGCGCTCTTCGGCCGCCTCCTGCGGATCTGCGGGCTGGGCTGGGTGGGCGTGCTCTGCTGCCAGGTCATCTTCGGACTCGCCCCCTCCAATTTGGAGACGCTCGCCTGGTCCGTGCAGTGGTCGGCGGTCCTCTCGCTCACCTTCATGCTGGCGGCGCTGGATGCCTTTTTCCGGCAGCCCGGGATCACCCGTCCGGTCGTCCATTCGCTGGCCAGCGCCCTCACGTTCTCGCGGGGCGTGCTCACCGGTCCCCTCGTGGCCCTGGCGAGCCTCCTGGCCGGCCGGCGGGAGGGTCGCGGGGTGAGGATCGCCCTTTACCTGGCCCCGGCCATCGTCGTCGCCGGGCTCATCGTGCTGCTGGCGGAGGGCAACCACCAGCACATGCGGGGGCACGGCGCCGCCGCGTTCGTGTATGGCCTCTGGTATTTCTGCCTCAACCCCGCCTACGACCTGCTGGGCATCGCGTCCTGGGGCTGGCGGACCACGCTGCTCCTGGGGGCGCTGAAGGTGTCCCTCATGGGATGGGCGCTCGTCCGCAGTGGCGGCCGCCTCCGGACTCTGTTACTGGTCCTGTTGGCCTTCGACCTGGGCAACGCGGTGCTGCTCGGGGTGGGACGCTTCCATACCGGGATCCTGACCGTGAACTCGTCGCGCTACCAATACGCGTCGCTCGCGGCGACCCTCCCGTTCCTCGGCTTCGGGATCGAGTCCTGGGGCGGCCGGTTCCGGGGCGCGCCGGTCCTGCGGCTCGTTCAGGGGGCGGTGCTGGCCTTCCTGGCGGTCGCACTCGTCCGGTACTGGCCCGTCGACCTCGACCACTTCACGGACTGGCGCGGGACGGACTCGCGCCGGATCCTCTTTCTCGAGGCCGCCCCGGACCCGCATGCCGTCCCCGGCATTCCCTTCATGACCATGGTCCGCGCGAAGGAACTCATCGCCCGATACCACCTGCACTGACGGCACCCAAATGACATGGGCGCGGACAAGCGAGGCGCCAAGCTGTCCGCGCTACGACCACCAATTGGGGCAGCAAGATACCGCCTGGCGCTCGCGCCGGGGTAATTAATCTCGGGCGGGATGTTCATGCCTGTCTCATGGTCGTGGTGCGCAAGGGTCCCACCAGCCGGAGCTCGCACTGGTAGTCCGGGTGGAGCATGACCACGATGTCGGCGCAGACCTTGCATCCGGCGATTATATCGCCGGCCCCGCGGCCTCAGGCCGGCTTCACGCCGGTGGCCGCAATCAGCTCGTTCGGAAGGTCCCGAACCTGGACGTCCGCAAACCCCGCCTTGCGGAGGTAGATGCCCAGCTCCTCCCGGGTGGACGACATGCTGACGTGCGCCGGCCGCCGGTCGAGCGGGTAGGCGCTGCTCGCGGTGAACACTTCCCAGCCGTGCGCCGAGTCGAGGGGAAAATTGTCGAAATAGCAGCGGCCGCCCGGCCGGAGGACGCGGTGGGCCTCCTGGACATAGCGGTACCGGTCCCACTCGAAGAGGTGCATGAATACGATCGTGCAGTACACGAGATCGAAGGCGTCCCGCGGAAACTCCTGAAGCCCGACTGTGGCCAGCTCGACGAGGGTGGTGTTGGGTCGGTCCTGCAGGCGGGCCGTCGCGTGGCGGAGCATGCCCGGGGAGATGTCCGCCCCGAACCAGTGCAGGCACTCCCGGCTGAGGACCTTGCCGACGCGGCCGATGCCGCAGCCGATTTCCAGGATCACGTCGGCGGGATCCAGGCCGGTGGTCCCACGCAGCGTGTCGACAAACTGGCGGCCGGTGAGGTCGAGCGTGGGCTCGTCGGTGTGGCCGGCGACGGCGAGCGCGGCCACGTCCGAGTCCTGGGACTGCCGGTCCCAGACCTGCTTGTAGGCAGAGCGCTCGCCCAGGGTGGAGGTGCTGTCCCGCCAGCGGGTGTTGGCGTCCCGGGCGCTCATGGGTTCCGCGGCTCGCACCAGACGGTCGTCCGCACGATCGAGCGCCAGGCGCCCCCGTCGATCTGGGCCTCGAGGCTTAGCGGGTGCTGGCCCGGCGGCGTCTCGAAGGTCACCTCGAAGCCGGGGCGGGGATTGCCAGGCTGCTCCCCGTGGCGGGCGATCACCTCGGGTTCGGGCAGCCCGCAGCGGCCGATGAAGGTGCGGCCGCCGAGATCCACGCGGACGGCCGTGATCGGCCGCCCGTCCGCGGGCCAGGCCCAGCCGCGAAGGGTGAAGCTGGCGTCGCGGTAGACCCGGAACGGCGAGGTGTGCAGGTAATAGGTGAAGCGGGCCCCCTCGACCGGCGCCCGTTCGGGCCCGGAGGGCGCCGCCGGCTGGGGGCGCCCGCCCAAGAGGCCCCGCAGCGCCCGGATGGGGGCGGTCAACCGCCAGGAGAAGGACGAGCGCACCCGCGCCAGCTCGGCCGCGGCAGCGGCGGCGCGATCGTTCGCGGCCTCGAGCTTGCGCACGAGGAGCTCCAGGTCGGCGAAGGACTCCTGCTCGCGCCGGCGCAGGGCCGTCCGCTCCTCGTGGAGGGTGTGCAGGTAGGTGTTGCGTTCGCCCCGGTCGAGGAATTCCTGGACCATGCTGACGCGGAACTCCGCGTCCCGCTTCTTGACCGCGGCGAGCTCGGCCTCGAGCGCGGCCACGCGCTCCGGGGTGATGGGGTCGGGAGGATTCAAGTCAGGTGGGCGGACCAGGTCTTGGCGGCGCGGGAGAGGTAGGCGGGGGAGAAGTCCTCGCCGACCAGGGTCAGGTTCGGATTGTAGGCGGGGTCGGCCATGAGGAGCGAGCCCCAGGTGTTCATCATGTAGTCGATCTCGGACTGGAACCGGGCCTTCTTTTCCGGGGTGTCCTCGATGCCCCGGGTGGCCGACTCGTGGTGGTAGAACTCGGCGTAGGGCGTCCAGAGGTTGCGGTACCCCGCGGAGATCAGCTTGCAGCAGAGGTCGACGTCGTTGAAGGCGATGGGCAGGTCCTTCTCGTTGAGCCCGCCGACCTCCGTGTAACGGTCCTTCCGGATGACGAGGCAGGCGGCGGTGACCGCGCTGTAGTTCTGCACCAGGCGCAGGCGGTTCTTCTGGCCTTGGTCGCCGCGGGGAAATTCCTTGAAGGGGTGGCCAGCCACGCCGCCCAGCCCGAGGATCACGCCGGCATGCTGCACGGTGTTCAGCGGGTAATAGAGCATCGCGCCGACCGCACCGATGCCCGGCCGGACGGCCTGGCTCACCATTTCGGACAGCCAGCCCGGGTTGATGGCCTCGACGTCGTTGTTCAGGAGCCCGATCAGCTCGCCCTGGGCTTCCCGGACCGCGAAGTTGTTGATCGCGGAGTAATTGAACGGGGCGTGGTAGGGCAGCACCCGCACCCGCCCATCCTGGGTGGCGGCTTTGAGGTAGGCGAGGGTGTCCGGGTCGTCGGAGCCGTTGTCCACCACGATCAGCTCGAAGTTCGGATAGTCGGTCTTCTCCAGGATGCTGCCCACCGCCTGGCGGATGAACTGGAGCGCATTGCGCGTGGGCAGGATGAGCGAGACGAGCGGCGCGGGCGAAGGCACCGGGTACCTGATCCGCCAGTGGTCGCCGGCGACCGGCAGCAACTCGACGGGTTGGCCGATGCGCTGGAAATGGTCCTCGAGGGCGCGGCGGGCGGCTTCGACGGGGTAGCTTTTCTCGGCCAGCTGCAGGGCGGTCGAGCCGGGTACCGCCCGCCAGTGATAGAGGAGCTTGGGGATGTGCCGGATGCCCCCGGGCGGGATCCGCTCCGTCGCCCGCAGCACCAAGTCCCAGTCCTGGCTTCCCTCGAAGCCCTTGCGGAAGCCGCCCAGCTCCCGGATCAGACCGGCCCGGTAGACCGAGAGGTGCGACGTGTAATTCTGCCCGTGGTTCAGGTCGGGATTCCAGTCGGGCTTGAAATAGGGGTCGAACCGCCGGTCCTCGACGTCGATCTTGTCCTCGTCGGAGTAGATGAGCTGCGCGTCGGGATGGGCGTCCGCCTCGGCCGCGACCTCGTAGAGGGCCAGGGGCGAGAGGACGTCGTCGTGGTCAAACAGGGCCACGAGCTGGCCCGTCGCCAGGGCGAGGGCGGTGTTGGTCGCCTCGCAGATGTGGCCGTTGGCCGCCCGGAAGGCGACCTTGATCCGCGGCTCCCGTGCCGCGAAGCGCTCGAGCACCTCGCGCACCTGCGGGACCGTCGACGCGTCGTCCGCGATGCAGAGCTCCCAGTGGGGGTAGACCTGGTCCATCACCGACTGGATGGCCTTGGTCAGGAGCCCCTCGGCGGGATTATAGACCGGCATGACCACCGAGATGACCGGACGCGACCGGAAGGCCTCGATCTGGGCTTGGATCGCCCGGATGTCCGCCGGCTCCAGCGCCTCGTGCTGCTGGCACCACTTTTCATACTCGCTCAGCTCCGTCGGGTCCCCGACCTGGCCCACGTGGACCAGCTGCTGGAAGAAGGGATGCCACCCGTCGTCGTGCTGGACCTCGACCACCAGCAGGTGGTCCCCGAGGTGAGTGCGCACGTCGATCTTGATCCCGCTGTACTCGGATTGCTTCATCCCGGTGGAGGCGAGGACGTCCAGGCGCTTGGATCCATAGATGCCCTCAAAGGTCTCGCCGGCAAACTGGGCGCGGAGGCCCCGGATCGGCGCCGCCGAGTTCTCGTAGCACCAGCCAAGGATCAGGAGCTTGTTGGACGCCGTGCTCCAGGAGCGGGGATGATCAAAATTGAAGGTGTAACGGTAATCGCGCGGCGCGGGCGGTACCGGTGTCTCCTCGACGATCAAGGGTGGACCAGCCGCCGGGCGCGGCGTCGGCGCGGCAGGAGTCGTCGGGGCCGGCGGCACTGGCGCCTGACCAGACCGGCGACGGAAGATCCTCTCCAGATCCCGCAGGGGGGCCGCCACCTTGTAGGACAGGGATCCGATGATGCCCTTCAGGCGCGCCTCCCGCGCGCGGAGCTCGGCGTCCATCTCATGAATCCGGGCGGCCAGGCGGCCGTGCTCGGCGGCGGCCGCGGAGGATTCGGCGGCGGCCGCCTCCCGCAGCGCGCGGGCAATCTTTTCAATGCCACCGATCCGCGCCTCCAGGTTCTGGATGTGGCGGTCGGAAAGCTTCTTCTGGAGCTTTAGCTGCTTCTCCTGCAGACCGACCCTCTCCTCGAGGTTGCGGGAATGCTGGGTGGTGAGCTCGCGCTGGAGCTCGAGGTGGTGGACCTTCTCCTCGAGTTCCAGCCGGATGCGGTCGCGGCTGGCGACGGCGCGGCTTTGCCGCTCGTCGTCGATGCGGATGATGTCCGCGAGGTCCGCCGCCAGGCCGGGAAGGTCCGGAGGCAATGAACCCGAGCTGTTGCCGTCCGCGATGGCCATGGCCAACTCGCGGGCCGCGGCAGACAGGTCCGATCCGGCGGTGTGCCGGATCACCGCCCAGCCCGCGTGCTGGGGCCGGCTGGCGACCTCGTGGTAGACCTTGACCAGGGCCTCGGTGTTGGCAGCAAGGCTGAAATGGAGGCGGGCGAAGGCGGCCCCGTGCGCGCCGAGCCGGCTGGCGAGGGCCGGGTCCCGAAAGATGCGTTCGCAGCAGTCCGCGATATCTTCCGGGGTTCCGGAGCCGAGCAGCAGTGCGTCGATGCCGTCGCGCAGCTCGAGGGCCACGTTGGTGGCGGGAAGGATCACGGGCCGGCCCGAGGCCAGGAACTCCGGCAGCTTCGACGGCAGCCGATAGTCATTGAAGGGCCCGGGGCGCCCGGGCTGCACGAGCACGTCAGCGGCGGCCAGCAGGCGGGGCAGGCGGTCCTTGGCGATGAAGCCCAGGTCCGTGACATGCTCCTTCAGCTCCGGGGTCAGCCGCTCGAGGAACGGGGGGCGGTTGAAGCCCGTCCGCACGAGGCGGGTGGGGCGGCCGCGCCGGTTCAGGAGGGCTACGGCCTGGTAAAGCTCGTACATCTCCGGCTCGTTGGCGAAGGTGTTGCTGCCGGTGAAGGCGATCAGCTTCTCGCCGTCCCCAAGGCCGAGCTCGCGCCGGAGTCCCGGTTCCGGCGCCGCGGCCGCCAGGTAGGCCGGGTCGACGCCGGGACGCAAGACCGAGGAGGGCACGCCGGGGGGCACGAACTCGCGCAGCCGTTCGACGATCACGGTGGCGGCATCGGCCAGGCGCAGGAAGGTGCGGTGGCGGATCGGATGGGGCAGGCGGTCCGACATCAGGGCGTCGAACTCCTCAGAACCCATGGCGCGCAGCTCGCCGATCTTCCGGCCCGCGTAACCCGCGATCAAGTGCTCCTCATTGTCCTCAAGGTGAATGACCAACCGGGCACAGCGGGGGGAGGCGCGCTGGTACGAGACCACGAACTTTCGCACGCATTCGCGGGGGGTCCAGGCATGGATCAGGTCGGCCGGCTCGCCGTTGGGAAAGGCCGCTGGCTGGGCGAGCAGGTCGTTGTAGAGCGTTGCCCCGAACCGGATGGGACCCAGGGCCGAAGCCGTTTCGAGGCCGGAGGGAACGGCGACCAGGCAGGCATGACCCGCGGCCGACAGCGTGTTGGCGAATCCGCCAATGTGATTGAGGCTGTTGGTGGTGAAGTCGCCGTAGTTGACGAAAAGGATGTTCACCGGTTGGGGACGCGCCGCCCGGCCTTAGTAGGGCTTGAGCGTGCTCGCCGCATCGCCGACCTCGGCCGACTTGGGCTTGGGCAGGTGGTCGAAGCCCCCGGCAAAGCGGGTGACGACGGCGTCCCAGGGCGTGGCGCCCCGCTGCGACCGGTTGGGCGTCAGGCTCCACTCCATGATCGCGGTGGCCATGACGCACGGGTCGCTGATCGGCAGGTCGGCAAAGGTCTTTTCGCGCACGACCAGCGGGATCGCGGTCGAATCCATCCGTCCGCGAAACTCAGCCAGTGCGGCATCGTCCGCATCGGGAGTGAAGTCCGCGGCGAAGGCGTGCCGCGCTTTTTCGGCCTCGGCGGTCTGCCCGGCCTCGGCGTACAGCTCGATCACCTTGAGGGCCGCGGCGCGGCGGGCCGGCCCCGCCAAGGCGTTGTCGGTGGCATAGGTGGCAACGGCGTCGAAACGATCGGTGTCCGCCAGGTACTGGAGGTAGGCGAGGTGGGCCGCGCACGGGGCGCCACGGGGTGGGGCGGTCCCGATTCCCGCGTAGTAGATGGCGAGGATGGGACCGGCCGCGTCGAGGTTGCCGCCATAGATCTTCGGCGCGATCGCCGGGACGTCGTCCCGCAGGGCGACGTTCAGGGCGACCAAGTGCACCGTCTGGATCGAGCCGGCGTACGCAATGTGCAGCCGCTGCATCCGCCGGATGAGCAACTCGCGCTCGACGATGCCGTTCAGGGCCGCATCCCGCACCTCGTCGGTGGGATGCGCCGCGATGAAGTCGAACAGCTCGGTCCGGGGCCGGCCGCGCAGGGCCAGGCCCTCGGCCTGCAGGGCGTCAAAATGCGCCGCGGCCTGCTCGGCCGGCGGGGTCTCCTTCTGCATCTTCGCCACCAGGGAATCGACGCCGTAGAACGCCGCGATCCGGAAGATCGTGCCGAGCAGGATCGGACGATGGGCGGTCAGGACGGGAAAGCGCGCCGCCTCGGCCCAGCGCTGGCGCCGCGACAGCACCTCGATGATCTCGGCGAGCGCCTCGTCCCGCTTCGCGTCGCTCCGGTCCTCGGCCCGCCCGTAGAGGAAAATGGCGCAGTTGACGTCGTCAAACGCCCCCAGCCGCTTCAGCTCCAGGTTGTAGAGGACCCGCTCGCGGAAGTAGTCGAGCGCATACGGCCCGACCTTTGCCTCGCTGCGCTGCAGCATCTGGGCGGTGGGCGAGTCGGGATAGACCTTGCGGATGCGGTCCAGGTTCGACTCCGCCCGCTTCCAGTAGAACTGCAGGTACGAGTACGAGTACTGCCCCTCGGCCATGCTGGTGACGTAATCGTTGGCCTCGGAGTAAAGGCGCGCGGCCTCGGCGTCACCCTCCGGCGGGGACGAGCCGTCAAGGTTGGCGCCGCGGGCCCCGGGCCCGAGGACGAGGACGGCGAGCAGGATCAGCGGTCGAATCCGTGGGGCCATAGGGTAGGAAGGCGGACGCTCCGGAACGCGGGCGTCCGCCGGGACTGGAAGGGGCGCCGGGCCGCCTCAGAGCTTGTAACCAAGTTCCGCGGCGTCCTTGGAGAAGGTCTTCACCGTGTCGAGCGAGAGCTCGTCCAGGTCCGTCCCGAGCATCTTCGCCGCCTTGCCGAGGATGTCGTGGGGCACCGTGATGATGGCGCAGCCGCACTCCTGGGCCTGGAAGATGTTCAGCACCTCACGCGTGCTCGCCCACAGCAGCTCGGCCTTGTCGTGGCCGGCCAGGAGCGCGCCGCAGGCGCGCATCAGCGGCGTCGGGTCGACGCCGGTGTCCGCAATGCGGCCCGCGAAGACCGAGACGACGGATGGGACCTTCGGGTCGAGGGCCTCGGCGACCGCGGCCACCTGCTTTAGGGTCATGAGCGCCGTGACGTTCAGCTTCACGCCCTGGGCGGCCAGTTCCTTGATCAGCGGGAGCGAGGACTCGCCCTGGGCGTTGGTGATCGGGATCTTCGTGTAGACGTTCTTCGCGAAGGAGGTGATCTTCAGCGCCTGGCGCTTCATGTCCGTGAAATCATCCGTGAAGACCTCGAGCGAGATCGGCTTCGCGGTCACCGTCTGCAGGATGTCCCGGGCGAACGCCTCGTAGTCCTTGATCCCGGCTTTCTTCATCAGGCTGGGATTGGTGGTGAGGCCCTTGATGTAGGGCTTGGCGTAGAGGTCGAGGATACCCGCCTTGTCGGCGCCGTCGGCGTAGAGCTGAATCGTGAGGTCGTTGAGGGATTTCATAAGTTTTTGGATGGGACAATTGAGGTCATTGGCGGGGGCGCGGGCAAGGAGATTAGACAGGGACGCTGGCGGCGAGCACCTCCTGCACCGCCTCCGGGAAGGTCTTGACCACCCGGTCGGGCGGGGAGGGGAGCCGCTCGTCGTAGCCGAAGTCGATCAGGACCGTGCGGACGCCGGCGGCCTTCCCGCATTCGACGTCCCGCCAGCGGTCCCCAATCATCCAGGACCGGGTCAGGTCGATCCCCAGGGCCTGGGCGGCGTCGAGCAGCATGCCGGGGGCGGGTTTGCGGCGCCGGGACTCCTCGCCGCGACCGGGGTCGTAGCTGACCTCCACGCGGTCGATCTCCGGGATCAGCCGCTGGAGCTCGGCGTGCATCGACTCGATGACCGCTTGGGCGACCAGGCCGCGGCCGACGTCCGGCTGGTTCGTCGCGACCACCAGGAGGTAGCCGGCCGCCTTCAGGGCCCGGCAGCCGGCGGCCGCGCCGTCAAACAACCGGAAATCCGCCAGACGTTCCGGAGCGAAGGGTCGGCCGACCCGCACGATTTGGACATTCAGCGTCCCGTCCCGGTCCAGAAACACTGCGGGCCGGGTCGGCATGCCTCAGGACTTGGCCGTCACCGACTCCCACTTCGTCTGGTTGATCTTCAGATCGGGGTGGGAGACGAAGAGGTGCCAGACCACGGCCTGGAATGCCTCGCTGTGCGGGGTGACATTGTTGGGGTTCACGGTCGGGACGATCACGCAGGCGTCGGCCACCTTGGCGGTGTAGCCGCCGTCCTTGCCGACGATGCCGATGATGCGGGCCCCGACCTGCTTGGCGAGCTGCAGGGCCGCGACGAGGTTGGGGGAGACGTTCTTCTCCATGTTGCCGCCGCCGACCGAGAGAATGAAGAGGCAGTCCTTGCTATTCAGCTTGCTGACCCGCAGCCACTCCACGAACACGCTCGCCCAGCCCTCGTCATTCGTGCGGGCGGTGAGCTCCGAGACGTTGTCGGTCGGGGCATAGGTCTCGATCCCGGCGATTTTGCGGAAGTCGTTGACCGCATGGGACGCATTGGCGGCGCTGCCGCCCACGCCGAGCATGAACAGCCGGCCCCCGTGCTCCCGCACGGCGCGGAGTTCCGCGACGCACTTGTCGCAGTCGAGGGGATTGATCTTGGCCACGATCTCGGCCGTTTCCTTGAGGTGCTGAGCTGAGTATGACATGAGACGAGGTTGGGGTTGGGGGGTAGGGAGGCGAGGAGAGTGTCGGAGGCTCGGTGGGGTCAGTAGGGCCGCGTGGGCATCCATTAATCGATCTGAACGGGTCAGGCTTCCCGGCCCGCGCCCGAACGCAAGAGGTGATTGAGCTCGGCCAGACCTTGGTGGGAGCCGATCTCGTAGAAGCGCTCGGCTATCTCGTAGCCGAACAGTTCCCCGCGGCCGAGGAGGTCCTTCTGGACTTCCTGCAGGTCCACCACTTCGTCGCGGGGAAAACTCTGAAAGGCCGCGCTCCGGAACATGCCCAACCCGTAGTCTATGTGCCTCATTTCTGGCACCTTAGATTTCTTGTCATACACGCGGATCCCCCCGTCCTCAAACCAAACGTTGCTGGAATCATAGAGCTCCTCGTTCCGGTAGACGGTCATCAGGCCCTGTCGGCCGGAGGCGAGGAAGGCGCGGCCCACCGCCAGGTAATCGATGGGCAGGTAGCTGTCCCCGTACAGGACGTAGAAGGCATCACCCAGCTTTGGCAGGGCGTGGATCAGGGCTCCCCCGGTGCCCAGGAGGCGGGGTCCGTCGAAGGAGTAATCGATCGAGACCCCCCACTTGGATCCGTCGCCGTATCGTTCCACGATCTGCTCCCCGAGATAGCCGACGCAGAGCACGATCCGGTTCAGGCCGGACCGCCGCAGGAGCCGGAGCTGGTGGGAGAAGAACGGCTCGCCGGCGACGTCGACCAGGAGTTTGGGGATCTTCTCGGTGATCGGCTTGAGCCGGGTCGCCAAGCCTCCGGCCAGGATGGCGACGGGCAGGTCGGATGGGGTCAGCAAAGGGAGAGCGGCAACGCCGGACCATGACGGGGTCCGGGGGGCGCAGGCGTCGGTTCATTCCTGGCCCACCGGCGGAAGAACCGGCCGACGAGCCGGTGCACCAGGACGCTGATCATCAGCGTTACGGCAAGGCCGCCCAGGATCGCGAGCCCCAACTGGGTCTGGGTCGGGTTCGGGAGGTTCATCGCCCGGGCAAGGAAGGCGCCGGCGTAGTCGCGAATCAGCGGCTGGTGGAAAAGGTAAACCTCATAGCTCACCACCCCGAGGAGCGCCACGGGCCGAAGCACCCACCGTCCCAGGGAAAACCGGCCGAGCCCCCGCCGGAGGGCGAGCCAAGCCAGCGCGAGCCCGATCGCCGGCAGCGTGTAGGTGCAGGCCATGTTCCGGAAGAAGGTCATGTAGTAGGTGCTGGCCAAGCCGAGAGTGAGGCAGAGGTTGACCCGGAGTTCCGCGGTGCCCGCGCTGAGGAGCCGCCCGGCGATGAGCCCGAAGAAAAAGCTGGGGATGCGGGCCGCCAGCGAGATGAGCCCGCCGGTGTGGCCGAAGTGCTGGTACCCGACCACGGCCGCGTTGGTCAGCAGGCCGCAGAGCCCGACCAGCAGCGAGAGGTCGTCGAGCCGGCGGCGCACCAGCGCGAAAACCACATAGGCCGCCAGGATCATGGAGATGAACCAGAAGCTGTCGTTGATGTCGCTGAAATAGGCCAGGCGCGAGAATCCATGAATCCCGATGGCGTGCTCGGCAATGTCGTCGAACGAGTAATGGGAGCCGAACAATATCCGGTGAGTCCAGAGGATGGTTGCCAGGGCCAGCCAGTAGGCCGGGTAGATCCGCAGGAGACGCCGGCTCACGAAGGTGCCAAGGGACAGGTCGCTGGAGCTCACGGCGAGGGTGAAGCCGCTGACGAGGAGGAAGATGTCCACGCCGACCTCACCGTGCAGGTAGTTGGGCCATCCGAGCACGCCGCCGCTATGGTAGAGGATCACCAGGATTATTGCCAGGCCCCGCAGCTCGTCGATGGCCTCCATATGCGCGCCCCGCGGGACCAGTGTTCCGGTGTTGATTCGGAAGCTGCGCATCGGCGAAAGCTAGCTTTGGGCGATGACCTTGGTGCCCTCGAAGTCGAAGCGGAAGCGCACCTCCTGCAGGCCCTTGGCCCGCATGGCGTGCCGCAGCTTCTTTTTGTCGCCGGCGTAGAACATCAGGAACCCGCCGCCGCCGGCGCCAATCAGCTTCCCGCCCAGCGCACCGTTGGCCATGGCGTAGTCATACCATTCGTTGATCTGGCGGTTGCTCATCCCGGAGCTCCGGGCCTTCTTCCGCTGCCAATGCACGTCCATCAGCATGGCCAGCTCCTCGAGGTTGCCGCTCTCCAGGCAGGCCAGCGACTTGTAGCCGAGTTCCTTGGTGAAGTGCAGGTTCTCGAGCATGGCGGTATCGTTGCTCTTCGAGCGGTCGTTCTGGTCCTTGAGGATCGCCGAGGCGCTGCGGGAGTACCCGGTGAAGAACAGCAGCAGGTTGTCCTCGAGGTTGAAGAGGGTGTCCTCGGAGATCTGGCACGGCCGGAACTCCACTCGGCCATCCTTGTGGAAGGTGAAGGCGGTGATGCCGCCGACCGCAGCGATGTACTGGTCCTGCTTTCCGATCGGTTCCCCCAGCTTGCCGATCTCGATGTCGCAGGCCTGCTCGGCCAGCTCCGCCGGCGAGATCAGGTTCTTCTTCGAGGCGTGGAGGGCCTTGAGCAGCGCGGTGGTGAAGCTCCCCGAAGAGCCCAGGCCCGTCCCGCCCGGGATGTCCGCCATCGAGGCAAGCTCGATGTGCGGCTCCGTGACGCCCGTGAGCTTCAAGGCCTCGCGCACGATCGGGTGCTCGATCTCGTCCACCGAGGCGACCCGCTCCAGCTTGGAGTACTTGATGATGATCTCCTGCTGGAAGGTGGAATGCTTCGTGATGTAGACGTACTTGTCGATCGCGGCGGCGATGAGGAAGCCCCCGTATTCCGTGTAGTAGCTGGGCAGGTCGGTGCCCCCTCCTCCCAGGGATACCCGCAAGGGCGAACGCGTGATGATCATGAAGTGGGGTAGCCGCTCGTGCGGTAGACGGCCTCGACGATCTCCAGGGTCCGGATGCTCGCGGTGAGGCCGGCGGCGTCGGGGGCGGGAGCCCGGACCTCGTCGAGGAAGGCCGTGGTCTCGGCGGCCCACGAGTCGTCCCCGCGCGGGTATTCCCAGCTGGTGGTCTCGGGCGGCCCCATCTCCGGCAGCATCTTGTAGAAGGTGATGCGCTCCACGCCGTAGCTGCCGCCCAACCCCTCGATCGCCACCTTGCCGACCCGGCCGTAGATCTCAAAGGAGAAGAGGTTCTTCCACTCCGTGCAGCTGACCTGCAGCCAAGCAGTCTGGCCCGCGCCGGTCCGCAGGCTGAGGAAAGCGTTGTCGTCCACCTTCATGTCCCAGAAATAAGTGGCGGCGTGGCCGCCCACCGTGGGGAAGTCGCCGAGGAACCAACCCGCCAGGTCGATCAGGTGGACGCCCTGGTCCATCAGCTCGCCACCGCCCGAGAGGCCCGGGTCGGCCCGCCACTCCCGGTCGTAGCCGACTCGGCCGCCATGACCATAGCGGCCGCGGATGAACAGGAGCGGGCCGAGGGCGCCGGCATCGACCAAGGCACGGGCCTTCTGCAAGGCCGGATGAAAACGGTGATTATAGCCGATCCGTACCGTGACGCCGCTCTCGGCCGCCGCCGCCGCCACGGCCTTCAGTGCGCGTGAGCTCAGCGCCCCCGGCTTCTCCACCAGGACGTGCTTGCCCGCCTGGGCGGCGGCCAAGGCGATCGACGAGAGACTGGAATTCACGGTGCAGACTATGACCGCTCGGACCTCAGAATCCGCTATTACCCGCTCCAGGGCGGTCACGGCCTCGCAGCCCGGCGCGAGGCCGGCCACCGCGGCGGCGCGGGCGGAATCGAGGTCGCAGGCATACTTGAGCCGGACGTCCGCGACCTTCGACAGCGCCAGCACCCGCTTTTTCCCGATCAGCCCGCAGCCGACCACGGCAAGCGTCAGCGGGGAGGGGACGGATTGGGTCATGGATGCTGGAGGCGGGGGCCACTTGCATTTGCAGGACCGGCAGCGGCAAGCAAGAGGAAACCCGCCGCGGCCGAGGACCGGCGGATCGCGCCCGCCACTTTGCGGCTTGTCACTCCGACGTCGATCAGTGTCTGCTCGGCCGGATGTACCTGCCCCAGCCCGTCCGCTGGCTCCTCAACCACCGGCTGGTCCGATTCGGCATTGTTGGCGGGGTCGTCACGGGTTTCTTCATGGGCCTCAACACGGTCATGACGCGGATTGTGGGCCTTGGTCCGCAAGCCGGCTTCTGCGCGGCCTACCCCTTCGCGCTCGCGCTGCATTTTACCCTGAACAAGCTCTGGACGTTCGGGAAGCGCGGCGCCGTTACCCGCAAGCAGGTGTTGGAATACCTGGTCGCGGCGCTGATCACGTTCCTCATCCAGTATCCGTCCTTTGTTCTCCTCCAGCGGGTGATTGGGCTGCCGAACTGGGTCGCGGCCGGCGGCGCCAACGTGATCCAGATGGGTGCCAGTTACCTGCTGCTCCGGGCCCGGGTCTTCGGCAAGGGCGGCGAGGAGACGGCGGACGTCACCACTTGAAACCACGCTCCTCGGGAAGGATGCGCCGCAGGGTGTAGACATCCCCGTTGCGGAGGTGGGCGGCCTGCGCACCCAAGACCCGCCATGGATCCCACGGGGCGCTGAGGAGGCGTCCCGAGACCCCGTCGCTCTCCGGACCGAGCAACCACTCCACGGCATCGAGCGCCGTCTGCAGGGAGGCGCCGCCCGTCTGCTTCTGCTTCACCGCCGCATCGAATTCCGCCTGCCCCGCCAACGCCGGCCCCAACGCGATGACCTCGTCGGTCAGCCGCGTGTTGATGGCGCCCGGGGCGAGGGCATTGATGTCCAGGTTGGAGGCCGCTTCTTCCTCGGCGATGGTCTCGACGAGGCGGACGACGGCGGTCTTCGCCGCACCATAGGCGGAAAACCGGGCCCGCGGCTTGGTGGCCCCGCCGCCCGAGAAGCAGACGATCTTGGCCCGCCGGGACGCCGCGGCCAGCAGGGGATGGAAGGCCCGCAATGCGTAGTAAGTCCCGTCCAGGTTGGTGCGGATTGTCCGCGACCACTCCTCCGGCTTGGCGGTCAGCGCGCGCCCGACCTCGCCTTGGATTCCCGCGCAGGTGACGAGGGCATCGACGACGCCCCAGGCTGCCATCACTTCGGCCGCGGCGTGGGCGACTGCGGCCCACTGCGACACGTCGCAGGCGGACGAGCGCAGGGAGCCAGGGCCGGACGGCGACCCGCCGGAAGGGAGGGTGCGGGCCAGCCCCCAGACCTCATGGCCGCGGGCCACCAGGCGCGCGGCCAGGGCGTGCCCGATGCCGGAGCTGCTGCCGGTGATGACGATCTTCACGGCTGGGAGGTCGCGCGAGTCCGTCCGACGCGGGGCTCAGCGGTCGCGACGCGGCACCGCATAGTCGGCGAGGATCGAGGGGGCCTTTCCCGTCTGCTCCGGCGCATGATCCATGATCCAGGTCGCATCGACCCGGGGATATTTGCGGGCGGCCTCGTCCGTGAAGAGGAGCTCGAAGGTCACCTTGACCTCGGAACCGTGCTGGTCGCGGCGCACCGACGCGATCTTGAACCGGTCGCCCACCCGGACGGTATCCAGCAGCCTCACCGTTGGCAGCTCGGTCCCGACGAGCTTCGAATCCACCGTCTCGGGGAGGTCGCCGACCCTCGCGTGGTCGCCGACGAACGGCCAGTCCGACGGTGCGTCCTTCAGCTTGAAGATATAGCAGTCGCGCTCAAAGATGAATTCCCGGCCCGGCAGCTCGGTATAGGGCGGCAATCCGTTCACGTACGAGGTCTTGGTCGCGCGGCCGGGAAGCACAAACAGGGCGACGACCGCGGCCAGACCGGCCAGGACGATGATCCATCTGAACATCGCCCCTTCTAACTTCACGGGGCTGCGATTGGCGAATGGTTTTTGTTCCCACCGCCCGGCGGGCAAGCTTAAGCGTTTGCCAGCCCCCGGTTGTTCCAGATTATCGAGCCGGACCACCTGTGCCCACCTCCACACGCAAACTGCTCATCGTCGGCGCGGGTCCCGCCGGGCTCACCGCCGCCTGCGACGCGCAGGCCGCGGGCTGGGAGGTCGAAGTGCTGGAGCGGGACCCCGACTATGTCGGCGGCATCTCGCGCACGGTGGTGCACGAGGGCTACCGCTTCGACATCGGCGGCCACCGGTTTTTCAGCAAGAGTGCGGAGATCACCGCCTGGTGGCAGCGCCGCTTGCCGGATGACTTCATCCGGGTCCGCCGGCTCTCGCGGATCTTTTACCAGGGAAAGTACTACGACTACCCGCTCAAACCCTGGAATGCCCTGCGCAACCTCGGGCTGTTCACGAGCATCGCCTGCGTCCTCAGTTACGGGTGGGCGCGGATCTTTCCCACCAGGCCCGAGATCTCCTTTGAAGACTGGGTCTGCAACCGTTTCGGGCGGCGCCTCTTCAACATCTTCTTCAAGACCTACACCGAAAAGGTGTGGGGCATCCCAACGAGCAAGTTGAGCGCTGATTGGGCCGCGCAGCGGATCAAGGGCCTTTCGCTTTTTCGGGCGGTGCTGAATGCCTTCCGACGGGCGCCCGGCGACGGCCAGGCGGTGATCAAGACG
>Ga0302314_10007984_pt1 | contig 18925 bp, 16 predicted proteins | sample III_Palsa_N2_3_FD_200533 | JGI IMG/M metagenome (GOLD analysis project Ga0302314, IMG submission 200533) | Peat permafrost microbial communities from Stordalen Mire near Abisko, Sweden - III_Palsa_N2_3 | ecosystem: Environmental > Terrestrial > Soil > Palsa > Peat permafrost | place: Sweden...
GGTCGGCATCACGGGTACCCCTGTGATCGACTTGGCGCGCAACGAGATCTTCGTCGACGCCGACACCTTGATCGGCGGCCCAGCGAAGTCCGGCGGCGTCGAAGCATCGCACCGCCTGTTCGGGCTGAACCTGTTCACCGGCAAGGTTGAGCTGAACGAGAAAGCGATGCCGAACGCCGGCGAGGACCAGCTGGCACAGCTACAGCGCCCGGGACTGGCGCTCGACCATGGTCGCGTCGTCATCGCCTACGGTCAGAACGCCGGCGATTGCCCTGGCCTCAACGGTCCGGCTCACGGCTTCGTTGTCTCAATCCCGGCAGGCGGCGGGAAGCTCAGCTACTTCCAGATCAGTCACGGGAACGACCGTGGCGCGGTTTGGATGGGCGGCAGCTCCCCGGTCAGCGACCCCCAGGGCAACGTCTACGTAGCCACCGCCGACGGCTACGACCTGGGTCCACACCAGCCCTACGATGACAGCGACGCGGTGCTCGAACTGTCACCGACGATGCACCTGGAGTCGATCTTCTACCTCAGCGACTGGCCGACGCTCAGTGCCGACGACCTTGATCTCGGGACAGATGACCCGGCGCTCGTCGATGGCTACGTGTTTCAAGTCGGTAAGACCGACATTGGCTACCTGCTGCGTCAGGGACACCTCGGCGGCGAAGAGCACCAGGTCGCATCAATTTCGGTGTGCAGCGGCGATCCTGACGGCGGACACGCGGTGCAGGGCTCGGTCGTCTTCATCCCCTGCCCCAACGGCGTGACGGCGGTCAGGATCTCGAAACGAGCACCTCACCTGAAGCAGCTTTGGACTGATAACGACGCCGCCGCGAGCGCGCCGATCATCGCCGATGGTCTGGTCTGGTCGATTCACGGCGGCTCCGTGGACGGACTCAACCCGGCAAATGGCGACCAGGTCGCCTCACTCCCCTTCGCAGGAGCCGCGAACCATTTCCCGACGCCGTCGGTCGGCGATGGTCTGTTCCTGCTGCCAGGCGTCGATCAGGTCTTTGCCTTCATGGGCCCTGCCGGGCTGCCACCGTCACCGCCGGCGCACTAACTCGCAGGTAGAAGCGACCGAAGGAACCGGCGGTCACCGCCCCCTGGTCTGGGTACCGTTTGCCGAGGGCGTGGGCATCAGGGACACCATCTTTCGCAGCACGGCATTTAGAACATCGGTGATCATCGCGGCCGGCTTGTTGCTGGCGATCGCTCCCGTCGTTGCGATGGCTGCTCACTCGCACCGCCCGCGCAGGGGGATGCGTCCCTGCGACATCTTTGCCAAGGCCGGCACGCCGTGTGTGGCGGCCTATAGCTCGACTCGGGCGTTGTTCGCCAAATACGACGGTCCGCTCTATCAAGTGCAGCGCGCCTCCGACGGACGAACGCTCAATATCCGGCTACTCGCCCGCGGCGGATATGCCAACTCCGCCGCGCAGAATGCGTTCTGCGCGGACACTAGCTGCGTCGTCGACAAGATCTACGACCAGACCGCCGATCACAACACGCTTGTGCCCCAGGCCCCGACGACGGAGATTTACAGCAACACCAACTACTCGCACAACCCGGTCTCGGCGAACGCACTGCCGATCTTTGCGGGCGGGCACGCGGTCTATGGGCTGAAGTTCGACAGCGGGTCACCGACAGGCCTGCCCTGCGTGGTGGCCGCCCTCTGCATCGACAGCCACGGCGAGGCTTACAACAACGGCCAGCGACGGGCCAAGGGCGTCCCGACAGGCGCGCAGCCCCAAGGCATCTATGCGGTGTTCGGCGGCACCTATTCGGGCAGCGACTGTTGCTTTGACTTCGGGAACTCAGAGGTCCACGGCACCGACGATGGCAACGGCACGATGGACGCACTCAACTTCAGCCGAGACTGCTGGGATCAGTGCGGCGCCGCCGACGGTCCTTGGGTCCAGGCCGACCTCGAGAACGGCATGTTCATGACCGGCGACACCACCCCGATTCCGTTCGACCCGGCCGCCTTCATCGGCGGATCCTTTGAGTCGGGAGACGGCTTCTGTTGCGCTGCCAGCGCCAAGAACTTAGCCATGCGATTACCGTTCGTCACCGGGATACTCAACAACCCGGGATCGAAGACGTTCTTGATCGCCGGCGCCAACGCCACGAGCGGCGGGCTCACCACCTACTACCACGGACCGGTGCCGCCCGGGAAGGGCTACTCGCCGATGCGTCAGGAGGGCGCGATCATCCTCGGCTCGGGCGGGGATCAGGGCACGACTGACGGCGAGTTCTTCGAGGGCGTGATTACCCGCGGCGCCCCGTCTGCGGCCGCCGATACCGCAGTGCAGGCGAACATCGTTAGCGTCCGTTATCGCGGCCTGCCTTAGATAGTTCAACTGCATAACTGCCTGGTTGATGGCAAAGCGGCCGATGCAAGAGGCGACGTTCATGATCCTGACCGCCCTGGCCTCAGGCAGCCAGCATGGCTAAGGGATCATCACTGACGTCCGGGCGATCTCCTTTGGTCGCGTGCGCCTGAAAGCCGGAACCCTGTACTCGGCGCTTGAGCGCCTGCGCGCGGACGAGCTGATCGAGGTTGACCGCGAGGAGATTGTCGATAGCCGATTGCGCCGTTACTTCCGGCTGACACCCTCAGGCATCGAGCTACTGGCCGCGGAGGCAGCGGGGCTGCAGGCAAATGCCCGTGTCGCGATCTCGCGCCTCAAGCCGCGCCGCTGAAGTCAAGACGTCGCTTGGCCAGCCGGCCGGGCTGCGACCAAAACTCGAACAGCCGCAAGCAAATGCGCGGGGGTATCCGAGTTTTGGTCGTCACAGTGATCGTCCGCCCGGCACAGGAGAGGCTTCCTCACCACCTGATCGAACCCGACAAGCGCGACCGGCGCAACCAAAACAACGAGCCCGGCCGCTGGCCGAGCTCTCAAAAATGAGACCTATGTGCCGACTCATGTGAGACATATGTCCCGAGACATCACAAAAGGGTGAGCGAGGGGACTCGAACCCCCGACCGCCTGGACCACAACCAGGAGCTCTACCAGCTGAGCTACGCCCACCAACGAGGGGTAGGACTTTACAACGCCCCGGGCGGCCGGGCCGGCGCGCTCTACAGCAGGCGGTGGCTGGCCAGTATTCGCTCCTGGATGTAGACGTGTTCGTCCCAGGCGCGGCCGATCGGTGCCAGTAGGCGCGGCGTGCGTGGTAGCGCGGTCAGCGCGATCCCGGCGATCACCGACAGCGCACCGAAAAGCTGAGAGAACGACATCGGGTCGGCGAAGGCAATCCAGCCGATCGCGGTGCCGACAACCGGTTCGATGTTGACGAACACCCCGGCGAGCTGCGCCGGGACCTTGGACTGACCGTGGGCGAACAGCCAGAACGGCAACAACGTGCCGGCGAAGGCCAAAGCAACAAAGGCCCCGACAGGCGCCCAGTGGGCCGGTGCGCTCGGCGCTCCTTGGAGCAGCAGCGCAAACGGCACGGCGACGACCGCACCGGCGATGAACTGCACCGCGGTGACCGCGGCCGGGTCACGCCCGTCAAGCACCTTCGGCTGCAGGACGATGAACACCGCCGAGAACACAACCGAGGTCAGCACCAGCAGATCGCCCCACGGGGTCGCGCCGCCGCCGCCACTGCCGGCGACGAGCACGATGCCACCGGATGCCACCGCGTAGCCAATCCATTCGCGCCCGACCGGACGTGAGTGACCGAGCACGGCGGTGAACACCGCGACCATCACCGGCATCGCGCCGACCAGCACCGCGGCGTGGGTGACGCTCGTATGGGCGATTCCGAGGTTCTGCAAGACGATCACGCCGCCGAAGCCGAGCGCGCCGACCGCGATCACGCGTGGGTGCCAGGCCGCGCGCAGATGACGGCGCGAGACGAACGCCAGCACCGGTGCGGCCAAGGCAAACCGGCCAACGGTCAGCCAGCCTGGACCGAGCCAGCCGATCGACAGCTTCGAAAGCGGCACGGACGAGCCCCAGAGCATTCCGGCGGCGATTAGCGAGAAGATTGCGGTGCGGCGATGCGTCATAGATACAGAATGACGCGGCGAAGCGTGACACTGAACACATCTTTGCCGTTTCCGTGAATCTACGCTCTAATATTGCGTAGGATGCCAGTCGCACTAGATTTAATTGACCTGCAGCTACTAGAAGAGCTGCAGCTGAATGCTGATCGCTCGAATGTCGAGCTCGCGCGAACCGTCGGCCTCTCGCCAACGGCCACGCTGCACCGGATCCGGCGCCTGAAAGAGTCCGGTGTTGTCAATCGGATCGTCGCTCAGCTCGACCCGACGTCGGCCGGTTTTCCGATCCACGTGTACGCGATGGTCACGCTGCCGACCCACGACGACGCCTCCTACCGGCGCTTCACCGAGGCGATCAAGTCAATGCCCGAGGTGATCTCAGCCGATTCGGTGACCGGCGAGACCGATGTGATGCTGGTGGTAGTCGCGCGCGAGGTCGCGGAGCTTCAGCGGGTACTGGTGCGCCTCTCAACCCGTGGGGGCGCCTCACGGATCGTCACGCTGCTGCGGCTTGAAGAACTGAAATCCGCTTCTCCGTTGCCGCTACGCAATCCTAAATAAGACACTGGCCCAGTCAGGCCAGTGTCAGCGGTTCAAGCCCGGTCCTGGTAGTCCGGGAGCGCGTGCGCCGCACCGGCCTTCCGCGCGAGCTTGTGATTGGTTCCGCGGAGCAGCCGGAACTGCAGGCCACGCTCGATCCTGAACGCCTTGCCGGGCTTGGCATGCCAGGCGCCGTCAAGCACGCGCTTGGTCGCCGCCACGGCGTCCGGTGAGAACTCCGCGAGCTTCTGCGCCAGCTCGCGGGCCGCGGCCAGCGGGTCCTCGGCGACCTCGCTCACCAATCCCAGCTCGAGCGCCCGGGCGCCGTCGAAGTGCTCACCGGTCATCGCCAGGCGCTTGGCGAGATCGAGCGGCAGCAGCTCGGTCAGCGTGACCGATCCGGTCATGTCGGGGATCAGGCCCCACTTCGCCTCCATCACGCTGAGGTCAGCGTCCGGCGCGGCAATCCGGAAGTCGGCGCCGAGGGCGATCTGCAGCCCGCCGCCGTAACAGACGCCGTGGATCACGGCGATCACCGGCATCGGCAACTCGCGCCACACCCAGCAGACCTCCTGGAAGCGGTTGGTCGAGCGCCACGGCAGACGGATGAACGAGGTCAGCATCCGCCGCGGCTGCTTGCCGACGCCGGCGAAGTCAAGCCCCGCACAGAACGCCCGCCCATCGCCGCGCAGGATCACCGCGCGCACCGACTTCTCGCGCTTCAGCCGCCGGCCGGCCGCGACCAGTGCGTCGAACATCGCGAAATCAAGCGCGTTCAGCTTGTCGGCGCGGGTCAGCGTGACAACCGCGATCGGTCCCTCGATTTCAACGCTCACGCGCTCGTTATCGGTCATTAACCGCGCACCCTAGCGAAGCCGGCGCCCGGCGAACCTGCGCATAAACGGCCGCTTTGATGTAAATACTCCTCTGTACCTAATGAGGGAGAGTTCATGAGTCTGGTCCGCCGTTGCTGTTCGCTGTTCCTGGCCCTGTCCGTAGTCGGCCTGCTGGCGGCTTCATCCGCCGCCGCGGCGACATCGTTCGCCGCGCACGGGAGCGCTGAGCAGGTCTGGGTGGACGGGCTCGCGCCACACGCGCGAATGACCCTGCTGCGCGCCAACGGCACCACCGTGGCCTCGCAGGACGCAGACTCGATGGGCGGCCTGCTGTTCCGCAACGTCACCCCCGGCAGCGGCTACCGCGTCAAGCTCGACTCAAACGGCCAGGAATCAGGCCCGCTGACGGTCCACACGAACGCCGACGCCCCGTGGGATCCGGGCATCTATGACCAGAAGATCAGTGACTGCGGCTACCAGTACTTGACCACGCGTGACGGCACCCAGCTGGCGATCGACGTCCATCCGCCGCTTGACCCGGCTGACCTCAATCTGCCGACCGGCTGCTCGCTCGCCAACCCGCCAGCCGTCGGTCCTCCCTACCCGACGCTGATCGAGTACTCCGGCTACGGCTACGCCGACCCGTCCGGCCCGATCAACGGGATCGCCGAAATCTTCAACCTGCTCGGCTTTGCGGTCGTCGACGTCAGCATGCGCGGCACCGGCTGCTCCGGCGGTGCCTTCAGCTTCTTTGAGCCGCTGCAGGACCTTGATGGCTACGACGTGATTCAGACGATCGCCAATCAGCCGTGGGTGCTCGACCACAAGGTCGGGATGGAGGGCATCTCCTACGGCGGGATCACCGACCTGTTCACCGCCCAGACCGACCCGCCGGCGCTTGAGGCGATCGCGCCGATGTCGGTGATCGATCAGACCGAGACGACGCTGTATCCGGGTGGTCTGCTGAACACCGGCTTCGCCGTGCCGTGGTCGCAAGGTGTTGCGCAGGGCGCCCAGCCCGCCACCGCGACGACCGGCATGTCGTGGGCCTACGACCTGATCAAGGGCGGCGACTCAACGTGCGCGCGCAATCAGGAGATGCACGGCGAGGCCGAGAACCTCGGCGCGACGATCAAGGCCAACTCCCACTTCCATGGGGCGCTCGCCAACATGCTCGCCCCGACGACCTTCGTGCACAAGATCAACGTTCCGACGTTCATGGACTGTCAGTTCGAGGACGAGCAGGTCGGTGGACACTGCGCGGACCTGCTGAACAAGTTCACCGGTACCGATCAGAAGTGGTTCACGCTGACCAACGGCGCGCACATCGACTCGCTCGATCCGGACGTGATGAACCGCCTCTACGACTTCCTCTCGCTGTTCGTCGGCCACGAGTCGCCGATATTGCACTCGGCCGTACTGCAAGCGGCGGCGCCGATCATCTATGACGCCGCGATGGGGATCCCCGGCGTGACCGTGCCCGTCGATCCGATCCAGGCGCTCCCCTACAACCTCGCGTTGTCGCAGTTTGAGCAGACGCCGCAGGTCACGCTCGAGATGGACAACGGCGCCGGCCGCGACGCGATCGGCGACCAGGTTCCGGGTGACCCGTATCCGGGCTACACGCTCGGCTTCTCGAAGTTCCCGATCCCGGGGACCGTCGCGCAACGCTGGTACTTCGGACCCGGCGGGACGCTGACGAGCGCGAAGCCGACCAAAGCCAAGACCGACTGGTTCAACTGGAGCGACAGCGATCGCAACACGGTCGACTTCGGTTCGAACACGAGCACCAGCGGCCTCTGGGGCAACGAGTCTCAGTGGAGCTGGAACTGGCAACAGCACGCGCCGGGCACGATGGTCTCCTACCTGAGCACGCCGCTGACCCAGAACACGACGGTGATCGGTGGCGGCGCGGTCGATGTGTGGGTCAAATCGGCGACGTCGAACGTCGACCTGCAGGCGACGGTCAGTGAGGTCACCCCCGCCGGCAACGAGGTGTTCGTGCAAAACGGCTGGATCCGCGGCAACGAGCGCGCGCTCGATCCGGGCAGCACGCCGCTGTATCCGGTACCGAGCCTGAAGGCCAGCCAGGTGGCCGCATTCCCGAAGGGCAAGTTCGTGCTGGTTCAGATCCCGCTGTTCTACGAGGGGCACGCCTACCGTGCCGGCTCGCAGATCCGGGTGACGATCGAGGCGCCGGGCGGCAGCCAGCCGATCTGGGCGTTCAACGCCGTGCAGCCGCACGGCACCGACACGGTCTCGATCGAGCTATCGCCGTCGGACCCCTCGAGTCTGGTACTGCCGGTGGTTCCCGGAGCGCCGATCCCGACCGCAGTGCCGTCCTGCGGCGAGCTGCGCAACGAGCCCTGCCGGGCGTACGTGCCGTTCACTAACAACTAGCTGCTGGCCGTGGTACTGGTCTAGCTGGACCAGTACCGCGGAAAGCGCCCTGCGCTCAAGCCGACTTCAGGACGGCTTGGGAGCGTCGAACGGTTCGTCGCGGTCCTTGACCGCTGCCTTGAAGCCGTCTGTTGCAGCGCGCTGTTGGAAGGCGAAGCCCTCGGGCGTGTGGCGGGCGATCCCGTCAAGGATCGTGCCGAGGATCTGGGTTGGCTTGAGCCCCTGGGAGTAGAGGCTCTGGTTGACGAGCAGCTTCATCATCTGCAGCTGGTTGATCGGCATCAGCGCGATCCGCTCGGCCAGCTGCTCCGCTGCGGCGTCGAGCTCGGCTGCTGGCGGCGCCTCGATCGCCAGGCCCCAGTCGAGTGCCTCGGTTCCGGTCAGCAGGTCGCCGGTGAACAGCAGTCGCTTGGCGCGCTGGGCGCCCAGCCGGTAGGCCCACATCGAGGTCGTCGGCGAACCCCAGACGCGGGCGGGCGGGTAGCCGATTCTTGCGTCTTGGGCGATCACCAAGAGGTCGGAGCAGAGCGCGAGATCGGTGCCGCCGGCCACGCAGAAGCCGTGAACCTTGCAGATCACCGGCTTCGAGCACTCGAACAGGCTCATATAAGCCTTCACGTTTCGGCTCATCCCGGCGTAGTCGACCATCGGGTCCCACGGCTGGTTCGGGTCGTGGTTCTTTGCCTGGACGAGCGGGTCAAGCGGCGAGCCCTTGGGGGCGTCGTCTGAGCCGAAGTCCCCCTTCAGCATGTTCTCGGCGCTGGCGACGAGGTCGTAACCGCCACAGAAACCCTTGCCGCGGCCGGCGAGCAGGAGGACGTGGACGCTCGGGTCAAGATCGGCCTGCTCGACGGTCGTGACCAGGTCCTTGACGAGTTGGGGCGTCAGCCCGTTGCCGCGATGCGGACGGTTCAGCGTGATCCGCGCGATCCGCCCGGTCACCTCGTAGTCGATCGTCTCGTAGGTGCTCATCGCGCGTAACGTACCCAGAGTCGGCCTGTGGCGTAGCCGAGCGCGCCGATCGTGCCGACGAAGAACCCGATCGGCCAGTTCGTTTGAAACGAGATCGCGATCGCCGCCCAGACCGTCGCTAGGGCGAGGCTCACCGACAGCAGCAGCGCGTTGAGCGGCTTGTTGGTGAAGCAGCGAGCCGTGGCGGCGGGGGCGATCAGCAGGCTGAAGATCAGCAGCGAGCCGACGACCGGGACGGCCATCGTGGTCGTCAGCGCGACCAGCAGCAGGAAGGCCAGCTCCATCCTGGCGTTTGACACCCCCCTTGCTTGCGCCACATCTGGCAGCACCGAGGACAGCAGCAGCGGGCGGAACAGGACGGCGACAAGGACCACGCAGACGGCGGCGATCGCTGCGGTCGGCACGATCTGGTTGCCGTTGACACCCAGCACCTCGCCGAACAGCAGGCTGAAGATCGCCGGCGCGTATTCGGTTGTCTGCGACAGGAACAGAGCGCCGAGCGCCAGCATCATCACGATCGTCATCGCGGTGGCGACATCACGCCGAGCGCGTTGGGCGAGGCCGGCGATCGTCAGCGCCCCGGCTGCAGAGAAGACGCCAAGGCCGATCAGCGCGTTGACCCCGATCAGGCCGGCCCCCGCCGCACCGGCGAACGCGCCGTTGGGGAGTGCGTGGGCCGCAAACGCCGCGCCGCGCGCGACCGTGAAGAACCCGACCACGCCGGCAACCCCCGCGACGATCGTTGCCGCCTCCCAAGCATTGACCATGAAACCGGCGAACATCAGGCGTTTCGGTGGGGTTGGCGGCGGGTCACGAGCAGGGTTACGACATAGGTGCCGAACAGCAGCGCGACGATGAAGAAGCTGACCGGCCAGCCCTGACCGTTGCTCGTCCAGCCGACGCTGTCGTACGCGAGTAAGACGCCGAGGGCGACGGCGGCGATGCCGGTCCCTGACGCGAGTAGTAGCGCGTGACCTGTGCGTTTGGTCAGGCGTAGGGCGATCGCCGCCGGCCCGATCAGCAGCACCGTTGACAGGATCGCGCCGATCGTCAAAGCCGACAACGACACCGCGAGCGCCAACGCCAGCAGGTAGGCGATTGCGACGAGGCGGACCCGGACCCCCTTGGCGGTGGCGAGATCGGTGCTGATCGACGAGAGCAGGAGCGGCCGGTAGAGCATCAATGTGATTGCCAGCGCCGCGACGCTGAAGGCGGCCACCACTGGGATGAGCGAGGACTGCAGCGCGAAGATCGACCCGAACAGCACGGTCACCACCGTCCCGCTGTCGCTGGTGGTCGTCGTGTCCTCATAGAGGAACAGTGCCGCCAGGCCCAGCGCGCCGCCGAGCACGATCCCCGTCGCCACGTCACGGGCACGCGGCGAGCGGACGCCAAGCAGATCCATCAGCGCCGCGGCAACAACGTTGACCGCGACAAAGCCGTAGATCGACGGCACCGGAATCAGCGGCGCCGCCGCGCCGCCGGCGGTCCCGATGTCCGACAGCGAGTGGCCCGCGAATGACTGGCCGCGCATCACCGTGAACGTCCCGACGGTTGCCGAGACCACCGCGACGACGGTGCCGATGATCAGCGCGGTATCGACGGGCCCGTTGGCAAAGAACCCTGAGGCGACGATCGACGCCGAGTTAATTGAAACTGAATTCAATTTGGATTAGTGGTCGTGGTCGGCGCAATCGTCGGCTTGGCCGAGCACCTGAATCGCCGGTTCCTCGCCGGCGACCACCAGCACCCGGGTCCCGACACGGACCACTTCGACGTGATGGCGGTAGAGCTCGCTCAGCGTTTCAGTGCGGATGATCTGCTCAGCCGTGCCGCTGGCGGCACGGCCCGCCGCCATGTAGACGACCCGGTCGATCACCGGCAGCAGCGGGTTCATGTCGTGAGCGGACAGCAGGATTCCGACCCTCTGCTCCTTGGCGATCCTTGAAAGAAGCGTCACGACCTCCTGGCCGCTGCGCAGGTCCAGGTTGGCGAGCGGCTCGTCAAGCAGCAGCAGGCGTGGGCGGCTGATCAGCGCGTGAGCGATCATCACGCGCTGCTGCTCGCCGCCGGACAGGTTGCCGATCCGCGCGTCCGCGAAGGTGCTCGCGTCAACCGCGCCGATCATCTCCTCGACCCGTGTCTTGCGCTGCGCCGAGGGCAGCGGCAGGCCGTAGCGGTGACCGTCAAGACCAAGTCCGATCAGGTCCCGCGCGCGCAGCGGCATGTCCGGATCAAGGTCGATCTTCTGCGGGACGTAGCCGATCAAAGTGTTGCGTCGCGAGCGCGCGGCGCCGTTGATCAGCACTCGGCCGCTGGTTGGTTGGACCAGTCCGAGAATCACCTTCAGCAGCGTCGTCTTGCCCGCGCCGTTGGCGCCGATCAGGCCGGCGAACTCGCCTTCACCGAGGGCGAAGCTGACCTGATCAAGGATCTGGCGCCCACCCAGGCGAACGGTGAGCTCCTCAGCGCGTAGAACCTCGGTTGAGCGCGCGCCGCCGGTCGTGCTGCTCATCTACAGAGTTGCGGTCGAGATCTTGTTGACAACGGCCTTCTCGATCGCTTCGACCTCGGCGAGCATCCAGCTCTGATAGGTGAAGCCAGGCGTCGGCATCGTCTCGTATACGCCGACCACCGGGATGCCGGCGCGCTGCGCGTCGGCGACAAAGATCTCGGTTAGCGGATCGGTGACTTGCTCGTTGTGCACAAACACGGTCACTCGATGAGCGCTGAACAGCCCATCCTGGCTCGAGATGCCCTGCGCACTCGGATCTACGCCGTTCATGATGTCGGCCTGAAGCGAGAACGGAGTGCGGTTGTCGATACCCATCGCCTGCAGCAAGTAGTCGGCTACTGGTTCGGTGGTGGCCACCGATGTCCCCGAGTACTTCGATTTGAAGCTGGCGATCGCCTGCAGCCAGAGCTTCAGGCTCGCGTCAAACTTCGCGACGTCGGCTTCAAAATAGGCGGCGTGCCCTGGCTGCAGCTTGGCGAACGCGCGACCGATCGCCGCAGCAACCACGGGCATCGTCTTTGGGCTGTACCAGAGGTGCGGGTTGGGCGTGGTGATCGGCAGATGAAGCAGGTCCTGGGCGTTGATCATCTGGCGCGCCGAGCTCGGCGAGGCTGTGGCAACTCGTGACATCCAGCTGTCGTAGCCGACGCCGTTTTCGATCAGAACCTGCGCGCTTGAGACCTCCTCGGCAATCGCCGGGCTGATCTCGTAATCGTGCGGATCGGTGTTTGGATTGTTCTCGACCGACTGCACGTACACGTAACGTCCGCCGATCTGCTGCGCGACGTTGCCGTACTCGTTCTCGGCCGCGACAACCCCGATCTTGCCGGCCGGCACGCTGCCGCCCGCCCCGCCGCAGGCCACAGCTCCAAGCGACACGAGCAGCGCCGTAGCCGCGAGCAACAGCCGAGAGATGCAGAGGCTCATGCGCCAGCAGCGTAGCAGAAATGAGAACGAGTCTCTCTCTTGATGCTGTCCCCGTCCGGGCGCCTGTCAGGTGGCCACAACGCCCGTTAGGCGGTTTGGGGCGAGCAACCAATGCATTGCTAGCGCCGTTCCGGGAACGTCGGCCTTGCCCCGAGGAAAGAAGAGGAATCTGTGAGCCAGACAAAGCCAGTGGTCGTTTATGGCGCGAGCGGCTACACCGGCCGCCTGGTCGTCGAGTACCTGCGCGAGTACAACCTCCCGTTCATCGCCGCCGGTCGGAATGCCGCGCGCTTGCAGGAGGCGCTCCAACACGTCCCCGGAATCGAGACTGCGGATTACGAAGTGGTCGAGGTCGAACACACGACCGAAGCACTCACGGAGTTGTTTAGTGGTGCAAAGGTCGTCTGCAACACGGTCGGGCCGTTTGCCTTGTATGGCGGCGAAGTGGTCGAAGCCTGCCTACAGGCCGGCTGCCACTACACCGACACCAACGGCGAGCAGGATTGGATGATCCTGTGCGACGAGCGCTATGGCGCGGACTTCGCACGGGAGGGCCTGCTGCTGACGCCGGGAATCGCCCATATGTACACGACCGGCGAGATCGCCGCGAACATCGCGCTTGAGACGCCGGGACTCGACACGCTCGACATCTCGGTGTTCTGGAAGGGCTCTCCAACGGTCGCCTCAACCGAGACGATTCTGGTCAACGCCGCCCAGGCCAAGGCGCACTATCTAGAGCAGAACGAGTACGTCGAGTGGCCGGCCGACCACGGGCTGTTCCAACTCGCGATTCCAGGCCAGCATGAGCTCGCGCTGGCGCTGCCGTGGGGCGGCACAAGCCACCCGGTGTGGTTCAAGCGGGACCCGCGCGTGGCAAACGTTAAGGTGCTCGGCGGTGTCTTCAATGCCGCGCTGATGCAGGGCGTTCCACAGATCGTTGCTGGCGCGCTGGAGCAGGTCGCGGGTCTACCTCACGACGAGCAGCTGAAGATCCTTGTGCAGACGGCCCGTGCCGTGCAGTCGGAAATGCCACCGCGGGAGAACCAGCGCGTCAACATCTCGCTCGATTCAGTCCACGCAAGTGGTCCCAACGCCAACGTGCATTGCGTCATTCGCGGCACCTGCAACTACAAGCAGACCGGCCTGATGCAGGCCTATTGCGCCCACTCCGTTGTGCGCGGGAGCCCCCGTGCGGTCGGATTTGCTTCCGCCTGCCAAGCGTTCGGCCACCGCGAGCTGCTGGGTGTCCTGCAGGGCTTTGGCCTGGTCGGTGCCCCGGAGGTTTCCGGGCACGCCGCACCGGTTCCGCTGCAGCCCGCCGGAGCGGCGATCGGCAGCCTCAACGGTGCCGGTAAGGTCGGCGCGCTCGCGCACTGAACTCAACCAACCGAGGAATGAGAATGGAACTTGAAGGCAAGCGCGCGCTGGTCACGGGAGCCGCGCGAGGGCTGGGGCTGGCGATCGCCGAGAAGTTCGTCGAACGAGGGGCTCGTGTAGCGCTGGCAGACATCGACGGGCCTGCCGCCGAGAGCGCATCGGCCGCGCTTGGCGGCGAAACGATCGCGATCGCCGCCGACGTCACGAAACCGGCCGACATCCAGCGCGCGATCGCCGCCACCGTGGAGGCATACGGTGGCCTCGACGTGATGGTCAACAACGCAGGGATCGAGATCGGTAAGCCGATACCGGAGACCGGAGACGAGGAGTTCGCGCAGCTGATGGCGATCAACGTCAACGGCGTCTTTTACGGAATCAAATACGCCATTCCGGAACTCGCGCAGACCGGAGGCTCGATCATCAACATGTCGTCGGTAGCCGGTCTTGACGGAGTGCCGCTATTGGGTGCGTATTGCGCCTCGAAGGCAGCTGTGATCCGACTGACTCAGACCGCATCCCGGGAGCTACGTGACGCCGGCATCCGCGTCAACGCGATCTGCCCGTCATTCATCGCAACGGAAATGGTCGAACGGCTCGTCGAGCCGTTCGAGGCGGCGACTGGAGCCAACTTCGTTGATCTCACCGCTCAGGCGCAGGGGCGTCTCGGGACGCCGGAGGAAGTCGCGGAGATGGCCGCCTTCCTCGCTTCAGACGCTGCATCTTTCATAAACGGCGCCTATTACGTCCTCGACAACGCACTGACTGCGAGCGTCCTATGAGCGAACTACTGGACAGCAAGGTGGCGATCGTCACCGGGGCCGCCAAGGGCCTCGGACGCGCGATCGCCGAGGAGCTCGGTGCCGCCGGCGCAACGGTCGTCTGCGCCGATATCGACGAGGCAGGCGCCGGCGCGGTTGCTGCCGGGATCACCGGTGCCACCGCCGCGCGCTGCGATGTCCGTGAAGAGAGCGATGTTGAGGCGTTGGTGAGCGGCACTGTCGCAGCTCACGGCCACCTCAACGTAATGGTTGCCTGCGCCGGTATCGCCACCGTCAACCCGATCGTCGGGATGTCACTTGAGGAGTGGCGCTCCGTGATCAGCGTTGACTTGGACGGCGTGTTTCTCTGCAATAAGCACGCTGGCGCCGCGATGGCCGCGGCCGGCAGCGGCTCAATCATCAATATCGCCTCGATCAAGGCGTTCGGCGGCGCGCCCGGCACCGGCAACTATGGCGCAGCGAAAGCCGGCGTCGTTTCGTTGACCAAGACCTTGGCGCTCGAGCTCCGGGCGCACGGCGTGCGCGTCAACGCTATCTGCCCGGGCTGGATCGGGACGGACATGGTCAATGACCGCAAGCACGAGCTCGAAGCGCTGCTCGGACTGTCCTTTGACGAGTACATCAGCCATGTTCAGGGCCGCCTGGGCGAGCCAGATGAGGTCACCGGGCTCGCAGTGTTTCTCGCCTCCGACCGATCCCGCTTTGCCTCCGGGTCGGCTTTCGTCGTTGACAACGCCGCAACCGCATCGCTGGTCTAGGCGCTGCCCGCAAACGCGCAAGTGGTCGCTCGATGGGCTAGGGCGAGCCACTAGTCGACCGATAACCAATTGGTCCTTCTCGCCAATGACCCCGTTACCCGGAGCCACGAACCTTGCGACATCCCGAAGCAGAGGCGGGAGATGAAAGGGAGTTCACGTGGGCGGAGTTGAGTCGGCGACGACCATCAACATGACGGATACACCCGATGAATCGCCCGAGTCGCCGATGGAACCGATCCCATCGGAGGTGCTAAAGCTGATCCGCGCCGCGGCGATCGAGATGCGCGCCCAGCTCGACGCTGGTGCCGAGGTGATCACACAGGGGATCCACGGCGCATTCCCAGACGTGCCTGCCGACCTCTACAGCGAGACCCTGCTTAGCGTCCGGGCGAACTTTGACGCGTTCGCCGCGTTGATCCCGGACCGCGCAGCAATCGCGCGGGTGCAGCCGCCTTCAGAGGCCGTTGACTACGCCCGAGCATTCGCCCGCGGTGGCCTAGGCATGGAACTGCTGGCCCGCATCTACAGTCATGCCGAGCACGCCTATCGTCGACTGTGGACACGACAGCTGCGCACCCTCACCACCGATCCGGAGCTGCTCGCCGAGGCCGTGATCCAGGTTGAAGAGCTGCTGTTCAACTACATCGCGGCCGTCACGCGATCACTGGCGAGCGCTCACGCAGAGGAGCTGGCGCGCCGCTCCTCCAGCGTGCTGACGCTCCGGATCAACGAGGTCCGCAGCATCCTCTCTGGCGCACCGATCGACCAGCTCGCATCGAGCCAACGGTTGCGCTACCGGCTCGATGGGTCGCACGTCGGCTTCGCCCTGTGGCGTGACGGCGCCGTCCCAGAAACCGACGAGAGTCTTGAAGAGCTCGGGCGTCTGGCAGTAGCTATCGGCGAGGCGCTTGGCGCCACAAACACGCTGGCGGTGCCGATTGACGAGGTATACGCCGGCTGGGCTAATGTCGCCAGCGCCAACTCAATTACCACTGAACTGCTACCCCGCGGGGTACATCTCGCGCTCGGGCTTCCGCAACGCGGGACCGATGGCTTCTGCCGCACCCACGCAGAGGCGCTGCGGGCACGCCGCATCGTTGATCTCGGCCATGGGCGCCAAGGCGCAGTGGGGTTTGACAACCTCGCGCTTGACGCCCTGCTGACCGCTGACCTGGACGAGGCGATCCGCTTCGTCGATCGTGAGTTAGGCAACCTGATCGACGGCTCAGAGGCACGGCGGCGGATTGTCGTGACGCTCGAGACCTTCCTCTGTGAGGGTTCCAATCTCGCACGAACCAGCCGCCTGCTCGGCGTCCATGAGAACACCGTCGCCTATCGGTTGCACCGCGCGGAGGAGCTACTCGGTCGGCCGCTTGAGGACCGGCAGCTTGAACTGCAGTCAGCGCTGCGCCTAGCCCGCTTGTTGGCGAAGAGCGCCTGAGTTCGCTTGCTCGCTACGACGGTCTGAGCGGTCGCGGCGGCTTTGCGTCGAATGGCGGCGTCGCACTCACCGGCGGGATGTACGCGCTCTGTGGCTCCGGCGTATCAGCGTTGCCAGCAAGCGGATAGGCGTCGGTGCCGCGGGTGTCAAGACCGCCGGAGAGCTTGGCAAGGATCTGCTCTGCCTGGCCCTGGAAGATTGTCGGGAAGTTGGAGCGGGAGATCGGCAGCGTGACGCGTGCCAGGTGGCCAATCGGATCGGTCGCCTCGACGGCTGCCGCGGTGTTGGCGAACCAGCTTCCGACCTCGTTGCGGTACGGGCTGATGTAGCGGCTAAAGCTGCTGAGGCTCCGCAGCAGCGTCGCGTATGGCGAGATCAGTGCCGCCGTCGTGCGGGTGAACGGGGTGAGCTTCAAAAATGTCGGGAGCGCAACGGTCGCGAATTGCTCAAGCCTGGCAAGCGCCGTGTTCGCTTCAAGCGCGGCGGGGCGCAGATCGTCCATCGCCGGTATCAGCTTGGTGAACGCGATCCGCAGGTCGGTCATCACCGGCGTCGCGTTCAGCGAAAACGCCCCCAGCCGATCCGCCGTGGTACGCGTCTGGCTGACAAAGCTCGGCAGCTGCGCCAGCGTCGAGCGCAGCGCGGCGTTGCGCTGCGAAACCGCCGCGGCGGTCGTCAGTGCATCACGCGTCAACGTCTGAATGTCCTGCGCCCGCTCACCCAGCGCGGTGGCGACGCCGTCGAAGGAACCGAGTAGCTGTGCGGTGGCGCCGCGCTCCTGGTCGAGCACCTGCGCGAACCCCTGTCCATCATCGACTAGCGCGGTCATTGACGCCAGGGTGCTGTTGAGGTTGTTCCCCCCTTGCCCCGACAGCCCGGAGCCGAGGCCCTTTAGCGCTCGCTGAAGTCCTTGGCGCTGAGGAGCCGAGAAGATCGAGAAGACGTCGTCATCCTGCACCGCCTGGAGCTCCTGATTGACCGGCAGTACGCCACCGGAGGGGACTTGCCCGCTGGACGGAGTCCCAGGATCAAGCTGCACGTAGTTCTCACCGGCGATGCTCTTGGTCCGGATCAGCACCGTCGCGTTGTTGTACACGGGCCCGTACTGCTTATCGATCGACAGTTCGAGTGCGGTCAGTGTTCCCGCCTGCTTGATCCCTGTCACCTGGCCGATCCGCACGCCGGCCTCACGCACATCGGCGTTACTCGCCAGCGCGTAGGAGTCGTGGACGTCAGCCTCAAAGTTGTACGTCGGACCGCTGGGCAGGATCGTCGTCCCGACGCGGCCGAGCAGGTACACGGCCACGCCCAGCCCGAAGCAAACGAACAGGAAGAGACCGAGCGCGCGGCGCCAGCGTTCCGGGGTCATCGGTGCGTCACCGCCATCATGGCCCTCCTGGCGCGCAACTCTTGGGCGCGACCAGATCGTTTACCTCTCCGGCACCCGAGTTCAAACCGGCAACGGTCTCACCGCGCACGATCAACGACAGGTCCGAGGAGAATTTGCCTAGCGACAACGTGTTCTGGAAGAAGTCGGCTAGCGCCGGCTCGCAAGGCACCACCAGCTTGGTGACGGTGTTGAGCTGTGAAGGCACCTGCTCAAGCGCGCCGAACGACTGCTTCAGCGCGGACGAGGTCGGCAACAACTGTCGCATCAGGTCAGTCAGCACCGGCAGCGGCACGTCGAACCGTGACAACGCCGGCTCGGCCGCCGTGGCGAACTGACGCAGTGCGGTCAAGCCTGCGGGCAAAGCCCCGGCGACTGGCTCAAGCGCTTCAAACGCCGGATCAAGCTGGTTCTCGGTGGTGCGGAGCACCGCGAACGTCGATTCGAGCTGTCTCATCGTCGCCGGCAGCTGGTTAATCACGCCTTGAACCGAACTCTCGTTGTTGCCAAGTTCGCCGAGGCTGCTGGCGCCGTTGGAAACGAGCTGGCGTACCTCGGTATCGCGCTGTCCCAGCGCGGTCGTCACCAGTGCAAGGTTGTGGATCAGCTGTCGTGTCTCGGCCTGCCGGATCGACGTCTGATAGGTCAAGTCCTTGGCCGCAGCCAAGAACGGAGCAAGCTCGACCAGTGCCTGCTTGAAGGCCGGCCCCTGCGGTCCCAGGCCCTGACCAAGCGCGTTGATCGACGCCTTCACGCGTGCCCTTGTGTCTGCGTTGAAGACGTCCAGCACCGCGCCGATGTCGACCGGCACCTGGGTGCGCTCAGCCGGCAGGATCTGGTTGGCCCCGAGCACGCCGGCACTTGGGGTGCCGCGGCTGACGATGTCCAGATACATGTCGTCAAGCGGCGTTTCCGGCCGCAACGTGAGCGTCGCGTTGCGATACAGCGGGCCGTACTTCGGATCCATCGTGATCG
>Ga0302314_10007985_pt1 | contig 18924 bp, 20 predicted proteins | sample III_Palsa_N2_3_FD_200533 | JGI IMG/M metagenome (GOLD analysis project Ga0302314, IMG submission 200533) | Peat permafrost microbial communities from Stordalen Mire near Abisko, Sweden - III_Palsa_N2_3 | ecosystem: Environmental > Terrestrial > Soil > Palsa > Peat permafrost | place: Sweden...
CGTCCCGACGACAGCGACTGCGCATTCGGGTCCCCAGGGATTGTCCAGTTAGGGGCATCAGGATCGAATATTTGATTGCTGTTTCCGGTGCTATTACACCGGAAACCGCAATCAAATCGAAAAGACGATCTTCGCGGCGGCAGCGCTTGGGGGAGCCCGCCCGAAAGGCTCCGCACTTAACGGCAGTGGGCAGATGCGGCGTCCCCGTCGGCTGGCTCGGGACTCTTGCGACAGGCGTCCCAGCGACAGCGACTGCGCGGTCGGGTACGCGGTCTTCCGCTGCCCTTGAAGGAACGGCCGGGCAGCCCCGCCCGCGGTACGAGTCAGGTGAGGCTCAGGCGCATGATGGGGCGGTCGGCCTTGCGCCGGGCCACGACCTCGAAGCCGTGCCGGGCGAAGGCCGCCGCGGTTCCGGTGAAGGCGTTCCTGGTGTGGCCGGGCACGCCCGTGTCGACCGGGTAGCCCTCGGAGCCATCGGCACCGAAGGCGAGCAAGCCCGGTGACCGGCCGGACTCGGCCAGCAGCAGCAAGTCCGCTTGTTGTCCTCGGGGTCACGGTCCCGGTAGCGGGGACCGAGCCGCCAGTAGGCGCACCAGCAGCTGCTGGAGGCCCCGGCCTTCCCGAACAGGGCCTCAAGCGCCGGCCAGTTCTCGGCGGCGAGCGGCCGGACCGCGAGTTCCGTCATCGCCATCGCCTCTCGCGGGTCGCTTCGGGTGGTCAGCCGAGCCACCGCAGCCGGGCGCCGTGGCTGTCGCCGTACGCGAGCGGGTGGCCGTCGCGGGCGACCACGGTCATCTGGTCGTCGCGGGCCGGTGCCTCCGTGCCCGGCACGACCCCGGGCGCCTCGTTGGTCAGCCAGGTGACGCCGAGCCCGCGGACGGTGTCGGCGAACTGCCCGCGCTGCCCGGCCGGGACGTAGCCCAGCACGGAGGAGTGGCAGACGACCACGGTGGCGCCGGCCGGCGCCCGGGCTACCAGGTCCGGCAGGTCGCTGAGCAGGTCGCCCTGGATAACCGTCGGCGGCGCGCGCCGGGCCGTCCTGATCGCCGCCGCCAGGCGCTCGGCCCGGTCGTCCTCATCCGGCCAGACCAGGCAGGTGAGCCAGCGGACGTCATCGTCGCTGGTGACGTCCAGCGGGTTGAGGTCGAGCCCGATCCGCCAGGCGATCTCGGGGATCCGCCGGGGCAGCGGCACCGGTCCCTCGGGCTGGCAGCGCAGGGTGGGCGCGTCCGGGTCGGCCCCGGTCAGCCGGTGCCCGGCGTAGTCGTAGGAGTAGCGGTCGAACAGCATGGTGAGCCCGGCGCTGGCGCCCACGTCGATCAGCGCGAGCGGCTCCGGCAGCTGGGCCAGGGCGGGGAGCAGCACGGCGCAGCGCGCGGGCTCGTTGGTCTGCGTGCGCCGGGTGAGCATCACCGCGGCGAATTCCGCCCCGGACGAGCCGACCAGGCCGCGCAGCGAGCCGATGCCGGCCGGCCGGCCGAGCAGGTAGCGGGCCGCCGCGAACAGCAGGTTCGGCTGGTGCTTGGTCGCGGGCAGCGACGCGACGAAGTTCATGATGCCCGGGTCGGCGGCGGCCGCCTCGGCCAGCGCCTCGTAGGACGGCGACCGGCCGTGCGCCTCCATCCGGGCGAACGCCCGGTAGGTCCGCACCACGTCCGCCGTCGCGTCATCCCGGGCCGTGTCCACGCCACCACGCTATCCCCGCTATCCCCGGCTGGCGCGACAGAAAAACCACTAAGCGACCGGCGCGGCCGCGGGGTACCGTGGCCGGGTGTTCAGCCGGCCCGATGACCTGCCCGATGCCACCCTGATCGACGCGCTGCGCGACCGCTGGCGGTTCACCGCGATATCCCTCGACTATCAGGCGGTCGGATTCGGAAGCCATCACTGGATGGCCACCGACGCCTCGGGCGCCCGCGTGTTCGCCACGGTCGACGACCTGACCGACAAGCTGCACACGGTCCAGGACACGGCTGAGGCCGCGTTCGGCCGGCTCGGGCGCGCCTTCGCCACGGCGCTGTCCCTGCGCGCCGACGCGGGCCTGGCGTTCGTGATCGCCCCGGTCCCCGCGTCGGACGGGCAGGTCCTGGCCCGGCTGTCCGGCCGTTACTCCCTGGTGGTCCATCCCTATGTCACCGGCCACCCGGCTGGCGAGTACGGCGCGTTCGCCTCGGCCGGCGATCGTGAGGCGGTCATCGACCTGCTCGTCCAGCTCCACCGCGCGCGGTCCGGGCAGCCCGTGGTCGAGGACTTCGTCGTGCCCCACCTGGACGCGCTCCGGCCGATGATCCGCGCGCCACGCGAAGCCTGGCGGGGCGGCCCTTACGCCGAGCGCGCCCGCGCGCTGCTGCACGCTCATGCCGCCGGTCTCGACGTGCTGATGACCGCGTACGAAGGCCTGGCCGAGAAGGTCGCGCGGCGCCAGGACCGGCTGGTGATCACGCATGGGGAGCCGCACCCCGGCAACGTGATGGTCACCCCGGCCGGCCTGGTCCTCGTGGACTGGGACACCGTGCTGCTGGCCCCGCCGGAACGTGACCTGTGGTTCATGGCCGACGGCGACCCGTCCGTCCTCGACTACTACGCGCGGGCCACCGGTGTCCGGATCGACCCGGACGCCCTGTCGCTGTACCGGCTCTGGTGGGACCTCACCGAGATCAGCGGTTACCTCGCCCAGTTCCGGGCTCCGCACATCGAGACCGCCGACACCGCTGAATCCTGGGAAAACCTCCAGCATTACCTGCGCCCAGCCGAGCGGTGGCCCGCCCTGCTCTCCTCTTGAGATCAAAAATTATGACACTAGTGAATTATGGCACTATTGACACTTGAGTGTCTTGTGGCTCATCCTGCTTCTGGCACTAATGCCATTTTCTCTCTGAGGGAGCAAGCCATGAAGCGCACGTCCCCACGTACCCCGAGGTCAGCGCGGATCGCGGGGGTCGTCCTCGGCCTCGCCTGCGTGCCCCTGGCCGTCCTGGGCGGCTCCCGGCTGGCCCTGGCGTCCACGGCCGGGACGGCCGAGCACTGGGGCACCTTCTTCGGCGATGGCAATCCCGGCTCGGGTGACACCAGCCTGAGCCCGGCGGCGGTGACCGTGCCCGGCATGATCGCCGAGATCGCTACCTCCAACTCGACCCAGTACGCGCTCCTGGCCAACGGCCAGGTGTACGCGTGGGGCCAGGGAACCGACGGGCAGCTGGGCAACGGCCGCGGCCAGAACTCCTTCACCACCGCCGTGCGGGTGCGGTTCCCCGCGGGGGTGAAGATCGCGTCGATACCGACCGACACCATGCCCTTCGACTCAGGCCTGGCCATCGACACCCGCGGGCACGCCTGGGGCTGGGGACTCGACACCGGGGGCGAGTTCTGCCTGGGCAACAGCAAGGCCTACCGGACACCGGTCGAGCTCCCGTTCTCGGGCGTGACCCTGCTGGCCGGAGCGGCCGATCACGCCACCTACGACGCCCACGGCACCCTCTACGCGTGCGGGATCAACCAGCACGGGGAACTGGGCGACGGCGGCCTGGCCTCGAGCCGGGTCGCGGTCCGGGTGAAGGGCCTGGCGGGCTCGTCGGTCACCGCCCTGACCGCCTCGTACGCCAACTCGGGGGCCGTGCTGCGCGACGGGAAGTACTACGACTGGGGCTTCGACGGTGAGGGTGAGCTGGGCGACGGGACCAACCGCCAGGCGGTCAAGACGCCCGTCCGGGTGCCGCTGCCCGGCGCGGTGACGCAGGCCGTCGAGGGCGGATCGCTGGCCGTCAACGGGCAGACGCTGGTGAAGCTGGCCGACGGCGCCCTGTTCGCCTGGGGTGACGACGGCTCCGGCCAGCTGGGCAACGACAAGACCGGTGCGGAGCCGTCACCCGTGCGGTTCTACCCGCCGGCCGGCGTGACCTACAAGCTGCTGGCCAGTGGAGGCGCCACGTCGTACGCCATCTCGACGACCGGTGACGTCTACGCCTGGGGTGCCGGCGGCGAAGGGCAGACCGGTGACGGGAGCAAGGGCACGGCGATGAAACCCGTCCTGGTCGAGTCCGGCGCCACCGGCATCTCCTCCACCGCCGACGACGTGGCCGTGAGCATCCGATAGCGGGCGGGCCAGCTCGCTGACCTGCGCGTCCAGCAGTCTTGGAGGTGGTGCTGGTACTGTCCGGCTATCTACCGCCGTTGATAGAGAGCAGGCTGACATGAGCCTTTTCCAGCGGGCCCACGACATCGTCGCCGCCAAGGCGAACAAGGCGCTTGACGCCGCCGAGAAGCCCGACGAGATGCTCGACCTGTCGTATAACCAGATGCTCGACCAGATCACCAGGATCCGCCGCGCCCTGGTCGACATCGCGGCCTCGCGCAAGCAGATCGAGCTGCAGGAAACCCAGCTGCAGCACTCGGTGGATCACCTGAACGACCAGGCCAAGGCGGCCCTCGCGGCGGGCCGGGAGGACCTGGCCCGCGAGGCGCTGTCCCGCAAGGCGGCCGCCCAGGGCCAGATCAACGAGATGGAGCCGCAGCACCAGCAGCTCACCGAGGAAGAGGAGAAGCTAGGGACCGCGCTCGCCGCGCTGCAGGAGAAGGTGAACCACTTCCGCAGCCAGAAGGAAGTCCTCAAGGCGCAGTACACGGCGGCGAGCGCGATGAGCTCGATCAACGAGAGCGCCGCGGGCATCTCGACCAGCGTCAGCGACTCGGGCGCCGCCCTCGAGCGCGCCCAGGACAAGATCGCCACCATGCAAGCCCGGGCCGGCGCGCTGGACGAGCTGCTCCAGTCCGGCGTGCTCGAGGACGTCGGCGGCGGGGACGACGACATCCAGAAGGAACTCGACGCCGTCACCTCGTCAAACGACGTGGACAGTGAGCTGGCCGCACTCAAGGCCCAGCTGGGTCAGGGAGCCGCCCCGCCCCCCGCTCTTCCCGCGGGCTAACCGCGTCCCGTCGGCCAATGACGGCCCCGTGCGTCACGCGTCGTGATCGATTCAATCCTCTCAGTGTCTTCCGCCGTAGTTCAGGTGAGTGTGCCGGGGAGAGCGGTGCACCAGATGCGGGGGGTACACGATGACACAGATGACGGAAGCGGCAGTCCAGAGCCGAACCGACGCGGGCCGGATCACCGTGCCCGGCTACGCGGTCCGGTTCGCCGGCGCGATGCTCGCGCTCGCGGTCACCACCGTCCACGTGGCCGACCAGGGGGGCGTGACCGCCTTCACCTCACCGAGCTGGATCGGCTGGGGATACCGGACCATCGAGGTCGGCGGCTTGCTCACCGCGCTGGTCCTGCTGCTGCCGCGCCCTGCCCGGCTCACCCCGGCCTGGGCCGGATGGGCGGCCGGCGTGCTCCTGGGCGTCGGGCCGTTCGTCGCCTACGTCCTCTCGCGCACGGTGGGCGTGCCCGGTGACCCGGGTGACGTCGGCAACTGGGGCTACTGGGTGGGCACGGTATCGCTGCTGGTGGAGGCGGCCCTGGTGGTGCTGAGCGTCAGCATGCTCTGGGCGCTGCCCCCGTTCGCCGCGAGCGTCCGGAACCTCACTGGACGGGCCCGGCCGCACCGCTGAAGGACCCGGGATAGCCGCGGGCCACCGTGCGGGCCAAGATCCCCAGGGTGGCCCGCAGCGTCCCCTCGGAGATCACCGGGAAGATACCGGCCTCCCGCCACTTCTGGTCGATCGATGACCAGTCGTAATAGGAGGTCACGAGCGTGCCGCCGGCGGCGGGCGCGAGGAGGTAGCCATAGACGTGGCCGATCTGCGGGCGGATCGTGCCCAGGATCGTCCAGGCGATCTCCCGGTCGGGGGCAAAGGCCTTGATGGTGACGGTTACGTCGTATTCGCCCATCGGGTAGTCGTTCAGCGCCTCGCGGTCCATGTGGACGACGAAGCTGTCGCCGACGGCGGTCACGGGGTCGCCCGTGGCGGCCATCAGCATCCCGGCGCTGTCGATCGCCACATGTCCCTGCGGGTCGCACAGCACCCGGAAGATGGCCGCCGGCTCCGCCGTGATCATCCGCTGGACTTCCAGCCGGTCAGTTGCCATCTGCCCATCCTGCCATTCCGCCCGGCGGCTGGGCGGCGCTGGGCTCGGCCAACCACTCGTATCCGAGCAGGACCGCGAAGACGGGAACGGGCAGCCGCAGCCGGGACCGGATCAGCCGGGCGGTCCGGCTGCTGCCGGTGCGCTGGGAATGGTGGGCCGCTGGCGCGGCTCGCTTGCGGAACGGCCATGGCCACGTCGCCTCCAGGACCCGGACGTGCCCGGCCGGCGTGCCCCCGGTCAGCAGGGCCTCATCGTCCGGGTGCGCGTGAAAGGCCACCACCGTCCTCATCGGGCCGATCATGCCACGCTCTTGAGGTTCCGGGCCGGGCTGGCTGAGATGGTGCCATGAAGATCCGCGCGATCAGTGCCGATGAACGTCCCGCGATCAGCATGCCGATCCAGGCGTACGCCTTCCAGGCGTCGCCTGCTGACGACAGGCTCACCGAAAGGCTTCGACGCAGTCAGCGGTACTACGAAGGGAATGTCACGCTGGTCGCCGAGGAAGACGGCGTGGCCATGGCCGAGGTGTCCGCGATCTCGATGCGGCAGAACGTCCGCGGCGTCGTCTACCCGATGGCCGGCGTGGCCGGGGTGGCGACGCTGCCGCTGGCCCGGCGCCGCGGGTACGCCCGCGGGCTGCTGACCGAGTTGCTCGGCCAGATGCGCGACACCGGCCACGTGGTGAGCGCGCTGTACCCGTTCAGGGCGTCTTTCTACCAGCGTTTCGGCTATGTCGGCCTGCCGCAGCGCCGGACGGCCAGGTTCGCGCCGGCCGGCCTCGCGGACCTGCTGCCCGCACCGCTGCCGGGTGACGTTACCTGGCAGCACATTGGCGCGGGCTACGAGGCGTACCGGGACTTCACCGAGCGGATGCTGGCCGAGCAGCACGGTTTCTCGGTGCTGCCCGAGTACCGGACCGTGGAGGTGCGCGACGCCGATGACCGCTGGCTGGTGATGGCCTGGGCCGATGGCGAGCCGCTGGGGGCGGCGATCTACCGCATCTCGGGCTTCGGCGGCACCCTGACCGCGAACGACATGCTGACCGCTAGCCCCCTCGGGCGGGCCCTGCTGCTGCAGTTCCTGGCCCGGCACATCGATCAGGTAACCGCGGTTGAGGTGCAGGTCAGCCCGGCTGAGCTGCCGGAGCTGTGGGGGACTGACCTGGCCGTCGTGACCGAGGCGCCGGTGTCGTTTCCCGGCTCGCCGGCCCCGATGGTCCGGGTGCTGTCGCTGGGTTCCCTGGCCGGCATCTCGGCCGGCCCGGAGCACGTCACCGTCGAGGTCGTCGACGACCCCTTCATCGCCGGCCGGTACGAACTTGACGGCCGGGGCGGATCGCTGGAGATCGTGACCGGCACCGCCCGCGAGCCCGAGGCGACGCTGACCCCCGCCGGGCTGTCCGCGCTCGTCTACGGCGTCCTCGACCCGGACGACCTCGTGGTCCGCGGTCTCGGTGACGTCCCGCGCGACCCCGCGGCCCGGCTGCGCCGGCTGTTCCCGCGCAGCGTCCCCCACCTGTACGCGAGGTTCTGATCCTGAACTAGGGGGCGACAGTTCATGCGGCAAGATGAGCCTTCTGCGCGACCAGGTAAGCAATCGCCGCCTGCATGGCACAGCGGCCGTCCTGTTGCCGGTACTGGCGCCCGCGAGCGATCGTGGCGTGCGGATAAAACTCGTCGACTGGCTTGGCCTGGCCGCGGCGGTGACACAGGAGTTCCGTTGCTTCATTGGGGGCGACGAGGCGCTTGGCCTGCCCCATGCAGGCCGGCGAGCAGAAACGTCCCACGCCTTCATCGCGCCGCCGCGTCGGCGATACGTACCCGAGCGGAGAGCCGCGGACTTCACAGGAGGCTCGCGTTGCCCGCCTGTGCGAGGACGGCCTGTCAACGATGTGCCGCCGTTCATCTGCTGTAACGCGCCCGGGCGCGGATCTCGGAGCTCGGCCCGCCGTTGTCGTCAGCAAATGCGCACCGTCCTGTCGGTGTACGGTCACGCTTCGATTTTCAACGGCTAGAATCGCGGCCCTCGGCGAGGGCCGCGAGGCGGTCGAGTGAGGCTCGCAGCTTGCCGGCCGTGGTCGCCTTGGCCCGCGCGAAGCGCGCCTCGTCGGTCAGCCTGGTCCAGTCGTAGGTGCAGGTGGCCGTGGTCCGTCCCGGGCCGGCCGGCGAGAGCTCCCAGCGCCATAGGTGACCCGGCCGCGGCTGACCGGCCTCCGCGGGCATCCAGGCGATCAGGCGGCCCTCCTCGAACTCGACGACGTGGTTGTGCCGGATGGCGCCGCTGGTGAGGGTCATGGCGAACATGTCGCCGGTACCGCGGACGCGCTGCCCCGGGCCGGCCGCGCCCAGGTTGTCGTTGCCGTCCCAGCGGGGCTGCGCGGCCGGATCGGCGATGAGCTCGAAGATCGGCGCGGCGCCAGCCGCGATCTCGCGGCTGGCGCTGACTACGCGCGGTGCTGCCTGCTCAGCTGTCATGTGCTCATTGTCTAAGTACCAGGCTCGCCGGGCTACCGGTTAAGCCGCGGTGCTGGTGGTGGCGACGATACGGGCGATGTGGCTCGCGATAGCCGGCGCCTGGTCTTCCTGGGGGAAGTGCTTGCCCGGGATCTGGATCAGCGCGGGCAGTTGGGCCGCGGCGCGGGCCTTCTCACCGTAGGTGGCCAGGGCCAGCGCCGGGTCGTCGGCGGCCCAGATGACCTGCACCGGCCGCGAGCGGTCGCTGACGACGCCCCGGTACAGCGCCTGCTTGGCCGGGCTCTGATCGGCGCTGCGCATGACCCGGAGGAAGGCCCGGCCGTGATCGTCGCCGCGCATCAGGGACAGGTAGGCGTCGAGCTCGGCGTCGCTGACCTTGGTCGGGTCGCCGATCCCCTGCAGCCGCATGAGCGAGCGGAACAGCGAGCGGCTCATCCCCGCCTTCCACAGCTCGCCGAGGACCGGCGTCCGGAAGGGGCGCATCGACCAGGGCGGCCGGAACTCGCTCACGTCGACCATGGTGTTCAAGACCGTGAGCGACAGCACCTGGGCGGGGCGGACGGCCGCCAGCTCGAAGCCGACCGGTCCGCCGACGTCGTGGACGACCAGGTGGAACCGGTCCAGCCCCAGGGCGTCGACGGCATCGACGCTGAACCGGCCGAGGCCCGCCCAGCTGTAGTCGAGGTCGCGCGGCCGGTCGGCGAAGCCGAACCCCGGCAGGCCCCAGGCCAGCGCCCGGATGCCGCTGCCGGCCAGGCTGGCCAGCAGCTTGCGGTAGGCGAACGACGCTCCCCACATGCCGTGGATGAAGACGACCGCGGGACCGGTTCCCTCCTCGCGGACGAAGCTCCGCACGCCGCCCGCGGCGAAGGGCCGTCCGGCCGCGCGGTGCGCGGCCAGCAGGCGGCTGGTCTCTGTGCTTGACCGCATGATTCCTCTTCCCGTCCGCCCGGAGTCGGCTGCCTGGATGCGGGGCGGACAACTACGAGTCTTGGACCCGGCACCGAGGCCGGTCCATGACCCGTCAGGTCATGGACCGGCCGCAGCCGGCGCTGCTAGCGTCCAGCACCATGGGCAGCTCCAGCCGCAATGCCGCCGGTGACACGCTGCGGGCCTGGCGGCGCCGTCGCCGGCTGTCCCAGCTTGAGCTCGCGAACCTGACTGGCGTTTCCACCCGCCACCTGAGCTGCCTGGAGACCGGGAAGGCGAACGCCAGCCGGCAGCTGCTGCTCTACCTGGCCGACCAGCTTGACCTGCCGCTGCGCGATCGCAACGAGCTGCTGCTCGCGGCCGGCTACGCACCGCGCTACCCGCACCAGCCGCTGGGCAGCGAGCAGCTGCGGACCGCCCGGGACGCCCTCGCTGAGCTGCTCAAGAGCCATGAGCCCTACCCGGCCGTGGTCATGGACCAGCACTGGAACATCATCGAGCGCAACCGCAGCGCGGCCGCGCTGGCGACCGGGGTCGCCGCCGAGCTCGCCCAGCCGGTACCCGGGCGTCACCGGAAGGCGGGAGCAAGAGCAAGCGGCCGATCAGATCTTCGTCCCCCTCCGGATCAGGCACGAAGGAACCGAGCTCCGCCTGCTCAACACGCTGACAACCTTCGGCGCGCCCCGCGACGTCACCCTGGCCGAGCTCGTCCTCGAGGCCTTCTATCCAGCCGACACGGAAACCGCCGACGTCCTCCGGGCACGCCCACGCACGGCATGATGGGGGCGTGGACTTCGAGCCGTACCGGGGCGAGCTGGTGGCCTACTGCTACCGGATGGTAGGCACGCCGCACGAGGCCGAGGACCTCGTGCAGGACACGATGCTGCGGGCTTGGAAGGCCCGTGACCGCTATGACAGCACCCGGGCGTCGGTCAGGACCTGGCTCTACCGGATCGCCACCAACGTGTGCCTGACCGCGCTCGAGGGACGGGCGCGGCGGCCGCTGCCGTCCGGGCTCGGCCCGCCGAGCGAGGACCCCGGTGCCCCGCTGACGCCGGTGTTCGACATCCCCTGGCTGCGGCCGTTTCCCGACGCCCGCTTCGACACCGGGCTGCGGGCCGACATCCGGCTCGCGCTGGTGGCGGCGATCCAGGTCCTGCCGCCCCGGCAGCGCGCGGTGCTCGTGCTCCGCGAGGTGCTGGAGTTCAGCGCCGCCGAGGTCGCCGCCCAGCTGCGGACCACGGTACCGGCGGTCAACAGCGCCCTGCAGCGCGCCCGGGCCGCCCTCGCGGCCGCGGGCTATCAGCGGGACGCGGGCGGGGTCGCCGAGCCGGACGATCCCGAGGTGCGGGCGGTGATCGAGCGCTACGCGCGGGCCTTCGCGGCGGCCGACGTCCCCGCGCTCGTCCGGCTGCTGGCCGAGGACGCCGTCCTGGAGATGCCGCCGGTGCCGCTGTGGTACCGCGGCCGCGGCGACTACGGCCTGTTCCTGCGGCGGGTGTTCGAGCTGCGCGGGCCGGGGTGGAGCGTCCGGCCCCTCACCGCCAACGGGCAGCCCGCGCTCGCCGCCTACGCACCCGACAACGACAGCAACAACGACAGCGACACCAACGACGAGACCAAGAAGCTGCACACCCTCCAGGTCTTCACCGTCACCGCCGGCCAGGTCGCCCGCAACGTCGTGTTCGCCGACCCGCGCGTGTTCCGGGAATTCGGCCTGCCCGAACGAACGCGATAAGCCGCGCTGAGTCGCGATGAGTCCGGCCGGTGCCGCCGGTAAGTACCGGTGAGAACCGGTAGGCACCGACCGAAGGAGACCATCGTGAGCGTCATCGTCATCGAGTTCATCACCCTGGACGGCATCGTGTCCGACCCCGACGGGTCGGGCGGCACCCCGGCCGGCGGCTGGGCCTTCCGGCACGGCCCGGACACCGTCGCGGGCGACAAGTTCCGGCTCGGCCGCACCCTGGACGACGGGGTCCTGCTCCTAGGACGCGACACCTGGCAGCTGTTCGCCCGCCTGTGGCCGGGACGCGACGACCCGTTCTCGGCCCGGATGAACGCCGTCCCCAAGCTGGTCGCCTCCCGCACCCAGCGAACCGACACATCAACCTGGGCGAACTCGCAAGTCATCGAGGGAGACGTCATCGGCGCCGTCCAGCGCGAGCGGCGCGACGTGATCGTCGCCGGCAGCTTGAGCGTGGTGCGCGCGCTCGGCGCCGCGGACCTGGTTGACGAGTACCGGCTGCTGACCTTCCCCACCGTCCTCGGCACCGGCGACCGCCTGTTCCCCGAGAAAGATCAGCCCCGTTACCTGCGCTGCACACAAGCCGAGCAAGTCGGCTCCGCCGTCCTCACCCGGTACGAGCGCGAGACCACCGGGGGGTAACCGCAGGCGTGATCTGCGCTTGTGCTAGCGTAAACGAAGTCGTGTACTTCGTTTACCAAGGCAAGCTGTCGCGGGAGGACTCGTGTCCACGTACCTGTACCGCCTGGCCCGGTGGTGTTACCGCCACCGGCGCGTGGTCCTGGCCGGATGGCTGGTGGTGGCGATCGTCGTGGTCGCACTCAGCGTGATCGGCAACGGCTCGGAGAACGACAACATCACCATCCCCGGCACCGAGTCCCAGAACGTCGCCAACCTGCTCCAGCACAAGATCCCGGCCTTCTCCGGCGCCCAGACGCAGGTCGTGATCGCGGCCAGCGATTCACAAAGCGTGACGTCGACGGCCAGCGCCAGCGCCATCCAGGCCGCCATCAAGCAGCTGGACACGGTCCCGCAGGTCTCCCGGGTCATCAACCCGGTGCAGGCCAAGCTGATCTCGCCCGACGGCAAGGTGGCGCTGGCGACGGTGCTGTGGAACACCTCGGCCGCGAACGTGAAGGACTCGAGCCTGACCGCGCTGCAAACCGCGACCGCCCCGGCGCAAAGAGCCGGGCTCGGGGTCAGGTACGGCGGCGCGGTCTACCCGGACTGGAACCCGAAGATAACCGAGACGCCCGAGCTCATCGGGATCGTCATCGCGCTGGTGATCTTGATCATCACGTTCGGCGCCTTCGCCGCGGGCCTGCTGCCGATCATCAGCGCGCTCATCGGGGTGGCGATCACCATCACCGGCATCGGCGCCCTCGCCGCCGTGGTGAACATCGCGACCGTCTCCACCACGGTCGCGCTCATGCTCGGCCTGTCGACCGGCATCGACTACGGGCTCTTCATCCTGTCCCGGCACCGAACTCAGCTCCTGCAGGGGAAGCCGATGGAGGAGTCGGTCGCGACCGCGGTGGGCACGGCCGGCAGCGCGGTCGTCTTCGCCGGCTCCACCGTCATCGTCGCCCTGGCCGGCCTGTCCGTGGTCGGCATCCCCTTCCTGATGACGATGGGCCTGGTCGCGGCGGGCGCCGTCGCCATTTCCGTGCTGATCGCGCTGACCCTGCTGCCGGCCCTGCTCGGTTTCGCCGGCGAGCGGGTCACCCGCTTCGTCGGCTCCCGGCGCAAGACCGGGCGGGTCGGGCGCCCGGAGCGGATCGCCCGGCGGACCGCGCTCGAGCCGCGGACCGCGGCGGGCGCGACCTGGGGGCGCTTCGTCTCCCGGTTCCGGATCCCGGTGCTGGTCGCCGGGCTCATCGTCGCCGCGGTCATCGCCATCCCGGCGCTGAGCATCCAGCTCGGCCTGCCGAGCGCCGAGTCGCAGCCGACCTCGAGCACCGCCCGCCAGGCCTACGACCTGATCAGCGATCACTTCGGCCCGGGACTCAACGGCCCGCTGCTGGCCGTGGCCAACCCGGTCGCCAGCGAGGGAGAGGTCACCGCGATCACCGCCCGGCTGGCCCAGGTCCCGGGCGTGCTGTCCGCGGCCCCCGCCGCCTTCGCCAACGGCACGGCGGTCATTCAGATCATCCCGAAGACCGGCCCGAACGCCAGCGCCACCACCGCCCTGGTGAACCGGATGCGGGACGAGCGCACCCAGCTCGCCGACTCACCCGGCACCACCTTGCTCATCGGCGGAACGACCGCGTCCAACATCGACGTGTCGAACAAGCTGACCTCGGCCCTGCCGGTCTTCCTGATCGTCGTCGCCGGGCTCGCGTTCATCCTCCTCACGTTCGCGTTCCGGACGATCCTGGTGCCGATCAAGTCGATACTCGGCTTCCTGCTGTCGGTCGTCGCGGCGCTCGGGGCCGAGGTGGCGGTCTTCCAGTGGGGCTGGGGCGCGAGTCTGCTCGGGATCACCAAGGATCCGGTGACGCTGAGCTACCTGCCGACGATCCTGGTGGCGATCATCTTCGGCCTGTCCAGCGATTACGAGGTCTTCGTGGTCTCCCGGATCAAGGAGGACTTCACCAAGACCGGCGAGGCCCGCCGGGCGGTGGAGCGGGGGACCGGGGTCTCGGTGCGGGTCGTCTCGGCCGCGGCGCTCATCATGTTCTCGATCTTCTGCGCGTTCACGACGCTCAAGACCACCGAGGTCAAGCCCATCGCGATCAGCTTCGCCGTCGGCGTGGCCGTCGACGCCTTCGTGGTCCGGCTGACCCTGGTCCCGGCGATCATGGCGATCGTCGGCGCCAGGCTCTGGTGGCACCCGCGCTGGTTCTCCCGCTACGTCCCCGACCCCGACATCGAGGGCGACCAGCTCGAGAAGCACCTGGCCGAGCGGCGCCTGCCCGCGTCCGCGCCGAGCGGTTCCTGAGGGCAGTCACAACGGCTCGTTCACCGGACTGAAGATCTTTTGGGTGAACGAGCCGGGGTGACTGCCCCAGCTAGCACTTCTCCGGCACCGCCTGCCCCCGGGCCCGGGCGCGGGCGTGCTTGTCCGCCTTGGCCGCCATGTCGGCCCGCAGTTCCGCGTCGCTCGGGGCCCGGCCGGGCAGCGGCGTGCCGTCCGGGCGCAGCCCGGCGAGGACGACCGACAGGTAGCGGCAGAACGGCTCGGGCAGGCCGGCGACCAGGCCGCGCTCGCTGACCGAGGCCAGCATCGGGAGGATAAGGGCGAAGTCGGTCGCGTCCAGGTCGGCGCGGACCGCGCCGGCCTCCTGCGCCCGCGTGACCAGGAGCCGGATCGGCCCGGTGAGCAGGTCGTGCATCTGCTCGCTGAACCATTCGGCGCCGTACGCGTTGCTGAGCGCGTCGACGAAGCCGCGGCTTGAGGTCATCAGCCGCACCGCCTGCTCGAGGAACTGGGTCAGGCCGGTCCACGGGTCGGCGGCCTCGGCCGCCTCCCGCGCCAGCGCGTTCGCCCGGTCGAGCTGATGCTGGAGGAACGCCCGGGCCAGCTCGTGCTTGTTGTCGAAGTGCCGGTAGGCGGTGGCGACATTGACGCCGGCGTGCTTGGCGATGTCATCGAGCGTGGCATCGAGCCCGCGCTCGGCGAAGACCTCTTCCGCGGCGTCGATGAGCCGCTGCCGGTTACGGGCGGCGTCGGCCCGCAGCCGGCGCGGCTCCGCGCTGGCTTTCGGCTCCACTCTGGGACCTTCCACGCAAAGAACTTACTACTGGCCAGGTTAGCAGAACCGCAGGTGTGACCTGCGGTTCTGCTAAGCGGGCTAGAAGATCTTGTTGATGATGTCGTCGCCAATGCCGAAGCCCGCGCCGGAGACGATCGCCCGGCCGAACCCGCCGCCGAGGAAGTTCTGCAGCATGCCTCCGCCGCCGCCCATGCCGCCCTGCTGGTACTGCGGCTGCTGCTGGTAGCCCTGCTGCTGATACCCGGGCTGCTGGTAGCCCTGCTGGTACCCGCCCTGCTGGTATCCGGGCTGCTGGTATCCGGGCTGCTGCTGTACGTGGTTGTCCACCATCGAGTGGATGTTCTGGAGCAGCAGCTGCACCTGCCCTTCCTCCTGCTGGATGCCCAGGGTGACCTCCTTGAGGTCGAGCATCCACTCGCGGGCGTTGGTGTCGCCCGCGGCGGCGGCGGTCTGCAGCTTGCTCGCGAGCGCCTGGATCAGCGTTGAGGTCTGCTGGGCCTGCTGCTGTAGCTGGGCGTAGCTCTGGTCGACGGTCTGGGGATCCACGTGTCCTCCCTCGGACAGGGGTCTGACTGCGGGTAGCGCAACCGATAGTAGCCGCAGGAAGACATACGGGTTTTCCAGGATCGCCTGAGCTGGCCCTGAACTACTCAGGCGACTCTCATACGGGCACTGCCCGCCTTGGGTTCTCCATGCCGTGCGCCGACGCCGGCAGGCCGTTCCCTCCCCCGTTTATTGCTGTCGCTGGAGGCTGAGCCGTGCCCACGATCGTCGCCGATCCGCTGAACCCGTCCGCCTATACCGAGCGCCGGGCCGACGCGGCCCCGCGCCCCCGCTGGCAGCTGTGGCGGTCGCCCGACGACCAGCCGCCGTGGGCCCGCCCGGCCCTGCTCGGCATCGCCGTGCTCGCGGTCGTGCTCTACGCCTGGAACATCCAGCAGGCCGGGCTGGCGCCGTTCTACTCGGTGGCGGTCAAGAGCATGTCGGTCAGCTGGAAGGCCTTTTTCTACGGCGCCTTCGATCCCAAGGCGACGATCACCATTGACAAGCTGGCCGGGTCCTTCCTGCCCCAGGCGCTGTCGGCCCGGATCTTCGGCTTCCACCCCTGGTCACTGGCGCTGCCGCAGGTCATCGAGGGCGTCGTCGCCGTCCTGGTCATGTACCGGGTCGTCCGCCGGTGGGCGGGCGTGGTTCCCGGGCTGCTCGCGGCCGGGATCTTCACCCTGACGCCGATCGCGGCGTCGATGTTCGGGCACAGCATGGAAGACGGCGCGCTGACCGTCTGCCTGGTGCTCGCGGCCGACTCCTACCAGCGGGCGGTCATGGAGGGCCGGCTGCGGTCGCTGGCGTGGGCGGGCGTGTGGGTCGGCATCGGGTTCCAGGCCAAGATGCTCCAGGCCTGGATGATCCTGCCCGCTCTGGCCATCGGCTACCTGATCGCGGCGCCGGTCCGGCTGCCCCGGCGGGTTTGGCACGTCGGCGTAGCCGGGGTCGTCATGCTCGCGGTGTCGCTGTCGTGGATCGCGCTCTACACGTTCACGCCGGCCAGCGACCGGCCTTACGTCGACGGGTCGACCGACAACAGCGCGTTCGCCATGGTCTTCGGCTACAACGGCCTCGAGCGGTTCGGGATCAACGTGCCGGGGGCGGTCACGTCGGGGCCGGGCGTCACCACCGGGCGGGCTGGCGGTGGTGCTGTTGGCGGTGCCGGGGGCGGCACCGGGGCCCGGGACTTCGGCGGTTTCCCGGGCGGCGGCGGTACGGGGACGGAGGCCGGCGCGGGCAGCGGTACCGGGACGGGAGCGGGAGCGGCCGGAGGAGCCGGGTCGGCCGGAGGAGCCGGGGCGCCCGGCGGGAGTGGGACGACTGGCGGGACTGGGACTTCAGGTGGGACTGGGACCGGGACCGGCGGCGCGCCCACGTTCGGCGGCGGGGCCGGACGGGGTGGGGCTGGCGCTGGCCTGGGCTCGGCCAGCAGCTTCGGTACCGGCTGGACCAAGCTGCTCGGGAGCGACTACGGGCCGGAGATCGGCTGGCTCTACCCGCTGGCCGTGCTCGCGGTGATCTTCGGCCTGATCTGGACCCGGCGGGCCGGGCGCACCGACCAGGTGCGGGCCGGCTTCGTCTTCTTCGGACTGTGGCTGCTCACCGTGGGCCTGGTCTTCAGCAAGATGAGCACGATCCCGCACACGGCCTACATGTCGGCCCTGGCCGCGCCGCTCGCCGCCCTGGCCGGCACCGGGGTCGTCATGTTCTGGCGCGCTTACCGGGCCGGCGGCTCGCGGGCCTGGGTGCTGCCGGTCACGGTCGCGGCCGAGCTGGCCTGGTTGGTCTTCCTCTGGCGCGACTACAGCGGCTTCCTGCCCTGGGCGCGGGACGCCATCGTGGCCGTCGGGGTCGTCGCGCTCGTGGTGCTGATCGTGGCCCGGCTGTCCGGCCGCGCCCAGGCCACGCTGGCCACGGCCGGTCTCGTGGCCGGCGTCGCCGCCGTGCTCGCCGCGCCCGGCGCCTGGGCGGCCTCCGTTCTCGACACCACCTACGGCGGCAGCTCGTTCAATGCCAGCGCCGGCCCGGCCGGGGGCATGGGCGGCCTGGGCGGGGGCGGGGCGCCGACCGGGGCGACGTTCGAAGCGCTGGCCAAGCGCTTCGCCGCCGGCACCGAGGCCGGCGACTACCCGGCCGCGAGCGACGGGCGCGATCGGGGCGACGGCGGCGGGTTCGCCGGAGGGTTCCCTGGCGGTGGTGCCGGCGGCGGCGCGGGCGGCGGGATCACCGCGAGCGCGACGACCACCCTCACCTCGGCCGAGCAGGCGCTGTTCAACTACGTCAGCGCGCACCGCGAGGGCGCTAGCTACCTGATGGCGGTGGGTTCCTGGGAGGACGCGTCCGCGTACATCCTGGCCACCGGCCAGGAGGTCATGGACATGGGCGGGTTCAGCGGCTCGGTGCCCGAGCCCACCCTCGCGGCGGTCAAGGAGCTGGTGCGCAGCGGGCAGCTCCGGTTCTTCTCCGTCAGCGGCACCGGGACCGAGGCGGCGGCCGGCGGGACGGGCTTCGCGGCCGGCGGCGGCGGTTCGGTCGCGACCACGATCGACTCCTGGGTGGAGAGCGCGTGCGCGACGGTCCCGGCTAAGGACTACTCGGCCGCCGCTAGCACCGGGTCCGCCGCGTCCGCTGGAGCTGCCGGGAACGCTGGGGCTGCTGGAGCCGCCGGGGCCGAGACGCTGTACGCCTGCGGCCGGAGCGCCTGACCGGCGCTGGCGGGGCGGGGCTAGCGGGGCGGGCCGAGGATGACGTTGCCGAACTCCGCGGCCGACGCGGCCATCTGCTCGGGTGAGGGCTGGAAGCTCTCACCCGAGGGCAGCGGCGGGAGGGACTTGTCCCGGCCCGCCGCGCGGAACATGCCCTCGATCCCGCCCGGGGTGTTGAGCATCAGCAGGTCGGCCTTCTTCGAGGTGATCCGGTAGCCGTGCGGTACTCCCTTGGGCAGGAAGACCACCCCGCCCTCGGCCAGCTCGTACTCCTGGTCGTCGTACCAGACCAGCGCGGTCCCCTTGATCAGCATGAACACCTCGTCTTCGCGGGTGTGCTTGTGATACGGCGGGGCCTCGCCTTCGCTGACGTCGAACCGGCCCATCATCAGCTGGCCGTCGGTCGCGGCGCTGTCGAGCATCATGGTGAGCGTTCCGCCGGCGAGCCACTCGAGCTGCTGCTGCTGGTCCGGCTGGGCGAGGTAGAGCATGCTCACGTCGTTCTCCTTGGGGAGCCTGGGGCGATCGCGGGTGGACCGGCGGAAACTCGATCGGACCTTATTGAATCTAGGCCAGCCGCGGCCGGAGGGCATTCGCCTGCTTGCCGGAAACGTGCCGCTTCTTGCCGTGCTCAGCCCCGGTTCCCGCGGCGCTCACCCAAGGCTGTGGCGGAACGTCCGGGGGGCCACGCCGGTCTCGCGGCGGAACGCGGTGGAGAACTGGCTCGCGCTGCTGAACCCGCACAGCCGGGCGATCTCGGTGACCGTCAGGTCGCCGT
>Ga0302314_10007989_pt1 | contig 18921 bp, 19 predicted proteins | sample III_Palsa_N2_3_FD_200533 | JGI IMG/M metagenome (GOLD analysis project Ga0302314, IMG submission 200533) | Peat permafrost microbial communities from Stordalen Mire near Abisko, Sweden - III_Palsa_N2_3 | ecosystem: Environmental > Terrestrial > Soil > Palsa > Peat permafrost | place: Sweden...
GGGCGCGTGGCCACAGGCCCTGGCGCCGCAACTGAAGGCGCGCGCGGCGATCATCCGCACGCTGCCGAACGAGTACGACAAATTTGCCGAAGAGCGCGCCGCGGCGGCGCCGTTCCTGTCGCGCGAGGCCGCCGGGTGGCTGGTCGCGCACGGCATCGAGCATCTGGTGCTCGATGTGCCCTCGGCGGATCGCGGCAGCGACGGCGGTGAACTCACCGCGCACCGCATTTTCTTCGGCCTGCCGCGCGGCAGCAGCTCGTTGCTCGCGGCGCAGCGCCCCAGGAGCACGATCACCGAGCTCGCCTATGTCCCGCCTGCCCTTGCCGATGGCTGGTACTTCCTGTCGCTGCAGTCGCCGGCCATCGCCGGGGATGCGGTGCCCTCCCGACCCATACTCTATCCATTGCGCACGCCATGAACCTGCACGCCGGATGCGAGCCGATACCCGCGAGCCGGCTCGACTGGGCACGCTCGCGGGATGCCGCCGATGCGCTCGCGCCGTTGCGCGCGCGCTTCGCCATGCCGTGCGGCGCCGACGGCTCGCCGCTGCTGTACTTCTGCGGTCATTCGCTCGGGCTGGCGCCGCTGGCCGCGCGCAGCGTGATCGAGGCGGAGGTCGCGGACTGGGAGCGGTTCGGGGTACTGGGCCACGAGCGTGCACGCAGCGCCTGGATCAGCTACGCGGAGCAGCTGCAGCAGCCCCTGGCGCAGCTCGGCGGCGCCCAGCCGCATGAAGTGGTGGCGATGAACTCGCTCACCGTGAATCTGCACCTGCTGCTCGCGAGCTTCTACCGCCCCGGCCCCCGGCGGCGCGCGATCCTGATCGAAGCGGGCGCCTTTTCCTCCGACCGGCACGCGGTCGCCTCGCAGATCGGCTGGCACGGCTTGGAGCCCGGACGCGAGCTGATCGAGCTGGGACCAAGGCCGGGCGAGGAGTTGATTCGCATCGAAGACATCGAGGCCTGCATCGCGGCCGAAGGCGCGCGCCTGGCACTGGTACTCTGGCCCGGCGTGCAATATCGCACCGGCCAGCTGTTCGATCTGCGGCGCATCGCGCGCGCGGCGCACGCCGCGGACTGTATCGCCGGCTTCGACCTGGCGCATGCGATCGGCAACGTGCCGCTCGCGCTGCACGCCGACGAGGCCGACTTCGCGGTCTGGTGCAGCTACAAGTATCTGAACGCCGGGCCCGGTGCGCTCGGCGGCGCCTTCGTGCACGAACGGCACCTGCAAGGCGCGCAGCCGCTGCGGCTGAGCGGTTGGTGGGGCACCGATCCGGGCACGCGCTTTGAGATGCGGCCGGAGTTCCTGGCCGCGCGCGGCGCCGCCGCCTGGGCGCTGAGCAACCCGCCGATCTTCGCCACCGCACCGCTGCGCGCCTCCCTGCCGCTGTTCGCGCAGGCCGGGATGACGGCCTTGCGGCGCAAATCGCTCGCGCTCACCGCCTACCTCGCGGCGCTGCTCAGCGAGCTGGCCGCCGGGCAGCTCACCATCATCACGCCCGCGGATCCGGAGCAGCGCGGCAGCCAGCTCTCGGTGCGCATCGGTGGCGGGGCCGGGCGCGGCCGCGCGGTATTCGAGGCGCTCGCGGCGCGCGGGGTGGTGTGCGACTGGCGCGAACCTGACACCATGCGCATCGCTCCGGTGCCGCTCTACAACAGCTTCGAAGACGTGCTGCGCGGCGCCTGGCAGCTGTGCGCGCTGCTGCGGCAATGACGCCGACCCCTGGCTGAGCGGCGCCTGCGGATCACGCCAGCTGATGCCCCGCTATACCATCATCGGCGCCGGTCCGGTTGGAGCCCTGATGGGCCTGATGCTCGCGCGCCGCGCCCAGCGCGTGCGCCTCATCGAGCGCCGGCCCGATCCGCGTGCGACGCCGGAGGAACGTGGCCGCTCGATCAATCTCGCGCTGGCCGCCCGTGGCGTGCTGGCACTCGAGCACGCCGGTGTCCTGGACCGCGTCGCGCCTGACATGATCGCCATGCCCGGCCGCATGCTGCACGATGAGGATGGTGGGCTGCAGTTCCTGCCCTATGGCCAGAACCGGCACGAGGTGATCCATGCGATCAGCCGCGAGCGGCTGAACCGCATTCTGCTCGAGGCGGCCGCGGCGCACCCGGGCATCGAACTCGGCTTCGACACGCGCTGCACTGGCCTGAATCCCGACGCGGGCACGCTGCAGTTGCGCGATGAGCGCAGCGGCGAAGCGAGCAGCGAGTCCTTCGAGATCCTGCTGGCCGCCGACGGCGCCGGCTCGACCGTGCGTGCCGCACTGGTGGCGCGCGGCGCGAGTCGCGCCGAGGAGCAAGCCCTGGCCCACGACTACAAGGAGCTGCAGATTCCGGCGATCGAACGCCCCGGGGCCGGGCCCGGCTACGCGTTCGAGCCGCATGCACTGCATATCTGGCCGCGCGGCGGTTTCATGCTGATCGCTCTGCCCAACGCCGACCGCAGCTTCACCGCCACGCTGTTCCTGGCGCGCCACGGCGATCCCGGCTTCGATCACCTGCAGCGCCCCGGGGCCGCGGGCGAGTTCCTGCAGCGCTGGTGCGCCGACGCGGCGGCGGCTATTCCGGATCTGGAGTCGCAGTTCGCCCGGCATCCGCAGGGCCGGCTCGGCACCGTGTACTGTGAAGGCTGGCAGGCCGCGGGGTGTGTGCTGCTGCTCGGCGATGCCGCGCACGCCATCGTGCCGTTTCACGGTCAGGGACTGAACTGCGGGTTCGAGGACTGCCGCGTGCTGGATCAGCTGCTCGCCAGTCACGCTGCGCCCGCGGCCGCGCTGGCCGAATTCGAGCGCGTGCGTCGGCCCAACACCGACGCCATCGCGGCGATGACGCTGGAGAACTACGTCGAAATGCGCGACGGCGTGCGCTCGGCGCTGTTTGCGCAGCGCCAGCGGCTGGGCGCCGAGCTCGAGCGCGCGTTGCCCGGCCGCTTCATCCCGCGCTATTCGATGGTAATGTTTCATCCGGAGATTCCCTACGCCGAGGCGCAGCGGCGCGGTGCGCAACAGGAGCGGGTGCTCGACGCGCTCGCGGCGCGCTATGGCCTCGGCCCGCTGCAGCCCGCCGCGCTGACGTACGCGCAGGGGCTGCTGGATCCCGCGCCTGACGCGTAACGCCTCAATCGAGCCACATCGGAGCAGCGCATGCTGATGATGCTGAAATACTGGAAGACCGTGCTGAAGAATCTGATCCTGCCGCCGGCGGGTCCGATGCTGCTCGCCATCATCGGCCTGCTGCTGCTGCGGCGACGTCCGCGTCTCGCGCGCGTGCTGATGGCACTCGGACTCGGCTCGCTGTGGCTGTTCTCGCTGCCGTTCGTGGCCGACAGGTTCACGCGTCTCACCCAGCACTACCCGCCGCTGGATCTGTCCCAGCCAACCCCGGCGCAGTTGCAGGCGCAGGCCATCGTCATCCTGGGCGGCGGCGGGCAACGCGACTACGCGCCCGAATACGGCGGCCCGGCCGCCGAGCCGATCATGCTCGAGCGGCTGGCCTATGGCGCCTATGTCGCGCGGCACACCGGCCTGCCGATCCTGGTCACGGGCAATGGCATCGAGCCGGTTGCCATGCGCGCCTCACTGCTGCGCAACTTCGGCATCGAGCCGCGCTGGCTCGACGATCGGTCCTACGATACCTTCGAGAATGCCCGCAACTCGGCGCTGCTGCTGCGCGCGGACGGCATACAGCGCATCCTGCTGGTCACCAGCGCCACCCATATATGGCGGGCGGCGCATGAATTCACCGCCGTCGGCATGGACGTGGTGCCGGCGCCGGTGGGCATGCTGTCGACGCGCGAATTCGGTCTGCCGCGCTACCTGCCGGACGTGGACGCGCTGGGGCGCTCGTACCTGGCGACCTACGAACTGCTGGGCGAACCGGTGCGTGAATTTCTCGCACTGACGCATCTGCGCCGGCACTGAGCGGCCGCGGGACGCCGCGCGCGACGCAACCTTGGCCATCGGTTCGCTCCGGATGCTACATTGACGGCCCCGGCGGATGCTGTACCTCGATAAATGCTGATCCGGCCACCAGGACTCAAGTCACCGCGCGCCTGCCTGCTGTGCGTTCTGGCGGGCCTCCCCGTATGGTCCGGCAGCCACGCCGATGATGTCTACAAGACCGTCGATGCGTCCGGCCACGTGGTGTATTCCGATCATCCGACGTCGGCGGCTTCCGAGAAGCTGTCGGTGCCGGTGAAGCAGGCGGATCCGGCTGAAGCCGCGCGGCTTGCCAAGCAGCGTGCGCTCGAAGACGCCGAGTACGCGCAGCGCAGCCGGCAGGAAGCCGACGAACAAGGCAAGCAGGCCGCGCAGTCCAAGCAGCAGGCGGCGCAGTGCACCAGCGCGCGCAATCACTACAACTCGATCAAGGATTCCAGGCGCCTGTTCCAGCTGGACGCCGATGGCAACCGGGTGTTTTATTCGGACGCGGAAGCCGACGCCATGCGAGCCAGCGCCAAGCAGGCGATGGACCAGGCCTGCGGCGGCTAGAAGCCAGCCTGATGCCGCCCTGGTCGCGCGCATTGTCATGGTCGATCTGCCTGGGGCTGGCCACGCATGGCGGGGCGGTCCACGCCCAGCTTTATAAGTATCGGGATGCCAGCGGCGCCTGGGTATATACCGATCGCGAGCCGCCCGCCGGCACCAAAGCCCAGACGATGACCGTCGATCTGGAAGCAAAGGCGCCGCGCATCACGGTCGAGCGGAGCGTTGCCGACGGGCAGCTGAACCTGTCGGCCATCAACGACTGCGCCTGTACGGCCGAATTCCTGCTGCAAGTCACCAGCGCGGGGAATGTCACGCTACCGCCGCCCGCGGCTGCGGGCGCGGGCGCGGGCGCGGGCGCGGGCGCGGGCGCGCAAAAGTACCATGCCGTACTGCAGCCGCACGCACGCCAGCTGCTGCTGAGCGCACCCGTGGCCGGGGCGAGCGTCACCGGCTTTGAATTCGGCTGGCACGTCGTGCTCGGCACACCGGGAGCCACTCATCGACCGCACGAGCCGTATCGCGCGCCGTTTGCCCTGGGGGCAAGTTTCAGGGTGTCGCAGGCCTATCCGCTGCGCATCACTCACAACACGGTGGAATCCGAATACGCGGTAGACATCGCCGTGCCGGACGGCACACCGATCTACGCCGCCCGGGAAGGTACCGTCATCAACGTGCGTCACGACTTTTTCCGCGGTGCGGCCGACGCGGCATTGCTGGATCAGGCCAACGTCGTGGAAATACTTCACGACGACGACACCATCGGGCTCTACGCACACCTGCATTGGGAATCCATTCGCGTGCAGCCGGGCCAGAGCGTGCGCCGGGGTCAGTACATCGCCGACTCCGGCAACACCGGTGCCAGCACCGGCCCGCACCTGCATTTCGCGGTGTTGCGCAATGCCGGCATGCGCGCCGAGTCGGTACCGGTGCAATTCGCCGGCAGCGGCGGTGCGGCAATCACCCCGCAGACCGGAGCATTGCTGACGGCCTACTGATGTCAGCCGGGCTTCTCAGGTGCGCTCCAGGGTAACAAAGCTCATCGCATAGGCGTGCCTGGCGTCCGCCGCATGCTCCACCGACTGGCTCTCGCGCCATCCCGCAAAATCACGCAGCGGGAAATAGGTATCGCCGGTTACGGCGCCGTGCACCCGCGTCAGATAGATGCGGCTCGCCAGCGGCAGCGCCAACGCAAACACCTCGGCGCCGCCGATGACGCACAACTCCGCGGCGTTCGCGGCGAGCTCGCGCGCCTGCTCGATGCTGCGCACATATTCCACGCCGGGCGCGGATCCGCCCGCGGCGCGGCTCAGGATCAGATTGCGCCTGCCAGGCAGCGGCTTGCCGATCGACTCGAAGGTGCGGCGGCCCATCAGCACCGGCTTGCCGAACGTGACGACCTTGAAGTACTTCAGATCGTCGGGCAGATGCCAGGGCAGAGCGCCGCCTCGACCGATCACGCCGTTGTCGGCCATCGCAACGACCAGCGCTACGCGCGTCGCACTCACGGGCGCATCAATCGGCATGAGTCATCGACACGGCCAAACTCCAGTGGAAGGTATCAGACTACGTGAGGAATTTTTGTAATTAAAAATTCCTCACGTAGCCTGATACCTTCAATTGTGGTTAGCAGCGCTCATGTCTGCCCGTTTGGGGCCGTCAGAGCTCGACCTGCGTTGCGAGGACGATGACACGCCGTTCCGGCATACGAAAAAACTCCGCAGCCTGCGCGCTGCGCCGCTGCATCCACGCAAACAGGCGTCGACGCAGGCCCTCGTAGCCGCCGCGCTGTCGTGGCACCACCAGGTGCCAGCCGAGGAAGAACGAACAGTCCTGCGCGAACAGCTTCAGGCCGCGCGCGCGGCACTGCTTGAGCGCGAGGCTCACGTCCGGCGTCTCCATGAACCCGAAGCGCGCGGTCACCGCGTACACCTCTGGCATCAGCATTTCGATGCGCACGCGATCCGCCGGGTCCTGGCGCGGGGCGCGTGCGATATCCATGTTCAGGAACACGATGCGCTGGTGCGCGACATGATTGTGCTCGAGATTGCGCATCAGCGCGGTCGGCACGTACATCGGATCGCTGGCGAGAAACACCGCGGTACCGGGCACCCGGGCGACGCCCTCGAGCAGCTTCGGCAGCTGCGACAGCGGTACCGCGACCGCGCGCAGCGCGTTGCGCAACAGCCGCCGGCCGCTGCGCCACACCATGAACACGCTGAACATCATCACCGCCAGCGTCAGCGGTACCCAGGCACCCTCGGTGAACTTGGTCATGTTGCCGACCAGGTACACCAGATCGACGCACATCAGCGGTCCGAATACACCCGCGACCTGCCAGCGCCGCCAGCGCCATTGCGAGGTTGCGAGCTGCATGCCGAGCAGCGTGGTGATGAACATGGTGCCCGCCACTGCCGCGCCATAAGCCGCGCCCAGCGCCGCCGAGGTGCGGAAGGCCAGCACGAACAGGCACACCGCGATCAGCACGACCCAGTTCACCACCGGGACATAGATCTGGCAGTGCTCGTGCGCCGAGGTCTGCGTGATGCGCAGGCGCGGCAGCAGATCGAGCTGGATGCACTGGCGCGTGACCGAGAAGGCGCCGGTGATGGTCGCCTGCGAGGCGATGATCGTGGCCGCGGTCGCCAGCAGCACCATCGGCGCCATTGCCGCCACCGGTACCAGCTGATAGACCGGCAGGTGTGCCGCGGCCGGATCGATCAGGATCCGCGCCCCCTGGCCGAAATAGTTGATCACCAGTGCCGGCCACACCAGAGTAAACCAGGCGACGCGCACCGGCTTCTTGCCGAAGTGTCCCATGTCGGCATACAGCGCCTCGCCCCCGGTCATCGCCAGAAATACGCCGCCGAGAATCCCAAGCGACAGGCCCGGCCGCTGCGCCACACCATGAACACGCTGAACATCATCACCGCCAGCGTCAGCGGTACCCAGGCACCCTCGGTGAACTTGGTCATGTTGCCGACCAGGTACACCAGATCGACGCACATGAGCGGGCCGAATACCGCCGCGACCTGCCAGCGCCGCCAGCGCCACTGCGAGGTTGCCAGCTGCATGCCCAGCAGCGTGGTGATGAACATGGTGCCTGCCACGGCCGCGCCATAAGCCGCCCCGAGCGCCGCCGAGGTGCGGAAAGTCAGCACGAACACGCACACCGCGATCAGTACGAACCAGTTCACCACCGGGACATAGATCTGGCAGTGCTCGTGCGCCGAGGTCTGCGTGATGCGCAGGCGCGGCAGCAGGTCGAGCTGGATGGCCTGTCGCGTGACCGAGAAGGCGCCGGTGATGGTCGCCTGCGAGGCGATGATCGTGGCCGCGGTCGCCAGCAGCACCATCGGCGCCAGTGCCGCCACCGGTACCAGCTGGTAGACCGGCAGGTGCGCGGCGGCCGGATCGAGCAGGATCATTGCCCCCTGGCCGAAGTAATTGATCACCAGTGCCGGCCACACCAGCGTAAACCAGGCGACGCGCACCGGCTTCTTGCCGAAGTGTCCCATGTCCGCGTACAGCGCTTCACCGCCGGTCATCGCCAGGAATACGCCGCCGAGAATCCCGAGCGACAGGCCCGGCCGCTGCGCCAGCAGCAGCAGCGCATACGACGGGCTCAGCGCCACCAGTACCGACGGATTTTTCAGCAGCGCCGCCAGGCCCGACACCGCCAGCACCAGGAACCACACCAGCATGATCGGGCCGAACACGCGGCCGACCCGTTCCGTGCCGCGGCTTTGTATGGCGAACAGCGCGATCATGATCACCAGCGTCACCGGCACCACGGCGCGCCCGGTGTCCGGACTCAGATTCTGCAGTCCCTCCACGGCGCTGAGCACCGAGATTGCAGGCGTAATCAACGCATCGCAGTAAAACAGCGCCGCGCCGAGCGCCGCCAGCATGACGATGACGCGCTGCCAGCGGTTGCCCGCGGCCATGGTCCGCTGCACCAGGGCGAACAACGACAGGATGCCACCCTCGCCCTCGTTGTCGGCGCGCATGATCAGCACCACGTACTTGAGCGTGACGACGACCAGCAGGCTCCAGAAGATCAGCGACAGCACGCCCAGCACGGCGATGCGGTCGGTCGGCGCCCCGGCGGCCGTGAGCGAGGCCTCGAGCGCGTACAGCGGACTGGTGCCGATATCTCCGTAGACGACGCCCATCGCGCCGATGACGGCGGTGGACGACAGGCGCGGGCTCTTCACGCCCTCTTCCCGGCGCTCGCTCCGGCGCGCGCTCTGCGCCTGGGCGGCCACAGCATCGAGCCACGGCAGCCCCCGGCGCCGCAGCGGCAGGCGAAGATATCGTCGACGTCCGGCGGATCGGAGCGATCGCGGCCGATCTGATAATCGTAAGTCAGCTCCTCGCCGGGCTGAATGGTGCGGATGGCCTCGATGAACACGCGACGATCTTCGATCAGCGACTCGCAGTTCGGGTCGCAGGAATGGTTGATGAAGCGCGCATCATTGCCATTGGCGCCACCGTCGATGACCACGCTGCGGTCAACGATGAACAGGAATGTGTGGGCGTCGTTCATGGGTTTATGCTCGTAGCGCAAGTCTGCCTGCCGGTGCGACACGCGATCGCCCAGGTACTCGATGACCCGCGTGCCCTTGCGGATGCGGCGCAGGGCGAACACGCCGCGGCCATGAACGCGCGAGCGGCGCACCCGCATCATGCCGGGGCGCGCCCGGATCACGGCGACGACCTTCGGGCGCCGGACAGCGCGCTGTTGCGGCCGCTTGACGCGGCGCGGTTTCTTGCGGCCTTGGCTCATACGGCGACACGGGCCCGGATCGCCGGATGAAATTGATAGTTCATGAACTCGAAATCCTCGTATTCGTAGTCGAAAATACTGGCCGGCCGGCGCCGCAGGCGCAGCTGCGGCGGCAGCAGCGGCTGGCGTGCGAGCTGCAGCTCGGCCTGCTCCAGGTGATTGAGATACAGGTGGCAATCCCCGCCGGTCCAGATGAATTCTCCGGGCGTCAGGTCGCACTGCTGCGCCATCATGCAGGTCAGCAGCGCGTAGGAGGCTATGTTGAACGGCACGCCGAGAAACATATCGGCGCTGCGCTGATACATCTGGCACGACAGCTTGCCCGCCGCGACATGGAACTGGAACAGCAGATGGCACGGTGCCAGCGCCATCTGCTCGAGCTCGCCGACATTCCAGGCGCTCACGATCATGCGGCGCGAGTCCGGATTGCTGCGCAGCTGCTGCACGATATTGCTGATCTGGTCGATCTGCCGCCCATCGGCCGCGGCCCAGCTGCGCCATTGCTTGCCGTACACCGGTCCGAGCTCGCCGCGTTCATCCGCCCATTCGTCCCAGATGGTGACCCCATGCTCATGCAGGTAGCGCACGTTGGTGTCGCCGCGCAGGAACCACAACAGCTCGTAGATCACCGAGGGCAGATGGATTTTCTTGGTGGTGAGCAGCGGAAAGCCGGCCGTCAGATCGAAACGCAGCTGCTGCGCGAACAGCGACAAGGTCCCGGTGCCGGTGCGATCGTCCTTGTGGACGCCGCGCTCGCGCACCGCGCGCAGCAGCTGCAGGTAGGGTGTCATTGCGCCGCTACGAAATTACCGGAGGGCGTGCGCAGGCGGTAGGCCGCGCTCCACAGCCCGATGCCCACCAGCAGCATCGGCAGCGACAGCACCTGGCCCATGGTTAGCCAGCCGAATGCCAGGTAGCCGATCCCGGCATCGGGCTCGCGCACGAATTCCACCAGGATGCGCGCCACCGAATAACAGATGAGAAACAGTCCCGAGGGCGCGTAGCGCGGTCGCGGCCGGCTGGTGAACCACCACATGATGCTGAACAGCACCAGACCCTCGAGCGTCGCCTCGTAGAGCTGGGACGGATGGCGCGCGACCGGAGCGCCGCCGTTGGGATCCGGCACCAGCATCGCCCAGGGCACGTCCGTGGGCCGGCCCCAAAGCTCACCGTTGATGAAATTGCCGATGCGCCCGAAGAACAGGCCGACGCCGGGCAGCGGCGCGGCGAAGTCGTAGACATCGAAGGCGTGACGCCCGCGCTGCCGCCCGAAGATCCAGGCGGCCGCCAGAACCCCAAGCATGCCGCCGTGGAACGACATGCCGCCTTCCCAGATCTTCAGCGGGTAGAGCCAGTCGCCACGCCACAGCGGCAAGCCGTAGAACAATACGTAGCCGATGCGGCCGCCCAGAATCACGCCGAGCATCGCGTAAAACAGAAAATCGTCCACATCGGCCGCGCTCCAGGTCGAGCCGGGCTGGGCGGCGCGGCGGCGTGCGAGCCACCAGGCCCCGGCGAAACCCAGCAGGTACATGACGCCGTACCAGTGGATGTGCAGGGGTCCAAGGTTCAGGGCAATCGGATTAATGTTCGGGTAGCGAAGCATCGATCAATTCTAACTGGTTGCGCCACGGGCTGCTGCGACCACTGCTGCGGCCGCGGCTCACTCGCGCGTGACCCGGCAAAAAAATGCCTTCAGGTAACGCGTTTCGGCAATCGCCGGGTGCACCGGATGATCGAACGCCTGGCCGCCGCTGTAGATCACCTGCACGAAACGGCCGGTCGTGCGGGCCGCCGACTGAATCAGTCCCTGCAGCTCATCGGCGCCCAGATGATAGGAGCACGAGCAGCTCACCAGCAGCGCATCGCGCTCGAGCAGGCGCATCGCGATCTGGTTGAGCTTGCGGTAGGCGGCCTGCCCGCGCGGTATGTCCTTCTTGCGTTTGATGAACGCCGGCGGGTCGAGCACGATCGCATCGTAGCGCTCGCCGCGACGCACCAGCTCATCGAGCACCTCGAACACATCGCCGCGCTGCGTGCCCACCTCGACGCCATTGGCGGCGGCGTTGCGCGCCGCCACGGCCAGCGCGGCCTCCGAGGAGTCAACGCACAGCGCCTCGCGCGCCCCGTGCGTGAGCGCCATGATCGCCCAGGCCCCGGCGTAGCTGCACACATCCAGCACGCGCGCACCCGGGGAGATCAGCCGCCGCCATTGTTCGCGATTGCCGCTCTGGTCGTAGAACCAGCCGGTTTTCTGGCCCGCGGCCAGCGGCGCGCTGAAGGTCAGACCATGTTCGAGCACCTGCAGCTCCTCGGGCGCCCGGCCCACCGCTGTCAGCAGCTGGCGCGGCAGCTGCTCCAGTTCGCGCGCGCCGCCGTCGTTCTTCCATACCAGCACCCGCGGGGCGAGCACGCTGCCAACCGCCGCCTCAATCTCCGCGCGCCACGCCTCCATGCCCGCGGTGGCGATCTGGCCCACCACGACGTCGCCATAGCGATCGAGCACCAGCCCGGGCAGGCCGTCGGATTCGCCGAATACCACGCGGTAGTACGGCGCGGCGTAGATGCGCTCGCGCAGCGCCAGCGCCACTTTGAGCCGATGCTCCAGCCACGATCGGTCGGGCGGGTGCACCGGACTGCGGCTCAGGATGCGGGCGCAGATCAGCGCATGCGGATTGACATACGCGTAGCCGAGAAACAGCTCGCGCTCGGACAGCACACGCGCCATGGCGCCGACGGCGAAGCCGGTCAGCGGCGTAGCGTCGTTGTCCACCTCATTGGAGAACACCCAGAGATGTCCGGCGCGCAGCCGCCGGTCTTCGCCGCGCTTGAGGCGCAGGACCGGCAGCTCCACGGCCGCACTGGGCGTACCGGACTCTTCGGCGACAACTGACATCGATGGGGCGGCGATCCATTATAGTGGCGCGCCATTTTACTGGAAATCGGCGGCGGGCCCATGGACAAACGCACGGCGCAGTCAGCGAACCGCCTGGCGGATCAGACCAGCCCGTATCTACGCCAGCACGCGCACAATCCGGTGGATTGGTATCCGTGGGGCGCCGAGGCGCTCGAGCGTGCGCGCGCCGAGCGCAAACCGATACTGCTGTCGATCGGCTACGCGGCCTGCCACTGGTGCCACGTCATGGCGCACGAATCGTTCGAGGATGCGGCCACCGCGGCGAGCATGAACGAGCTTTACGTGTGCATCAAAGTCGATCGCGAAGAGCGTCCCGACCTGGATCGGCTCTACCAGCTCGCGCACCAGATGCTGACCGGCCGCGGCGGGGGTTGGCCGCTGACGATGTTCCTGATGCACGACGATCAGCGGCCGTTCTTCGGCGGTACCTATTTCCCGCGCGAGGCGCGCTTCGGTCTGCCGGCGTTTCGCGATCTGCTGGGCCAGGTCGCAAGCTACTACCACGAGCACTTCGAACAGCTGCGCGTGCCGGCCGCGCAGATCGTCACCGCGCTGCAGGATCTCAATCCGCCGCCGGCCGCCACCGCGACGCTCACGGCCGAGCCCCTGGCCACTTGCCGTGCGCGGCTCGAGCACAGCTTCGACCGCGAATACGGCGGCTTCGGCGCGGCGCCGAAGTTTCCCCACGTGCCCGATCTGGCGCGTCTGCTGCGCGCCTGGCAGGCCAGCGCCCAGGCGAGCGTGCCCGACCTGCAGGCGCTGTACATGGCCACGCTGAGCCTGACGCGCATGGCCGAGGGCGGGCTGTTCGACCAGCTCGGCGGCGGCTTTTGTCGCTACTCGGTCGACGCCCGCTGGGAGATCCCGCATTTCGAGAAGATGCTGTACGACAACGCGCTGCTGCTCGCGGTGTACGCCGAAGCGGCGGCCGCGACCGGCGAGCGGCTGTTCGCCGACACCGTCGCACGCACCGTGGAGTGGATAATGCGCGAGATCCGCGATGCCGGGACCGGCGCGCTGTACTCGAGCCTGGATGCCGACTCGGAAGGCGATGAAGGCCGCTTCTACGTCTGGCAACGCGAGATGGTGCAGCAGGCGCTCTCGCCGGCGGAGTGGGCCGTGATCGCGCCGCGCTTCGGCCTCGACGGCCATGCCAATTTCGAGGGCCAGTGGCACCTTTGCGTGCACGCGAGCATCGACGCCATCGCCGCGGCGCGCCAGCTGACGGTCGACGAGGTGCGCGCCACGCTGGCGAGCGCGCAGGAGAAATTATTACGGGTGCGCGCCATGCGCATACGCCCGGGCCTCGACGACAAGGTGCTCGCGAGCTGGAACGCGCTGGCGATCAGCGGCCTCGCCACCGCGGCGCGCTGCCTCGATCGCGACGATTACGCCGCTGCGGCCACCGCGGCGCTGCGCTATCTGCGCCGCGTGCACTGGCGCGATGGGCGGCTGCTGGCCACCAGCGCACACGGTGAGGCGCGGCTGGCGGCCTATCTGGACGACTATGCGTTTCTGCTCGATGCCATCCTCGAGCTCGCGGGCGTGCGCTTCAGCGCCGAGGAGCTGGCCTGGGCCACCGAGCTCGCCGAGGTCATGTTGCGGCATTTCGAAGATGCGGACGCGGGCGGGTTTTTCTTCACCGCGGATGATCACGAGGCACTGATCAGCCGGCCGAAGTCGTTCAGCGACGAGGCCATTCCGGCCGGCAATGCGATCGCCGCCCGTGCGCTGCTGCGCCTGGGCTACCTGCTGGGCGAACCGCGCTATCTGCAGGCCGCCGAGCGCACCCTGCGCGCGGCGTGGCCGGCGTTGCTCAAGTACCCGGAAGGCCACGCCTCGATGCTGCTCGCGCTCGAGGACTATCTGTATCCGCCGCAGATCGTGATCCTGCGCGGCGCTGCCAGCGCCATCCAGCCGTGGCTGCGCGCACTCAATGCGGTATTCGCCCCGCGGCGCTGGACGCTCGCCGTGCCCGCCGCTGCGACCGGCTTGCCCGAGGCCATCGCCACCAAGCCCGCGACACAAGCAGCACTCGCCTACGTCTGTCGCGGCACTCAGTGCACGGCGCCGATCAGCTCGCTCGACGCGCTGCTCGTAGAGCTCGATGACAACATCGCCGGCTGACCTCGACGGTTGACGGCGACGGCGACGGCGACGGCGACGGCCGGATCGTGCAGAATTGCCGGGCATGAGCGTGCAACGCCTCGACCATGTGCAGCTGGCGATGCCTCCCGGGGGCGAGGATCGCGCCCGCGAGTTTTATTACGGCATACTCGGGATTCCCGAAATTCCGAAACCGGCGGACATGGCGCGGCGCGGCGGCTGCTGGTTCGAGCGCGGCGAACTCAAGGTGCATCTGGGCGTGGAGGCCGAATTCCGACCGGCGCGCAAGGCCCATCCCGGCTTCATCGTCTCCGACCTGCCTGCATTGGTCACGCGTTGCCGCGAGGCCGGATACGCGTTGACGGAAGACCAGTCGCTGCCCGGCTACGCCCGCATCTTCGTGCATGATCCGTTCGGCAATCGCATCGAACTGATGGAGCCCATGGCGCGCTGAAGAGTTCACCGCCCATGGCCCCACCCCCCGCATGCCACGCCTGATGAGCTCACTGTCGTGACCGCACCGGCCGCCATCCTTGCCGCCCTGATCGCCGCGCTGCTGTTCGGCGCCAGCACGCCGTTCGCGAAGCTGCTGGTCGGCGACATCCCACCGATATTGCTCGCCGGCCTGCTCTACCTGGGCAGTGGACTGGGGCTGTGGCTGCTGCGCCTGGCGCGCGATCGGGGCCTGGCGACCCCGAGGCTGCCGGCCCGCGAGTGGCCCTGGTTGCTGGGCGCCATCGCTTCGGGCGGCGTGCTGGCACCGGTGCTGCTGATGTACGGCCTGACGCGCACCTCGGCGGCCACCGCCTCGCTGCTGCTTAATCTGGAAGCCGTTTTCACCGCGCTGCTCGCCTGGATCGTATTTCATGAAAACGCCGGCCGGCGCGTGGTCCTCGGTATCGCGCTCATCGTTGCCGGCGGCGTGCTCCTGGCCTGGACCCCCGGCGCCATGGTTGCCGGTGCGGCGCGCGGCGCCGGCGCCATCGCACTCGCCGCCCTGTGCTGGGGGCTGGACAATAATCTCACGCGCAAAGTCGCCGCCTCGGACGCGCTGTTCATCGCCGCCACCAAGGGCCTGGGCGCCGGCATCACCAACTGCGCACTCGCGGCCGCGCTCGGCGCGAGCCTGCCGTCCCCGCGGCTGATCGGCGCGGCGATGGCGGTCGGCCTGGCCGGCTACGGCCTGAGTCTGGTGCTGTACGTGCTGGCGCTGCGCGGACTGGGATCGGCGCGCACCGGCGCCTACTTTTCCACCGCGCCGTTCCTGGGCGCGGCCGTGGCCATGCTTGCGTTCCACGAGCCGGCCAGCGCCGCCTTCTGGCTCGCCGCCCTATTGATGGCCGCCGGTGTCTGGCTGCATCTGAGCGAGCATCACGAGCATGAGCATAGCCATGAGGCCCTGACGCACGCGCACCCTCACGTGCACGACGCGCATCATCAGCATGAGCATGATCTGGCCTGGGACGGCACTGAGCCGCATTCGCATCCGCACCATCACCCACCGCTGCGGCACCGTCACCGGCACTATCCCGACGTGCATCACCGCCACCGCCACTGACGGCGTGCGGTCGACCGCTCGCCGCGCCGCTCAGCTCCAGTGCTGCGCGGCGCGCACGATGAAGATCACCCCGACCACGGCGAACAGCGCCGATGCCGTGTAGTGGATGGCCCTGAGCGGCAGACGATTCGAGAACGCATTGCCGAGAAAGATCACCGGCGTGTTGGCCAGCAGCATGCCGCAGGTCGTGCCGCCGATGACCGCGAGCAGGTTCGGGTAGGCCGCTGCCAGCGCCACGGTTGCGATCTGCGTCTTGTCGCCGATCTCCGCCAGGAAGAACGCGACCACGGTGGCAACGAAGGCACCGGCGTTGCTGGTCGTGCCGGCCTGCGCATCGAGCGTATCGGGCTTTAGAGTCCACAGCGCCATCGCGATCATGCTCACGCCGACCGCGGCATCGAGCAGCGCCGGGGACAGCTGGCGTCCGAACCACGCGCCGATGAGCCCCGCGACGGCGTGATTGGCCAGCGTTGCGCACAGCACTCCGGCGACGATCGGCCAGGGCTTGCGATAGCGCGCCGCCAGCACCAGCGCCAGCAGCTGCGTACGATCGCCCATCTCGGCGGTGGCGACGCTGCTCAGGGATACCACAAAGGCTTCCATCGGGGCCTAGCTTACCGGTCGCGCATTTTCATTGCTGTTCGACTACCATCGGTTTACACGAAGTCCAGCGGGGCTGCGTGATAATCGTAATAAATAACGGGGAGCAAGCAAGCATGATTCGCCACCGAAAAGTATTGGTGTGTGTTGCCGCCTGTGTGATCGGCGCATTTGCCGTGGACGCGGGCGCGAATAACTCGCAGCAGGACAAAATGACCAGCTGCAATGCCGACGCCAAGTCCAAGAACCTGACCGGCGATGATCGCAAGGCATTCATGAAGACCTGCCTGAGCGCGGCCCCGCCGCCGCCGCCGGCCGCGCCGTTGAATAGTCAGCAGGAGAAGATGAAGACCTGTAATGCGGATGCGAAGACGCAGGGACTGACCGGGGATGCGCGCAAGCAGTTCATGAGCAATTGCCTGAAGGGGTCCTGAACATGGGACTGCTGGACGGACTGATCGGCGGCGCGGTCGGCGCCGAGATGGCTGTCGCCGTCAATCAGCTGATCGAGAAGCACGGCGGGGTATCGGGGATCGTCACGCAGCTGCAGCAGCAGGGACTCGGGGCGACCGTCAATTCATGGATCGGCGCCGGCCCGAATCAGCCGATCTCGGCCGACCAGGTTCATCAGAGCTTCGGCCCCGAGGTGATACGCGAATTGGCGGCGCGGACGGGCATGAACCCGCAGGATCTGGCGCAAAAGCTCTCACAGGTGTTGCCGCAGGTGATCGACAAGCTCACGCCGGCCGGCAGCGTGCCGCCCCGCTGAGCGTGCCGGCGCCTCGGGTTCGATGCGCTGCGGGGGATTACTCCACCCCGCCGGCATCCCCGGGGCGCCGATTCACCGCCACGATCGTGGCCTTCGGAAAGAAATTGAATTCCGAAGCACTGGCCCAGGTATAAGCCCCCATGGCCCGGCCGATGATCAGATCACCGGCCTTGAGCTCTGGCAGCATCAGGTTCTCAGCGATGACGTCGATGCTATCGCAAGTCGGGCCGGCCAGCACCGAAGGCAGCTGCGGCTCGCCCTGACGCAGCGCTTCCACCGGGTAGCGCGCGTGATCGTAGAGCTGTCCGCTGTAGGAGCCGTACAGGCCGTCATCCAGGTAGTACCACCAATGGCCCTCGCGCCGCGCGCGCCCCATGACGGTCGCGACGCCGATCGCCGCCGGGCCGGCGATATAGCGCCCGGGCTCGGCGATGACCCGCACGCGTTTGGGCAGCCTGGCCAGCGACGCGCGAATTGGCGCACAGAAGCGCCGGATATCCACCGCGTGCTGCAGGTAATCGATCGGAAACCCGCCGCCGATATCGAGCGTATCGAGCGTGCCGAGCCGCGCGCGCCGCGCCGCCGCCAGCAGTCGTGTACAGGCCTCGATCGCCTCGACATGCTTGAGCGGATCGGCCGCCTGTGAGCCGACATGGAACGAAAAGCCCTGCACGTCCACGCCGATGGAGGCCGCCAGCTGCGCCAGCGCAAGCGCATCCTCCGGATCGCAGCCGAACTTGCGCGACAGGTCGCATACCGCGCCGGGGTTGCGGAACGACACCCGCAGCAGCAGCGCCGCGCGCTCGCCATAGGGCTTGAACTTGCGCACCTCGTCGGGGTTGTCGGCGACGAAGCGGCGCACGCCGAATTCGAGTGCGTTGCGGATGTCGGGCGCGCGCTTGATCGGATGGGTGTGGATGCAGCGCCGCGGATCCACGCCGAGCGACTGCAGCAGCTGCACCTCGCCGGTGCTCGCCAGATCCAGCCAGCCGCCCTGCTCGATGATCGTTCGCACCACGGCCGCGTGCGGCAGTGGCTTAAGCGCGTAGTACAGGTCCACTCCGGGCAGCGCCTGGCGCAGCTTGCGGTACTGCGCGCGCACGCGCGCGCAATCCACGATCAGCAGCGGCGAGCCGAATTCGCGCACCAGCCGGCGAATCTGCTCCGGCTGGAACGGATCGATGGAGCGCGGCATCAGTGCGGCATCGGCGCGGCACGCGTACGGCCGCCCGCTCGCGCCGCGGCGTTCACGGCGCTACGCCTACCGCTACGGCATCATCGCCCTGCGCGAGCTCGCCACCCGCGCTGGCCGCCGCCGCGCGCCGCAGCCGATCGTAGGCGGCGTCCCAGCGTTCATCGGCCGGCACCTCCTGCACCAGGATGCGCGCGCAGCCCGCCTTGTCGAGCGTGCGCAGATGCGCGTAGAGATCGTGCGCATAGTTCTCCGGTCGCTGTCCGCCGTTGATCCAGGTGGTCAACCGATAAGTCCCCAGCGGCGGCTGCAACGCCAGCACGCCGATGCGCTGGCCGCCCTGGGTCAGCGATGCCACCAGTTCCTCGAGCTCACCGCCGGGCACGACCGACAGCGGCGTCGTCGGCGCGTAATGCGCGCCGCTGCTGCCCGGCACGCGCGGCGACTGCGCGGAAGGTTCGGTCACCACCTCGCCGACTACGCGCTCCAGCTCCGACA
>Ga0302314_10007990_pt1 | contig 18920 bp, 12 predicted proteins | sample III_Palsa_N2_3_FD_200533 | JGI IMG/M metagenome (GOLD analysis project Ga0302314, IMG submission 200533) | Peat permafrost microbial communities from Stordalen Mire near Abisko, Sweden - III_Palsa_N2_3 | ecosystem: Environmental > Terrestrial > Soil > Palsa > Peat permafrost | place: Sweden...
GGGTGCATCATCCGGGTCTCACTCATAACTGGAGTCCGGATCTTCCGGATGCTTGATATCCCACAGCGGACGACGGCTGCCCACCGAGGGCACAACCGCGAAGTTATACGCAGGCGGCGGCGAGGTCGTGGCCCACTCAAGCGTCCACGCATCCCACGGGTCGCGTCCGGCGATCTCGCCCTTGTAGTACGACACGATCAGGTTGTAGACGAAGATCAGCGTGGCTACGGCCTGGAACACTGCGCCGATGCCGACGATGATGTTCCACGACTCCCAGCCGCGATCCGCCTCGTACGTGTAGATTCTGCGCGGCATGCCCAGCAGGCCGGGTACGTGCATAAAGTCGAAGGTGAGGTGGAAGCCGATCACCATCAGCCAGAAGTGCCACTTGGCCAGCCGCTCGCTCATCATGCGGCCCATCGCCTTGGGGTACCAGTAGTAGAACGCCGCGAAGATGCAGAACAGGATCGCACCCACCAGCACATAGTGGAAGTGCGCGATGACGAAGTAGCTGTTGCCCAACTGCCAGTCGAACGGCGCAGCCGAGAGCATGATGCCCGTCAATCCGGCGATCAGGAACTGGAACAGGAAGGCGATGCAGAACAGCATGGGGCTCTTGAAGCTGATCTTGCCGCCCCACAGCGTCGCCAGCCAGTTGAAGATCTTGATACCCGTAGGTACCGCGATAATCATCGTCGAGAGCGTGAAGAAGGTATTCGCGCCCGGTCCCATGCCGATCGTGAACATGTGGTGCGCCCATACGCTCAGGCTGATGAAGCCGATCGCCACCGTAGCCGCGACCATGGCCGGATAGCCGAAGATCGCCTTGCGCGAAAACACCGGGATAATCTCATTCGCGAACGCGAATGCCGGCAGCACCAGCACGTACACCTCGGGGTGGCCGAAGATCCAGAAGAAGTGGACCCACAGCACAGCCGAACCACCCGCCTGCGTATCGAAGAAGTGCGCGCCCAGGTAGCGATCGAGCAGCAGCATCACCTGCGCGGCGGTCAGCGGTCCAATCGCCACCAGCACCAGGAAGCTCATCACGAAGTAGATCCACGGCAGCAGCGGCAACCGGCCCATCGTCATGCCCTTGCAGCGCATCGAGACAATCGTGGCCATGATGTTGATCGAGGTGCCCACCGACCCGATTCCGGTCAGCAGCAGCGAGATCGTCCAGTAGTCGGTGCTATGGCCGGGCGAGAAGACCCGCTCCGTCAACGGCGCGTAGGCAAACCAGCCTACGTCCGGAGCCGAACCCGCTCCATACATCCCATCGCCGCCCAGGTAGCTGAAGTAGAGCACCAGGCCGCCGAACGCCGAGATCCAGAAGGTGAACGCGTTCATGCGCGGGAACGCCATGTCGCGTGCGCCGATCATGAGCGGCACCAGGTAGTTGCCGAAGCCGAACAGGATGGGCATGCCGACGAAGAACACCATCGTCGTGCCATGCATCGTGAACATCCGATTGAATACCTGCGGCGACACGAAGTGGTTATTCGGCACCATCAACTGAATGCGGATCACCAGCGCCATCGCGCCCGCGACCACCAGGAAGAACAGCGCGTACACGATGTACATCAGCCCGATCTTCTTGTGGTCGACCGTGGTCACCCAGTCGTACACCGTATCCAGGAAGAGCTGCTTCGGTTTCGTGTATTCCGTAACGTCAACTACTTCTTCTGTAACCGCCATCCGGTTCTCCTCTCCGCCGCGTTAGCGCAGCGTGGTCATGTACTTCGTTACTGCATCCAGGTCGTGATCGTTCAGACGCATCGCTGGCATCAAGGCACCGGGCTTCAACTCGTTCGGGTCGGCGATCCACTTCTTCAAATTCTCAGGCGTATTCAAAATCGCACCGGCGGCGATCGTGTCGCGGCTCGCCAGGTGAGTCAGGTCGGGGCCAAACGCGCCCTTCGACGGTGTGCCCTGTACACGGTGGCAATTTACGCAGGCATTGGCCTCAAACACCGCCTTGCCTTCAGCCGCTGCCGCATCTGCAGGTGCGGCGGCAGGCTTCTGCTCGGCGGCAACCCATGCGGCGAAGTCCGCAGGCGAATCCACATACACCCGCAGCAACATCTTCGCGTGCTGTGTGCCGCAATACTGCGCGCACTGGCCAAGGTAAAGGCCGGTCTTCTCCGGATCGAACCACATGATGTTCACCTGGTTCGGAACCAGATCCATCTTGCCTGCCAGTCGCGGGATCCAGAAGCTGTGAATCACGTCAACCGACGACATCTCGAGAAAGCTCGGGGTGGGCTGCTTCGGATCGCTGACGGGAACGTGGATCTCGTTCGCGGTGATGATGCCCAGCTTGGGGTAGCGGTACTCCCACCAGAACTGGTGACCGATCACCTGTACGTCGACGGCACTGGCCGGCTTGGTCACTCGCTGCGTGCCCAGGATCACCCGCGCGGAGGTGAGGAAGAGCATCAGCACCAGCAGCAACGGGATTACCGTCCATGAGGTCTCGATCTGGTTCGATCCATAGACCTGCACCGGCTCGCCGCTGTCATCGCCGTCGCGCTTGCGGAACTTGATCAGCGCATAGGTCAGAAGACTCGTCACGAAGACAAAGATGGCTGCGGTCAAAGCCAGGACGAACATCGACACGCCAAAGATGGAATGTGCCGGGGTCGCCGCTGGGTTGAACATGTTTGCCGGATAATCGACGATCGTTGCCATGCTGGGCATTCTCCAGAATCTCCCTTGCCAGATCGCTCCGAATCGCGAGAAGGCGGGCGTCAACCCGGATCGTTCAACGAATGCGAGTGGTGATGCCGATATCAATGTCGGGTTCAACTGTGTCCTCACGAACTTGCTGCACTTCGGCCTGCGATTGCGACCGCTGGCGCTCTATTGTGTTTGGCCCTGTCCAGTCTTTAATCTTTACGGGGGCGCCTAGGAAGCAGTCTAAACCATTGAGCTTCAACGAATGCAAAGCAAACCCAAGCGTTCAGCGGGTTATTTCTCTCTCCCGTTCACGATTCATCGTTCGTTTCGATGACACGCATCGGGAGTTCCGATAAGACGCCCTCAGCATGCCTTAAGACCTTAGAGTCTGCAAGCCCCTTCTAGACTGCATTAATTCTCTCGCCAAGCGATTTAGATTCAGTTATCTTCGATATTGAAATCAAACACATCTGAACGTGCGCTGCACCCATGTCGCTGCAGCGGCACACTCGCTGGGCTTACCTGCCGACTGCGTGCTTGTCCCGTCGCCCCGTACCCTCCAAGAGACTTCTACAACTTTCGTCCGAAAACAATTCTTCAAGAACAATTTTATGGAGACATGCCGAATGTCCAAGCACATCCGTACCTTCTACACCCAGTCCCTTCTGTTGCTGCTGCTTCTTCTCCTTCCCGGTATCGGCCTCGCGCAGCAGACCCTGGGTGCTATCACAGGTGTAGTCACGGATTCGGCAGGTGCCATCCTGCCTGGCGCAACGGTCACCGTCGTCGCCGACGGAACCGGCCTCAAGCGTGTGCAGACCTCCGGCAGCAACGGCTTTTACGCGCTCCAGGACCTGCCCATCGGCACCTACACGCTCACCGTCACGCATGACGGCTTCAGCTCCGCGCGCTTTCCTGGCATCACCATTCAGGCTGACCGCACCGTGACCCTTCCGGCGCAGCTTGCTATCGGCGCGGCCTCAGACTCCGTCACCGTCGACGCGACCCCGCTGCTGAATGCTGTCGATACCACCAACGGTTACGTCCTCGACCGCGAGCAGATCGAAGCCATTCCGCTACCCACCGGCAGCTTCACCGGCGTCGCCATCCTCTCGCCCGGCGTCAACGCGGAACTCCCCGGCGGTACCGGCGCGAACTCCGGCCTTGGCAACCAGCCCATCTGGGCCAACGGTCAGCGCGACACCTCAAACAGCTTCCTTCTCAATGGAGTCGACGGCAGTAATCTCTTTAACGGCAAGAGCACCAGCCAGGTCGGCTCTGCCCGCATCGTCAACTCCACCGGCGTCGGCAACGGCGGCGGCGGCGGCGTCATCCAGTCCAGCGCCTCGGTTTATCTCTCGATCGGTGACGCCATCCCCACCCCCGCACCCGAGACCCTCTCGGAAGTTCGCGTCAATGCCTCCATGTACGACGCCCAGCAGGGTTCCACCTCCGGCGCGCACATCGACCTCAGCACCGCATCCGGCACCAACATCTATCACGGCTCGCTTTACGGTCATCGCGGCACCAACGCCCTCAACGCCGCGCCCTTCTTCTTCAAGAACGACGACGACATTCCTGAAAACAAGAAGAATCCCGCGCTTCATCGCTACATCGCTGGCGGTACCTTCGGCGGTGCCATCATTAAGGACAAGCTCTTTGGCTTCATCGCCTACCAGCACCTCCACGTCTCGGACGAAGAGATCGGCGACTCCTTCTTCGACGTCCCCTCCGGTCTCTCCGACGACCGTAGCGCCAGTGCTTTCGCCGGCATCGTCAACGCCAATTACGACTCAGGTATCTCCGCTGGCAACATCGACTCCACCGCCCTCGCCCTCTTCAACTCGCCCGCTCTACCCGGCGAGCCTGGCAAGTGGCTCGTCCCCAACGACACCGGCGCGACCCTCAACACCACGCACCCCGACAACGCCTTCCTCCCCGGCACCGGCCGCTTCAACGCCGACCTCGCCGTAGCCGACCTCGACTACAACGCGACCGCCAAGGACACCCTCTCGCTCAAGTACTACTACCAGCACGATCCCACCATCGCGCCCTACGCCTACTCGAACGTCCCCGGCTTCACCCAGCACCTCGACGCGGGCGCCCAGGTCTTCTCCATCAACAACACCTACCTTGTGAAGTCCAACCTCTCCACCCAGGAGACGCTCGGCTTCATCCGCGAAAAGGTGTACAGCACCAACGAGCAGCCCTTCGGCCCGTCCAGCATCCCCGGCGGCTCGATCGGCACTGCCTCCATTAACACCTTCGGCTCCAGCTACTTCCCCGGCGTCTCCATCGTCAACGTTCTCGGCAACGCCGCCTACGATAACGGCCTCGCCTCGACCGGCATCCTGAGCATCGGCCCGAACGCAGAAGCGCAAGGCTCCAACACCGGCGTCTTCCAGAACCGTATCCAGCCCTCGGCTAACGCCATCTGGACTCTCGGCAAGCACTCCATCGGGTTTGGCGGCAGCTACAGCTACACCCAGCTCAACACCATCGACAAGCGCACCGGCACCGGCACCATCGCGACCGACGACCTCAGCGCCTTCGCCCAGGGTTACGTCACGCCCGGCAGCTCGAGCACCAGCTTTTACGTCACCAGCTTCCTGCAAGGCAATGCCAGCCGCTACTATCGCGCCAACCAGCTCGGCCTCTACCTCCAGGACAAGTTCCAGGTCACCCCCCAAATCTCGCTTACCGCAGGCGTCCGCTACGACTGGGACGGCGGCCTCACCGAGAAAGAGGGGCGCATTTTCAACTTCGACTCCTCCATCTACGATTATGACTCGACCGCCGACAGCATCAATAACCCCGGCCTCATCATCGCGGGCAACAACGCCAACGGTACCAAGGGCGTCAGCAACACGACCCTGACCGGTCGTCAGTGGGGCCTTGGCCCGCGCGTGGGCCTCGCCTTCTCGCCCAAGCGGGATAACGGCAAGGTCGTCTTCCGCGCCGGCGCCGGTATGTACTATGACCGCGGCGAGCTCTTCAGCTACTTCTCGCCTGGCTATGCCATCGGCACCGTAACCGGCGGCCCCTTCGGCGTCAACCAGCAGCTTCCCTTCGTCACCGACCAGAGCTGCCCCACCGCGACACTCTATAGCTACTACATCCCCACCTGCGGCGGTCTCGCGCAAGGGGGCGATCCCTTCGCTCCGCCCACCGTCGCCCCCACCGCCTCCACCGGAAACCTCGCCAACCCATACACCAACGTGGAGTCTGCGGCCCCCACCAACCCCAAGGCCTCCGACCTCAGCAAGTATCTGCCCAACGCCAACTCGATCATGAACGAAGGTGGCCAGCCCATCTCGCTCGGCGTCTACGATCGCGCTAACAAACTCCCCTACACCATGAACTTCACCTTCGACATGCAGTGGCAGCCCCGCCCCGACGTCGCCATCTCCATCGGCTATGTTGGCAACATCGGCCGTCATCAGGTCATCCCGGTGCCGTTCAATCAGCCCGGCATCGCCTCGCCCTCCAACCCCTCCCTCAAGGGAACGCCCTACCAGCAGAACTACACCTACGGCTACGACGTTCAAGGTGCGAACCTGCCCGACGGAACCTCTTATCTGGGCAACTATGAGGGTGGCAACGTCGACCTCCGCGTTCCCTACATCGGTTACGCCGCCGAGTCCATCGACTACAAAGCTGCCGGTGTCGACGCCTACAACGCCCTCCAGGCCCACATCGAGAAGCGCATGAGCCACGGCGTCCAAGTCGGCATGTCCTACACCTTCTCGCACGCCCTCGACGAGCAGAGCGGCATGGGTCTCTTCTACAACGGCAACAACCCCCTCAACCTCCGCGGCGGCTATGCTTCGGCCGACTTCGACCGCACCCACGTCCTCAACTTCAACTACGTCTACCGCCTGCCCGACTTCTACTCGAAGGGCAGCCACATGAGCCTGCTCACCAACGGCTGGTCCCTCGTTGGCCTCACCGTCCTCCAGAGCGGTCAGCCCTACTCGGTCATCGACTTCACGGGCGCGGTCGGCTCCATCTACTACAGCACCAACAACGGCATCACCAACCCCATCGTTCCGCTGGCCCCAGGCTGCACCGCTGCCACCGCGAAGACCGGTCACTCCGGAGCCTTCGGCACGGCTGCGCTCAAGGACTCCTGTTTCACGGTGCCCTTGCTCGCCCCGGGCGCTCTTAATGGCGCTATCCCCACCACCGACACCTTCGAAACCGACTTCACCACCGGCCAGCGCAACATCTTCCGCCAGGCCTTCCAGAAGCGTGCCGATGCCTCGCTCGTCAAGAACACGCAGTTCTCTGAGCGCTATAACCTCAAGTACACCTTCGACGTCTACAACCTGACCAACACCACCAGCTTCGACGTCCCCGGCAACGAAGTCTCGCAGAATGAGAACTACAACAACTTCCCCACGGCGGGCTCTACACTCTACAACGCACCCAACGGCCTTGGCGTGGTCACCCACACCATCGGCAGCTCCCGCCAGATCCAGATGTCCCTCGGCCTCACTTTCTAACGCACCTCAACCCCGCAGTGAGAAGAGGCCCCGCCGCACATGCGACGGGGCCTCTTCCGTTGCTGGCTAGGCTCAGTGAAAGGCCTGTCCTGTCGGACGGGCCCGCTGCGCGCGGGGCGGTCCCTTCGGGACGGGTATACGCGCTTTGCGACGGTGCTCCCGACGGTCGCAACTGAGGATTGTGCCGACCAACGGGAAGGCTACGCGAAGCGGCATACACACCACGAAGTGGTCGCCGCACGCGCAGGGCGCTTTTCCTGCAATAGATTCGGCAAAACAGCCCATTTCCCGCGTGTCAAGCGCCAAATCTCACAACTAACTCAAACCAAACGAAATAGAGTTGGCACATAGGTCCCCTCCAACCTGCTTTAATAGAAGTAGGGATAAAAAAACAGGCCGTCGCAAAGCCGTCAAACCGGCCCAAGTGCTTTGTTTTCTTATAATTGGCCGTAACCCACATGGATGCAAATAGATACAGTCAGCCTTGGCTTGTATCTGGTTGTAAACAAAGATCTTACTTCCGAGCATCGGGAAGGGGGGACGCCCCCCAAAGCGCACACGGTAGAATCACCCCAGCATGATCGCCCATCTTCGAGGTCTTCTCCTCACCAAAGCTCCTAATCTTGCCGTCGTCGAGTGTGCCGGCGTGGGCTACGAGCTCGCCATCTCGGTCTCCACCTACACCGCCCTCCCAGCGGAAGGAACCGAGGCGAAGCTCCACATCCACACCCACGTCCGCGAAGATCAGCTCGCGCTCTTCGGATTTCACGAAATCCAGGAGAAGCGCCTCTTCGAGAAGCTCCTCACCATCTCCGGCATCGGCCCCAAGCTAGCAATCACGGTCCTCAGCGGCATCTCCTCCGATCGTCTCGTCGCAGCGATCCGTAGCGGCGATCACGCAACGCTGACGAAGATTCCAGGAATTGGCAAGAAGACCGCTGAACGCGTCGTCCTCGAACTCAAGGACAAGCTTGACGACATGGCCATTCCGCAGAGCTCGACGCACGCAGCACCTTCGCACGGTCTCGCCGGAGACGACGCGCTCTCGGCCCTCACCAACCTCGGATACGCGCGTCCTCAGGCGCAGCGGGCAGTCGATAGCGTCCTCGAGCGCGAGCCATCGCTGGCGAGCGACTTCGAGGCGCTCTTCCGCGCCGCAATGGCTGCAATGCGCTAGGTTGTGGTTCTTATCGGTTCGGTGAATATCAAGAGGTTAGTTGCGTCTGCGATACCGGATCGCGAACTCATACCCGGAATTCGGCGGAAACAGCAGCGCAACCAGTCGTAGCCGTTCCGCGAGCGACCGCGGCGCAAGCAGCGGATACTCACGCTCGCGCAGCTCCGCGTAGTCGAAGTCGACCGCCAGCGAGAGCTGGTAAATCGCGACCGCATCCGAGAACGCAGCGTCGAGATACTCGTTTCGCGCCCGCTCGTCTATTGTCGCGCGGTCTCCATCCTTGGCGTGCGGCAACGCCTTCGCGCGACTCTCCCACGCATCCTGCGAGGTTTCGCCGCGCACATCAGCCAGAACCTGTGTCCAGACCAGATCGGCGAATCCCTTGGGAACTCCAGCCACATCGACGAACGCGTGTCCGACGTTGATGAAGAACTCGAAGGCGAGCGCGAACCGATCGCCCAGAAGCCGTGTGGAGATGAACACCCCATCGACTCCGCCAAGCGGAACGTCGCGATGGCAGATCGCCTGATCGCTCAGTTCGGTCGTGTAGGTGAGCGCGACCATCGTCTCCTCGACGTTGGCCTTGGCGTTGAGCGTCTCGCCGTCGCGGCTGCCCAGCGCCAGCGGGACGAAGTAGTACGCTCGACCGCCCAGCGCGCCCGCGATCGTCACCGGAACGGCCTGCACCATGCGCTCGAGATCGCTCTGCGCGAGGTTGTTCTCGCCCGACGCAGCGTAACGCACGCCGTTCGGCGCCTTGAGCAGTTCACTCTCCCGAGCCACCGCGGTTGCTTGCACCAGACCCATTTGCACGACTTCCACCATTAACCGGTATTCTATCGTGCATGGCCTCGAATCCGCGCAATCTGGACGGTACCAACGGCTCAGCGACCCTCTTTGGAGCGCCGATCGGCGATCTCGGCTGGTTCGCCAGCCTGTTGATGAGTACCGCGACCGGATTTGCCGCCTTCTTTGCCGCCACCTTTTGCGCCATCATCACCATCCTGATCCTGAACACCTCGATGCACCGCAGTATCGACTTCTCCGTCAGCTACCGGCTGGTCGGACTGCCGGTTGGTGGGGTTGTGCTGCTGGCAGCCCTGGGGTATCTCGGAACCCTCTGGATTCGCCGCCAGCTCCGCCGCGCGTAGACCCTTACCAAGGCGAGACGAACAGCCATCCCAGGCGGAATCGTGCGCGATGGTGATAGAGCCATGTGGGAATCAGTACTGCGAACAGCGTCGGGAGTAGCAGTTGGGGATATGCCTGCGTAATGTGCAGCGCCTGAAGTAGCGCGCGTGCTGCTCCCTGCGGGAATGGAGCCATCAGGAACACTCCAAGCGACGCCTTCCCGATCCACGCGAACCCTCGTGCCGAAGCTGACCTATCCAGCACCCGAGCCAGCATCAGCAGCATCGCCGTTCCCAACATCCCAAGCACGAGGAAGGTCACAGGCGTCTCCGGCCGCAGCCAAATGGTCAACAGGAGCAGGATGCTCGACAAGACCACGTAACCCAACGTGGCGATTCCTCTGGGAAGCTTCTCGAGGCGGGCGTACGCGTCTCCCAATCCCATTCCGAGGGTAACGAACGGTAACTCGCGTACGCCTCGATCGATGAAGGAGATTGAGGTCGCAGGAAGGAGCAGGCACGCCAAAACGGCGAGCAGGAAGAGGTAAGGGAAAGGGAGCTTGCGGCCCAGCATCCCGACCATCAGGCAGAAGAACAGCGCTGGAAGAAACCAGCCGCCATAGCCTGTGAGCAGGTTGTAGGTGAAGGTCTGCCAAGTCGGGATCGCCTGCACCATGAAGCGGCTGAAGAGCAGGCTCGCGAGCAGGTAGATGCAGGTCCAGAGGATGTAGGGATAGAGGATCATGCGGAGCTTGTCGAGGGTGAAGCGCACCTCGCCGCGTTTGTCCACGCTCTTCGTGAGGAAGATGCCGGAGACGAAGAAGAAGGCAGGCATGTGGAAGGCGTAGATGAAGCCCTGGAGGATGTGGCCGACGTTCGAGCTTCCCCACCAGCCGCGATGCGCGATGCCCTGGTTGGTGTGGCCAAGGACGACCAGGCTGATCGCCATTCCGCGCACGACGTCAATCAGGAGCGAGCGCGGTGCAGCCAGGAGCGAGCGTGGTGCTTCGCGACGTGTTGGTACAGGTTGCGTTTCGTCCAAGGGAAGCCTTGGAGCGGCGAGTTGCTCTGGGAATTGCTCGCCGCTCCGTCTTCGTACAGGCCTTGCTTCGTACAGCACTACCGTCTTACGGACTGACTTATTGCGAGCCTACTTCGACTCGACTGGGACGACTGCGTTGGGGTAGATGCCGGGGATCGGAGCCTTGAGCTTCTGCTCGTCCTCGGGATGCGGGAAAGGCTTGCGCGGCATCATCTCGTCGCGCTGGCTGGTGTTCCAGAGGAAGATCGCCTCGACCACAGCGGCCTGCTCAAGATCAGCCGGATGCAGCCGGTCGACCGTATCCATGTCGGAGTGATGCGTGCGTGTCTCATAGTCCATTGGATCCTGGATGAACTGGAAGCCGGGAAGGCCGACCGCATCGTAGGAGAGGTGATCGGTTCCGCCGGTGTTGCGGTAGCTGATCGTGGTTACACCGAGATCCTTGAGCGGAGCGATCCACTGCTGGAAAATGTTGCCGATCGGAAAGTTCTCCTGGGTGTAGACGCCGCGCACCTTGCCGGTGCCGTTGTCGAGGTTGTAGTAGGCATCGAGCGTCTCCCACTCTTTCGTGGTGGTGAGAGGCCCATGCTGACGCATGAAGCTGGGGATGCTCGACGACTCCGGAACCTTGGGTTCGGCAAACGTTCCGAAGTGCTGCTTGACGTAGCCGGACGAGCCGAAGAGGCCTTCCTCTTCACCAGACCAGAGCGCGATGCGGATGGTGCGCCTGGGCTTGAGGTTGAGCGCCTTGAGGATGCGGACCGCTTCCATGGCGACGATTGAGCCTGCGCCATTGTCGGTTGCGCCGGTGCCGGAGATCCAGCTATCGAGGTGGCCACCCACCATGACGACCTGGTCCTTCAGCTTGGGGTCGGTGCCGGGGATTTCGGCTACGGTGTCGAAGCCGTGTTCGTGATCGCCGGTGAACTTGGTCTCGATGTTGACCTCGAGCGTTACGGGCGCGTGGTTCTCGAGCATGCGAACGAGACGGTTGTAGTGCTCGATCATCATGACTGCGTTGGGAACGGTGACCGCGTTCTCCTTCTTCTGCGCGTCGCGGGCGAGGTCCGCGCCGTTGTCGTCGAAGATGATGCCGGTGCCGCCACCCTTACCGCCGTCGCGGCTGGGGGTGATGATGGCGACGACGCCTTCGGAGGCCATCATCTTGACCGCGTCGGTCTTGAGCTGGATCTGGCGGAGACGGTTGGCGATGTAGGCCTTGAGCTCGTCGGGGGAACTGGGTGGGCCGCCGGGACGCGGGGTGGGGGTGGGGTAGGACTCCATCTCCTTCAGCTCGGCATCGGTGTAGCGGGTGAAGAGCGGCTCGGTGATGTCGGGCGTGGGGCGCATGGCGCCGAGGAGGACGATCTTACCCTTGAGCTTGCCCTTGTACTTGTCGAGGTCGGCGGCTGTCTGGATGTCGACGTAGACGACCTGGCCGGTGACGGGGCCGTTGGTCGCGGGGGACCAGGGAGCGGCCTGCGCCCAGAGCGGTTCGGGGTCGGGTGAGACCATGCGGACCCAGGTGTTGATCTGCTGCCAGCCCATGCCGAACTCGCCCCAGTCTTCGAGGTGTGCGTTCTCGAGGCCGATGGCGGTGAGAGTGTCGCGGGTCCAGGCGTTGGCCTTGGCCATGTTGGGCGAGCCGGTGAGGCGGGGGCCGATACCGTCGGCGAGGGACTCACCGAACTGCATGACGTGGGAGTGCTTGAGGCCCTCCTCGCGGATGCGGGCGTACATGGTGAGGTCGAGGTTCTCCTGGGCGGGCTGGGGGCCGTAGTACTGCGGGACGTCGGCGGCCTTGGCCTCGGCCTTCTTGTCGGCGGCGAAGGACGGGGTGACGAGACAGGCGACGGCAGCGGAGGCGAAGCTCCAGCGCGCGAGGGTGCGGACAAAGGACATCTTGGGTGTTCCTCCTGGTGTTGCTCTTTCGGGATGGGTGAGAGACGTTACACGGATGTGAACTGTTTCCCCGGAGAGAAATATTTCTGCGCAGGCTGTAGAGCGTGCGGCTGGGGCCGCAATGATTGTGGTGTGCAAGGGTAGCAGAGGCTTGCCGGTTGGGTACCCCCCCTCCCCCCTATTTGTGCAAAGTCTTCCAACGAGATGAGTTAGGGGGGGACTTTGATTTTCGGGTGCGGGTCGGCGGAGTTGAGGAGGTGTTTTGGGGGAGGGATTTGTCAACGGGCCAGTGGCGGGAATGGTAAAGGCAACGGCAACGGCAACGGCAACGGCAAAAGCCAAAGCCAAAGCAGATCCCCCCGCTTCGCGGAAGGATGACAAGACTTTGGGGAGGGTTGGAGGCGGGCAGGGGTGAGTGTTTACGTCGGGGTAATGTGACGGGGAGATGATGGAGGGATGAACGTTCGACGGTTTGCGCTTGCCCTGCCCCTGATCATGGTGTCTCCTCTCTTCTCCCAACAGGCTGGAACGACGGCAGATGCGAATCCGTGGGTCTCGCTGATGACCAAGGCTGCGGCGCATGCCAAGGCGCATGGCGGGCAGGTTCCGGTGCTTTCTCCGTATGACGGGACGGTTGCGCCGGATGGGAAGATGCCCGCGGGTGCGCCGTTGGTTCCGGTGGCGGAGCTGCAGGCGATGGGGATTCGGGTGATTCCGTGGACGACGGATGACAAGGATCGGATGCGGGCGGTGATCGAGACGGGTGTCGATGGGCTGATCAGCGATCGGCCGGACCTGCTGCAGGAGGTGCTTGCCGAGGAACGGGCCGCGCATCCGAACGCTGCCAAGCTGAAGCGGTTTGTCGTGTCGGCTCATCGCGGTGGGCGTGGATTGCGGCCGGAGAATACGTTGCCTTCGTTCGAGAGTGGGTTGGACCAGTTGTCGGGCGAGTTGGAGACGGATACGGCGGTGTCGACCGATCATGTGTCGCTGATCTGGCATGACCAGTTCTACAACCCGCAGAGCTGCCGGAAGGCCGATGGCTCGGAGTACACGCTGGCGAATCGCGTGTACCTGAAGGACATCTCGAGCGTGGATGCGCAGAAGGAGTTCATCTGCGACAAGCTGCACTTTGGGCCGGATCAGAAGAACGACCTCGCGCTGTCGCCGGTTGCGGTGGCGTTCGCCAAGCGTGAGGGGATGATGAGCCCGTATGCGCCGACGTTTGTGGAGCAGCTGTTCCGGTTCGTGGCGTTCTATGCGGAGTATTACTCGACGGGCGCGGGAAAAAGCGGGCCGCATGCGGCGGAGCGGGCGTCGAACGCGCGGACGGTGCGGTTCAACCTCGAGACCAAGATCATGTCGGAGGCGATGGTTGCGGGGCAGAAGCAGGTGCATCCGAACATTCCTGCGGAGTACTTCAAGAACCATACGGTTGAGCCGCAGGTGTTCGTGGATGTGCTGGCGGGGATGATCACGAAGTATCACATGGAAGGTCGGGCGGAGATTCAGAGCTTCGACTATCGGACGCTGGTGCTGACCGAGGAGCAGTTTCCGAAGATCCCGACGTATTACCTGACGGAAGACTCAAGGCTGATGCTGCTTGAGGCGGCTCAGTAACAAGCGCCCTGCGCGGGCGGCGGTCACTTCGTGACGTGTGATCCGCTTCGCGATGGTGCTCCCGATGGTCGCAAGAGAGGATTGTGCCGACCAACGGGAGGAGCTACGCGAAGCGGGTATACATACCACGAAGTGGTCGCTGCCCGCGTAGGGCGTCTTTAGCGTATTGCTGTGACGATGCGGGCTGCTGTGCTGCGGAGCTTGAGGTGGTCGGTTCGGTGGGCGAAGTAGCGGGCGTTGAGGTCGGCCGAGCCAAGGTCTTCGAGGTGGGCGAAGGCAGAGAGCTCGCGGGCGGCGTCTTCTGGGGTGAAGAAGAGCTGGAAGGGTTCGCCTGCCTGCGCAACGCGGGCGGCGAGGGAGTCGTGGGCGAGCTGCTCGTGGAAGGGTAGAACAGCGCGCGGCTGACCGTAGTCGAAGACGAGGGCTGAGCCTTTGGGCTGCGCGGCGACGAAGGCGACGGTGGAGCGGAAGGCTTCGAGGGTGAGGTACGGGACGACGCCGAGCCAGGCGAAGAAGGTTGGGATGGTGGGGTCGAAGCCGGTCGCGAGGAGGCGTTCGGCTAGATCCTGGTGCTCGAAGTCTACGGGGACGAAGGTGAGGGAGTTGGGTGAGGGGATGCTCGCTCGGGTGAGAAGCGCGAGCTTCCAGGCTTGAGTTGCGGGATGATCGACCTCAAAGACGTGGAGGTTTGGGTGAGGATTGCGGTGCGCGAAGGTGTCGAGACCTGCGCCTAAGAGGACGTATTGCGTTGTGCCTTCGGCGACGGCGCGAGCGAGGTTGTCTTCGGCGTAGCGGCTGCGGGCGATGAGATAGGCGCGCATCGAGACGGAGAAAGGCTTTTCGAGCTTGTGCGCGGTTTTGCGGAGCTCTTCGCTGTACTCGGGACCGAGAATTTTTACGGCGATGGGGTCGTCGAGGACCAAAGGTGGTGGGTCGTAGAGCTGGTGGGCGGCGCGGCGGAGAGCCACGCGGAGGGCGGTGCGGGATGGGATGGCTTCCTGCAGAGGTTTAGGGTCTGTCAGTTGTCAGTTGTCAGTTGTCAGGCTACGGCGACAGGAGCTTCGACGGGCTGCTCGGTGCTGGTGGAGGGAACGGCTGTTTGGGTCATCCAGGCGAAGGTCTGGGCGAGGTACTGCTTCATCTCTTTGCGGGGGACGATGGCGTCGAGGAAGCCGTGCTCGAGGAGGAACTCGGAGCGCTGGAAGCCCTCGGGGAGCTTCTGGCGGATGGTCTGCTCGATGACGCGGGGGCCAGCGAAACCGATGAGGGCGCCGGGTTCGGCGATGTTGAGGTCGCCGAGCATGGCGAAGCTGGCGGTGACGCCGCCGGTGGTGGGGTCGGTCATGATGGAGATGTAGGGCGTGCCGGTGTCGGCGAGGCGGGCGAGGGTGGCGGAGATTTTGGCGAGCTGCATGAGGCTGGCGATGCCTTCCATCATGCGGGCGCCACCGGAGGCCGAGATGATGACGAGCGGATGGCCGGTGGCGATGGAACGATCGACGGCGCGGGCGATGGTCTCGCCGACGACCGCGCCCATGCTGCCGCCGATGAAGCTGTACTCCATGACGGAGAGGACGACGGGCTGGGTGCCGAGGTGGCCGATGGCGTTGACGATGGCGTCGTTGAGGCCGGTTTTTTTCTGGGCCTCGGCGAGGCGGCGCTTGTAGGGTTTGAGGTCGGTGAACTCGAGTGGGTCGGTGGAGCGAAGGTCGAGGTCGACGAGCTGGTAGCCGGGTTCGAGGAGGTTGGCGATGCGGGAGCGGGCGTCAAGGCGGAAGTGGTGACCGCACTTGGGGCAGACCATGAGGTTGGCTTCGAGATCGGCTTTGAAGATGGGCTGCTGGCAGGCGCCGCATTTGACCCAGAGGCCTTCGGTGCGGACGGTCTTCTCGGACTCGTTGACGATCTTGTGGTCTTCGCGCTTGAACCAGCTCATTCGGATCCTCGGCCGGGGTTTCTCTGCTGAGGGGGTACCCCCCCTTATCCCGGCTAACTTATTTCCTTTGTTTGACTTGCGTAAATGGGTTCGCGCAAAATCGTCAAAGCAAAGGGCTTACGAGCAAAATCGTCGAAACAAAGGAGTTCGGGGTGCGGAGTGAGTGCGCTCCGGCAATCGAACTTATTCGATCTCTAACTCTATTTTACAGGGTTGGGAGGGATGACTATGCCAAGTATTTTCGATGCGGAAGGGTCCGTCTTTGCTGGGGATTGTGCGGGGAGGAGGGTTTTTGGAGGTTGACAGGCTCTTGAAGCCAAGCGCTAGCTGGATAGCTCGACTGGGTGATTCAGGGTACGGAGCGGAAGCTGGATCAGCTGAACGATTGTTCTACTACTCAATTGGTTGATCCGTCTTGCGGCGTTCTTCCGAAAGGGGCCACATCCAGCGGCCCCTGGTTCGGAGATGGCGATGCGTCGTGTCAGAACGATTGGAAGTTGTCTTCCATGGGGAACTCGTCATTCGGCGACGTGGACCGCTGTGTGGAAGGGGCTGATGCGTTCATGAAGGAGGCTGAGCTGGCAGGTGAGGGTGATTTGTGCAATTTGGTGATCTGCGGTCGGGGCGCGGTCGAGACTTTCAGGGGGTTGTTCTTGCGAATCGGGTTTGCCCGGTATGCGGGGGTCCCCGCGTTGGGCGCATTGCTATCGACCATTGCGTAGAGCCGAGCTACGACATCCCGCATTGTGTCTGCCTGGGCATTCAGTTCCTCCGCGGCGGCGGCACTTTCTTCAGCGCTTGCTGCGGTGGTTTGGGTGACTTGTTCCATCTGACTAATAGCTCTGCCAATTTGATCGATTCCGCGCGACTGTTCATCGCTTCCAAGGCTGACTTCATCGACCATTACCTTGATCTTGACGGTATCCTGGGTGACGGCGTGGATTGCCTCGGCAACCTGATCGACTTTTCCTTTTCCTTCATTCGACTTTGCGATGGAGTCTTCGATCAAGGTCGCTGTATCTTTGGCCGCCTGGGCGCTGCGTTGCGCCAGACTGCGGACTTCATCGGCGACGACTGCGAAGCCCATCCCTGCCTCGCCGGCGCGCGCTGCTTCGACGGCTGCATTGAGCGCAAGAATGTTGGTTTGGAATGCGATTTCGTCGATCACCTTGATGATCTTCGAGATCTTGCCGCTTGAGACGGTGATTTCATTCATCGAGATCACCATCTCGGACAAGTGCTGATTGGCGAGGGTGACCTTGGTCTGCGATTGTGCGAGGAGTTCGGCGGTGGACCGGGAGTTATCCGTGTTCTTTCGCGCCATGGAGTTGATCTCTTCCGACGAAGCGGAGGTCTCTTCGAGAGACGCCGCCTGTTCCGATGATCCCTGTGCCAGAGCCTGACTGGAGGCGGAGACCTGGGAAGCGGCGGTCGAGACCTGATCGGCGCCATCGCGCAGTTCCAGGATGCTGTCGGTTAGAGTCTTGGTGATTCCGCGAACTACGGACACAACAAGCGCACCGGTGGCGATCGAGAACAGGATCATGAAGATGCTGATGGTTCGTGCGGGGCCGACACCGGAGATTGCGCCTTCGGCGTTCTGGGTTGCGGCCTTACTTTCCAGCTTCGCGAGTTTGTCGCCTGAGTCGCTGATGGCATTGGCCAGGGGTATCACCTTGTCGGCGAGCAAGGTGCTGGCGCCGTTGAGATCTCCCTTGTTGACGAGTGCGAACATCGCGTCATTGGCCTGGCGCAGGGTGTCGAGCTTGTCGAGGATCTCATTCTGGGCGATATCGTGCAGGTTGGCATGGGTTGTTGCGTGCGCGAACTCGGTCGACTCCTTCTGCAACATGTCCATGTCTTCGGCGAAGTGCTTGTTATATTCCGCCGCGCTTGCAAGGTCTTTCATGTAGCCACGCAGCAGGATGCCTCGAGAGGTTGCCAGCATGTCGGTGGTGAGGTTATTCATGTCCCCGGTGAGGCTCAGGGTATGCACATAGTGGTGTCCTACGACATCCAACGAGTCGCCCAGATTGTCGATATTGTGGATTCCGACGCCGCCGATCAGCAGGCTGATGCCAACGAGGGCACTGCAGCCCGTGAAGAGCTTTTTGCTGATTGTCATGCTCATGGTCTATCTCCTGCTTGAAACGTTTCAAACTAAACCGAAGTTCTGGAGTAAAACGGACAAGAGCCTGGCCATCCGATCCACAACTGCAGGAACAATCTCTCTTCTGTCCTGTACTAGACAGAGTTTGGGCGAGATTCCAGCAGGTGGCAATCACACAATCGTGCTAACAGGCTGACGCGGACGCTTCGGCAATTGGCTTTGAGCCGGCGTAGAGATGAGGTTAGTGGCCGGAGTGGTAGGGGTGGTTGGCGAGGATGGTGAGGGCGCGGTAGGTCTGCTCGGCGAGGACGAGGCGGGCGAGCTGGTGGGGGAGGGTGATGCGGCCGAGGGAGAAGAGGAGTGCGGCGCGGTCGCGGGTGGCGGGGCTCCAGCCGTCGGCGGGGCCGATGGCGAGGAGGAGGCGCTGGGTGCCTTGGTCGCGATGGCGGGCGAGGGTCTGGGCGAAGTCTTCGGAGGAGAGCTGCTGGCCGCGGCTGTCGAGGAGGATGGCGACGGGCGGGACGCGGCCGGGCTGGGCGGCGAGATGGGCGAGGAAGTCGGGCTCGGTGTCGAAGAGCTGGGAGTCGATGGGGTTGAAGCGGGTGGAGCGCTTGAGGAAGTCGGCGATGAGGGTGTCGATGGCGTCGGCTTTGGCGCGGGAGCGGCGAGGGACGATGGCGGCGAGGGTGATCTTCATGAGGGTGTTGAAAACGCCCTGCGCGGGCGGCGACCACTTCGTGGTGTGTGATCGCTTCGCCTGGCGCTCCCGATGGTCGCAAGAGAAAGTTTGTGCCGTCCAGCGGGAGAAGCACCGCGAAG
>Ga0302314_10007992_pt1 | contig 18919 bp, 15 predicted proteins | sample III_Palsa_N2_3_FD_200533 | JGI IMG/M metagenome (GOLD analysis project Ga0302314, IMG submission 200533) | Peat permafrost microbial communities from Stordalen Mire near Abisko, Sweden - III_Palsa_N2_3 | ecosystem: Environmental > Terrestrial > Soil > Palsa > Peat permafrost | place: Sweden...
GCCCGGCTGATCACCCAAGGACGCGATCTCGTTGAAGGGTGATCGGGGGCGCCTAGCGCCCGGAGCGGATCACCGTCCGCCGCCCCCCTCCACAAACGCTTTCAACGACCTCAGATGGTCGGGGTTGTGCGCGCTGAAGAAGGCGTAGAGCGCGTCGAAGTCCTTGTCCCGGCCGTAGCCGACCTGAGAAAGGGTGACCTCGGTCGACCCGTCGGCCGACGGGTCGACCTGCATGACGATGGCGAGATCACCATAGACCGCACCGCCGGGCACGCCGGGATTTGCCACGTTACGGAACACCAGCAGGCGTTCGGGGACATAGGCGGTGATCATCTGCTTCAGATTGCCCGGGTCTCCGGCCTGGCCGTTCGGCGCGAAGGAGACCTCGACCGAGCCTCCGACCCGCAGATCGATGAAGCTGGCCGGCGCCACCCACCGTCGATAGGTCGTCTGATCGGTCAGCGCGCGCCAGATCGCCGAAGGCGTCGCGTGGATGCGCACCACGTCACGCAGCAGACGCGCGCCGGTCTGGTCGACGAAGGAGGTATCGCGCACCTCCGTCGCATCGGCGGCGGGTTGTGCCAGCCCGCCGCCCGGCAATGCCACGGCCAGCGGAACCAGGAACAGCAGACAGGCGAGAGGACGCCGGCTGAATAGCGACATGATCAGTGCCAGGCTCCCAGAATAGCGCCGATCAGGGTGAACTGAAGGGTGTGATAGCCGCCATTGATCAGGAAGAGGCGAAAGCTCTTTTTCTCGAACATGTAGTTGACGCCGAAACTGGTCGTCACCCAGCACAGTCCCGCCGCGAAACCGGCCCCCACGCCGAGCGTCAGCGGAGGGTTCGGCCCCAGGAAGAGGGCAAACACGGCGGAGGCGATCAGCGCCAGGATGAACGCACCGCTGAACGTCAGAGCTTTGTTGCCGCCGGCGACATCGGCCTCGCTGAGGCCGGCGGCGACTCGCCAAGCCTTGGCGAACAACGCCGAATACCAGACACCGCCTAGGATGAAGCTCGCCAGCGCGGCCGCGATCACGGCCAGCCAATTGATATGTGGCATGTTCGTTTCTCCCCTGTTCAGATTTTCCCTGTATGAGTCCGGCGCTGATCGGCCCGCGCCGCGGCGGCCGTCAGCAGGTCGAGATGGGCGCGGAGCTGAGCGATGTTGCGGTCGAAGTAGGCGATGTCGCGGTGAGTGCGGGCCTGCATCACGCCTCCCTCCATCGTCGTCAGGATAAACTCCGCCAGCGCCCGCGCGTCGGTCCCCGTGGGCAGACGATCGGCGGCGGCTTCCAGGCAACCGGCGACCGCCCTGGTCCAGCCGCTGAAATTGCCCGCCAGCAGTTCACGCACCGGAGGATCCGGTTCGTGGAGTTCGAGCGCCAGGCTGCCGATCGGACACCCATACACGCACTCGCTTTCCGCCAATGCCAGTCGATAACGCGCCAGCAACGCGAAGATCCGCTCGATGGGATCCTCGACACCGGCCCAGGCCGGCTCCAGCAGCATTTCTCCGATCCCGTCGCGATAGAGCTCCAGCACGCCGACCAGCAGGTCCTGCTTGCTTGGAAAATAGTGATAGAGACTGCCGCTGTTGGCCTGCGACCTGGACAGGATGTCCGAGATCGACGTCGAGCCGAAGCCCTTTACCGCGAAGAGCTCCATGGCCGTGAGGAGTATGCGTTGGCGTGTGTCCACGGGTCAGAGCGCTCTGCTTGATCGCTCAACCAAGCGACAACGCCACGCGTGCCGTTGATTGATCGTTCTGTCAAGCACGCGTCAGGCTTCTGAGCGCCGCGAGTCTGGCGCGCCTTCCTTGCTTCAACGCCTAGTACCCGTGAATAGGCGCCGCCAGCGCCTCCGACGCCCCTTCTCCCCTTGTCGGGCCGCGTCCACCCCTCTAGTCCGACAGCCAACGACCAGCACGAACGGAGGACACAGAACCGATGGCGACTTCATTCCATGATCTGAGCGTGAGGTGCTACCTGCAGACGCTGACCGGCGTCGAGGGATTCCTCACCAAGGGCGCCGCCCATTGCCAGGAGAACGGGATCGATCCGGCCGAGATCGTCGAGACCCGGCTCTGGCCGGACATGCTCCCCTTCAGTTTTCAGATGTGGTCGGTGGTCCACCATTCGCTGGACGCGATCCGTGGCATCGAGGAGGGTGTATTCACCCCGCCTGGGCCGCTCCCGACGCTGGACTACGCCAGCTGGCAAAAGATGGTGAGCGCCGCGCGCGAGACGCTGGCGGCGATGACGCCCGAAGCGGTGAACGCTCTGGAAGACAAGGAACTGGTGTTCAAGTTCGGCGACTTCAAGCTGCCCTTCGTGGCGCCCGATTTCGTGCTGTCGTTCTCCCTGCCGAACCTGCATTTCCACGCGACCACGGCCTATGACATCCTGCGGACGAAGGGCGTGCCGCTCGGCAAGCGCGACTATACGGGACCCATGCGCATCAAGCGGTGAGCTCCATGAGGAACGAGATCACCGCCGCCGAGGACCTGGTCCGCGTGTTGTTGGCCCACGCGGTCACCCACGTGTTCTGCGTGCCTGGTGAAAGCTACCTGGCCGTGCTCGACGCCCTGGCCAGCGTGCGCGATCGCATCGAGGTGGTGACCTGCCGGCACGAGGCCGGGGCGGCCAACATGGCGGTGGCGCACGGCAAGCTGACCGGCCGGCCGGGTGTGTGCATGGTGACGCGCGGTCCCGGCGCGACGCACGCGGCCATTGGCGTGCACACGGCGAAACAGGATTCTACGCCGATGATCCTGTTTGTCGGCCAGGTCGCCCGCGACCAGAAGGAACGCGAGGCGTTCCAGGAGGTCGACTATCGCGCCGCGTTCGGGCCGCTGTCCAAGTGGGCGGTGGAGATCGACGACCCGGCGCGCATCGCTGAACTGGTGGGACGCGGGTTCTCGACGGCGGTCCAGGGGCGCGCCGGGCCGGTGGTCATCGCCCTGCCGGAAGACATGCTGACGAAGGCCGTCGCGGTGACGCCGGTCGCGCTCGGCGCCCGCGCCATGGCGGCGCCGTCGCCCGGCTTCCTGGCGGCGGTTGGGGAGCGCCTGGGGGCCGCCGCGCGGCCGATCATGATCCTCGGCGGCACGGGATGGACGCCGGGCTCGCTCGCCGCGCTCGCCGGCTGGGCCGAGAGCGCGAGCCTGCCGATCGCACTGTCGTTCCGGCGCAAGGACCTGATCGACAACGACCACCCCTGCTATGTCGGCGACCTGGGGCTCGGGCCCAATCCCAGGCTGATCGAACGCGTCCGCGCCGCCGACGTGGTCCTGGCCGTCGGCGCGCGACTCGGCGAAAATCCGACCCAGGGCTACAGCCTGTTCACGCGTGAGGACACCGCGCGCAAGCTCATCCACCTGCACCCGAGCGCCGAGGAGCTGGGCCGCGTGTGGCCGGCGTCCCTGGCGGCGACCTCCGACAACGCGCCCGCCGGCGAGGCGCTGGCCGGCGTCGACCTGCCGTCGCGGCGCTGGGAGGCCTGGCGGAGCGAGGCGCGGGACGACTTCGAGGCGTTCACGCGGCCGGTCGCCGTGAACGGCCGCGTCAACCTCTCGGAGGCGTTCGCGGGTCTCGCCGAGGCCTTGGGGCCGGACGCCATCATCTGCAACGGGGCCGGCAACTTCGCCGCCTGGCTGCATCGTTTTCACAAGCATCACCGGTTCGGCACGCAGCTGGCCCCGACGAGCGGAGCGATGGGATTCGGCGTGCCCGCCGCGATCGCGGCCAAGATCACCGAGCGCGAGCGGACAGTCGTCGCCGTGGCCGGCGACGGCGACTTCCTGATGACCGGCCAGGAGTTGGCGACGGCGGTGCAATATGGCGCGGCCGTGATCTTTATCGTCATCGACAACGGCGCCTACGGCACCATCCGCATGCACCAGGAGCGGGAATATCCGGGCCGGGTGATCGCCACCGACCTGCGCAATCCCGATTTCGCCGCCTATGCCCGCGCCTTCGGCGCCTGGGCCACGGTGGTCCAGGACACCGCCGCCTTTGCCCCGGCGCTCGCCGAGGCCAGAGCCGGCGGCCAGCCCGCCCTCATCCACGTCAAGACCGACGTCCGCGACATCGCGCCGGGGCGCACGCTCGACGTTTGAGACGGCGGGGAGCCGCCGCCTCTCGCGTCAGCTTCCCTACTTGATGTTCCCAGGCAGCGTGCAGCCGCCGGAGATGCCTTTGGCCTCGCCGCAGACGATCGGGGTCTTGGCCGTGATCGTCGGCGCCAGCGCGTACTCGATCATATAGCCCGCCAGTCCATCGGCGCAGGCCACCTCGATATAGCCCTTCTGGTCGGCGCTCACCCCGACGGTGCGCGCGTTGGACACCTGGCAGGTCGAGCGGCCGACCGCCTTCAAATCCGCGGTCAGCGTCGCGTAGGAGGCCGAGGCCTTGGTGAGAGTGCACCGATAGCTCTTGAGTTCGGAGTGCGCGCAATCGATGATCGTCGCCGGGTCATTCGCACTGGCTCCGAAGATGCCGATCGCGCCGTCGGGACGGTTGGAGCAGGCGAGTTCGACGACGTCCTTGTCGGACGGTCCCGGCAGCGGCGCATAGCCCGACACCTGGCACTGGAAGCCGGCCTTGGCCGCGAACTTGGTGTACATGCCGGCCTGCTCGGTCTTGGCCTGGCGCGCGTCAGTCAGGGTGCAGCCGCCGGCGATGGCGTCGGCGCCGGCGCAATCGATCGCCTGCTGGAAATCGCCGTTGGCGGCGGCTTCGAGCATGAAGCCCTTACCTTCCTGGCAGGCCGCCTCATAGAAGACTGTCCCGGATGAGGTCGCGCCGACATACCTACGGTCCTTGATGGTGCAGGCCTTGCCGGACTTGGCGACCAGACGGTCGACTATGGCGAGCTGAGCCGCGCGGTCGGTCAGCGTGCAGCTGACATTGCTGCTCGGCGGAAAGCTGATGCACGGCTCCATCGTCGCCGGCTTATCCAGCCTGGGCGGCGCGGACGTCTCCAGTATGTATCCGTCGCCATTCTGACAGGCCAGTTCGAACACCGCGTTGGTCGGCGACTGCCCGATGGCGCGCCCCTTGGCGAGCGTGCAGGACTTGCCGGCCTTGGCGATGTAGGCGGCCAGGCCGGCATACGGATCGGCGTTGCCGGGCAGCACGCAATGGTTGGGGTTCACCTTGCCGTCCGGGCCCGGCTGGTTGGCTTGCACGCAGGTGAAGGTGTCCACGGTGTCGCCGGTCTTTTCGACCAGCAGGCCTTCGTTTCCGGTGCACGCCAGCTCATAGAGCGAGGTCTTGGCCTTGGTCTTCGTGTCCGTTCCCTCGCCGATGAACCGCGCATCGGCAAGCTGGCAGTCGGCGCCGGCGGCGCTGATCAGGCCAGGCGCGGCGGCCATGCCCTTTTCGCGCTGGTCCTTGGAGATCGGGGGGCTATCGGACTTGGGCGCCGCGTTGGCCCCTACGGGAGAAAGGATCGCCAACACCAGAGCGACCGCCAAACCCAGTCCCATCGGCCTCATGCGACATCTCCCGTTTGTCGTTACAGTTCAGCGTCCAATGCCCGCGCCGGAAGCCAGGGTCAAGATCGCGATCGATCGCGATGCATTCCGGGCTTGGCTGTCAACGGGGAAGGCGCGACAAAGGTTCCCTGCCTGGAGGATCAAGACATGCGAGACGGCGCCGAGGACATCGAGAGCGAGCGGACCCGGCTGGTCTATCCGTTCGACCAGGGACCGGAGAGGGGCGGCGCGGTGGACATCGCGCCCGGCGTCAAGTGGATGCGCATGCCGCTGTTCGGTTCGATCGCCTTCATCAATGTGTGGGCGCTGAAGGATGGCGACGGGTGGGCGATCGTCGATACCGGCATGAGCACGACCGAGACGGCCGCCGCGTGGCGCCAGGTGTTCGCCGAGGCGCTGGACGGCGGGCCGATCAGCCGGGTCTTCGTCACCCACATGCACCCCGACCACATCGGCATGGCCGGCTGGATCGCCCGCAAATTCAGCTGCCGCCTGTGGATCACCCGCCTGGAGTACCTGATGTGCCGGGTGATGGCCGCCGACAGCGGCCGCGAAGCGCCGGAGGACGGCCTGCGATTCTATCGCGCGGCCGGCTGGGATCAGGACGCCCTGGACACCTATCGATCGCGGTTCGGCGGCTTCGGCAAGGCGCTCTACACCCTGCCCGACAGCTTTCGGCGGCTGACCGACGGCGAGGAGATCGCCATCGGCGATCACATGTGGCGGGTGGTGGTCGGCAACGGTCATTCGCCCGAGCACGCCTGCCTCTATTGCCCGGAGCTGAACCTGCTGATCTCCGGCGACCAGGTGCTGCCGCGCATATCATCGAACGTCTCGGTGTTCCCGACCGAGCCGGACGGAGATCCCCTGGACGACTGGCTCACCTCGCTCGCGCGGATCAAGACGCGGGTGCCCGACGACGTGCTGGTGCTGCCGGCCCACAACGATCCGTTCCGCGGCCTGCACCGTCGCCTCGACCATCTGATCGCCGGCCACGAGCGTTCGCTGCAACGGCTTGCCGAGCTGCTGCACACGCCCAGGCGCGTGATCGACGTATTCAGCGTCCTCTTCAAGCGCACGATCAGCCCCGAAGTGCTCGGGATGGCGACCGGAGAAGCCCTGGCCCATCTCAACTGCCTGATCGCCCGCGGGATCGCCGTCCGCGAGCGGGACGGAGACGGCGTGGACTGGTACAGGGCGGTTTAGGAGAGGCTGACCTTCGGACGCCCGACCTTTCCGGCCTCCGAGATCGTCGTTCCGACTAGTCGGCAGGATTGTATTTCTCGACGAAGGCGACGGCGGCGCTCAGCATGGCCACGCGCGTGGCGCCGCGCGAAAGCCAATGGTCTTCACCCTGCATAACCTGGAACTCGTAGGGTTTGCCGGCCCTTTTCAAAGCTTCGCCCATCTCGATGCTCTGGGAGGGTGGAACAACTGTATCGTCGTGGCCATACATCAGCAGGATGGGAGCGTCGGCCCGACCAGCCAGCTTGGCGGGCGAGACGGTGTCGAGGGCGCCGCCGTTCGGGCCGTCCGCCCCCATGAATCGTCGCCAGTAGCGCGTGGAGTCCGTATTGGACGACCGGCCACCCAGCGCCTCGGCCTGCAACATCGCCCTCAGGTCGGAGACGCCGCCCCAGGAGACCGCACATCGGTAGAGACCCTGTTGCACCGTCACGCCGGCCAGCGCCGCATAGCCGCCGTAGCTCCCGCCCACGATGCAGGCTCGCTTTGGATCGATCACGCCTTTCCGAGCCAGAGCAGCGACGCCATCGGATATGTCGGTCTGCATCTTGCGGCCCCACTCACCGTACCCAGCGCTGACAAAGGCGTTTCCATATCCGTCGGAGCCGCGAAAATTCGGCTGGAAGACAGCGTAACCGCGCGCCGCGAAGCCCTGGGCCCACCAGTCGAAACGCGCGAAGTCACGCGCCTGCGGCCCTCCGTGCGGCAACACGATCAAGGGCAGGCCATGCGCCGGCTTGCCTGGCGGCAAGGTGAGGACGCCGTGCATGGTCAAACCATCGCCCGCCGTCCAGTCGACCAGAGAAACGTCTCCTACCTGATCGGCAGGAATATCGGGGTACGACTGGCCGATCTGCTTTTTGGTCTTCGCTACGGTATCGACCAACCAATAGGTACCGGAATCCCGATCGCCCTCGGTGAAAAGGATCATCGCCCCCAAATCGTCGCTGGTCGAAATGAGGCGTGCATTTTCGTCGCCGATCACCCCGAGCGCCATCCGCCACTTGGCCTCGTCGCCCGGCTCGAAGAAGTGGGTGAGCGACCGGTCGCCAGACTTTGTGATGCCGATCCATTTGTTCGTGCGGCGATCGAGCAGGAAATCCGCGATCTGATCGCCGTCCTCGACGTCGCTCGCATGAGATCCATCGAGCTGCGCCTCGAGAATATGATCGTCACCACTGGTCGGCTCCGCCACCAGCAGAGAACCGGGCGCGCGCCCCAGACCGAGCACCCTGGCCGGACCAAAATCCGCCCTCCCCCTGGCGACGACCTGGTCATGGGATTCGATGCGCCATTCACCACTGCGCTCGTCGTGGAGCGAGGTGGCGGTCGGCTCGCCGGTCACCGGATCGATCAGCCACGACTGTTGCTTGAACCCGCCGGGCGTCAGCTCGTACCGCGCGCCGGTATCCAGATCGACGCGGAACAGATCGACGAGGGCCTGCCCCTTCAAACGTATGTCGGCCTTGCGTATGCCGCCGAAGTAGCCATAGGCGTGGCCGCCGGCAGCGCTGAAACCATAATTTCCGAAAACCAGGGTAAGCAGTTCGGACTGGTTGGAGAACACCACGAGCAGGCTGTGTCGCGGTACGTTCAGCGCCACCACGGCCAGGAATTCGCCGGCATCCCTGGAAAAGTTATTCATCATCATTGTCACCGTGGCGCTCAGAACCACGTGATCGTCGTCCGCCCAGTCCAACCCGCGCAATTTGATGTCCTGGCAGTCGACCTGGTGCAATGTCTTGCCGTCGGTCGTCGTCACCAGCAGATGACGATCCGAGCCCTGAACGGTGACGTAAGCGATCTTGTCGCCGTTCGGCGACAGCCGGACCATCTCCACACGCGGCAATTGGCCATAGGCCTCGACCGGCGGCGGCGCCGCCCCGACGGGCATGGCCGCCAGACAAAGGCCGCCGACGCTCATCAGCGCAATCAACAACTTCACGATCATCGTCCGTCCCAAAGCAGCAGGCCTCGGCGCGGCTGGTTCATGTCCGAAAATCGCGCCCCCGGATGAAGCTAGCATGATCAGACCGGAAGCACAGCTTAATCCCGTGCGCGCCTCAGGCCCCCTTTCCCACCACTGCGGTGGCGCGGCGTTCGAGCTTGCCCCAGCCGACACGGTAGCCGCGGATGGCGGTGATCACCGACTTGATCACCACATAGTACATCAGCTGGCGGTAGCCGAACCGCTGGATCGGCAGCCAGACGAGGTCTTGCCACGGCGCCTTCCTCTCCAGCGCCATCCCCAGGGCGCCGGCCGAGAGATCGAGGAAAATGAACGCGGCCCAATAGAAGATCGAACGGAACAGATCGTCCGGCGACCACTCCACCGGATGGAAGGCGCGTCCGTAGACGGCCATGATCAGCGAGGACACGATGGCGAGATCGACGAGCGGCGCGGCCACGGTGAGGATGATCTGGAACAGCCAGATCTGTGGCAAGGCGACGAAGCCGAGCACGGGACGTTTGGGATTGAACAGTCCGGCGCGGTGTTTCCACAGGCATTGCAAGGTGCCGAACGACCACCGGAAACGCTGGTTGAGGAGCCCTCGAACGGTGTCGGGCGCCTCGGTGTAGGCGCGCGCCGTGGAGTCGAACTCCACGCGCCAGCCGGCGCGCTGGAACGCCAGGGTCAGGTCCTGATCCTCCGCCAGCGTGTCGGAGGGATAGCCGCCCAGCTGCGTGAGCGCCTCGCGCCGCCAGGCCCCGACGGCGCCGGGCACCACCGTCACGGCGCCCAGCGCGGCCAGGGCGCGGCGCTCGAGATTCTGGGCGGTGATATACTCCAGCGCCTGCCAGCGGGTGATCAGGTTCAGGCGGTTGCCGACGATGGCGTTGCCCGCCACGGCGCCGACCTTCGGGTCGACGAACCAGCGCGCCAGACGTGGCAGCGTGTCCGGCGGAAACAGGGTGTCGGCGTCGAGCGCCACCACGACCTCGCCTCGCGATTGAGCCAGGCCACGGTTGAGCGCTTTGGCCTTCCCGCCGTTGGGAAACGACAGCAGGGTCACGCGCGGTTCGTGGCCGTAGAATTCCCGCACGATCGCCGAGGTGCCGTCGGTCGAGCCGTCATCGAGCACGATGACCTCCAGGCGGGGCCAGTTCGAATGCAGGATGCGCTCGATCGAGGCGGCGATCACCTTGGCCTCGTTGAAGCAGGGGATGAGCACGGTGATCAGCGGTCCGGTCTCGGGATCGAGGATCGCCGGCTCGCGCCCCGGCGCCCGGATCCGATGCCACAGAGACAGGGTCGCCAGAAACGCCAGCCGTGACAATCCGAGCGCGATCGCCGTGACGAACAGGGCCTGCATGGACATGTAAAGGTAGCGGAAGAACCCGAAACCCAGGCGGTCCAGGAAGAGTTCGACGGTGGATCGCGATGTCGGCGGCAAGGCGTCGGATCGATTCATCCCCGCCAGCTGGTCGATCGTCACCAGCTTGTAGCCCTGGGCGCGCAAGGCGTCGATCAGCGTGGGAAGCGCCTCGACGGTACGGCTGCGGTCGCCGCCGGCGTCGTGCAGCAGCACCACCTGTCCCGAGAGCGGTCCGGTGTCGGCCACGCGCGCAAGCACGCGACGGATGATCTCTTCCGCCGGCGGCTTCTTCCAATCGTCGGGATCGATGCGCAGGCCGGCGATCAGGTATCCCAGGCCCTGGGCGACGCGGAGCGGCTCGACCTCCGCCGGCGTCGAAGGTTCGGCGTCGCCGAAAAAGGGCGGCCGGAAAAACCGCATCGACTTGCCCGTCAGGACCTCGAACAGGCGCTGTGTCGTATTGATCTCCAGGTCGGTCTGGGCGAGCGTCGTGGCGGCGATGTTGGGGTGGGTCCAGGTGTGGTTGCCGACCATGTTGCCTTCGCGGATCTCGCGGCGGACCAGGCCCGGATTGTTCTGCATGTTCTGGCCGATCACGAAGAACGTCGCGTTGGCGTGTTTCTGTTTCAGGATGTCGAGGATCTTGGGGGTCCAGCGGCCGTCGGGCCCGTCGTCGAAGGTCAGGGCCACCCACCCCGGATGGGCGCCATAGCGGTCGATCACATATTGGGTCGGCATGACCTGGTATTCTTCACCGGAGATCAGGCCGGTGTCGGGATCGATTTCCAAGGTCCGGCGACCGCCGACGGGTGGCGTATCGACGTGGAGCACTTCACCCGTACCGTCGAAATCGACGCCGACGCTGGGCGCGATGTTTTCAAGGCCGACCGGCTTGGCGGTGTCGTAGGGCTGCCTGAAGTATCGCCAGATCGCCGGATCTTCGGCCCCCATGCGCCACAGGGCGTAGCCGAGCGGCCGGTAGGCGTCGGACACCTTGACCTGGTTGAATACGGTGGTGGCGTCGAGGAACCACACCTGATGGGTGCGGCCGTCGTCGTCGATGTAGCCGAAATGCGGATTGAGCGCGTCGTCGTCCAGACTGACGTTCACATTGGCGTCGTGGGCAAGCTGCGTGGCGTCGTAGAATTCGACGCTCTCGGCCCGTCCCGGTCCGATGGCGTCCTTCAGGGTCCAGTCGTAGCCGTAGGCGCCCAGGATGATGATGGTGCGCGCCGGATCGAGCTGGCTCATGTCGGTGGCCAAGGTCGTCTCGAACCAGTCCTGGGAGGCGACCGGGCCGGCGTCGCTGGTCCCCCAATGTTCATCGAACGCCATCAGCATCACCGTGTCGGCGACGCTCTGGAATTTCTTGAGGTTATAGTCGTTGTCGCCAAACGGTATGGTAACCCAGATCTCCCGGCCGAGTGGTTTGAGGGCCGCGCGGGCCTCGGCGAGCATGGCGGGATATTGGGCCAGCGCCGCCGGCGACAGGTTCTCCAGATCGAAGATATAGCCGGCGTAGCCGTGCGCCTTGGCCAGGACGACGAGGTTGGAGACCAGCGCCTTGCGCGCCGCCGGGTAGAGCAACATTGCGTCGGCCAGCGGTCCATCGGAAATGCCGTTGTGGCCGTTGTGGACCATCGGCAGGATCGACGGCGGCGACTTCGCGCCGGCGATGATCGCTTCGGCCTGCGGGTCGGACGTCACCGAAATGCGGCCCAGCGAACCGTCGAGCAGCAACCACTGTGGCGCCACGACATCGAGCTGGTTGATGTGCTGGCGCAGCGAGGTTCGGGAGGTCTCGTCCCAGCTGACGTAGAAGCCCACCGACAGAGGGCGCGCGGGCCCTCCGGCGGGCGCCTTGCCGACGTGCGGCACCCGTCTCCAGACATTGGGTCGCTTGAGCCGATGGGCGTTGATCTCGTGCAGCGCCTGGTACACGCGGGGATCGCCCAGGGTCAGATTGGGCAGGCGTGGGGCGAAAGCCAGCGTCGCGAAGAAGCCCGCGACCAGCAGCGCCGCCAGGGAGATCAGAAGACCGACACCCAGATTTGCGCGCCGCGCGCGCCTCCCCGTCGGATCGTGAAACACGAAATCAGCCATGACGGTGGATGTGCGGTCTCCGAGGGTTGAATCGGCGACCGGAGCATGACCAAAGGGCGGCGCGATGCAAGGGGTTCCACTGTTGTCGCGAGACCCTGGCGGCCCCATCGGGCGGCGGCGAACGGTTTGAGCTTCGGAGCGATCGCGGATGAATCCACGGACGGCGACCTGGACACGGATTCTCGTCGCCACCGCCGTGGTGGCGCTGATCATGGCCATCTCCGGGGGGTTCGGTTCGGGCATCCTGTCGATCGCGCCGCGAGCCATCTACTGGTTCGGCCTGTGCGCGGTCGGGATCGCGATCGGCAATCTCTCCGCGCGACTCATCCCTCAGCGGTGGTTCGAAAGTCGGCCGTGGCTGGCCTGGTGCCTGATCACCGCCTGCGTCGCCGCGCCGATGACCGGAGTCGTCCTGTTGACGACCACGCTGCTTTTTCACCGCAAATTCAGCCTGGCGATGGTCGCGGATGTGACGCCCAGCGTTCTGGTCACCACGGCCGGGCTGACGGCGCTGGCCTTCCTGGTGCGCCGGCACGGACCGGTGGAGACGCACGCCGCGCCGGCCGGCGCGGCGCCCGCAAAGTTCCTCGCCCGGCTGCCAGACAAGCTGGCCGGCGCCGACCTGTGGGCGGTCGAAGCCCAGGATCACTATCTGCGCCTGCATACGTCCAAGGGCCGCGACCTCATCCTGATGCGGCTCTCTGACGCGGTGGTCGAACTCGAGGGCCTGGAAGGGGCGCGCACCCACCGGTCCTGGTGGGTGGCCCGCGGGGCCGTCGCCAGCGTCGAACGCGGCGACGGGCGCGCCACCCTCACCCTGATCGACGGCGCCGAAGTCCCCGTCAGCCGCGCCTTTGCAAAGACACTGCGCGAAGCAGGGTGGTTCTAGGGCTGCATTTCGGCCGACTAGTAGGCGACTGCGCCGGACCTTTGGAGCGCCGGCTTCCAGCCGGCAACCGGCGCAGCCGGTATCCGTCGCCAGGCGACTAACCTTCTGTCCGGAGCAAAGATGCCGGCTGGAAGTCGGCGCTCCGAGAACGTCAGATTGCACGATATGAAGCGCTGCTCCAGGGCCAGTCGCCGGGACTGGCGCAGAGGCCGGCGGTGACCGGATTGGCCTCAATGTAGAGATGGGTCTGTTCCACCTGTTTTTCGTTGCGCATGGCTCGGTCGAAGTATTCCCGCGCCCAGAACCGCCCCTGCCGGGCCAGCACTATGTTCGCTCGGTTAGCAGTCAGGGACTTCCAGGAATGGATCACCGAAGCGAGCGGCCAGCCCTCGACCTGCGCGGCCAAGACATGAACGTGGTTCGGCATCACGCACCAAGCGAATAGGCCGTAACGTTGACCGTCGAAGTAGAGCAGCGCGTCCCGCACGAGCGCCGCGACCCGCGGATCGGACAGCGAGCTGGCGCCCAACCCTCTATCGAGAGCCACCTCCGCAGCCTCCAGACGTTGCGTGATTGGTGTCGTCTCGAGCGTCCCGATCGTGGCCGGGGGCAGGGAATCGGTCAGGCGGAAGACCAGGTGCTGGATGAGGCCCGCGTTGTCGCAATGGGGGACATATCCTCGCGATCGCGGAGCGTTCCAGCTGGCCATGCAAGGAACATAGAGTGAACATCACGGCCGTTCAAGCCGAAGCTATGACGGCTAGAAAAGATGGCCGCCGTTCCGTCGGCTGCCGGCTGGAAGCCGGCGCTCCAATCAGCGTCGAGGACGGCGGGCGCGCCAGGCGTCCGCGGTCTGGCCCCAGATGTCGAGTTCGGTGGCGTCCAGGGGGGCGGGAAGCCTCTGGCGGCGGAGGATGGACGAGCCGAGCCGGCGCGCGACGGCCTGCGAGGCGACATTGTCCGGATCGATGCTGTGGACGATCTGCGTCCAGCCAAGATGATCGACCGCCCAGTCCATCGCCGCGCTCGCGCCCTCGGTGGCGTAGCCGCGGCCCCAGGCGTCGCGAACGACCGCCCAGCCGACCTCGGTTCCAGGCCACCCCTCGGGTCGCCAGGGCCCCAGCCGTCCCACCCAGCGTCCGGTGGACTTCTCGATGAGAGAGAACATCGAAAAGCCGTTGATCGCCCAGGCCCCGGCCGTGGTCATGAAACCGCGCCAGGCGAGGAAGCGGTTCCGCGCCCCGCCCAGGTAGCGCATGGTCTCCGCGTCGCCCTCCGCCTGCGCCCACGGCTCGAAATCCTCGGGCCGGGTCGGCCTCAGGATGAGGCGCGGCGTTTCGAGCGTGGGGCCGAGGTCGCTCAACCCAGTGACGGATCGATCGTCTTGCAGGCGGCGATCAGGCCCTGGACCGAAGCGACCGACTTGGCGAACATCGCCTTTTCCGCCTCGTCCAGCGGGAACTCGATGACCCGCTCGGCGCCGCCGGCCCCGATCACCGTCGGGGCGCCGACGTAGATGCCGTCGACCCCGTATTGGCCGCTGAGATGGGTGGCGCAGGGCAGCACGCGCTTCTCGTCCTTCAGATACGACCGCGCCATGGCGATGGCGCTCTCGGCCGGGGCGTAGAAGGCCGAGCCGGTCTTCAGGAGGGCGACGATCTCGCCGCCGCCGCCGCGGGTGCGCTGGACGATGGCGTCGAGTTCGCCCTGAGTGATCTTGCCCTGGGCGACCCATTCGGGCAGCGGCAGGCCGCCGACCGTCGAGTGGCGCACCATGGGCACCATGTCGTCGCCGTGACCGCCGAGCGTCCAGGCGTGGATGTCCTGCACCGAGACGCCCAGGCGCTCGGCGAGGAAGAAGCGGAAGCGCGAGGAGTCGAGCACGCCGGCCATGCCGATGATCTTCTCGTGCGCCAGGCCGGAGAATTCGCGCAGCGCCCAAACCATGGCGTCGAGCGGATTGGTGATGCAGATCACGAAGGCGTCGGGCGCGTGGGTCTTGATCCCCTCGCCCACCGCCTTCATGACCTTCAGGTTGATGCCCAGCAGGTCGTCGCGGCTCATGCCGGGCTTGCGCGGCACGCCGGCGGTGACGATGCAGACGTCGGCGCCGGCGATGTCGGCATAGTCGCTGGCGCCCTTGAGCAGGACGTCGGAGCCGAACACCGGGGTCGCCTCGTTCAGGTCGAGCGCCTTGCCCTGCGGCACGCCGTCGACGATGTCGAACAGGATCACGTCGCCCAGCGCCTCGCGCGCCGCGATATGGGCCAGGGTTCCGCCGATCATTCCGGCGCCGATGAGGGCGATCTTGGCGCGCGCCATAGGCGGCCTCCTTAAGCTGCTGGGAAAATTATGCGCGCGGTCTAGACCGCCCGGCGCGGGCCTGCAAGGCTGGCGCATGTTCACGCTCGACCCGGCGTTCGAGGGCGGCTCGCAGGCCCTGGCCGATCTCGAGCTGTGCGCCGTGCGGCTGCAACTGGACGCGCGCTTCCCCTGGCTGGTGCTGATTCCGCGCGTCGAGGCCGCCAGGGAGATCGAGGATCTGGGCGCGGGCGATCGTTCGCGCCTGATGGAGGAGATCGTGCTGGCCGGCCGTGCGGTGCGCGCCATGGGCGACGTGCTCGGCCGACCGGTGTTCAAGCTCAATGTCGGAGCGCTGGGCAACATCACGGCGCAACTTCACGTGCATGTGGTCGGCCGGCGCCGCGACGATCCGGCCTGGCCGGGGCCTGTCTGGGGAGTCGTGGGGGTGACGGCGTACCCGGCTGATGAGTTGGCCGTTGTGCGCGAGGCGGCGCTGCGGGCGCTGGACGTGACGCCATGACCTCCCTCCCCTTTATGGGGAGAGACAGGATGCGAAGCATCCAGAGTGGGGCACGCCGCAGCGTAGAAAGCGTGGGGTTTGCAGGCCGCACCCCACTCTGATCGCTACGCGATCTGTCCCTCCCCATAAAGGGGAGGGAGGGGTCCCGGGCGTCGAATTCACCGTAAATCACCGTAAATAACGGTGAGAGGGGTGGGCGGAGAGGTCTGATCTGGGCAGGTGGCCGGGCATGGGGCCTCCGGAAAAGGGATTGGTCGCCTTCGATAGATAGGTTGATAATTGCAATTAGCAATATGCCCCGGTTGACTATCTTGTCCTTCGATAGCGGCTCAGACGTCTTTCACCAGCCGCAGGTTCTTCCAGGTCGGGGGGGTGGGGCGGAAGTCGAGGGCTTCGCCGTCGGAGGTGAAGAAGAGGCCGGGGGTGAGCTCGGTCACGAGGCGGGTGTCGTCGAGATAGAGGTAGCCGTTCCTTCGGTGGACCGACACGGTGTCCGCGACGACGCCCCATTGGAAGATCCGGTATCGGCCGAGCCATGGCGCCCATCGCGGATCGTCGGGGCCGGGCGGGTCGCGGGGGCCGTCGTTGAAGTCGAGGCCTTCCTCGCCGACCCAGCATTCCAGATGGGCCGGTTCGCCCGGCAGCGCGGGGAAGGCGTCGTAGAGCGTGGCGCCGCCGTCCGGCCGTTCCACGAACGCCTGGGTGGGTGAGGTGAAGCGCAAAGGCGCGATCTTACCGTCTTGCTCCATATTCAAGCCGGTGTCCGTCAGCTCTACCTTCGCCAGGGTGTTGCGGCCGATCCAGGTCCCGATATACCGCTCACGCTCCCCGGGCGGCAGGTCGATGCTCGCCAGGTCGGTGGCCGCGGGCCTGGGCGTGCGGGGCCCGAAGCGGCGCGCCAGGACCTCGTCCACCAGGCCTTCGCCGAACCGGTAGGCGGAGTCGGCGGGGCGATTGAACAGAGCGGCGAAGGCAAGGCCCACCTCCGGGCAGTATCGGAACACCGAGCCGAAACCGAAGCCGCCGCCCTTGTGGCCGAGCATGCGCAGCCGTTCACTGCCGTAGCGAAGCTCCTCGCGGATGACGCCCAGGCCATAGTCGCCGCCAAGCGCGAAGCCGTGCATCACGTCCCACAGGTCACGGCGCAGGACGACGTTTCCGTCCGGCGCGCCGCGCCCCAGGTGGAAGCGGGACCAGGCCGCCATGTCGCGCGCGCTGGTCCAGACTCCACCGGAGGGTATCAGGGGGGTGATGAGGGGGATCGTCGGGCGATCCGCATCGTGGCCGCGCGCCCGGTTCTCGCGGTGGGCATAGACGTCCGACGCCACGGTGCTGTCGTTCATGCCGAGCGGTTCGAACACCATGCGCCGCACCCAGTCGGCGAACGGCGCGCCGCAACGGGCCTGCAGGATGTAGCCGGCCAGATCATAGCCGAGGTTCGAATAGCGGTACCGCTCGCCGACCGGATAGCGCAGCCAGGTCGCGCCGACGCTGCGCACGTGCGCCTCGAAGCTCGGAAACGCGGGGTCGTAGTTGTTGCCGACCGGCGCCTCGTGGGTGAAGCCGGCGCGGTGGCTGAGCAGCAGGCGCAGGGTGATCTTCGACCGCGGCGCGGGCTCGAACCGGCTGGAGACGCGGAACCACGGCAGGTACGCGACGATGGGCGTATCCAGATCCAGCAGGCCGCGCTGGACGGCGATCAGCACGGCGACGGCGGTGACGTTCTTGGACGTCGACTGGATGCTGAAGATGGTATCGGTCGCGACCGCGCGTCCGGCCCGGGCGTCGGTCACGCCGAAACCCTCGATCCAGAGCGGGACGCCGTCATGGAGGAAGGTGATCGCGACCCCTTCGATGTTATCGCGGGCCATGGCGGCCACGATGCGGCGTCGCTCGGCGTCGATCAGGGGCGCGATCTCAGCGCCGGGCGCCTGAGCGAGCTTCGACCGCGGCGCCGCGCCGAGCGCGGTCGCGGCGGCGGCCTGGAGGAGGACGGTTCTTCGATTGGCCGCGATCATCCAGTCGCCCTCTCGTTATAGTCGCCCCCGCGGGTGAACGGATTTCCGGGGAAAGAGGCGCGGCCGAAGGCAGGAAAAATTAAACCACGAACAACACGAACAACACGAACGGGCCTGCGCCCGGGTCGGCTTTCGGCGCGCGAAGGCAGTCTCGCGCCCGGTTCCACGACTGCGTTCGTGTTGTTCGTGTTGTTCGTGGTTTCAATTCGGGCGTTCGCCGAGGTGCGCTGCGCGCGGGGCCAGGAGGTCTTTCAGGAGGTCGGGGTTGGCCGGGTCGCGGCGGAGGTGGGGAATTCGCAGGCCGGCGTGGTAGTCGAGGGGCACGGTGCGGGTGAGGTCGCCCTGCGACAGGGTCAGTTGCAGGGGCGAGGCGGAGGTCTCCGCGGCGACGATGGCGTCGCGGACCACGCCATCGTCGCCCCAGAGGCCGAGCGAAAAGCTGAGGTCGGCCTCGCGCTCGGTTGTTTCCAGGTCGGCGAGAAAGGCGGAGGACGCGTCGGAAAAGTCGAGCGTCCATCCGCTGGCCTCCAGCCCACCGAGCGGCGCGGCCGCGCTGATCGTGTCGAGCCGGGCCTTGAAGAACCCCGCCCAATCCAGCGGCGCGACGCGGCGCAGCGCCTCGATCAGGTCGGACCGCGCGTAGGGTCTCACCGCGGGCGCGCGCTCGGGTCCTGAGAAGAACGCGCCGCAGACATCGTCCAAGGATTTGCGGCCCTGCGTGGCGCGGCGGATCATCATGTCCGCCTCCAGCCAGATCAGCAGCATCTCGTTGTAGTAGTCCGCCCCCCGGCGGATCGCCGTCCATTCCGTGGGCGCGTCGCCAAAGGCGGGAACGGCGATCGCGGTGTCCGCCAGCGTGCGCCAGGCGCGGCCGGGCCGGTCCAGCGCCATCTGCGCGGCCACATAGGCCAGGTAGTCGCGCGTCGCGTCCGCGGCGGCCAGGCCGCTGCGCGCGGTGAGGACCAGGTCGCCGTAGTAGCGCGTCAGACCCTCGTACACCCATAGCAGGTCATCGATCATCGGCG